>OGTS01000019.1_pt1 | contig 169547 bp, 139 predicted proteins | sample 1574681 | NCBI WGS metagenome assembly OGTS01 (sample SAMN03295829, study PRJEB24534) | human gut metagenome | isolation source: fecal sample 4 from infant 4 | host: Homo sapiens | place: USA: Pittsburgh, PA | collected 2014-07 | reverse complement strand
AAATTTTTCAAAAAAATTTTTAAAATAACTATTGACTTCCTTAGTTGGTCTATTACTAACAAGTCTTTAATTTGATTTTCCATAATTTTACAAATAGGAATTAATAAGTGTAACTGTAACTTATAAAATAAAAACTTCCAAAATTAGGCGAGCTTGTTTTAAGAGTCTTTGACAACCCCTTATTATCAAGCCATTAATTTATGTAATCCTAATTTAAGAAGATTTATAACGATGGGTTACAGGTTACAAAGTTACATTTGTATCTTTACTTGATTTGCAGTATCTATTTCTAATTGATTTTCTTTTTGCCATTCTTCTGGCAATAAATTCTTGTCAACTTCTATAAAGTCAGTTTCGTTTTCTGTTTTCTTTTCATAATATAGTTTTACTGGAATTGAGACTCCACTTGGTGATATTCTCTGGGTCTTTGACGACCTAACTGGAATCCAGTCTTGGAAATAATTATCCATAATCTCTGAAAAAGACTTTGATTTTATTTGGTAGCCTTGCATGGTTAGTTCTTTGAAACAAGTTATATTTGGATCTGCACTTTTCGGTTTATATTCTTCTAAGAAATACCTAATGTCTTCAACGTCTGGATTAAGATATTTGAACTTTTCTTGCTCCTTATGCAAGTCTTTTAAAAGATTTTTTGGTATAGTCCATGCGTGAGTCTTGTTTTTAAAGATTTCATATCCCAAGGCTAGAGCCTGATTAAAATCTTCTCTTATACGTGACATATATTCTTTGACTGAAAGTTTTTCATTGTTATTTTTATCTGGATATATAGTCCTTATTCTTTGATTCGGGTTACATTCAACAGGCAAATATCTTCTTTCTCCAGTATGGTCATTAAGAAAAGTTCTTTCATTTAGTGTCCCTATGAAGATACAAGTTCTAGGCACATCAGTGGCATATTTTTCGTAGGGTATTCTTATCCTATCACTTAATTTTGATAAAAAAGATTTAGCTTCATTAGCCGATTTTGCGTTTCTTAAGGCAACAAATTCTTCAATTTCAACGACAGTTTTACCCATAAGATTCATAATAGCATCCTTACCTTGAATGTTTTCTATTGTGCAAAACCAATCATCTGTTATGGACAAGTATCTTGCAAAAGTCGATTTGCCTATACCTTGTCCCCCAACTAAAACAATCATCTCATCAAACTTAGAACCTGGATTAAAAATTCTTCTTATCATACCCAATATCATATGTTCCATTATCCAATTATTTAGCTCTGTATCATCTGCTCCCAAATACCTTGGTAAAAGTTTTCTAATGGCATTTTTATCTCCATTCCATTTTAAATTTTGAAGATATTGCTTTGGTGGACTCACTTCATATTGATGAGCTACAAAACGAATAGCCTCCCACATTTTATTGGCGTTATAATTAATTCCAAAATGTTTTTCTATCTCTAAGCCTAGTCTATTATTTAAAGAATCATCCCAAAGTCGTATTTGATTTTCCTTTATATTTCTTTCTCCAATAATTTTCCCCTGGAATTTTATTTCATTGGTAAATTTATCAAAGAATATTTGCCCATCAATGATTTTTTGATTTTGGCAATATTTGGGATTTAAAATAGCTGTTACAATATTCCCAGTAATTTGTCTAACCGTCCCCTTATCTGTAGTTTGTAAGTCTAAAAAGGCGTAAGTCTGATCTATTTCTGGGAATTTTAATTTAAAATCTGTCATAATGCTCACTCCTTTTACAATCATCTAATTTCTTTATTGTTTTATATGTGTTTTCCATTTTATCCTCCTGTCTGGTATAAATAAGACTCCTGTGGTAAAATGAACTTGTCTAGAGAACACTTCTCACAGGAGTGTATGCCTTTACTCTTTGTAGTAAGGGCTTTTTTCTTTTTTGATTTCTTCATATATTTCTAAAATATAGATTAAAATATCAGCTTCATCGTCATTGAGTTTACCAAACTTCTTAATAATTTTTGCTAGTTGAAATATTTCCTTGGCTATATTATCAGAAAGTCTATAATCACTTACTAACTTAACTTCGTGATTTAATAACATTTGTAGAAAATAATCTTGTTTTTTAAGTCCGCTTATTTCAATCTTTTTGTTTATTAAATCATATTCTTCTTCAGATACTCTGAAATTTAAAATGCGATTTCTTTTTCTATTTTTCTCTTTATTTCTAGTTTTTTGTGAAATGTCATCTAATGAATATCTTCTAAACATCTTGATCGTCCTCTTCTAATAAATCTTTCCAATCATTTGCCTTGTTATTTCTTACTTGTGTTAAAGACAGAGCCATTTCTTTTTGCTTACTAGGGAAAAGATGAGCATACCTATAGGTGATGTCAATCGATTCGTGTCCAACTCTATCAGCTATTGCAGTTGCAGAAAATCCAAGTTCAATCAAGAGAGAAACGTGGGAATGCCTTAAATCATGTATCCTAATTCTTTTTACTTGAGATTTCTTAGATCCCCTATCCATTTCATGGTGGAGGTAGCTCTTAGAGAAATTAAATATTAAGTCTTTTGGTTTTAACTTATAAAAACTTTCTATATACTCTTTGATCTCATCCGTTAAAAATTTAGGCATAACTATTGTCCTTATACTTTTTTTAGTCTTAGGAGCTGTTATTACATTTTTCCCATCAATCCTTTGTAAAGATTCATCAATTTTTAATGTATGCCTTTTAAAATCAAATTTCTCTTTTGTTAAGGCTAATAATTCTCCCATCCTAAGACCACACCAATATAAAAGTTCAAAAGCATAAAATGATTCAGGTTTATCTTTTATAGCTTCTATAAATCTTTCATATTCATCTTGAGTCCAAAAGAGCATTTCATCAGCTTCTTTTTCTCCCATAGAACCAACATCACGAGCAACATTAGTTTTTAAATTGTAGTACCTGCAAGCATGATTTAAGATACTAGATAACTGGGCATGAATAGTTCTCAAATAAGTAGGAGAGTAGTTTTTTCCATTCTTATCCTTAATCTTCATAAGCTCATTTTGCCATTGAATTATAGTTACGTTACTTATCTCATTAAGCATTAAATCACCTATATAGGGAAGTATTTTTTGATTTACAATTGCTTCTTTTGTCCTCCAAGTATTTTCTCTTATTCTTGGTTTTCTATCCCTCTTGTAAAGTTCAAAAAACTCCCTAAAGGTCATCTCAATTGATTCAGAATGTTGATTTAAGAATTCTTGTTCCCATTTTAATGCTTCTTTTTTTGTTAAAAATCCACGTTTTTTCTTAGTTAATTTTTCTCCTTTCCAGTTGGTATAATAAAACCTGCAATACCAAGTTTTATTTCCACTTTCATCTCTGTATGCTGGCACTTTAAACCTCCTTTGCATTTGTTGGTTTATAGCAATACTTTTCCATAAAGTATTCTCTATTTACCTTTCCTCTTTGTACACGATAGCCTAATTTAAGTAGATCTTGATTCATATCGTTTATTATCTGATATGCTGTTGTCCTACTTACATCAAGAAATTCTTGTACATCTTTTGCATTCATAAAAATACCTTTCATAATGTCCTCCTTTTATAGTTTGTAAGGTTCTACATCCACAAAAAGGGCGAGCATTAATTTATATGTCTTACAATTTCCGTTCAATATCGAACGGTATGTATATATAATAACAGTTCATATTTGTTCTGTCAAGTTTTTTCTATTTATTTTTTTCTAAAATATTCAGATGTTTGCAAATATTTACAACAGAACAGTTTTGTTGAGCTTTTGTTCATTTTGTGATAAAATATTTATAGTTATTGTGAAATAAGGAGGATTTAGTTTGATTTCTGGAGAAAAATTAAAAAAGTTAAGACTTATGAGAAACTTAACTCAAAAAGAACTTGCCATTAAGTCTGGTTTGACAGATGCTGCTATAAGAAATTACGAGCTTGGAAATAGATCCCCAAGTAAAGAACAATTACAAAAAATATCTGAAGCACTTGATTGTGATATATCAGCATTAATTAATCATGAACCTAATTCTATTTTTGAAATAATGCATATAATCTTTGATTATGAAAAAGATATGAAGTTTAGACCATTAACAGGAGAAGGAGAATTTACTGGACTTTTATCAAATGATGTGGACTTCAATAATTTTCTTATAGAGTGGAATGAGATGAGAAAAAAGCATTACAACGATGAGATAACAGACGAGGAATTTGAAGATTGGAAGTTATCTTACCCTAAAAAATCAAGATTTTTAAAATAAGTATATGTACGCAAAAAGACCGCAGCTTTTAACTACGGTCTAATTTTTTGTCCTCATGTAAACCACTTGGAACTATTATTCAATTTATTCTTTTTAACAAATGTTCCCATTTTAATCCCAGTTACAGTTTTTAATCTTCTGTAACTATTGATTTTACAAGGTTTCTTGTTTTTTTGCTACTATTCCCATTCAATAGTTCCTGGTGGTTTTGATGTTATGTCGTAGACTATTCTTCCTACTCCTTTTACTTCGTTTATCATTCGGTTTGATAGGGTTTGTTGTAGTTCGTATGGCATATCAAATGATTCTACTGTCATTGCGTCTTTACTTGATACTGCTCTTACTACTACTACGTAGTCGTAAGATCTTTCGTCGCCTTTTACTCCTACTGTTCTTAGTGGGGTAAATACTGTGAAATATTGCCAAATATCTCTGTCTAATCCTGCATTTTTTACTTCTTCTCTTAGGATTGCGTCGGTTTCTCTAACTATTTCTAATTTTTCTTCGGTTATATCTCCCAACACTCTTATTGCAAGTCCTGGTCCTGGGAATGGTTGTCTCCATACCATTTCTTCTGGAACGCCTATACTTTCTCCAAGCGCTCTTACTTCGTCTTTGAAGAGTTCTCTAAGTGGTTCTACTACTCCTTCAAAGAGCATATCTTCTGGAAGGCCTCCTACATTGTGGTGGGATTTTATTACTGAACCTTTTCCTTTTCCGCTTTCTATTACGTCTGGATAAATTGTTCCTTGTACTAAATATTTTGCATCGCCAAATTTTTTGGCTTCTCTTTCGAATACTTCTATGAAGTGATTTCCTATTATTTTTCTTTTTTCTTCTGGCTCTTCTACGCCTTTTAGTAAATCAAGAAATTCTTTTGAAGCATCAACCATTTTTACGTTTAGTCCAATTTTTTTGTATTGTTCCATAACGGATTTTGCTTCGTCTTTTCTTAATAAACCGTGGTCTACAAATATGCATTGAAGATCATTTCCTATTGCTTTGTGTACAAGTGTTGCAGCTATTGTTGAATCTACTCCACCAGATAATCCACAAATCATTTTTTCTCCAGCATATTTTTCTTTTATATTTTCTATGGTTTCTTTGGCTAAATCTTTCATTATCCAAGTTTTTTTTGCTTTACAAATATTTAAAACGAAATTTTCTAATATTTGAAATCCGTATTCGGAATGGGCAACTTCTGGATGAAATTGTACGGCGTAGATATTTTTTTCTTCGTTTTCAAATCCTGCTATTGGACAGTTCAATGTCCAAGCAGTTTTTTTGAATCCATCTGCAATTTTTGTAACTTGATCTCTGTGATTCATCCAAATTATTGATTCTTGTGCTACATTTTCATATAATTTTGATCTTTGGTCAACAAATAAAGGAGTTTTTCCGTATTCTCCTTTTTCTGCTTCACTTATTTCTCCATCAAAATGATAAGCTAAAGCTTGCATTCCATAGCAAATCCCAAGAACTGGCACGTTTAAATTTAAAATTTCTGGATTTAATTTTAGACTGTCGGCACTGTGAATTGATTGTGGTCCGCCTGTCAAAATTATTCCGTCCAGATTTTCAAGATCAAGAGTTTTTAAATCCACATCGCAATCATGTAGCGATGCATAAACTCCCATTTCTCTTATTCTTCTTACAATAAGTTGGTTATATTGGCCACCAAAGTCCAATACCATAATTTCGGATTTTTTTTCCATCTATCCCTCCTATATTTCTCCAAATATTGCAAAATATTTCATATAATCAAGATTATCCATCTTGTAGTAGCTATACTTTATATCTTCATCATACTTTTTAAAGTGTAAATTTTCTATAATAGATTTAAAAGCTCCATTATTTTTTTCTGCTTTTAAATATATTTCTTTTTTCTCGCCAAGGGTAAAGAAATAATCTATGACTGCCTCAAGGGCTTCTCTTGCATATCCTCTGTTTCTTAGTGATTTATTTATAATTATAAAAAGTCCAACTCCATCATTTTTTTCGAAAGCTTTTATAACTCCTATTGAATCATTTGTTCCTTTTTTTACTATATGCCAAAAATTATAGTCTTCTTTTTCTTTATAAAATTTTGAGACTTTTTCGATTACTTCTTCTTTTGTTTCTAAATTTGTGAAATAAAAAAATTTTGAATCTTTTATAAATTCCAGATTCTTTTCTAAATCTTCCTTTTCAAATTTTCTAATAATAAGTCGTCTTGATAAAATAAGTTTTGTATTTTCCATAAGCCTCCTCCACATAAAAAATAAGCTGCAAAAGCAGCATATTTTTTAAGAAAAATTCTTTTTGTAATATTCTAGAACGTCCGTGGCTGTTTGTTCTATTGTATTTAATGTTACATCAAAAACTTTACAATCCAAATCTTCAAAAACTCCCTTTGCGTATTTTAATTCTCTATTGATTCTTTCCTTATCAAAATATTCGCTTTTTGATTTTAAGCCAAGGCCTTTTGACCTATCTTCTCTAATTTTTGATAATTTATCAGGATCAATAGTAAGACCTATAATTCTTTTTGGATCAATTTCGAAAACTTCTTCTGGAAGTCTTATTTCTGGAACCAATGGAAGATTAAAAACTTTATAATCTTTTGTTGCAAGAAGCATAGTGACAGGTGTTTTTGATGTTCTTGAAACTCCAAGTAGTAAAATATCTGCCTCTTTTATTCCTCTTGGATCTTTGCCATCGTCATATTTTACGGCAAATTCTATGGATTCTATCATTGAAAAATAATCATCAGATAATTTTCTTGTGAGTTTTTTCTCTCTTAGAGCTTTTTGCCCTGTAACTTCTTCAAAAAGTGAAAGAGCTGGCCCTAATATATCTATAACTTTTATATTTTCTTTTTTAGCTTTTTGTTTCAAATATTCTTCAAGTTTTTTCTCAGCTATAGTTTGGATTATTATTGAATCTTCAGGAATTTTTTCAACAATTTTGTTAATTTTATTTTCACTATCAATATTAAATTTTCTATTAACTTCGAAATTCACATTTGGAAAATGAGTTATTACTGATTTTACAAATGTTTCTGCTGTTGCTCCAGTGGAATCACTGATTATATAAACATTCAATACATCACAATCCATACTATCACCTATTTAACTAAATCTTTTATATTAAATATTCTAGAAATATTTGTTGCTAGTTTATTTAATAATGCCAACCTATTATTTTTCAACTGTTCATCTTCAACCATTATCATTGTATTATCCAAATATTCGTTACCAAGGTCCATAGTAGATGCAATTTCTTCTAGGGCTTTTGTGTATAATTTTTGGCTTAAATATTTTTCGCAATCCAAATTTTCTATAAGGTCGTAGTATTGTTTTTCTAAACCTTGGTCAAGCATTTCTACATTTACTTCTGTATTTTCAAAATCCTTGGTAAAATTATTGATTCTTGTAAAATAATTTAGAATTTCTTCACTATTTTCTTTTTCTACAAATTCTTCAACAGATTTTACTTTTTCTATAACTGATAAAATATTTGTTTCTCCAGTAGCAAGAACTGCATTTACAAAATCATATCGGAAGCCCTTGTCTATGAGCATATTTTTAAGTCTATCGATGAAAAATTCTACTATTTTTTCTAAAGTTTTATCATAATCAAAAGAAATTTCATTTTTCTCTGTATAAACAAAAAGGGCATCTTTGATTAAATCCTTCAAATCAACATCAATTTTATTATCTGCAATTATATTTATAACTCCAATTGCTGATCTTCTAAGTCCAAAAGGATCTTGGCTTCCTGTTACATAATTTTCAATTATATAAAGTCCAGCTATTGTATCAATTTTATCAGCGATTGATAAAACAATTCCTGCAACTGATTTTGGAAGTGAATCTTCTGAGCTTCTAGGCTTATAGGCTTCTTCAATTGCATTTGCAACTTGGCTGTTTTCGCCTGAATTTGTCGCATAAATTCTTCCCATTGTTCCTTGAAGTTCTGTAAATTCTATAACCATTTTTGTTACAAGATCTGCCTTTGAAAGATAGGCTGCTCTTAATAAATTATCTGAAACATCTTCTCCAAGCTTAAATTCATCAAGATAATTTTTTGAAAGCGAAATAAGTCTTTCAGTTTTTTGATAAACTGAACCAAGTCCTTCAAAAAATGTCAATCTATTAAGTTCTTCCACATAATCTTCTAATTTTTTATTATTATCTATATCATAGAAAAATTTTGCATCTTCAAGCCTTGCAGTAAGAACTTTTTTGTTTCCATTTATTACATTTTCTTTTGCAAAATCATCCCCATTTCTTACAAGCAAGAAATATGGCATTAATTTTTCATTATCATCTACAATTGGAAAATATCTTTGATGATCTTTCATTGGTGTTACAATTACTTCTTTTGGTAATTTTAAATATTCTTGATCAAGCTCTCCCATCAAAACTGTAGGGTATTCGACAATATTTATAACTTCTTCAAGTAAGTCCTCGTCTTTTAAAAATTTTCCACCAATTTCTTTGGCATAGCGATTTAAACCTCTTAAAATTATTTCTCTTCTTTCTTTATAGGAAAGAATTACATAATTTTCTCTAAGTAACTCTATATAATTTTCAATTTTTTCTACAAGAATTTCACTTTTTCCTAAAACTCTGTGACCTTTTGTTGTATTTGATACTTTAATTCCTTCAGCATCAAATTCCAAAATTTCATCATCTAATAAGGATAGAAAATATCTGATTGGTCTTGCAAATCTAATTGATCTTCCTCCCCACCTCATAGATCTTGGGAAGTTTAATGATTTCACAAGCTCATATACATTTTTTTGTAAAACTTCTTTTATTGAAGGACTTTCTTCTTTTTTTTCTACATAAATATATTCTTCGCCCTTAAAATCTTTAATAATTACATCAGAAACTTCTGCTTTTTGTCCTCTCAAAAATCCCAAAAGTGCTTTTGATGGATTACCTTCATTATCATAGGCAATTTTTTTGGAAGGTCCCTTTACACTAATAAGTTCGTCTGATTTATTTTCTTCAAGTCCATCAAGTAAAATTGCAAATCTTCTTGGAGTGGATTCTACTTTTATTTCTTCTACGCTTAATTTATTTTCTTCAATTAATTTTTTGAATTTTTCTTCAAGTTGTTTTTTTGTTGAATTTATATAAGCTGAAGGAAATTCTTCAACTCCTATTTCTAATAAATATTTGCTCATTACTTATCCTTTCTTAAAAGTGGATATCCTAGTTCTTCTCTTTTTTCAATATATGATTTTGCAACCTTACTAGAAATATCTCTTACTCTTTTAATATAGTGACTTCTTTCTGATGCAGAAATTGCACCCATTGCATCCAAAGTATTAAAAGTGTGGGATGATTTTAATACATTATCATAAGCTGGATACACAAGACCTTTATCAATTAATCTGTTTGCTTCTGATTCATAAATTTCAAATAATTTTTCCAAAACTTCGCTATCAGCATCTTCGAATGAATATTTTGAATTTTCATATTCTGGCAATTGGAAAACATCTGAATATTTTAAATCTTTTGACCACTTAATATCAAAAACATTATCTACATTTTGTAAATACATACAAACTCTTTCAAGGCCCATGGTTATTTCTCCACTTTCAAGCTCGCAGTTTATTCCGCCTACTTGTTGAAAATAAGTAAATTGAGTTATTTCCATTCCATCAAGCCAAACTTCCCAGCCAAGTCCCCAAGCTCCAAGAGTTGGTGATTGCCAATTGTCTTCTACAAATCTTATGTCGTGTTCTTTTGGATTAATTCCAATTACCTCAAGACTTTTTAAATATAAATCTTGAATATTTTCTGGAGTTGGTTTAAGTAAAACTTGTAGTTGATGATGTTGGTATAATCTATTTGGATTTTCTCCATACCTACCATCAGCTGGTCTTCTTGATGGTTCTACATAAACAACTTTCCAAGGTTCTTTTCCCAAAGATCTCAAAAAAGTATGAGGATTCATTGTTCCTGCACCTTTTTCCAAATCATAAGGAAGCATGATTGATGCACCTTGTTCTTCCCAATATTTTATTAATTTTAGCATTAAATCTTCAAAATACATTTTTTCTCCTATTATTTGACTAATTTCATTACCCAATCAAGTGAGCTAAATTTTCTAATTTCCAAACATTTCAATACATAGCTTACTATCAAATTTATAATTTTTTCCTTTTCAATATTTAAATTAATCTTTGAAACCTCATCAGTTGGCGTGTAGATTAATTTTAAAATATACAAATATTCTTCTCTTGTAAGATATACTATATCCTTTTTTATTTTCTTGCAAGATGAACAAACTATGCCCCCATCTTTTATAGAAAAATAAGCATCACTAGGATTAATTTTTGATCCACACAAGGAACATTCTTTTAAATTTGGCTTAAAACCTGAAAAAGATATGTACTTTAATAAAAAGCAAAGAAAAATATTTAAATAATTTTCACTTGCTTTTTCAAAACTGTCAAAAGTCTTGTCCAACAAATTGTAAACTAAGTCTTTTTGGTCATAATCAATTGTTTTTAATAACAAATCACAAATTGCCGATTTGTATATTATTATATCAAAATTTTTATTTGATTTCGAATAAGATTTTAATAATGACGCATCTCTTATTCCAAAAAATTTTTCTCCAGACTTATAAAGATTGTATGAGGCTTTTACAAATCTTTGAGTTGAAGAAAGATTTGAATTTTTTTTATTCAAAACTCCTTTAGCTATTATAGAAATTTTTCCCATATCTTTTGAAAAAATTTCTATGATTTTGCTTGACTCTTTGTAGGAAAATTCTCTTAAAACAAATCCTTCTACATTTGAATTATCATTTGTAACCAAACCTATCCACCAATTTTTGTTTTTTACGCCAATCTTTTTCGACCTTAACCCACAATTTCAAATTAATTTTGCTATCCATAAAAACTTCAATTTCGCATCTTGCTTCCATGCCAATTTTTTTAATTTTATTACCGTTTTTTCCTATTACTATTTCCTTGTGACTTGGTCTTTCCAAAACAAGACTTGCGTATATGTCATATAAATTTTTGTCCTCTCTTTTTTTGAATTGGTCAATTCTTACAAAAATTCCGTGAGGGATTTCATTTGATAAATTTTTCAAAGCTTTTTCCCTGATAATTTCTGACACAATAAATCTTTCGTTTTTGTCAGTTATCATATCTGATGGATAATAAAGAGGCCCTTCTGGCAATATTTCTTTTACTGTTTCTATATATTTTCCAATATTTTCATCGTTTAAAGCTGAAATTGGAATTATATAATCAAAAGTATTTAAGCCTATGTAAGTTCTTTTTATTTGTTCAATTTCTCCTTCTTCTAAAAGATCGCATTTATTTATAAGAAGAATTTTTGGAGCATTTACTTTTTCTAAAATTTCCAAAATCATCTTATCAAGTCTTCCAATACTTAGAGAATTGTCAACAATAAAAGTCACTATATCAGAATCTTTTAGGCTATCTTCTGAAACTTCTAGCAAATGTTCTTGAAGTTTATTTCTTGGCGTTTGAATGCCTGGTGTGTCTAGAAAAATTATTTGTGAATTTTCGTCATTATATATTATTTTTATTTCATCTCTTGTAGTTTGGGGTTTGTTTGAAATTATTGAAATTTTTTCTCCCAAAATTTTTTCCATCAAAGTAGATTTTCCTACATTTGCCCTTCCTACTACCGATACAAAACCTGATTTCATTTTTCCTCCAAATCTTTTTTTGAAAAGTTATATGGAAGAATATCATCAAGTCCATATATCTTATAATCATTGGTTGAATTTGCTATTACAATTTTTGAATCAGAATCTAAAAACTCTGCCATAAATTGCCTGCAAACTCCGCAAGGATAAGTCATATTACTATCCCCTGTAATAATTATTGTATCAATTTCTCTATCTCCTGCGCTTATTGCCCCTGCAAGTGCGGATCTTTCCGCACAAATTGTCACTGAATAAGCTGCATTTTCTATATTTACTCCCTTGTAAATATTTCCTTTTTTTGTCAATACAACACTTGATACCCTAAATTTTGAATAAGGGGAATAGGAATTTTTTTTATTTTCTATAGCAATTTGTATTAATTCTTTTAAATCTTTTTTCATGAAAATACTCCAAATATTAATAAAGCTGTCGCTGTTCCCAAAATCGCTCCTCTTATAATTTCTGGAAGAGAATGGATATTTGCCTCAAAACGACTTTCTGCAACTATAATTGCAAGACCATAAAATACAAAAATCAAAAATCCTTCATCAATTCTCATTGAGCCAATTGTAGCAAGGCAAAAGGCAATTGATGTATGCCCTGAAACAAAGCCTCCATGAAAAGCTGTTCCGTGGCCCTTGTAAAAAATTCCTTTAAAAAATATGGTAGAAATTATTACAATTGATACAGTTATAAGGGCAAGATGGGATGGTCTTCTCGAAATTCTTAGTACAACTGATGATGAAAAATTTGCAACTTTATCAAAAAATACCAAATAAGCAATAAAAAGTGTGTTCATAGCTGACACAAAAGTGGCTGCCGCAGATAAGTCTTTACTTGCTTTTGCTTCTTTTGATTTTTTTCCTCCACCACCAAGATTTACTGCTTGTTCCAAAGAAGTATTTAATAGCTCACAAGATATTACAAAGGCAATTGAAAAAACCAAAAACATCATCTCTACTCTTGAAACATTTAAGAACAAAGAAATAAACAAAACAAGAATAGAAGTTAGGACATGAAATTTCATATTTTTTTCATTATTTATAGCAAAAACCAAGCCCTCAAAGGCATAATCAAATCCTTTTACAAATTTTTCCCCAGGGCTTTTTGCTTTTGGAATATATTTTTCTGCCTCATCTTCTTTTTTCTTTTCTTCTTTTAATTCTTTTTTTACTTGGTCTTTTATTTCTTCAATTAATTGTTTTTCATCTTTCATTTGAATACTCCAAGATTTTTCATAACTTCTTTTTCCTTAGCTCTCATAATTTTTTTATCATCATCTTCTATATGGTCATAACCCAATAGATGTAAAATTGAATGGCAAGTTAAATACATTACTTCTCTTTCAAAAGAATGTCCCAAATCATCTGCTTGCTTTCTTGCAACATCAAAACAAATCACAACATCGCCAAGCATAAGATAGGGTTTTTCCAATATATTTTCCCTATCTTCATTAAAAAAATCTTCAATTGGAAAAGATAGGACATCAGTTACCCTGTCAATTGACCTAAAGTCTTTATTTAATTGTCTTATTTTTTCCTCATCAACAAAAGAAAGAGAAATTTCACATTTTTTCTCATCAATATCTTCAAGCTTTAAAACTTCTCTAATAACTTTTTCAAGATCTTTTTCAATGTTTACTTCTTCTTTTGTTTCATTATTTATTATTAAATTCATTTTTTTCTTTTTCCTTATCTGCCTTATCATAAGCTTCAATTATTCTTTGAACTAAAGGATGTCTTACTACATCGATTGAAGTAAATTCCATAAATTCTATTCCTCTAACATTTCGAAGAATTCTTGAGGCAGATTTCAAACCAGAATTTTTACCACGAGGAAGGTCAATTTGAGTTATATCTCCAGTTATAATAGCTTTTGAGCCATAGCCAAGTCTTGTCAAAAACATCTTCATTTGCTCAAAAGTTGTATTTTGTGCTTCATCCAAAATTACAAAAGAATTATCAAGAGTTCTTCCCCTCATGTAAGCAAGAGGTGCAACCTCAATTACGCCTTTTTCAACTAAATTTTGATAAGTTTCAAAACCAAAAATTTCAAAAAGTGCATCATAAAGAGGTCTTAAATATGGATCAACTTTATCTTGCAAATCTCCTGGCAAAAATCCCAAACTCTCTCCCGCTTCAACGGCAGGTCTTGTAAGAATAATTCTATTTACCTCATTATTTTTAAAAGCTCTTATCGCCATTGCAACAGCCAAATAAGTTTTTCCAGTTCCCGCAGGCCCAATTCCAAAAACCACATCATTATTTTCAATCATATTAACATAAGATTTTTGACCCAAAGTTTTTGGCTTAATTGGTTTGCCATTTGCTGTTGTAACAATAACTTTATCAAGAGAAGATTTTATAACTTCCTTATTTTCAGAAACAAGCATATCAGAAAAATATTTTAATTTTTGATAGTCAATATTTCCTTCTTTTTTTATTACTTGAATAATTTCTTCAATAAGTTTTTTTACAAGATTTAAATTAACCTCTTCTCCATTTAAACTTATATTTCCATTTTCAGTTTTAATTTTTACATCAAATCTGTTTTCAATATATTTTCTATTTTTATCAAAATTACCGAATAAACCCATAATTATTTCGGTATTATTTATTTCTATAATCTCCTTAATTTTAATCACTCCTTTAGTTTATTATACCATCTTAGTTGCAAAAGAAAAAAGATGAGAAACTCATCTTTTTGCTTTTGGCTTTCCTATTATTTCTGAATAGATAATCGCCTTTTTTAATTCATTTTTTTCTAATTTTATTTTTTCATTTTCTTTCCAATAATCTTCGATTTGATTTTTTGAAATTTGTTCGATTTTTTTGTATGATTTTTTTGCACTTACTTTTTTTTCATTGTAAGCTTGTTGATTTTTTCTTTCAAATCTTTGGTAATCATTTGTGTATGTTTTTTTGTTATTGGATTTATTTTTTGTATCTTTTGCAAGTGATGACATGGCTTGTCCAAATGTCATCTTATTTTTTAATTTTTTTTGTTTTTTTAGATTATTATTTTCTTCTTTTTTTAATTCTTTTAACCAAGTATCAAAATCTGGTGTATCTTTTCCTTCTTCTTTATTATTTTCCTTATCAAGAAGATAAATAAATTTATAAAACTTGGTTTTTAAATTATCTTTTGCCATTAAATTTCATCTCTGCTATCAGTTTCTGATATTTTATTTCTCATTTGAGTATCAGCGTTTATATTTTTCATATTATAATAATCTAAAACTCCAAGATTTCCGCTTTCTAGTGCTCTTGCAATTGCTAGTGGAACTTTTGATTGGGCTTCTACAACTTTTGCCCTGTTTTCTTGTTCAAGCGCTATAGCTTGGGCACGTCTTTCTTCGGCTTTCGCTTGGGCAATATTTTTATCTGCTTCTGCTTGATCTCTTTGTAATTCTGCTCCAACATTACGTCCTATATCTACATCTGCAATATCTATTGAAAGAATTTCAAATGCTGTACCGCTATCAAGTCCTTTCATTAGAACTGTTTGTGAAATATTATCTGGATTTTCTAAAACTTCTGCGTGCGTATCTGATGAACCAACTGTTGTTACAATTCCTTCGCCTACTCTTGCGATTATTGTTTCTTCGCCAGCTCCTCCTACAAGTCTTTCGATATTTGCTCTTACTGTAACTTTTGCAATAACTTTGACTTCAATTCCGTTTTTTGCAACGGCTGCTATGGTTGGTGTATTTATTACTTTTGGATTTACAGAAACTTGAACGGCTTCAAAAACATTTCTTCCCGCAAGATTCATTGCTGCTGCTTGTTGAAAATTCAAATCTATATTTGCTCTTTCTGCTGCAATCAAGGCATCTACAACTTGGTTTACATCTCCTCCTGAAAGAAAATGACTTTCCAAATCAGAACTTGAAATTTGAATTCCTGCTTGATGAGATTTAATCAAAGCATAAACTATATGACTTGGATTAATTCTTCTAAATCTCATTGCAACAAGTGAGCCCATTGAAACTGGCACTCCAGATGATCTTGCTGTAATCCACAAACCAATTGGCACAAGTGTCAAAAATACTATTAAAAAAATTACTACTAAAGCTGGTATTATTATCGGCATTATATATCCTCCTTAACATAAATATGTCCATCTTTTATTTCTATAACTTCTATTCCTACATCTTTTTTGATGAAATCTCCATAAGTTTTTCCATCATAAATTTTTCCATCAATTGTAATTCTTCCTGTAGGTCTTAAAATACTTATCGTTTTTCCTTTTTTTCCTAAAAGATATGTATAATCTTTTTTGGAATTATATCCTCTTTCCTTAGTTTGAGTATTAACAAGAACAGCCTTGTCAAATAAATTTGCAGAAAATCCTAATCTTACAAAAATTGTTACACTCAAAAAAATTGATGCAGCAGTAATTAGTAAAATCAAAATTCCAAATAGGGAATTATCAAAACTATCCATTAGCGAATATGTCGTTAAAATAATACCCGAAATTCCCATAATACCAAAACCAGGTACAAATAGCTCAATAGCAAGTAACAAAATGCCCGATATAAAAGCTATTATTGTCATCATATCTGCTTCGCCCCTGTCAAGATTTGACTTGTAAAAATATATAAATAAAGCTATTGCTATAAGGGTAAATAAAATTTTTTTATCAGTAAAAATTATAGCAACTATACATATAAATGCAAGCGTAAATGACAGAGCCAATAAAATATCCCCTAACATACTTCTCCTTTCTATAATAAATATTACATTATTTTTATACCCAAATTAAAAATAAAAAAGGAGAAATAATTTTCTCCTTTATACTAATTTATTAAATTTTTTAAAATTAATTTTCATCTACTAATTCTTTTAATCTTCCTGTTAATTTATATGGAACTTTTTTTAATTCTTCTATATTTTTCACTCCAACTAGAGCCATAAATATTTTTATTTTTGTATTTAATTCTTTCAGATATTTGATTGCATAATCGTAATCGCCTCTGAGTAGAAATGACAAAACTTCTCCAGAAATCGCACACATATCAGCTCCAATTATTAGAGATTTGCAAACATCACTCGAATTTCTTATTCCACCGCTTGCTATTAAGAAAAAATCATCAGACAAACTTCTTACATCAAGAATTGATTTCGCTGTAGGTATTCCCCATGAATAAAACTCTGAATAATCTTTGTCAAATATTCTCATATCTTCGATCTCTATAAAATTTGTGCCACCTTTTCCTGCAACGTCAATATATTTTACGCCAATATCTAAAAGTTTTTGACCTACTTCTTTGCTCATTCCAAAGCCAACTTCTTTTACAATCAAAGGTACTGAAATATTTTTGCTAATATTTGCCAAATTTTCAAAATTTTTAGAAAAATCTCTTTCTCCTTCATCCATTACTAGCTCTTGGGCAATATTTAAGTGAGCTTGCATAGCAGATGCTCCTATTAAATCTTTTGCAAATTCAAAATTTTCGATTTTATTTTCCCAACCGAGATTTCCAATTTTTATTACATTTTTATCTTTTAATAGGGAAAAAGACTCTCTTGAATCTTTATCTTTTATGGCTATGGATTCGCTTCCAACAGCCATTGGTATATTTAATTCTCTGCAAATATTTGATAAATCTTCGTTTATATCTTCACTTATTTCAGTTCCACCTGTCATTGCATTTACCATCACAGGCATAGAAATTTTATTTCCCATAAATTCTATTGAGGTATCAATTTCATTAAAATTTACATTACTTAGGGCATTGTGTTCCACATAAACGTTGTTTAATAATGTTTTTGACTTAAATTCACTTCTAAGATAATTTTCAATATGTTCGTCTTTTCTTTCTCTTCTTTTCTCGTCCATTTTCCCACCTGTTAATTATCTTCACTAAGGTTATTCATATCTTCATCGAAATAATTTTCATCTTCTGTATTTTCTTCGTCTTCTTGGTTCAAATCTTCATAATCCTCATCCAAATATTCTTCGTCTTCTTCATTACTATTTGAATTTTGATAATCTTCATTTGAATTTTCATTATCGTTAGTGTAAGTATAGTTTTGATATTCCCAATAAGAACTATCTTCTTTTTTCCAAGATTTTAATTTATATTTTGAAAATACTTTATCAATTATCTTCCAAGTTTCTTCGTAATTAGGAATATAATAGCTTACTCCATCAATATATTGTGGATTTCCTGGAACAGTGTAAGTTTTACATTTTTCTGAAGAAAAATTAGACATTTTGCTAGCAAAATCTATCATAGTTCCCAAAGGTAAATTCGTTTTTACATCTTTAAAATATGATTCAACCAAGGAAGTCATATTTATTGTTTTTGATTTTTTTACCAATTCATTTATGATTCCTTTCATAAATTCTTGTTGAGCATTAACTCTACCAAGATCAGCATTTTGGTAAATTTTTCTAGCTCTCAAGTAAGTCAATACATCTTGTCCGTTCATTTTATTCATTCCCGGTCTTATATGTGTATTTCCTTCATCAAGTCTTACTCCTTCAGGAACTTTGTAATTTACTCCTCCAATTTCATCAACTATATTTACAACAGCCTCAAAATTTACTTCTGCATAATAGTCAATATCAAGGCCCAAAAAATCTCTTAAAGTTTTTAACGTAAGTTCAATTCCACCATAAGCATGAGCGTGATTTACTTTTGTAAATTCATCCCTAACCTTTACTCTAGAATCTCTAGGAATTGATAAAATATCAACTTTTCCCGTTTCAGAATTTATTTTACAAAGCATAATTGTATCTGTCCTTGTAGGCTCAGGATTTTCTTTATTTTGACTTGCATCAACTCCAACCAAAAGCACAAGAATTTCGTTATCAACCTTTTTTTCCTTATTATTTTCAGCAGCCTCAGCCCCATAATTATTTATATTTTTTTTATCCTGTAATTTATTTAAATAGGCATTTGAAGAAAAAAATACAAATAATGCCACCATAATCGTTATTAAAAATCTTTTAAACTTCATAATATCTCCTTCTCATCTTGTAATTATAGCATAAAAAAAGACTTAATAAAAATAAGAAATTTCAAAAAAATATGATATAATCAAAATATGATTAAGCTAATAACAATTGATATAGACGGAACCTTGCTTACAAATACAAGACGTCTTCCAAAAAAAAATAAAGAAATGATATTAAAAGCAAAAAAATTAGGAGCACATATAGCTCTGGTAAGTGGCAGACCATTTTCTGGAATTCTTCCTTATGTCAAAGAACTCGACCTAGAACATGAAGGTCATTTTTCAATTTCCCAAAACGGATCCTATATTTTTGACAACTACACTAAGGAAGTCATCACTGGAGTTTTCCAAAAACCAAAAGATTTAATCGCACTTGATAAATCTTTGAAAAATTTTAAAGTTCAAGTTTCAGCCATGGATGATGATAGTTTTTATACAAGACATAAAAATCCAAATATTTTGACAAGATTTGATTCTTTTATTACAAAATTAAAATTACAAAAAATATCTTATACAGATTTTGATGAAGATAAAAATTTTGGTAGGTTTTTAGTTATGGGTTGGCCTTGGAATATTGAAAAAGTAATGGACAATATGCCAAGTTTTGTAAACGAAAATTATTACTATGCAAAAACTGCTCCAGTTTTAATTGAAGTTATGAACAAAAACGCAAACAAAGGAAATGCCATAAAATTAATGAGCGAAAAACTTAGTTTCAAAATTGATGAAATTATGGCAATAGGAAATGAAATGAATGATATTCCAATGCTAGATATGGCAGGATTTTCCGTTGCAATGGAAAACGCCAACGATTATCTAAAACCTCACGCAGACTATATAACTTTATCAAATAATAAGGCAGGAGTTGGAGAAGCTATAGAAAAATTAATAGAAAATAATTTTGAAAAATTTTAAAAATTTAAATAAAAAAGCATTCCTAGATTTTTTCTAAGAATGCTTTTTGTTTTCTTTAAATTTTTTATATTTTACATAGGCGTTTGCGCCCATTAATATGCTTGCTAATAAAATTATCCACCAATATTTCTTATCACTTATATATTGAATTACGGTAAGAATTATTAAAAGCACAAAAGTTATTGCACTTGTTATAAATTCCAAAATCCTATAATCTTTGAAAATATTATTATTTGACATCTTTATCTATCACTTCGTCCAAAGTTTTCCAAGATAAAAGTGCGCATTTTACTCTTTGTGGCATATTTGAAATATTTTGGAAAGCTGCTGCATCTCCAATTTTTTCCAAATCTTCATCACTTATATCTTCTCTTTTTATCATTCCGATATAAATTTTTGCCATCTCTTTTGCTTCATCAATTGTTTTTCCTACAATTTCATCACACATTACAGAAGTTGCAGCTTGGCTTATTGCACAACCGTGTCCTGTAAAAGCTGCCTCTGTTATTACATTTCCATCATGTTTTAATTCCAAAACAATTTCATCTCCACAAGAAGGATTGTGGCCTGGCTCTTTTATATCTGGATTTTCTAAATTTCTTTTATTTTTTTGATTTCTAGAATTTTCTAAAATTACTTGAGTATAAACATCATTTAAGTCCATTAAAGTCCCATCACCTTTCTTACATTTTTAAGCTCTTTTGCAAAATATTCTACTTCTTCTTTAGTATTATATATGGCAAATGATGCTCTGCAAGTTGAAGATACATCAAGATAAGTGTGAAGTGGCATTGCACAATGGTGGCCGCTTCTTACAGCAATTCCTTTCATATCCAAAATTGTTGCAACATCGTGTGGATGAATATCATCAAAAGTAAAAGCTACAACTGATCCTGTATTTCTTTTTTCTGGGAAAAATACTTTTATATGGTCAATATCTTTAATCAAATCATAGGCATATCTTGCTAGTTTATTTTCGTGTTCGTAAATATTTTCCACACCAATTTCATTCATAAAATCAATGGCAGAAGAAAGTCCTACAACTCCACCTACATCTTGAGTTCCTGCTTCAAATTTTTGGGCAGGTTTTGCAAAAGTAGATTCTTGTTCATAAACATATTCAATCATATCGCCACCGAGATTGTATGGTTTTAATTTTTCAAGTAAATCATATTTTCCGTACAAAATCCCAATTCCCATTGGTCCGTACATTTTGTGAGCAGAAAAAGCAAGAAAATCACAATCCAAATCTTTTACATCAATTTTTTTGTGAGGAGCAAGTTGGCATGCATCAACAATTGAAATGGCTCCAACTTGGTGAGCAAGTTTTGTGATTAGTTTTGTATCAGTCATCTCTCCTGTCACATTTGATGAGGCTGTGATTGAAACAATTTTTGTTTTATCTGTGATTTTTTCTTTTAATTCGTCATAATTTAGAGAATAATCATCATTTAAATAAACATATTTTAAAACCGCCCCAGTCTCTTTGCAAACTCTTTGCCAAGGAACTAGGTTTGCGTGATGTTCTAAAATTGAAATTACAATTTCATCGCCTTTTTTCAAATTTTCACAAGCGTAAGAATAGGCTATAAGATTTAAAGATTCTGTTGCATTTCTCGTATAAATTATTTCTTCGGATTTTTCTGCATTTATAAAATCTTTTATCTTTTCTCTTGTATTTTCAAAAGCCTCTGTCGCCTTCCATGATAAATAGTGAGCTCCTCTGTGAGGATTTGCATTTGAATATTTATAATAATCTGCTTGAGCATTTATAACTGAAATTGGATTTTGGCTAGTTGCTGCAGAATCTAGATAAATAACTTTTTTCCCAGTATTTTTTTCGTCCAAAAATGGAAATTCTTTTCTTATTTTTTCTATATCCATCTAATCCCTCGTATTCATTGTGTGAACTTTATATCTTACTTTTTCTCTCAATTCTTCGTGGTCAATTTTATCAATTGTTGGAGCAAAATTTGCTTCAAGCATCAAGCTTTCTGCTTTTCTTTTGGAAAATCCTCTGCTCATTATATAAAACAACATCGCCTTATCAAATCTTCCAACGCTTGCAGCGTGTTCTCCTGCTACATCTTTTTCTTCATTTAATAAAACGGGAGCTGACCTGTTTATTGCATCTGGACTTAGCATTACTGCATAATCTCCAATTTTTCCATCAGCATGTTCGCATCCTCTTTTAAGGTCAACTACACCCTTCCATCTTTTTTCAGCTTTACCTTTAAGGGCACCATTAAACATACAATTTGATTTTGTTACTTTTGCCTTGTGATCGTTAAAAGCTCCGATGTCTAGAAAATCTTCGTTTTGTTTGAAATAAACTCCATTTTCTTCAAGATTTGATTCTTCTCCATCAAGGAAATTTCTAATATTTACATAAGACTTATCTGAGCCAAGTTCAATATAAGAAATATCAAAATTTGCCCTGTCGCCTATAATTGATGAAACTTGTTGTAGATTAAGAGAATTTTCTAATAAATCTACTACTACAACCAATTTCACAAAAGAATCTTCTTCAAGATTTACTCTTATCAAAGAATTTAGGTAAGAAGATTCTCCTTTTGTTTGAGAAAAATTAATTAAAAATGAAGATTTTGATCCTTTTTTTGCATTTATATCAATTTTATTAACCAATTGATTTGAATTTTCGTCAAGATTTAAATTTATAAATTCTAAATTTCTTTCTCCATCAACATCTCTATAAATATCTAAATTATTAAATTCTTTATTTTCTTTTAAGAAATCTTTTGAAAGTCCATAATTTTTTTCACTAAAAATTTCATCTAAAGATTTGTTTTCTTCATTTGAACTTTCAAAATTTTTATAAGCTTTTTTTTCATTTAAGCTTGGAGCTTTTTTGCTATAATTTAGCTTGGTGTATGACCAAGTAGGCTCTCTCATTACATTTACTTTTTCCATCAGCCATTTGCTCCTTCCAATTCCATATCAATCAAATTATTCATCTCAACTGCATATTCCAAAGGCAATTCTTTTGCAACTGGCTCTGCAAATCCTCTTACTATCATAGATTTTGCTTCGTTTTCTGGAATTCCCCTACTCATTAGATAAAAAATTTGTTTTTGGTCAAGAGAACCAATTTTCGCCTCGTGACCGCAATCAACTTCATCATTTCTAATATCAAGAGTTGGAATTGTATCTGATTTTGACTCACGTGATAACATCAAGTTTTCACAATCAACAGTTGACTTTGATCCCTTAGCATTTTTACCAATTTTAACATAAGATCTTGTCATAGATTTTCCATTTCCTTGAGTAATGGATTTTGTAAGAGCAGTTGAGTAAGTGTTTGGTGCGTTATGAATCATTGAACAGCCATTGTCAATATATTGACCGTTTGATGCATAGGTTATTCCTGTATATTCTGCTCTTGCTCCTTCGCCATTTAAAATTGTGGTTGGATAAAGCATTGAAACTTTTGAACCAAAAGATCCAGAAATCCATTCAACTTGACCGTTTTCTTCAACGATTGCTCTTTTTGTATTGAGGTTGTACATATTTCTTGACCAGTTTTCTATTGTAGAAAATCTTACTTCAGCATCTTTGTGAACAAATATTTCTACGCTTCCTGCGTGAAGATTTACAACATTATATCTTGGTGCAGAACATCCTTCTATAAAATGAACTTTCGCCCCTTCTTCTGCAATAATCATTGTATGTTCAAATTGTCCAGCTCCTGGAGCATTCAACCTATAATAAGATTGGAGAGGAATATCTACATTTACTCCCTTTGGAACATAAATTAAAGAACCACCAGACCAAACTGCACCGTGAAGGGCTGCATATTTGTGAAGTGTTGGAGGAATTGCTCTTTGAAAATATTTGTGAACAATTTCTTCATGTTCTCTCAAAGCTGTATCAAAATCTGTAAAAATTACTCCTTGATCTGACAAATGTTTTTGAATTGAATGGTAAACTTCCTCACTGTCATATTGAGCTCCAACTCCTGCAAGAGATTCTTGCTCAGCTTGAGGAATTCCAAGCCTATCAAAAGTATCTTTTATTTCTTCTGGAAGAGCATCCCAATTACTTTTTTTGTCAGTTTTTGGCTTAACATAAGTTGTTATATCTGCCATATTTAATTCAGAAAGATCTGGTCCCCATGATGGATTTTCTGTTTTTTCAAAAATCAAAAGAGATTGAAGTCTTCTTTTTAGCATCCACTCTGGTTCATTTTTCTTTTTTGATAATTCTTCAACTATTTTTTTATTCAAACCCTTGTCGGAAATATCTGAGTATTCAAATTTGTCAATGACATCATAAATACCCCTATCAATATCCTTAAAGGATGATTCATCAAATTTCTTTTCTGTCATATTAAACCCACTCATATCCTTCTTTTTCAATTTTTTCCATTAGGCTTGCATCAGATGTTTCTTTGATTACTCCATCTTTTAAAACGTGAACATAATCAACATCAATATTTTCTAATAATTCATTGTGGTGAGTTACAACTATTACAGCATTATCTTCATTTAAATAATTTTTGATTCCTTCACTTACAATTCTTACCGCATCAACATCAAGTCCTGAATCAGTTTCGTCAAGCATAGCAAGTTTTGGATTTAAAATTTTTAATTGCAAAATTTCAGATTTTTTTCTTTCTCCACCAGAAAATCCTACATTTACATATCTATTTGCATATTCTTCAGATAATTTTAAATCATCCATTTCTTTTTTTAGTTCTTTATTGAATCCTAAAATTGAAGGTTTTTTTCCTGTAACTTCTTCTTTTGCTTGCTTTAGAAAATCTCTAAGTTTTACACCATTAATTGCATCAGGAGATTGGAAAGACATAAAAATTCCTGCCTTTGCTCTTTTGTCAGTTGTTAAATCTGTTATATCTTCTCCTTCAAAAAATATCTTTCCTTCTGTTACATCGTAAACTGGATTTGCCATTACAGCGTTCATGAATGTAGATTTTCCTGAACCATTTGATCCCATTATTACATGAACTTCTCCAGCATTAACTTTTAAATTTATTCCTTTTAATATTTCAGTATCTCCAACTGAAACATGTAAATTTTCAACTTTTAATAATTCTTTCATTTCTTACCTCTTTTTTCCTAACTTTTGAGAAAATAAATTTATATACATTTAAAGTATACTGCTTTAGTACGGATTGTCAAAACTTGAAATCTTAACATTTTTATATGAAATTTTAAAAAATAATTTTTAATTTTTTTTAATCTTACAAAATGATTAATTTTAAAAATTTTCGCAAAGAAAAAACACTTTTTCTATCAAAAGTGTTCTCTAAATAAGTATTGATTTTTATTTTTAAGTAAATTTAAATTCCTAATAATTAGATAATTTATTTTCTACCAAATCAACTAAACTTTTTACAGCTTCTTCTTCGTCATCGCCTTGAGCCTTTATTATAATTTCTTCGCCTTTTCCGGCACTCATAGACAAAACTGACATAATTGATTTTGCATTATAAACTCTTCCATCTTTTTCTACATTTATATCGCACGCATGCTTGACAGCTTCTCTTATAAAAATAGAAGCAGGTCTTGCGTGTAAACCGATTTCATTTACAAGCGTAACTTTTTCCTCGTACATATTACCTCCATTAATTGTTGATAAATAAAATTCTATAACTATTATTTTTTTAACTATAATCCTTAAATCTTAAATATATTATACACGTTTTCCTATCATAATACAATACTTGCATTTTTGAAAATAATAGTTAAAAAAATATTAAATTTTTAGAAAATGATTTCCTTTTCTGTAAATATTATAGCACGAAAAAATTTTTTAACAAGGATTTTAAATATCTTGCTTAACAAAATAAAAAAAGAGGTGCAAACCTCTCTGACTGTTGACAAAATAAAAACTTTTCCCATTTGACCAGATAAACAACCGCCCGTTTCGATTGTTTATCCCTATTCATCGTGAACAACTAGTGGAGAGATCTCATGCGATCTCTCCATGCGTTAATTTCACTCACACAAAAACACCTTTGCTTTGCAAACTTTTTTGTGCTTTATCACTTAGTTTTAGGGATGATTGTGCCAAATAAAGGCACAACCATCTAGTCAAGATGGTGTCTAGCCTTATTTTATTTTAAAATTAATAATTAATTACTAAACTGACTTTTTCTACCCTATGAAAAGCTACAAATCTCTTTTTATTTTAATTCTTTTAAAAGCTCTATTAAGAATTTATAATTATTTTCTGTTGATTTTATATTTACTCTTTCTTCTGGGCTGTGGGCGCCTTCTATTTCTGGGCCGAATGATACCATTTGGGTTTGGTTCATATCTTGCTTTAACAAACCACATTCAAGTCCACCGTGAGTTGTTAAAACTTCTGGTTTTTCTCCATTTAATTTTTCCCAAACTTTTTTCATTATTTCCAAAAGTTCGCTGTCTTCTCTTTCCCAACCTGGATATTCATTTGATGTTTCTACTTTTGCTCCAAACATTTCTACTTGTTTTTTTATAACATCTCGTCTAAATCTTTTTGCTGATGTTACTTCGCTTCTTGCAAGAATTACAAAACTTATTTTTTTATCATCTTCTTCAATTAAACCAAGATTTGAACTTGTAACTAAATTTCCATCATATTTTTTTACAGGACCGTCTGCAACAATCATTGTTGCATTTACAATTTTTTCTGACAAATCTCTTGTCAAAACTTCTCCATCAAATTCGCATTCTTTTATAATTATTTCGCCTTTTGGATCTGAATTTTTGTATTCGTGGATAATTTCATCTTTTATTTTTTCAATATTTTTTATTGCTTTTTTTGCATCATCTACTTCTACTATAGCAAATGCTTCTGATGGAATTGCATTTCTTTTTACTCCACCTGTAATTTTTCCAATCCTATATGAATCTAGTCCGTCAATTATTCTAACAAGGCCCTTGATTGCATTTAGTTTAAACTTATCAATTTCCATTCCAGAATGTCCACCTTGGAAATTTTTAAGCTCAATTGAAATAAATTCTCCGTCTTTCTTTTCGTATTCTTTTTCAAAAGAATATTTTATATCCATTCCACCAGCACAACCAATCGTAAGAATTCCTTCTTCTTCGCTGTCAATATTTAGAAGATATTTTGGATTTCCCAATTTTTTTGTATCTAAATTATTAACTCCAACCATGGATGTTTCTTCGCCTGTTGTTATCAAAACAGAAATTGGTCCGTGTGAAATTTTTTTATCATCCAAAATTGCAAGTGCATAGGCTACCGCTATTCCATCGTCAGCTCCTAGTGTTGTCTTGTTTGCTCTAATCCATTCTCCATCTATTACAAGCTCAATTGGATCTTTAGAAAAATCGTGGTCTGAACCGTTTTCTTTTACACAAACCATATCCATGTGTCCTTGGAGTAAAACTTCTGGATAATTTTCAAAGCCCTTGCTTGCTTCTTTCTTTATATATACATTTAAAACATCATCTTGCCAATATTCTAAATTTCTTTTTTTTGCAAAATCTACCAAAAAATCTGAAATTTCTTTTTCATTTCCGCTTTCTCTTGGTATATTTGAAATTTCTTTAAACCAATGAAAAACTTCTTTTGGTTGTAAATCTTTATAATTCATTTTTCCCTCCTTGTTTTTATTTTATATTATACTTTTATTTGTAGAAATAAAAACACGAAAATTTTCAAAAGAAAATAATAAATATTAATTTATTTTTCAATAAAATCTTCTTTTATTTGCTCTAATTTCCAATATGTAGTAAAATTTTTATATAAAATTAGAGTGGGGAGATATATGATTAATACTTATTTATTATGCGGTGGACCTTCAAGCGAGCATGAAATAGCTCTTAGAAGTGCCCTTAATATTTCAAAAAATTTAGACAAAAACAAATACAATTTAAAAATTGTTTATATTGATAAAAAAGGTAGATTTTCAAAAGCTTTCGATTTTATAAATACAGACGATGAATTTGAGCTTGTAAAAGAATGCAAAGAAAATATTTTAGAATCAATTTCTGATTTTCTTTTAGAATTAAAAGATAAGGATAAGGAAAATACAATTATAATTCCTTGTGTTCACGGAACTTATGGAGAAGATGGAACTATCCAAGGATTTTTGGACGCAATTGACACAGCTTATATTGGAAATGGACTTTTGTCATCTTCTGTTTGTATGGACAAGGTTACTGCAAACGACATTTTCGAAAAAAATAAATTAAAACAAGCAAGATACCTATATGCCAATGAAGAATCTTTTAACCTTGATTTTGCAAAAAAATGCGAAGAATATATTAAGTTTCCAATGATTGTAAAACCATCAGCAAATGGTTCATCAGTTGGAGTAAACAAGGCAGAAAATATTGATGAGCTTTTAAAATTTGGAAAAGAATCTTTAAAATATGATGAAAAAATCTTAGTTGAAGAGGCAATAATTGGTCAAGAAGTAGAAATCGCCATAATCGGCGATAATAAATTAATTGCATCAAAACCTGGAGCTTATGTAACTGACCATATTTTCCTTGACTATGATGCAAAATATTTTGACAAATCCACAAAAGAAATGCTTCCTTATCCAATGGATGAAAATCTTGAAAAAGATTTGTTAGAATTTGCAAAAAAATGCTACAAGGCTTGTGGCTGCCAAGGATTTGCAAGAGTTGATATATTTTTAAAAGATAATGAATTTTACATCAACGAAATAAACACCTTCCCTGGCTTTACCCCAACTTCATTTTTTGCAAGACTTTGCAAAATTAGTTTTGACCTAGAATTTTCACAAATTCTTGATATGCTAATTGAAGAAGGTTTTAAAAGTTTTCAAAAAAGGAGATTTAAATGATTGAAAGAAATTTAGAAGAAATTGCAAAAATGCTTGGTGGAGAAATTTCAAACCCAAAGTATTCTAAAACCAAAATCAAAGGAATATCAATTGATTCTAGAACAATCAAAAAAGATAATCTCTATATCCCAATAGTTGGAGAAAAATTTGATGGAAGAATTTTTATAGAAGAATGCCAAAACGCTGGAGCTGTTGCCTTTTTGATTGACGAAAATTACAAAATTCCAAAGTCAATTTCAATTCCCTTTGTAAAAGTTTCTGATACAAAAAAAGCCTTGCAAGATTTGGCAAGAGCATACAGAGATGAGCTTGACATAAAAATAATTGCAATCACAGGTTCAAATGGCAAGACAACCAGCAAAAATTTGATTCATTCAGTTTTATCAGAAAAATATAAGGTAGAAAAAACTCAAGGAAATTTAAATAATGAAATTGGAGTTCCTTTGACTCTTTTGGATTTTTCAGACAAAACACAAATAGGTGTAGTCGAAATGGGCACAGAAGATTTTGGAGAAATTTCTCTCCTTTCAAATATTGCAAAACCAGATATGGCAATGATTACAAATATTGGCGATGCTCATCTTTTAAAATTAAAATCAAGAGAAGGAATCGCCAAAGCAAAACTAGAAATTCTTGAAGGCCTAAAAGCTGATGGAATTTTTATCTATAATGGCGATGATGAAATATTAAAAAAAGTTCTTCCTTCCTTCACAATTAAACAAAAAACAATAAGTTTTGGAGAAGAAGATGGAGTGGATTTTAAAGTATGTCCAAAAGAATTTTCAAGCACTTACACAAAATTCTCACACGAAAACGAAGATTATTTAGTTCCTCTACTAGGCACTCATCAAGTTTATAACGGAGCTTTGGCAGTTCTAATTGGAAAATTATTTAATCTTTCTTATGAAGAAATTAATAATGGTCTAGCCAAAGTATCAAATAATGCAAACAGAAATGAATTGATAGAAAGAAATGGCTTTGACATTCTTGACGATGCCTACAAATCAAATCCCCAATCATTAAAGCAAGGACTTGAGCTTGCAGGATTTTTGGATGGATATTTAAATAAAATTGTAGTTTTGGGAGATATGCTTGAGCTTGGCGATGGAGAAAAAAATCTTCATTACAAATCAGGACTTGATATAGATCCAAAAAAAATAAATTATTGCCTATTCTATGGCCCACTTTGCAAAGAAATGTACAAGGCAAGTCTTGAAAATTTCCCAGAAAACAGAAGTTTTTATTTTGAAAATAAAAATGACCTAATAGATAAGTTGAAATTTTTAATAACAAAATCAACTTTAGTTTTTGTAAAAGGTTCTAGAGGACTTCACATGGAAGAAGTTATAGAAGCAATTTATGATTTAAGAGTATAAAAAATAAAAATAGAAAAGATTAATTATTGGAGGAATTATGATATATACAGTTACCCTAAATCCATCAGTGGATGTAATTTTAGAAGTAAAAAACCTGAATATTGGCGATAGAAACCATGTATCTGATGAATTTACCCTTCCAGGAGGCAAGGCTCTCAATGTTTCTAGGGTTTTATCACAATTAAAAATCCCTACAATTGCAACTGGATTTACAGGTGGTCATCAAGGAAGATTTATAGAAGAATGGCTTGATAAAGAAAATATCATGACAGATTTTGTAAATATCGAAGAAGAAAATAGAACAAATATAAAATTATTACTAGATAACGAAGAAACAACAATAAATTCAAAAGGTCCAAACATAAGCCACTACGAAGTAGATGAACTTTTATATTATTTATCAAGAGTTGGCGAAGGCGATACAATTGTTATGGGAGGATCAGTCCCACCAATGGAAGAAAAATCTGACAAAGATATTTATTCTAGAATGGTTTCAATAGCAAAAGCAAACAAGGCACAATTTATAGCAGACATACCAGCAGAATATTTGCCAGACGTTATAAAAGAAGGACCAATTCTAGTAAAACCAAACATAGAAGATTTGATGGAAATTTTTGGAACAAAAATTGAAACAATAGAAGATATGGATAAGTACGGCAAAAAAATTATAGAAATGGGAGCACAAAACGCCATAGTTTCATACGGCAAAAAAGGCTCAATGTTTTTTAGCCAAAATGGACATTCATATATATCCGAAGAAATTCACATAAATGAAGTAGTAAATTCTGTAGCCTGTCGTGATTCAATGATAGGAGGATTTATAGGAACTTTGGTAAGATCAAGCGATTATCTTGAAGCATACAAAGTTGCCGTAGCAGCAGCAACAGCAACCGCAGAAGTCCTAGACCTACCAACAAGAGAAGAAATTGAAAAAATAATACCAAAAGTAGTAATAAACCAATTTTCTTAAACAAAAAGTGTTGGCATAAACCAACACTTTTATTATAAAAAATTTTTTATTAAAGGAGAACAAACAAAAAGGAGAAATAATGAATAAAAAAACTATAAGTATAATGCTAGCTTATGTAGGCGTATTAACAGGAGCAGGACTTGCAAGCGGTCAAGAGCTAATGCAATATTTTATTTCCTTTGGATTATCAGGGCTATTTGGACTTATAGCCATAGGAATTTTGCACGTTTTAGTTGGAGGAATAATTCTTCAACTTGGCTCTCACTATTTAGCAGAAAGTCATATCGATGTCATCGAAGAAGTTTCAAGCAAATATTTGACAAAATTTATGGATTTTGCCCTAATAATTAATTGCTTTTTGATGGGTTTCGTAATGATAGCAGGTGCAGGCTCAAATTTAAACCAACAATTTGGATTTAAACCATGGGTTGGCTCACTAATTTGTACCCTACTAGTAATTTTTATTGGAATGTTAGATTTCGATAAAGTAACAAAAGTAATCGGTGCCTTTACACCACTAATAATTATTTTTGCTATCCTTGGAGCAATTTATACTTTTATAACCATAAAACCAGATTGGCAAAGCCTAAATCAAATTGGACAAAGTGTAAAATCCCCACTTCCAAACATAGGCTTATCCACACTGAATTATTTTGGCTTGTGCATGATTAGCGGAATCTCCATGGCATTTGTCCTAGGAGGAAGCAAAACCGATTCAGCCGAAGCAGGACTTGGAGGAATGCTTGGAGGATTGATGGTAGCAATTCTTACATCGCTCGTAGGTCTTACCCTATTTTTTACCCTACCAATGGTAAAAGATTCCGACATACCAATGCAAATTGTTTTAGAAAATATCCACCCAATTTTGGGACTTATGATGTCTTTAATTATTTTTGGAATGATTTTTAACACAGCCATTTCCCTATTTTATTCAGCAGCAAGAAGATTTTCTGATACAGAAAATAAATTTAGAAGAAATTTAATAATATTTACCCTAATGGGCTTTGGACTTTCATTTTTAGGATTTAAAAAATTGATGTCAATCCTATATCCAATACTTGGATATTTAGGAATGATACTTACAATTATCCTAGTAGTTGCCTGGTTTAACGAAAGAGAAGAAATCAAACACGAAATGAGGAGAAGATTTGCAATATCTGTTCTTACAAAAAGAAAACTAGATGACGACGAAGAATTTGGAAAAATGGAAAAAGAAAAACTAGAAAGATTAGCAGAAAATTCCATAATAGACAACAAAGAAATAAAACAAGCCGTTCACGAAGAAGTGAAAGAAGAATTAGAAGAAGAAGAAAAAGAAGAATAAAAAACAGACCAGATAAATAAGCTAGCTAAAAGCCTATAAATCTGGTCTTTTTTAATTTTGCTTTTTCCGCAATTTTTTAAAGATATAATAATATTATAAATACACTAAATCACTATTTAATTACAACTTAAACTTTATCTTATAAATCAATACAAAAATATTCCATTTCTATCACAGGCAAGAAATCTCTTTTTTTACTTTATCAACAAATTAACTTAATTTATGAGATCCCTCCATGCACTCCACTTTGTTTCGTTTAGTCGGGATGGGGAATTCTGAATTTAATTTTATTACTAAAGAATTATTTTATTTTTTTAAATTTCTTACACCAATTTTCAAAAATAAAAAAGCTTACTAATCAAAGTAAGCAATTTTTTATATTCCCATAATTAATTTTGCAATTTGGAAATAGCATATTAATCCTATTGAATCTACAATTGTCGTTATTAGTGGACTTGCCATTATTGCTGGGTCAAAGCCTAATTTTTTTGCTCCCATTGGAAGTAAGGCTCCTACAACTTTTGCTATAATTATTATTACAAAAATTGTTATTCCTACTATGGCTGCAACTTCCATAGCTACTCCGTCAAATAATAGACATTTTAAAAATGCTAAAAATGACATTACAACTCCTACTATAACTCCAACTTCGAATTCTTTAAATACTACTTTATACCAATCTTCAAGTTCTACATCTCCTGTTGCCATTCCACGTATTACAAGAGTTGATGATTGGCTTCCTGCGTTTCCACCGGAGTCTGTTAGCATTGGTATAAACATATTTAGGGCAATTATTGATTCTATTACCCTTTGACTTGATTTTAAAATTGTTGATGTAAATGATGCCGAAACCATCAAAAACATTAGCCAAGGCAATCTGTTTTTTGCAAGTTTTAAGGCTGATGTGCTTGAATATTCTTCTTCATCCGGTGTTGTACCAGCCATTCTTTGGAAGTCCTCAGTTGTTTCAAGTTCCATTATATCCATAATATCGTCAACTGTAATTATTCCAATAAGCCTTCTTTCGCTGTCAACAACTGGCAAAGCTGTAAAACCATATCTTCTAAAAGTTTTTGCTACATCTTCTTGGTCTTCGTAAGCTTCCACGCTGATTACATCTTCATACATCAAATCTTTAACTTTTGTATCTAATGAACTTGTTACAATCAACCTTAGTGAAACATATCCCAATAAAGATTTTGTAGTATTTGTTACATAGCAAGTGTAAATAGTTTCTTTTGTTGAACCTACTTTTTTTATCCTGTCCAAAACTTCTTGGCAGGTCATTTCTGGATTTACTTCTACAAATTCTGTTGTCATCAAACTTCCAGCAGAATCTTCTGGAAATTGTAAAAATTGATTTACTCTTTTTCTCATTTCAGAATCAGAATTTCTCAAAATTCTTTTTACAACAGTTGCAGGCATTTCCTCAAGCGTATCAATTACATCGTCGAAATTTAAAGCTTTCACAATAGCATCAAGCTCAGGATCTGTAATAGAAGTCAAAAGTCTGTGCTTGCCATCTTGTTTTAATTCAGCAAACACCTCAGCAGCATCATCTTTTCTCAAAAGCCTATAAACAATCAAACTTTCTTCATTGTCAAGCTCAGACATAAATTCTTCTATATCTACGGGGTTAGTTCTTCTCAAAGAATCCTTTAAAGCCGGAATATCTTTTTTTTCTAAAAGATTATTTAGTTCTTCAATCCTTTGCTCGCTGTTATAGCTGTTCATAATATCACCCCTTAATTTCTTCTAATAATGTATCCAAAGCCTTATTAAATTGAGTATCCTTGTCAAGATTTTCTATATCCAAAGCTCCATTTTCACTTTTATCTTCAACTTCTACATCAGGTTTTACACCAATTTTGTGAATTTTGGTTTTGTTTGGTGTGAAATATTCGCTAATAGTAATTTTTACACCAGAACCATCATCAAGAGGGAAAAGTTTTTGAACAATGCCCTTACCAAAAGAAGTTTTTCCAACAATTTTTGCTCTTTTTCTATCCTTAAAAGCTCCAGCCAAAATTTCAGACGCAGAAGCAGAATTTTCATTTATAAGAACAGTCATAGGAGTTTTGTCCATTTCCTTGTCGCTTTTTTCAACAATTTCTTTGCCTTTTTTGTCAACAGTTGAAACAATTACACCCTCATCCAAAAAAGTATCAGCGATAGCAAGACACACATCAAGCCCACCGCCAGGATTATTTCTAAGATCCATAACAATACCATCAACCTTAGCATCCTTCAAAGCCTTTAGCTCCTTGCCAAATTCTTCCTTAGTAACATCCTCAAATTGTTTAATTTTAATATAGCCGATTTTTTTGTCATCTTTTTCAACAACTTTGCTTTCAACAGTATCAACCTTTACATCAGCTCTTTCAACATCAATATCTTTTTCCTCAGCCTTGCCCTCAGCATTTTTTCTAAGGACAGTAATTTTTACCTTTTCTCCAACATTTCCCCTGATTTTTGACACAGCCTCTTCCAATTGGTCAGAAGAATAAGAAACACCATCAACCTTGGTAATATAATCGCCAACATTGATGCCAGCCTTTTTTGCAGGAGATTCATCAAAAACAGAAATCGCCTTGATATATCCCTCATCACTAGCTTGAACAGCTACACCAATGCCCGCATATTTCCCATTAACATCTTCCATAAGCTTGTCAAATTCTTCCTTTGTATAATAAGCAGTATAAGGATCGCCCAAATTTTCAAACATACCCTTCAAAGAACCATCATACAATTGCTTATCCTCATAATCAAAAAGGAAATTCTCATCAATCAATTCCTTCATAGCTTCCATAGAAGCCATGTGCTTTTGATTTTGTTCAGAAATCATACGATTATCATTAGAAGAATTCTTTCCGAGAGTAAAACCCGTAAAGCCAGTCCCTATAATCAATAAAAAGGCCAATAAAACCTTACCAATCTTTTTCATAATACCTCCAATTAAAATTTAAAAACCAAAATATGATTTTTATAGAAATTAAATACCTATCAGTATTCTTATATTTTAACATATATAGACCTTTTTTTAAATAAAAGAAAAAGGCAAAAAAAGAATAAATCAATAAAAACAAAAATTGATTTATTCAAAATCAACCAGAGAGTAGACAAAGCATGAATGCAGATAATATTTTATTTTAAAATAAAAATTAAGCTACGTACCATCTCGACTAAGTGAGTGAAACGAACGCACGGAGAGATCTCATGAGATTTCTCGACTCACTACGTTCGCTCGAAATGGATATTTTTTGGTTTGTCAACAGTCTGATTGATTTATTCGAAATTAACATTAAAAATTAAAACCAAAATATTTCTCAACAAAATCTTCCTGAATACCAGATTTTACACTATTTTTTACATCAATACCCTTAATCATTTCAATCAATTTCAAAGCCAAAAAAACACTAGCACCAGCGCCCCTTGACGTAAAAATATTTCCATCCACAACAATAAGCTTGTCACTTTTAATATTTCCAACATTCAAAAGGCTTTTTTCCACACTAGGATGACAAACAAGATTCCTATCACTAACAATACCTGCACTATCAAGAACAGTTGGCCCTGCACAAATAGCACAAATAATTTTTTTCTCCTCATCAAATTTTTTTACAATATCAATAACCCTTTTATCATCCCTAAGATTTTTCGCACCCACACTACCACCAGGAATATAAAGCCCATCATAAAAATCCAAATCAATATCATCAATAAGCTTATCCGCCTTAACAATAATATTGTGAGAACCAACAACAAACAAATCATCGCCAACAGAAACCGTATCAACAAAAATATCAGCCCTTCTAAAATAATCGACCAAAGTCAAAGCCTCAATTTCCTCAAAACCATCAGCCAAAAAAACTAAAAATCTATCCATAAATTCCTCCATAAATCTATTATACCCACACCCAAAAATCCCCACAAAAAAATGAAGACCCGAAGGTCTTCACTAAAAATTATTTTTTATTTTCGAAAAAATTAATTTTCTTCATTTTTTCTTTTTTTAGAAGCGAATAATCCGCCTACTGCTGCAGCCAATGTTGCTAAAATAGTTGCAGAAGAACCTACACCTGTTTTAACATTTTTGCCTGTATTAGAGCTATTAACTCTATTTATGCTTCCACTAGCACCAGCTTTTGCTTTTTGAATTACCAAATCATTTCCTTTAATGATGTCAACTGAACCATCTGGATAAGTTATAGTAGCAGTTCCATCTTTTCCAATCTCAACTTTTGTTCCTTGTGGGAATTTATCTTTATTAGCGTCTTCAATCGCTTTTTTAACCTTGTCTTTTTCCTCATCAGTTAAGTTGTTCTTATCCTTAACTTCAGTTTTTGAAGGAACAGTTGGGTTAGTCTTGTCTGCTATTGTTTTATCAGGATTTGTTGCTTTTTTATCAGTTACTGTCTTTTCAGCTGGTAGTGTATTTGTTGAGCCGTCTGGATATGTTAATGTTACATTTCCCTTATCATCAACTGTTACGTCTTTTGCTTCTGGGTTTACTTTCTTAACTTCTTCAACTACTTTAGCTTTTTCTTCTTCAGTTAATTTATCTTTGTTTTCTACTTCTGTCTTAACTGGATCTTTAGCTGGGTTCTTTTCAGCATCTGTTTTTGCTTTTTCTGTTACAGTTTGCTCAGGAGTTAAAGTGTTTGTAGATTTGTCTGGATAGGTTAAAGTTACTGATCCATCGTTGCCTACTTCTACTTTTTCTGCTTTTGGATTCTTTTCTTTAACTTTCTTTTCTACTTCTGCTTTTTCTTCTGGGGTTAAAGCTGTTTTGTCTGCAACTTCTGTTTTTTCAGGTGCTACTGCTGGGTTCTTTTTAGCGTCGGTTTCTGTGTCACCTGCTTTTTCTGTTACAGTTTGCTCAGGAGTTAAAGTGTTTGTAGATTTGTCTGGATAGGTTAAAGTTACTGATCCATCGTTGCCTACTTCTACTTTTTCTGCTTTTGGATTCTTTTCTTTAACTTTCTTTTCTACTTCTGCTTTTTCTTCTGGGGTTAAAGCTGTTTTGTCTGCAACTTCTGTCTTTTCAGGTGCTACTGCTGGGTTCTTTTCAGCGTCTGTTTTAGTTACTGGATTATTTTTTGCATTTACTTTCGCTTCTTCTGATACTTCTGTACCTTTTTGAGCTATAGCTTTTACTTCACTTCCATCTTTAACTTGATTTGCAGGAATTGTTACAACGCCTGTAGTTGGATCTATTGTTATAGATTTGTCAGTTCCATCTGGCAATTTCCAAACTCCATCATCGCCCTTTGTTGCTACAAGAGTTCCTTCATGATCCTTTTCATCAGTATATGTGATTTGAACAACATCAACATCTTTGTCATCTGGTGGTGTTACTGTTACAGAGCCATCATCATTTGCTTTTAGAGTTGGAGCCTCTGGTTTAACTACTGGAGCTTTTTCCTTTACAGTTGTATTTTCTGTAGCTGGTTTTTTATCTTTTTCAGTTTGTTTTACAACTATTTTTTGGCCTTTTTTAAGAGTTTTTCCATCCGGAACCTTTACAGACCAAGTTCCGTCGTCATTTACTTTAGTTTTTAAAATTAAATCTTTGCCTCTCATTACAACAATATCTGATCCAGCTACACCTTTACCAGAAATTATTTTACCGCCTTCAGTTACATCATTGATTACTGGTTTTTCTGAAGTTTCTTCGTTTTTCTTAGTAGCTGTTGCTGTAATTGTTGCATTGCCTTTAGTTATAGCTGTTCCTGGTGTTGTTGACCAAATTGGATTTTCATATCCGTCTTTTGCTGTTACTGTTGGATATTTGTCGGCTGTAAGAACTGTGCCTTCTTTTACATCATAAACCTTAGCCCCTTGAAGAGGATCTACTCCTTCGCCAGCTTCAAATGTTACTCTTACATATCCTGCTGGTGTTGGCTTATCTTCATTGCCTGTTCTATCTATGATGTCGTCTAATGCTGCTACTGTTACATTTGCTTTAACTTCGTCTGTTGAACCGTCTTTATAAGTTACAACTACAGGAATTTTTACATCTTGTCCCGCTTTATCTTCTGTTGGTGTGTATGTTATTTTTCCTGTATTTTCATCTATTTTTGCACCTTCTGGAGCATCTTTGCCCAATGCAAATTTTGTTCCTTCTGGTTTTGTTGTATCTTGTCCTTTGCCGTCTGTGAAGTTAGGTGCTGTAATTGTAGTTGGTTTTCCAACTTGTGCATCGGCACCTGTGTATTCTGGTTGTACTTTTTCTGCAGTTTTTACTTCTTGAACTTCTTTAATTGAAAGTGGAACTCTATCAACGTGTCCTTTTTTGATTAATATTTCTTCGCCTTTTTCATTTAATTTATAAATATCATAAGTTACTTCTACATTTGGAGCATCTTGTGTTGCTCCAACTTTTGATGTTGGTTTTCCAGAGATTACTCCATCTTTTATTGTTAGTCCACCAATAGCTTTTCCATCTATAAATTTAGCTGATACATTTTTAAATACATATCCATCAATTGGACTTGGTTTTACTGTAGTATTATATTCTTTTCCTACATTACCATCATTTAATGGAGAATCTGTTACTACAGCATCGTAAGTAGAAGATGCTTCTATATTTTCTCCTAAATCTTTATCATATAGTGTGGTTTTTACAGTATAAGTATATTTTCCTGGTTTTTTTGCCTTTCCAGAAATAGTTCCATTGTCTGGATTTATTGTAAGACCTTCTGGAAGACCTTCAGCTGAATATTTTGCGCCTGCCATTGATTCTTCTTTTGCAGCTGGATTTTCGATGTTTACCTCATCATAAGCAGAAACTAAAACCTTGCTAATTTTTACAGTAAATGAGTCTTGAGCTAATAATTGTCCATTATTTCCTTTTGAATCAACTCTATATAATTTAGCTGTGAAAGTTGTTGTTTCTTTTACATCTTTTGTATCAAAATTTGCTTCTGCCAATCCACCTGTTGAATTTGGTTTTTGTACAGCTTCACTTTTAACTTCGTTTCCCTTTGAATCATACCAAACTATTCTAAACGAATCAGATGAGCTCTTATAAGGAAGCCCTTGTGTATTTGTTTTAGCTACATCTCCTGGTGATGCAGTATTTTTATCAGAATCATAATTTGTAATGTTAAATTTAATTTCTGCTGGGGCAAGGTTAAAGTCAGCTCTTGTAGAGTTACCTTTTTGAACTGTTGATACGCCAAAGGCTGCTTGAGCCCAACCACCGTGGATACCCCAAGCATTGTTAGAACCTGTGTACCAGTTGTAGTTCCATGGTGTTCTTAAAACAACATTATCAGTTCCTTTTGTAGAAACAAATAACCAGTCGGTGTTAATGTGTTTTTCATTATTGTCAAGTGCTCCAGTTAAGAAAGAACCATCTGTAGCATTTTTAGCAACGGTTCCAAGGCGATCTTTTTGTTCTTGAGTCCATCCCTTTGGTGCAGTATAGTTAGCAACATTTACGCCATTTCTCTCAGGTCCCCAAGTTCCTTTAAATTGGATCTTGTAATCACCCTCAGCATTTGTTTTAGCACTTACTGTTTCTGCTATCCATCTTTCCTTGTCAGCTGCAACTTGCTTGGCTATCCACTCTTGTAATTGAGTTTCAAGTTTCATAGTCCAACCTGCTCCACGAATTTCTTTATAGCTTCCAAGTCCAAGCATAGTAGCAGTTTTTTCACTATATATTTGTTTCAATGCATAATCAGATAGGTAGGATGCTGTAACTGTAACTCCTTCTGCTGGTGATGTAGGAGTTGATACAATACCCCATTGAATTCCACCTGCAGATTCATAGTCCCAAGAAACCTTACCGCTTACTGATCCTCGTCCAGGAAAGATCGAGTTAATTTGTGGTCCTGTTGGAGTTGCTTCCTTGTGCATTTTTTCTTCATCTTGTTTTTTCATTAATAATACTCTGTAATCGTAAAGAGTGTTATTTATAACGCTATATTTCCCACCTGCAACTTTTCTATCTGTAAATTCAAGACCTTCTCCTGTTGAATATTGAAGTTGGTAGCCTGCTGGAATTGTAGATTCATCTACCCAAAATTTATAAGATTCATTTCCTGCTGATACAGTTGTATCTGCATCGAATTTTACTAGTTGTCCATCATCTCCGATATATGGTTTGATTCCCATGTGGAATTCACCGTTCGCATCAGATACTGCTGAATAAACTGGAGAAACTCTATTTCCCTTCTTCTCATACCATTGAAAATATACTCTTACACCTTCAATTGGCTTAAAACGTTGGCCTTTTTCTGCTTTTAAATCGGAATTAACATCTCCTCCAACTAGAACTCCTACATAACCATGTACAGCATTTTTTGCATCTGAAGATGTAGTTGTATCTTCTGGTGGTGCTGCATCTCTAACTCCAGTAGTTGGACTTTTTGGAGCTTTTGCTGATTGTCTTTCTACATTTTCAGAAAATTCTAAATCTTGAGCTTCTTCTATTGCTTCAACAGCTTTAACATTAACTTTGATTTGAATTTCTTTTACAGATCCATCAGCAAAAGTTATTTTTGCACTTGTAGTTTTTTCGCCAGCTTGTTTTGTATCAACTGGTGTTATAACATCAAGTTTTGCATCTTGTGGAAGATTGGTTACAGCTTGTTTGTAATCAATTTCTTCTCCTTCTTCTACTTCTATAGCTTCTAATTTTTCTACAAAAGTGTCAGCTTGTTTTGCAACAACTTCTTGTGCTTGTTCTACAACTTCTTCTTTTGTTTCTTCTTTTTTAATTTCTTCATTTGCTACTGGTGTAGCTTCTTCAATTGGATTTTCTTCTGGCGTTTTTGTCTCTGTTGCAACTGTTTCATTTTCACTAGCTTCAGCAGCCTTAGAAGATCCCGGAGCAATTATTAATGAAAATCCTAACATACATGAAACTAATCCAATGGATAGTTTTCTTGTACCATACTTAGGAGTTTTCTCTTGACTTAATTCTTTTTTCTTTTCGATGATTTCAGTCATCTTTTTCGAATTGTTCATGAATTTCTTATCCTTTCATTAATATATTTTGTTAAAGTATTAATACAGAAACATGATAATTTATACAAGACTTTTGCAACATATTTTTTGTACCATAACTTTAAACTAGATTTTTATGTATAGATTATTATATCATTTTCATCAAAAAAATCCACTTATTTTTTTATAATATCATTATTGAAAATATTAATAAAAATTCATTTCGAAATTTATAAATATTATTTCAATCTATTTTGAAATTAAATATATTTAAAATTATTTCCTATTTTATCAGTATTTTGATTTTTATTATCAAATTTTTGTGAATATTGATGAATTATTATTAAGAAAAAGAAATCGTTTTAGAAATATTTGGAAATTAAAATAAAGAATTCGAGATTTAAACTTTTTGAAAATTTTTGAATATTTAGATAAAAAAATGAGATAGCTAAGTCGTGAAAAAATCTAAAAAAAATAAAAAATCACGACTTGGCTACTTGCTTAAAATATTTGAAAAATGAGTTTTGATTTTTTTTATATTTAATTTGGTTTTCCTTTGTAATTTTTATAGTTTTTTAAATGCAATTAATCCATAAACTTACTTTATTTATGAGATCTCTCCACAAGGTCGAGATGGGTTTATTTTCTTTTTACTTTTATTGCTAAAGTTTCTATTTTGTTTTTTTAACGTAGTAAAACTCACTTTTTTATAAGACCTTTCCACAAGGTCGGGATGGGTTACTGGTATATTTATTTTATTGCTAAAGTTTTATTATTTTTATATTTTGTATTTTCAATCTTTATAATCGCTTTTTCTTTTGATTTTCTTATTGAATATGTTTTAACTTTTACAATATTTTTTTAAGAAATTGTCCTGTGTAGGATTTTTTGATTTTTGCTATTTCTTCTGGTGTGCCTGTTTTTACTAATTCTCCTCCTCCATCTCCGCCTTCAGGTCCTAGGTCTATGATGTAATCTGCTACTTTTATTACGTCAAGATTGTGTTCGATTACTACAACTGTATTATTTTGGTCGACTAATCTATTTAGAACTTCTATTAATTTATGAACGTCTGCCATGTGAAGGCCTGTTGTTGGTTCGTCTAAAATGTATAGGGTTTGACCTGTGGATCTTTTTGCAAGTTCGCTTGCAAGTTTTACTCTTTGGGCTTCTCCTCCCGAAAGTTCTGTTGATGGTTGACCGATTTTTATATATCCTAGTCCTACGTCATATAGGGTTTGTAATTTTTTTACTATTGATGGATGGTTTTCAAAAAATTTGAGGGCTTCTTCTACTGTCATATCCAAAACTTCGGATATATTTTTCCCCTTGTATTTTACTTCCAAGGTTTCTCTATTGTATCTTTGTCCATGGCAAACTTCGCATGGAACGTAGACGTCTGGCAAGAACATCATATCTACTTTTATTGTTCCATCGCCATTGCAGGCTTCGCACCTTCCGCCTTTTACGTTAAAGGAAAATCTTCCCTTGTCAAAGCCTTTCATTTTTGCTTCGGTTGTCATGGCAAATACATCTCTGATATTGTCAAATAATTTGGTGTAGGTTGCTGGATTTGATCTTGGCGTTCTTCCTATTGGGGATTGGTCGATGGAAATAATTTTGTCAATTTGGTCTACGCCTTCAATTGAATCGTGTTTTCCTGGGTGGGTTTTGGATTTATTTAATTTTTTGGTAACTGCCTTGTACAAAATTTCATTTACCAAGGAAGATTTTCCCGATCCTGATACTCCTGTTACTGCTGTGAAGGTTGATAGGGGAAATTTTACATCGATTCCCTTCAAGTTATTTTGTCTGGCGTTTTTTACTTCTATATATTTGTCCCAAGTTCTCCTCTCTTTTGGCACTGGGATTTTTTCTTTTCCTGAAAGGTAGGCTCCTGTAATTGATTTTTTACATTTTTTTATGTCGGAAAGTGATCCTTTTGCTACAATTTCTCCTCCGTGGACTCCTGCTTTTGGTCCAATATCTACAAGATAGTCTGCAGCTTTCATGGTATCTTCGTCGTGTTCTACAATTATTAGTGTATTTCCAATATCTGTTAAATTTCTAAGTGATTTGATTAATTTGTTATTATCTCTTTGATGAAGTCCGATTGATGGCTCATCCAAAACATAGCAAACTCCAACAAGGCCTGAACCAATTTGGGTTGCAAGTCTTATTCTTTGGCTTTCTCCTCCTGAAAGGGTTGAGGCTGCTCTTGAAAGGGAAAGATAACCAAGTCCTACGTCTTGTAAAAATTTAATTCTTGCCTTTATTTCTTTTATTATTAATTCTGCAATTTTTTCTTTCATTGGGGAAAGTTTTAAATTATCAAAAAATTCTATGGTTTTATCGACTGACATATCTGCAATTTCTGAAATTGATTTGCCGTCAACTTTTATTGCAAGGATTTCATCTTTTAATCTTTGCCCATGGCAAGTTTTACATTCTTCCTCGCTCATAAAGCCTCTCATTCTTTTCTTTTGAGAATCAGAATTTGTTCTTTCGTACCTGTCTGATAAATTTTTGATTGCTCCTTCAAAATGTCCAGTGTAATTTTTTCTTCCAGAAAAATGGCTGTCAAAGGTAAAAGAAATTTCTTTTTTTGTTCCGTACAAAATTTCATCAATCATTTTTTTTGGAGCATTTTTGATTGGCTCATCAAGTGAAAATTTGTGATTTTTGGCAATAGCTTTAATTATTTCATTATAATATGTTCCTTTTCCGCTTGTGGCGTATGGATCGATTGCTCCTTCATTTATGGAAAGATTTTTATCTGGAATTACAAGGTCGGGATCGATTTGCAAATGAAAACCAAGTCCGTTACATTCTGGACACATGCCTTGGGGAGCGTTGAAGGAGAACATATTAGGTGTAATTTCTGGAAGGGAAATATGACCTTCTGGGCAGGCAAGTTTGGATGAAAGGATAAAATCTTCTCCGTCCAAAACATTTATTTCTACAAGTCCATCTGTAAGTTCAAGGGCAGTTTCCAAAGAATCTGCAAGTCTTGATTCAATTTTTTCTTTTATTACAATCCTATCAACTATTATTGATATGTCGTGTTTTTTTGTTTTTGAAAGTTCAATTTCTTCTTCAAGATCATATCTTTCGCCATCAATCATCACTCTCACATATCCCATTTTTTGGATATTTTCTAGTTTCTTTTTGTGTTGACCTTTTTGGGCTCTTACTACTGGGGCAAGAATTTGGATTCTTGTTTTTTCTTCAAGTTTTAAAATCCTATCAACCATTTGGTCAATTGATTGGGCTTCAATTTTTTTGCCACAAACTGGGCAATAGGCATCTCCAATTCTTGCAAACAAAAGTCTATAGTAATCGTAAATTTCTGTTACGGTTGCAACTGTTGATCTTGGGTTTCTGTTGGTTGTTTTTTGGTCGATTGAAATTGATGGAGAAAGTCCTTCGATTGTATCAACATCTGCCTTGTCCAAATTTCCCAAAAATTGTCTGGCGTATGATGATAAACTTTCTACATATCTTCTTTGACCTTCGGCATAAATTGTGTCAAAAGCCAAGGTGGACTTTCCCGATCCGGAAAGTCCAGTAAATACAATCATTTTATCGCGAGGAAGGGTAAGGTCTACGTTTTTTAAATTATTAGTCCTTGCCCCCTTTATTACTATTTTATTTTCACTCATTTATACCTCCGCAAATTCTCTTTTCATTTTTGCTATTTGGTCACGGATTTGTGCTGCTTTTTCAAAATCTAATTCTTCTGCTGCCTTGTACATTTCTGTTTCCAAATTTATAATTATATTTTTAATTTGTTCTTGTGAGAATTCTTCTTTTACTTCTTCTACATTTTCTGTTGATTTTGTTACTTGAATTATTTCTGCTATATTTTTCTTGATTGTCGTTGGAGTTATGCCGTGTTTTTCGTTAAATTCTGTTTGGATTTTTCTTCTTCTTTCAGTTTCGTCAATGGCTTTTTTCATTGATCTTGTAATTTTATCTGCATACATTATTACATGACCTTTTGAATTTCTAGCTGCCCTTCCTATGGTTTGGATAAGGGAGGTTTCGCTTCTTAAAAATCCTTCCTTGTCTGCATCTAAAATTGCAATCAAGGAAACTTCTGGCAAGTCTAATCCTTCACGAAGAAGATTTATTCCAATCAAAACATCAAATTTTCCAAGTCTTAAATCTCTAATTATTTCACTTCGCTCGATTGTTTTTATATCTGAATGGAGATATTTTACCTTAATTCCATTTTCTGATAAGTAATCGGTCAAGTCTTCTGCCATTCTTTTTGTAAGAGTTGTAACAAGGACCCTTTCTTTTTTCTCAATAGTTTTGTGGATATTTTCTATCAAATCATCAATTTGATTTTCCACTGGTTTTACTTCTATTATTGGATCCAAAAGTCCAGTTGGTCTTATGATTTGTTCAACAACTTTTCCGCCTGTTTTTTCCATTTCATAAGGGCCGGGAGTTGCTGAAACATAAATTGTTTGCTTGATTAATTTTTCAAATTCTGGAAATTTTAAGGGTCTATTGTCAAGAGCTGATGGAAGTCTAAAACCAAAATCGACAAGATTTTGTTTTCTTGACCTATCTCCTTCATACATTCCACCAACTTGAGGAATTGAAACGTGAGATTCATCGACAAAAAGCATAAAATCATCTGGAAAATAATCTATTAATGTATATGGTCTAGATCCTGCAGGTCTTTGGGACAAATGCCTTGAATAATTTTCTATTCCCGAACAAAAACCAATTTCTTCTAGCATTTCTATATCGTAATTTGTTCTTTGCTCAAGCCTTTGAGCCTCTACTAATTTATTTTCATTTTCAAGTTCAACAAGTCTGTCTTTTAATTCTTCTTTTATAGTTGTAATTGCAGCTGCTGCTTTTTCAGCGCTTGTTGCGTAGTGACTTGCAGGATAAATATAGCCATGTGAGATGTGGCTTGTAACTTTTCCTGTCAAAGAATCAAATTCTGAAATTCTATCAATTTCATCTCCAAAAAATTCTACTCTTATTGCTTTTTCTTCGTTTCCTGCTGGGAAAATATCTAAAACATCTCCCCTTCTTCTAAAAGTTCCACGAGAAAAATCAAAATCATTTCTTACAAATTGTCTTTCGATTAATTCTTTCATAACTTCTTCTGGAGAAATTTCTTGACCTGGTCTTAGGGACAAAACTAATTTTCTATATTCTTCTGGATCTCCCAAGCCGTAAATGCAAGAAACGCTCGCCACAATTATTACATCGCGTCTTTCAAACAAACTCATTGTTGCTGAGTGTCTTAATTTATCAATCTCATCATTGATTGAAGAATCTTTTGCAATATATGTGTCGGTTGCCGCAACGTAGGCTTCTGGTTGATAATAATCGTAATACGATACGAAATATTCAACGGCATTGTCTGGGAAAAATTCTTTAAATTCTGTAAATAATTGGTAGGCAAGTGTTTTGTTGTGAGCAAGGACAAGAGTTGGCTTTTGAACTTCTTGAATTATATTTGCCATAGTAAAAGTTTTACCTGAGCCTGTAACTCCTTGGAGAATTTGATGAGCTTTTCCTTCTTTTATTCCACAAGCAAGTTTTTTAATTGCATCTGGCTGATCTCCTTTTGGAGTATAGTCTGATTTTAAAATAAATTTATTTTTTGTCATTTGACACTTCCTTTATGTAAATCATAATTTTTTTCTTTTTTTCTTTTTAAATCTATTTTCAGTCTTTTCCAATATACACTTTCACTTTTTAAATTCAACTTATTTACTAGGGATTAAAAGCTTTAAATCTTGCCACAAATTCGCCTTTCTGCTATAATTTTTTGTGAATATAAGTATAAAATTTTTAATTTAAAATTTAATTATGAAAGGTTGATATATATGGAAATTTTTAAAAATATGAAAAAGGAAAGAAAAAATGAATTGTTAGTCCTAACAATTTTTGCAATTTTCTTTATCCTTGTTACTTATAGATTTAAGCAAAATGGGAAAAATTTTTTCCTTGTTATTAGTTTTCTTGCAATATATCTTGCTGTTGGAGCAGATACTTTTGTAAATGCAATAAATTCAATTTCTAATAAAAAATTTATGGATGAAAATTTCCTTATTACTCTTGCAAGTTTTATTGCGTTTTTTATGGGATTTTTTGTTGATGCTTGTGCCATAATGTTTTTATTTAATTTGGGGAATTTTTTTGAAAATCTTTCAAAAGATAGGATAGATGAAAATTTCAAAAAATTATTAGATATTGTCCCAAAAACAGTTACAAAAGTTTTGGATGATGGAGCTTTGGCAAAAATTTCGATTAAAAAAATAAAAAAAGGCGATATACTTCTTGCAAAAGAGGCAGATATTATCCCTGTTGATTCTGTTGTGATTTCTGGCGAAGGGCTTTTGGATACTTCATTTTTAAATGGCAAATCTTTGCCAATCGAAATAAAAAAAGGCAGTGAAATTTTGTCAACTTCTATGCTAAAAACTGGAGAGATCAAATACAAGGCTGTGAAAGTTTTTGATGAATCTATGGCAGCAAAAATTATAAATTTGATAAAAAAATCAAGAAATAAAAAATCTCAAAGTGAAAAATTGATTAAGCAATTTACAAAAATTTATACGCCTTGTCTTGTTGCTATGGCAATTTTCCTTGCTGTAGTCCCTCCTATTTTGGGAGGAGATTTGAGCAAATATTTGCAAAAATCTGTAAGTTTTTTGATTGTTTCTTGTCCAAAAGTTTTTATACTTGGGATTTCTCTTTCATATATTTCTACCTTAATTCTTGCAAATAAAAATAAAATCCTTGTAAAAGATATAAAATCTTTTGAAAATTTGATTGATTGCGATTATTTCTATACGGATATGACAAATACTTTGACTGTTGGGGAATTTGATTTAAAAGAAATTGTATATTATTCTCCTTATAACAAAAATTTGCTTTTGGATTATTTGTATAATTTGGAAAAATTATCGGCAGATCCTATTGCAAAAGCCATAGTCAAAAATCTTAGGCGCAGAGATAATTTTTCGTATTTTATAGCAAGTAAAAATATAAATGATATTGACATTTGGGCAAAAACTTATGAAAATGAAGAAATAAAAATCGGCTCAAAAGACTTTGTAAATGTTGAAGATGATTCAAATGAAAAGGCAATTTTTATGTCAATAAATAATATTTTGGTTTGTAAGGTTGTTTTGGAAGATAATATCAAAGATGATGCCAAAGAAAGCATAGATTATTTAAAAAATGAATTTTCTGATATTGCTGTTTTATCGGCCGAAAAAGAAAAAGTTGTTGAAAATCTTGCGAAAAATCTTAGCATTTCTTATGCAGCAGAAATTTCTACAAATGAAAAAGTCGAAATAATAGAAAATGAGCAAAAAAATAAACACAAAATTATTTATGTTGGAGATGGAATAAAAGAAGGCGAAGTTTTGAAAAATTCTGATATTGGCATTAGTATGGGGCAAAAATCTTCAGATACTGCAATTTATAATTCTGACATAATGATTTCTGATAAATCTTATGGAAAATTGAGAGATTTGATGAAAATTGCAAAAATTGTAGACAAAATCGCCAAAAAAAATCTTATCTTACTTGTTTTTACAAGAATTGTCCTTTTAATTTTAACTTTAATTGGATATTGTCCAATGTGGCTTGTAAGCCTTGTTGATGCATTAGTTTTAATTATTTCAATCTTGTCATCAATTAAAATTTTTAATAAAAAAATTTAGCAGGAAGAATTTTTATCTTCCTGCTTATTTTTTATATATTTCTTGTAATTGTAAATTCGTTATTGTTTTCTGGATTATCTTTTTCAATTTCTTGGTCTATATCTCCTGTAAAATTTAAATAATTATCAGAAAGTCTTGCTGAAACCAGTGGCGAAATTAATATATAATACAAGCCTAAAATTCCGCCTCCTAACATAATAATTCCAATACCTGCTTCAGGACTACTTGTTCCAACGACAATTCCAACAATTATTCCAAAAATAAGGATAATTGGTAAAACTATATACAACAAATACAAAGTAATAGTTTTGCCAAATAATTTTATCCCAATTGCAAACACACTTTTAAGTGCATCCATGATTGATTGGTCTTTGTTTCTTGGATCTGAAACTATATGATTTGCGTAGGCTGTAAAGATTGAAAGAATGCCTAAGAGAAGTGTTCCAAGAACAGAAAGTGATAATAAATTAAATTTCTTACTTTCTACATCAAAAACTCCAATTTTTCCAAAAGAAAAAGTTAAAACAATTGTGATAACTATAAGAATTAAATTTACAATTATTGCTTTTTTATCAAGTCTTTGCAATTGATTTAAATAATCTCCAACACTTCCCTTTCTATTATTAATTAAACCTGATGCGATTATAAAAGAACCAAGCCAAGTGATAACAGAAGATAAGACATTATAAATTATATTTTCATCTGCACTGCTACCAAAAATTCTGTTGAGAACAAAAGCAAAAACTGCAACTATAATCTCAACCAAAATAACTGAACCATAACTATATTCTCTTTTCATAGTAATTCCTTTCGTTTTTCCATAAATTTTCTCTTACAAAAATATTTATACCCGCAAATTCGACTTTAAACAAAAATATTATATTTTTTTATATTAAATTAAATATATTATAAGCTCATTAAGGGTATAAAAAAATAGAGGTGATATTATGGAATATAAAATAAATAAAAAAGAAAAACAAGTGCAAGTTTTTGATAAGGAAAATAAGATAGGATTTATAGATATAGTAGAAAAAGAAAATCTAATCGATGCACCACACACAGAGGTTGACAAAAAATATGGAGGTCAAGGAATAGCAGGAAAATTGGTAGACGAATTAGTTCAATATGCAAGAGATAAAAATAAAAAAATAATTCCAACCTGCCCATATATAAAAGATAAATTTGAAAAGGACGAAAAATATAAGGATGTGTATTATAAATAAAAGAGCCAGCTAGGCTCTCAGACTGTTGATAAACTAAGGAAATTCCCATTTCGACCGAACGTAGTGAGCGGAGAAATCTCATGGGATCTCTCCATGCGTTCGTTTCACTCACTTAGTCGAGATGGGTTTTAGCGTAATTTTATTTTTAAATAACAATTAATTACTAAACTGACTTAGTATATTCTCTGAAAGAGCCAGCTAGGCTCTTTTTTTATTTCTTCTAAAAAATATTCCAACAAAAATAAAATAAATTATTACAAAACTTCCAAATCCTTTTGATAGTGAATTTGTATTTATTAGCTTGTCCATGCTTTTCATAAAAAATGGTGCTAAAAATACTCCTACATTACACCCTATAAAAATTAAATTTGTGGCTATTCGTGAGCTGTGACCTTTTACAAATCTTGGCACTTCTGCAAATATGTATGGCATACACATTGATTGCCCAAAAGTCAAAAGCAAAATAGAAAATAAAAATCCTAAAAGATTTTTTTCAAAATTTACTATCAAAAAATTTGCTAGTATAAAAAATCCCAAGCCAAAAAATATAGTTTTTTCTCTCAATTTCAAATTGATTGGTGTAAATAAAAATGCTGAAATCATTCCAACAATTGGCACAAAATTTAAATAAAAACTTACATTAACATCAATTCCACGGCTTTGGCTTGCAACAAAAGGAAATCTCATTAGCATTGCCGTTCCATTTAGAATCATAAGCATGGCAAAAATTATAAAAAGAAAAATATTTGAATCAAAATTGATTTTTGCCTTCTCTTTTTCAATTTTTACATCTTCTACATTGATTTTAAAAAATATAAAAATAAGAAATGCTGATGTATAAAGTGAAAATGTGTACATATAATCAAATTTTACAAGGATTCCTGCCAAGGAAAAAAGAATTATTTGCCCAATAAATTCAAAAGCATTTCTTAGACCATGAAGTTTTGTTCTCTCATTATTATCATGGTAGAGCAAATTAATATAATTTGCCGAATGCCCATTAAAAAGACCAAGCCCTGATCCAAGGAGAAATCTTGAAATAATTATTGATAAATACGTCCTAAAAACAAGGGGAATAATTCCGCTAAATCCCACAAGCAAAAGTCCCAACAAAACTGTATTTTTTATTCCAATAAAAATCGCCAAATATTCTGCCAAAAAAATAAAAATCATAACAGCAAGGCTTGAAAGACTAATTATAAATTCAGCCTCACTTCTAGTAAGATTGAAGGCTTCTTGTATGTAAACTAAACTTCCAGAAATTATGCTATTGCTTGTTAAAATCAAAGAAATTGATAAAATTGCAATTTTTTGTCTAATAGAATTTTCTTTCATTGTCTATCCAAATATTTTTCAAATAATTTATTAGAAAAATCTATCAAATCATGAGAAAAATCATTTCTCAAATATTTTTCATTCAAATCTCCAAGCCTAACCCTATCAAGAGCATCGGCATCCTTGAAAAGTTTTGACAAATATCTAGCCCTATCCATATCTTTTACAAAAAATTCTTCAATTGTTTCATCCATTTGTTTGTCAGGTCTTGAATGAACTGCCAAAACTGCTTGAAGAATATTTTTATCGCTTTCATTTATTTTTGCATAATCAATCGAATATAAAGCTGCCCTATAACCATGTTCTGTATCATAAGAATCGTCAACTCTTTTTGTATCATGCAAAGATGCTGCAAATCTTAAAATATCCGTATCATTTTTGTCCAATTTATAATTAAAAGCCAAAAGCATAGAAATAAAAATTACTCTTTCAATATGACCTTGACCGTGGATTTTACTTTGGTAAAGAATTTTTGTATTTAAATTTTTATAAGTATCTAATAAAATTTTGTAATAAGAAGAATTTTTAAAATCTTCAAAAAATTTATAATCTTCTAGCCATTTATCTTCATTTAATATTTCCAAAATAATCATAAGAAACTCCTTTTATTTCTTTAATTAATTATTATTATATCAAATCGGGTAAATAATTTATATAAAATTGTAAGTAGGTGATATTATGTTTATGAAAAGAGAAGATATAGAAAAAGAAATAGAAGAATGCATAAAAAAAGCAAAAAAATTTTCAAACCAAGGCGAACTTGCATCCTACATTCCTGAGCTTAAAAACGTAGACGAAAACGGCTTTGCCCTTTCTATTGTAACAACAGGCGGAGATATTTATAATTTTGGAGAAAAAGAAAAAATATTTTCAGTTCAATCCATTTCAAAAATTTTTACCCTAATTATGGCACTAAAAGACAACACAACAGACGAAGTATTTTCAAAAGTTGGAACAGAACCAACAAGATACGAATTTAATTCATTAATTCCAATTGACCAAAGAGCAGCAAATCCCTTTATAAACGCTGGAGCAATGACAACAACATCAATGATTTATGGAAAAAGCGAAGAAGAAAAATTTAATAGAGTTATGGAATTAATAAAACAAATGAGCAACGATGGCACATTTACATTTATGGAAAATATTTACAAATCAGAAATTTCTACAACAGACAGAAACAGAGCAATTGCTTATTATTTAAAAAGCAAAAATATTTTTGCCCAAAACGCTGATGAAGTTTTAGATTTATACGTTAGAATTTGTTCAATAGGAACAAACGTAGAATCCCTTGCAAAACTAGGAGCACTCCTTGCCAACGAAGGCTTTGACATCCACTCATCAAATTTAATAATTCCACAAAACATAGTCCAAATGACAATAGCCCAAATGGCATCGTGTGGAATGTACGAAAAAAGCGGAGAATATTTAATGAAAGTAGGCATCCCATCAAAATCAGGAGTAGGCGGAGCGATTTTAGGCGTTGTACCAAACAAATGCGGAATCTGCGTATATTCCCCAAGACTAGATAAGTCAGGAAATTCAGTTGTTGGGAAAAATTTATTAAAAATATTATCAGCAGATTTGGGGCTCAATATATTTCTGTAGAAATATGAAAAAGACTTTTTGATTATATTCTTAAAGTTTTTTATAATTTACTAAATTACAATTTAATTTTAATACTTCGTAGACTTAGGGCGGAGGAAATGGGGGAGTTTCGATTCTCCCCCTTTTTCCTCCCCCTAACGACCCCCACTTTTTTGCCCCCCTGCAACCGACCATTGCATGGAGCTAGTTTTGTAAGAAGCTAACGCTTCTTTCAGATTTTTTAAATTTAATTACTATTTAAAAATAATTATAAATTCAAGTGAATTATTAGAGAAAAAATTGTTTGAACGAAAGTGAGTTATTTTTTCTCTTTTAATGAACTTTGAATTTATTTATTTTGGGTATTTATTTTTATTAAATTTGGATAATCAATTAAAAAAACGAAAGAAACGCAAGTTTCTTTCTGATTTTGCTCCCTGCAAGGGCCGGTTAAGGGGTTATAAAGATGGGGGTTCTTAGGGGGAAGGAAAAAGGGGACAATCGGAAGTCCCCTGTTCCTTCCGCCCTAAGTCTACGAAGTTTTAAATTTATAAAATAATTTAATTTTGAATCAAAAAAAGAAGCTTTTTCAAGCTTCTAAATTTTTTTTAAAATCTATAAAGATTTCAACATATCCACATATCTAGGCATTGAATAATTTTCTCTGGAAATTTCTTTTTCTAAATTATCTGCTACTTCTCTTATTTCTTCTGTGATTTTTCTGGTTTTTTCTTGAATGTAGATTGCTTTTTCTTCTATTTCTTTTATTTTTTCAAAATCTTTTAGAATTTCTTTTATTTCTTCTCCAAATTCTAATAAAATTTTTACATTTTCATTTATTCTTTTTGCCTTTTCTTCTAATTTTTCATTTTCTAAAAAGGCAAGATAGGATTTTATTTCCTTTATTTCTTTCATTGCTGAAGGAAGGATTTCTTGATAGATTAAATTTGATAAAATTTCAAGCTCTTGTTGGCAAAATTTTATTATTTCTTCAAATTCTACGTTTATTATTGAATCTATTTCTTTTTGGCTAAATATTTTTTCTTCTTTAAATATTTCGTATGATGAATTTTTCTTTGCATAGACTAAGGCGTCTAAGAAGCTTTTATGGTTAATAAGTCCTCTTTTTTCTGCTTCTTTTATCCATTCTTTTGAGTATCCGTCGCCTTGGAATAAAATTTTTGAATTTTCCTTATAGATTTCTTTGACTATTTTATAGACTTCTTCTTTTAAATCTTTTTCATTTTTTCCTTCAAGTCTTTTGCCTATATCTTTTAAAACTTCTGCCATAGCAAGATTAATTACTGTGTTTAAATCTGCGGCTGATTTTGAGGAGCCTAACATCCTAAATTCAAATTTATTTCCTGTAAAGGCAACTGGAGATGTTCTATTTCTGTCTGATGAATCTGTTTGGATTTCTCCAAGATGTGGAATTTTAACTTTATTATTTATTCCTTTTATCTCTTGGTCTTTTGCTATTGATTTTAAAATATTTTCTAAATCTTCGCCGATAAAAACAGAAATTATTGAAGGTGGTGCCTCATTTCCTCCAAGCCTATAATCATTTGAAACTGATGATGAAGAAAGTCTTATTAAATTTTGGTATTTATTACAAACTTTAATCATTGCTGATAAAAATAATAAAAATAAATAATTATTTTTTGGGTCATCTCCTGGAGAAAAACAATTTTTTCCGTAATTTGTTGTAAGGGAATAATTATTGTGTTTTCCGCTTCCAGCCATATTTTTGAAAGGTTTTTCTTTTAATAGGCAATAAAGATTGTGTTTGATGGCAGTTTTTTCTAAAATATGCATCAACAATTGGTTGTTGTCTACGGAAATATTACAATTTTCATACATTATTGCAATTTCAAATTGGTTTGGCCCAACTTCATTATGCTCAGCCTCCATATAAATTCCCAAATTATATAACTGTTCGTTCACATCTTCAAAAAAATCATTTACTCTTTGAGGAATTGCACCAAGATAATGGGAAATTATTTCCTTTTCAACCATAGAATCACGTCCAACAAGACTCATTCCACAATATTCTAAATCTATTCTTTTATCATAAAATTCTTTATCAATTAAATAAAATTCTTGTTCAAGTCCAACTTTCGCCTTTACCCTATAAGTTTTTTCATCTTTCAAAAACATATTGCAAATTGGACTTGCATACTTGCTCAAGATATTCATTGATTCAATTAAAGGCAATTTTTTATCAAGTTTTTCCCCATAAAAGGAAACAAAAACTGATGGGATATATAAAACTTTATCTTCAATAAAAGAATTTGCAGTCAAATCCCAATATGTATAACCACGAGCCTCAAAAGTCGATCTCATTCCACCTGATGGAAATGAGGATGCGTCTGGCTCTCCTTTTATTAATTCGTTTCCAGAAAATCTATTGATTGGATTGTGTTTATCATCTCTATTTAAAAACGCCGTTTTTTTATTTGCAGTTTTTCCATTTAAAGGTTGAAACCAATGAGTATATGAAGTTGCCCCTTTTGAAATCGCCCAAATTTTCATAGCATGAGCGATGGAATCAGCAGTTTCTTTATCAAGAGTTGTATTATTTCTTGCAGCCTCTTTCCACTTTAAATAAACAGGATAAGGGACATTTTCTTTCATAGTTTTTTTATCAAAAGCCAAATTTCCAAATTCTTTTAAATCCATATTTTTACCTTTCTTGATATTTTAAAATTTGTTTAAATAATTATATCATAAAAAAATACATATTAAATTTTTAATGCATAATTTTTGGTAAAAAATATTTTTTTACTTTATAAATATTTTGCAAATTAAATTTAATTAATTGACACTGTATCAATATAATGATAAATTAATAGTAGTTGAAATTATAATAATTCGAGGATGGGAAAATGAGAAAAAACAAAAAAATAATTTTATTGTTATCCACTCTTATTTCTTTTCAATTATTTGCACCAACAAATACTTCTAAGGCAAAATCTATTTTAATAAATTATGATCTTGCAGAAGGTGTAAATGTTAGAGAAAAACAGTCTTTTGCAGATGATTCTAAAATATTAGGAGGAATAGATTATCCTGATTTTTATGAAATAAAAGAAGAAAATGGCAATTGGTTAAAAATTAATTTTGAAGGAAAAGATGGATATGTAGCAAAAATTTGGTTTCATATTTTGGATGATATGAAAGCAATTAAAAATGGCAAAATTTATGAAAAAGCTGACGAAAAATCAAAAGAAATTTCAAATTTTAAAAAGAAAGAAAAAATTGATTTAATAGATTTTGATTCTAACAAAAATTTTGTAAAGGTCAAAAAAGGCGACAAAATTGGTTTTGCAAAAATTGATAATTTTGATTTATCAAAAAAAGATGAAAAAGATTTAAATAAAATAAAAGATAAATACAAAAAAATATATGATTCTGTAAAAAGATATATGGATTATCTTGATAGGAATAATTTGAGTTTGTATCCGATTGATCAACAAGATAAGGCAAAAGAAAATGAAATTGTTAGAAATTATGTGGTAGATGAACCAGAAGAAAAAACTGAAGAAGTTGAATATATCTATTACACAGTTTCAGGAGATGATATTGGATCACAAGCCTATAATTTTGCAACAAAATTTATTGGAAATCCTTACGTTTGGGCTGGCACAAGTCTTACAAATGGAGTTGATTGTTCTGGATTTACCCAACAAGTTTATAAAGAATTTGGAATTAGTCTTCCTCACTTTGCTCAAAGCCAAGCTGATTATGGAAAAACTATAAAACTTGGAGAAGAAAAAGCAGGAGATTTGGTATTTTATGGAACAAGCCTTTCAAATATTACCCACGTTGCAATTGCCGATGGCCAAGGAGGAATTGTTCATGCAGCAAATCCTAGAAGTGGAATTATAACTTCAGGAATTGGAAATCCAACAATTATAAAAAGATTAATTGAAGATTAAAATACGCCCTTTGCGGCGTATTTTTTTATTGTAAGCAAAAAAAAATAATGTTATAATTATTTAAAAGATTAAATTTTATAGAAATTAATTAGTAAATATAAAGGAGTTAAAAATGACAGATACATTAAATCCATTAGAATCTGCACAATTACAAATAAAAAAAGCGTGTGAAAAATTAAATTTAAATCCAGCAGTTTATGAAATTTTAAAACAGCCTCAAAGATTTATAGAAATTTCTATTCCAGTAAAAATGGATGATGGTTCTCTAAAAGTTTTTAAAGGATATAGATCAGCTCACAACCATGCCCTAGGTCCTTCAAAAGGTGGAGTAAGGTTTCATCAAAGTGTAAATGTAGAAGAAGTAAAAGCTCTTTCAACTTGGATGACTTTAAAGGCAGGACTTTTGGCAATTCCTTACGGCGGTGGTAAGGGCGGAATATGTGTTGACCCAAAAAAATTATCTGATAGAGAACTTGAAAGTCTTTCTCGTGGATATGTTAGAGGCTTGTACAAATATTTGGGAGAAAGAATAGACATACCAGCTCCTGATGTAAATACAAATGGAAAAATTATGTCATATTTTATTGACGAATATACAAAATTAAATGGCGACAAAGAAGATTTCGGAACTTTTACAGGCAAGCCTTTAATCCTTGGTGGAAGTTTGGGTAGAAGTGAAGCTACAGGATATGGAGTTGTTATTACAACAAAATATGCAGCCAAAAAAATTGGACTTGATTTGAAAAATGCAGAAATTGGTCTTCAAGGTTTTGGAAATGTTGGAAGTTTTACTTTAAAATATTTAGTAGAAGAAGGTGCTAAAGTTAAATATCTTTCTATAAGAGATGAAAATGAAGAGTGCGGAAGATCAGCCCTATATTCTGAAGATGGATTTGATTATGAATCTTTGCAAAAATATAGAGATGAAAATAAAACTCTTGCAGGCTATCCTAAGGCAAAAAAAATATCTGATGAAGAATTTTGGCAAACAAAATTTGATATTTTAATTCCTGCAGCTTTAGAAAATATAATTACTGAAAAAATCGCCAAAAATTTAGATGTAAAATTAATTGCAGAAGGTGCAAATGGCCCAACAACTCCAGAAGCTGATATTATTTTAAAAGAAAAAAATGTAGAAGTAATTCCAGATGTCCTAGCAAATTCTGGTGGAGTTTTGGTTTCATATTATGAATGGATTCAAAATCAATATGGAAATTATTGGTCAAAAGAAGAAGTTCAAGAAAAACAAGAAAAAGATATGCTAAAAGCTCTTGAAGGAATTTTTGAAATTAAAGAAGAATTTGATACAAATATAAGAGAAGCATCTTATATGTTTGCAATCAAAAGAATTGCAGAAGCAATGGAGCTTCGTGGTTGGTATTAAAAAATCTACATTTATTAGCCAATAATTTGAAAAAATAAAAATAAAATTATATAGTTTGTAAATTACAATTTTTTGTACAAAAATGGAGGAGAAATCGTAATAGATTTCTCCTCCATTTAATTTTAAGATATTTTTTTTAAAATTTTTTAATTATTTGAACTATCGTCATTTGAATTTGTAAAAGATGCAAATAAGTCTTTGAAAAATTGTACTATTTTATCCCAAAGACCTGATTCTTTTATATCATTTCCTACTTTGTCAATGTCTTCTTTGTTGTCTTCGTAGAATTTTTTTCCTTTTTCTGTCAAAGTTCCTGCAAATTTTTTAAGATTTTCTTCTACTGCCTTGCTATCAATTGCTGGGCTTTCTTGATATTTTTCAAAATAATTTACTAAAATTTGTATATTGTTATTTGATAAAATATCTCCCATATTTACATTGTTCAAAGCATCTTTTATAAAAATTTGAATTTGCCCGCTATCAGCGGTTTGTCCATTTTTATCTTTGTAATCTTTTAAATTTTGTTTTACTTCTGCAACTGCTTGGTCCAATTTGTCTTTGTCAAAAGATTCCTTATTTTCATTTTCTTCGCTTATTTTCTTTAATGTTCCCAGCTCTTCTTGAGCAGTTTGGGTACTTTGTGTATTAACTTTTTCTCCATACATCTCTATTGCCTTATAAACTCCAACAAGGGCAGATTCTCCTGTAACTTTTGTTGGACTTGCAACTTTAATTTCTGCATCGGTAATTCCTGATGTGATTGCAGCGTTTGTGTATTGGCTTTGAGTAATTGATGTTATGTTTTCTGGTGTTAAAATTTCTACCTTGATTCCACTTCCCTTTGGAAGTTTTTTTACTGAAACTGATGAAATCATATTATAATCTTCTGCTTTGTAGCCTAAATATTTTTGGCAATCAGCACCATTTACACTTGATTTATTTATATCATCAGATAGTCCCAAATTATTTTTAACTTCTTCAATTTGATTTTGATTTAAGCCAGCTCCATACATATAAGCTTCTTTTTGTGAATCAAATTCTCCACTTGCTTTTGCAACTTGTGGGATAATTAAAATTAATCCCAAAGCAAATGCCTTTAACATTTTATTTTTAAATATTTTTTTCATAATATCTCCTTATAATTTTTCAATTTTTTCTACTAATTTGTCAAGGTCACTTTCTTCAACTTCTTCAATTTTTCCTTGGTCAATCAAACTTGTAATTTCTGGATTTATTGCAAGTTTTGCTACTGTATCAATTTTAAATTTTTCAGCAATTTCGTCGGTTTTTCCTTCTCCAAATATTTTGTAAATATTTCCTGTATCTTTTGCCTTAAAATAAGACATATTTTCAACTATTCCAAGAATTTCTTTGCCCATCATTTTTGCCATATTTAATGATTTTTCTACAACCATTCCTACCAAATCTTGAGGAGTTGTAACTGCAATCGCCCCATCAATATTCAATGATTGAAAAACTGTAAGTGGAATATCACTTGTTCCTGGTGGCATATCAATTAATAAATAATCAATTTCGCCCCAATCAACGTCTGTGTAAAATTGTTTTAAAACATTATTTACAATTGATGATCTCCAAACAACTGGAGCGGATTTGTCTTGTAAAACTAAATTTATTGACATAATTTTTATTCCGCTCTTGCTTTCTGGTGCAATTAAAGTTCCATCTTCAAGACTTCTTACACTTTCTTTTATGCCAAAAGCTTGTGGGATTGATGGGCCTGTTATGTCTGCATCCAAAATCGCAACTTTATTTCCATCTTTAGAAAGTTTTGCTGCAAGCATACTTGTTACAGAAGATTTGCCAACACCTCCCTTGCCTGACATTATAGCAATTGTTTTTTTTATATTTGATCCTTCTTTGGGTTTTATTATAAATTTATCGAAATTCATTTTCTTTTGTGTCATTTCTATCTCCTTTAAGATTTTTTCAAATATATTATATGGTATTTTTTATATTTTTCTATTTATAATTTATCCCAATTTTTTCAAGCTAATAATATCTTATAATTTTGTAATAAAAAAGTTTTTAAAGCAAAAACCAAAAAAATTATAAATTTTCAAATAAAAATATAAATATTTATTTGACAAATGTAATTTGAGGATGTATCATTAGTCTAAGATTAAATATAAAAACTTTGAAAAGAAGAGTAGCTAATAAATTATATGCACAGAGAATCTTTGTAGGCTGAAAAAAGATCTTATAATCTTAGTGAATAAAGACTTAGAGTTGTACCGAGGATATTTTGATTCGGTATCGTATTTTGCACGTTATAGCAAAGGGGTATAATTTTGTACTTTCTTATTGGATCCTTTGAAAGTATATTTTGTACTTAATAAGGATATTTTTGTGAAAAAATATTAAATTTGGGTGGTAACACGGTCTTCGTCCCTTGGGATGTGGATCGTTTTTTTTATATTTAATCCATAAAAAAGTTACGACTAAAAAACTAGAAAAAAATTTGGAGGAAATAATGAAAAAGATATTAAAGTTTCTTATAGCTTTTGTTTTGACTTTTGTTTTTACAATGGGAATTTCACACGCCGATGAGGACACATTTAAGGTTGGAATGGAAGTTAATTATGCTCCTTTTAACTTCTCACAAGTTAATGATGCTAATGGAGCTGTTGAAATTAAAAATTCTAAGGGAGAATTTGCAAATGGATATGACGTTCAAATTGCAAAAAAAATTGCTGATGAACTTGGAAAAAAATTAGAAATTTACAAAATCGAATGGGATGGTCTTCCACCTGCTCTTACAAGTGGAAAAATTGATGCAATTATTGCTGGTATGAGCCCTACTGCTGAAAGAAGAAAAGAAATTGACTTTACAAATTCATATTATATTTCTGATTTGGTTATAGTTTTGAAAAAAGATTCTTCTTTTGCAAAGGCAAAATCCATAGCTGATTTTAAAGATGCAAAAATTACTGGACAATTAAATACTTTCCATTACACAGTACTTGATCAAATTGATGGAGTTAATAAGCAAGCTGCAATGGAATCTTTCCCATCAATGATTTCTGCAACAAAAGCTGGAAATATTGATGGATATGTTTCAGAAAAACCTGGAGCAATGTCAGCCGTTTCTGCAAACGAAGATTTAACTTATGTAGAATTTGAAAAAGGCAAAGGCTTTAAAACTGAAACAGACGATACATCAATTGCCGTAGGTCTTAGAAAAAATTCCCCAATGAAAGATCAAATAAACGACGTTTTATCTCAAATGAATGTCAAAGATCAAGATAAAATAATGAATGAAATGGTAAAATTATCAGAAGATGATGGCGAACAACTTTCATTTTTTGGACAAATGAAAGCTATTTGGAGCGAATATTCTTCCCTATTTATAAACGGAATTTTCTCAACACTTTTCATTTCAATTATTTCAACCTTGATAGGATTTGTAATTGGACTTATAGTTGCAGTTATTAGAAAAATAAAAGTAGATAAAAATAAAAATATTTTCGCCTATATTTTACAAAAAATTGTAAACTTTATCTTGGTTTGCTACATAGAAATATTTAGGGGAACTCCAATGATGGTTCAAGCAATCCTAATTTTTTATGGCGCAAAACAATTTTTATCAATCGATATGTCAACCATGCTTGCAGCCTTTATAATAGTTTCAATTAACACTGGAGCTTACTTAGCAGAAGTTGTAAGAGGCGGAATAAATTCAGTTGATGAAGGACAATTCGAAGCTTGTAAGGCACTTGGAATGACACATTCACAAACAATGTTTAATGTTGTAATTCCACAAACAATAAAATCAATTTTGCCAGCAATTGCAAACGAATTTGTCGTAAATATAAAAGATACATCAGTACTAAACGTAATCAGTGTAACAGAATTATTCTTTGTATCAAAATCAATAGCAGGTTCAACCTACCAAATATTCCAAACATATTTGATAACTGCAATAATATATTTCATTTTGACTTTCATAACAACAAGAATTATCTTGATAATCGAAAAGAAATTTACCAACAAAGAATTTGTACTTGGATCTGTAACAGGAGGAATTCATGCCTAATATAATAAAAGTAAATAATCTAGAAAAAAAATTCGGACAAAATTTAGTTTTAAAAGATATAAATATGGAGGTTCAAAAAGGAGAAGTAGTTACAATAATCGGCTCATCAGGCTCAGGAAAATCTACACTTTTAAGATGTTTAAATCTATTAGAAGAACCAACAAGCGGAGAAATTTTGTACAAAAATGAAAATATTTTAGACAAAAAATTTGACCTAAGAGCTTACAGAACAAAAGTCGGCATGGTTTTTCAAAATTTTAATTTGTTTGAAAATAAAACTGTCCTACAAAACTGCACCCTAAGCCAAGAAAAAGTTTTAAAAATTTCAAAAAATGATGCAGAAGAAAAAGCAAAAAAATTCCTACAATTAGTAAGCATGGACCAATATATAAACGCAAAGCCATCACAAATTTCTGGTGGGCAAAAACAAAGAGTTGCCATAGCAAGAGCCCTTTGCATGGATCCAGAAGTTTTATTATTCGATGAACCAACAAGTGCCCTTGACCCAGAAATGGTTGGAGAAGTTTTGGAAGTTATGACAAAACTTGCCAAAAAAGGAATCACAATGATAGTAGTAACCCACGAAATGGATTTTGCAAGAGAAGTTTCAACAAGAGTTTTGTTTATGAATGAAGGAATAATTTTAGAAGAAGGCTCTCCAGAAGAAATTTTCACAAATCCAAAAAATCAAAGAACAAAAGATTTCTTAAAAAGATATATGGGATAAAAGCAGGATTTTTCCTGCTTTTTATTTTATATATTTTTAGTATAATGGAAATGAAAAGAGGTAATTATGGAAAATAAATTAATAGAAATTTTAAATAATGGCTCATCATTTGCATACGGATTTTTGCTAGATGAAAATGAAAAAAATTATTTGATAAAAAACCTAGACGATCAAGGAAGATTTGACGGCTACACTTTGATTTCAAAAGATTTAGTAAAAATAAATGAAAAATCTGATTTTTTGAAAAAATTAAAAATTTATAATGAATATTGGAAGTCAACTAAAGAAGAAAAGACAGACGAAAATATAGGCGAAATTTTTAAAAATATGACAGATTTTTTTGATATAGTAAAATACGCCAAGGAAAATAAAAAAATAATAAATTTAGGAAAATCCTTAGATTATTTTGACCAAATTTGTGGTTATGTAAAAAATATAGAAGATGATTTTGCAATAATTGACGCAGTAGATATAAATTCCGGACAAATTTACGATGAATTTGAAATTGACATTAAGGAAATAAAATATATAGAAGTTGAATCTATAGATAATATTTTGCTTGATTTTGTAAATAAAAAGTAAGATTTTATATTTTAAAAGTCTCAAGGTTAAAATTAAAACTTATATATATTTAATAGAGAGATCTCTTAGTTTAAACTTATTTTTAAATTTTACTCTTTCTTTGAGATCTCTCCGCAAGGTTAAATGGGTATTGACGGATTTTTTAATTATAAATTTTTTTATAATTAAAATTACTTTTACTTTATAACTCTTGAATTTTTTCTTTTAATTCAAGGCTTGTTTGATAGACGTCTTTTGCATCCATTATTGCTCTTACCACGCAAATCCCATCGACTTTTGTATTTTTTAATATTTCTACATTTTCAATATTTAAACCACCGATGGCATAAATATCTATGTCCACTTCTTCTTTTATTTTTTTCAAAGTTTCTATTGATGTTCTTTTGGTTTTTACGTGAGTTTTGGTTTCAAAAATTGCTCCAACTCCCAAATAATTTGCCCCATCATTTTGTGCTTTTTTGGAAGCTTCTACTGATTTTGCAGTTGCTCCTATTATTGCCTTTTCTCCCAAAAGTTTTCTACAAAGTGCAATTGGCATATCATCTTTACCAACATGAACGCCACAGCCAAGAGCCCAAGCAAGATGAACCTTATCATCAATTAACAGAGGAATATCGTATTTGTCACAAATTTTTTTTACTTTTTTCCCTAAATTTAAAATTTCAATATCAGATTTTTCTTTTTCTCTCAATTGAACAATATCTACTCCGCCTTTTATGGCATCTTCAATTCTTTCTAAAAATTCTTCTTCATTATATTTATCTGAATTTGTTACCAAATATAATTTTTTCACAAATTTCCCTCCCTTATTTTTGCTCTTTTTATAATTTCTTCATCGCTAATTTCTGATATATTATCCATCAAATTTACAAAAAAACTATAGGGCTTTTTTGTATGAGAAATTTCTCCAGATATTTCCAAAATAAGAAGAGCTAAAATTGACGCATCGATTGGATTTGAAACTGATAAAAATGTAGAAATTAAGCCTGTCAACATACAACCTGTGGCTGTAATTTTTGAAAGATTTTCACAACCATTTTCAAACAAAAAATACTTATCGTCTTTTAATAAAATATCAGTTTTTCCTGTAATCAAAACTGTCGTTTTGTATTTTTTTGAAAGCTTTTGAGAAATTTCTGTAAAATATTTTATATTTTCACAAGAAATCTTATCCTCATCTCCTGCATCTATTCCTTTGGCATGAGATTTTTCTCCACAAAGAGAAAGAATTTCTGATGAATTTCCCTTAATGACTTCAAATTTATATTTTTCTAGCAAATTTTTTGCAAAATTAAGTCTAATTTTACTTGCACCAACTCCAACCACATCCATTATTACGGGAATATTTTTCTCATTTGCAAATTTTGTCGCTATTTCCATTGCTTTTAATCTCGAATTTGTAATATTTCCAAGATTTATAGAAAGCGAATCAGAAATTTTTACAATATCTTCCATTTCATCTTCACATTCGGCACAAATTGCCTTGGCTCCTTGAAATAAAATCGCATTTGCCACCATATTTATGGCAATCGGATTTGTAATTGCGTGAATTAATGGAATTTTTTCCCTAATAAGTTTTCTATTTTCAAGAATTTTTTTTAGATTTTTCATAGACATTTACTCCAAGCTTTTTTTGTATGGAATATAAAACTTTAGATTTTTGCAAAGTTTTTAAGAAAATATAAGCTACACTTCCCCCAATAATTGTTGCAATTGTAAAAGAAGGCAGGTAAAAATACCAAGTTATATCGCCTGTTCCATAAAATAATTTCATAACTGGATAAGAAACAATAGCTCCAATTATTCCTGTTCCAATTATTTCTCCAACTACAGCTGCCAATAAATTTCCTTTCGATTTTCTATAAAAAATTCCAGAAAGCATAGCTCCAAAAATTTGTCCAGTTATGGCAAGAGGAGGAATTCCTAGAAAACTCATTCTCAAAAATGCAGTTATTAATCCATTTAAAAGCGAATACCACGGTCCCAAAAAAACTGAACAAACAATATTTACAAAATGAGCCGTTGGAGCAAAACCTTCAAATCTTAAAATTGGAGAAATAACTACTCCAATTGTCACAAACATTGAAAGACTTAGCATAATAAGCAAAGAATTATTTTTTTTCATAATCTCTCCTAAACATTTATATAGTCTGTAAAAACTGGGCTCATGCCTATTGATTTTAAATCTTTTATTGCATCGTCACAAGACCTATTATCTGCAATTTCAAATTGCTCATCTCCCTCATCTTGGGATTTTTTGGACCTGTGGCCTATTGATGTGTCTACTGATGCAGAAATTTTTGTTGCTGCATATTTTACTGCCAAATTTCTAAATTCACGGTCTTCCCTTGTTGAAAGAGTTATTGATGCAAATGGCAAAAATATTCTTAGGGCAAGCATAATTTGGAAAAATTTCTTATCATTTACTTCAAAAAATTTAAGTTCATCTGCCCCATGAGTTGGTCTAATTCTTGGAAGAGAAATTGCAATTTCTGCGTGAGGATATTTTTTTTGAATTTTTTGAGCGTGAAGACCTAATTTAAATGCTTCTTCAATTGGATCATTAAGTCCAAAAAGCGTTCCAAATCCAACTCCCCTAAAACCTGCCATCATTGCCCTTTCTTGGGTATCAATCCTGTAAACCCAAGATCTTTTGTGGCCGTAAGGATGGTAAAAATCATAAGTTTTTGGATTATAAGATTCTTGGAAAACTGTAACAAAATCTGCACCTGCTTCTTTTAATTTTTTATAATCATCTACATTTGCAGGATAAACTTCAATTCCTATTGTTTTAAAATATTTTTTTGCAATTTCACAAGCTTTTGCTATATATTCAACTGATGAAAATTTTTGACTTTCCCCTGTTAAAATCAAAACATCTTCAATTCCCGTATCAGCTAGGGCCTTCATTTCTTCTTCGATTTCTTCAAAATTTAATTTCGCCCTTTTTATATCAGATTTTGCCCTAAATCCACAATACCTACAAGAATTTTCACAATAATTTGCTATATAAATTGGTGAAAAAAGACAAACATTATTTCCAAAATATCTAACCCTCTTATCTTTTGCAAGCTCTCCCATTTTTTCTAAATGATTAAGAGCCTTGTCTGATAAAAGATTGTAAAAATCTTCTTCATCAAGTCTTTCTTTTTCTAAACTTCTTAGAATATCATCATCGCTTACATTTTTATTTTTTATTTTTTCGTAATGATCTAAAACTTCGGTTTTTATATGAGAATCGATTATATCCATTTCTGGAAAATAATCTGTAACTTTTTTAATATTCATCTTAATCAAAAAAATCTCTTAGTGGAGATGATGGGTCAGCTCCAGATTCTAAAACTCTGCCTGGTTTTGAAAGATAAGCAAGACGCCCCGCTTCTATTCCAAGTTTAAAAGCTCTTGCCATCATTGTAATATCAGATGCGCTAGCAATTCCTGTATTTGCCATAATTGCACAAGTTCCCATTTCCATCGCCTCAGAAGCTTGACTTGGAAGTCCAATTCCTGCATCAACAATAACTGGAAGATCAACTTCATCAATAATTATTTTTATAAATTCTTTTGTAACAAGTCCCTTATTAGATCCGATTGGAGCAGCAAGTGGCATTATAGCAGCGGCTCCCGCATCTTTTAAATCTCTTGCATAATTTAAATCTGGATACATATAAGGAAGAACAATAAATCCTTCATCAGCCAAAACTTTTGTAGCTTTTAAAGTCTCTTCGTTATCTGGCAAAAGATATTTTGTATCTCTCATAATTTCAATTTTTACAAAATTTCCACAACCCATTTCCCTTGCAAGTCTTGCAATTCTAATTGCCTCATCAGCATTTCTTGCTCCAGATGTATTTGGAATAATTGTAACGTGTTTTGGTATATAATTTAAAATATTTGCCACATCTTTTGTATTAGCGCGCCTTAGAGCGACTGTGATCATTTCACATTCTGCGTTTTTTACAGCAGCATCAATTAGTTCAACAGAATATTTCCCACTACCAAGAATAAATCTTGAATTAAATTCCTTGCCACCTAATATAAATTTATCTTCCATAATAATCCTTCCTTATTTTTTTCAAACACTCAAGCGCTTCAAGACTTGCCATAATTGATACATAGGCAAGATAAAGCCCATCTTTTTTTGCGTTCGATTTGAAATCACCAACCATAGTGATATTATTTATTTTTTTTACCTTAATATCTGAAAAATCTCCAAGTCCTGCCATGCCTGATGCAGTAAAAAGAAATTTGTTTTCCTTTTTTGAAAAATAATCAAATGCCATGACCTTGGACTCTTTCTTATCAAAAGCTTCAATAAAATAATCAGTTTTTTCAATTATTTCATCCATATTTTTTTCATCCAAATATATATTTTTCGCATGAATTTTTGTGTAGGGAATTGTTTCTTCAATTGTTTTTTTTGTTGCAAGGACTTTTTCTTTGCCAATATCAGAAATTTTATAATTTTGCCTGTTTAAATTTGAATATTCAACCTTATCAAAATCATACAAAAAAATTTCTCCAATACCTGCTCTTGCCAAAATCATTGCAACATTTGAGCCAAGTCCCCCACAACCTAAAATCGAAACTTTTGCTTTTTCAAATATTTCATTGTCATTTTTATTTTGTCTTTTTAAAATTTTATCTCTTAATTCCAAATCAACCCCCTCCAACAAAGGAAAAAACTTCAACCTTGTAGCCATCTTTTACAAGAAAATTTTTGAAATTTTCTCTTTTTACAAGTTTTTCATTAACTTCAACAGCCACAAATTGAGGATCGAATTTATTTTCTTTTAAAAATTCATACAAGGAAATTTCATTTTTTATTTTTACTTCCTTGCCATTTATTAAAACCATATTCACCTCCTAAAAAAAAGAACACAAATAGAAACCATACCCGAGGTGGTATGCCCCATTTGTGTTTTGCACATAGATTATTTGACTAACTACTATAAATTAATTTTTTATTAGGATCAAAAAAAAGACCCTAACTAGGGTCTTTAAACTTTTTTATAATCATCGCTTTCTTACGCAGGTTTTAACCTAATCAAGTTTAAAGGGTTGATGAAAAATCATCTCTCAGCCAAAAGCACCCCTAGCTATTTTTATTATAGGACAAATTTATTTTATTTGCAAAAATTTTTTAATTCTCCTTGTTTTTTTGAAGGACCTTACAGTATTTGAACAAATAAATAGGCGAAATTAAAGTTGCAAGACTATTATAAAATCCAAAATTTGGAATCCATGAACTTAGCTTATTTTCATCTTCTCTCATTTGAATAGTTTTACAAGGTAGGGTTGTAAAAAAAGCAAGACTTGCATAAATTAAGATTAGGTATTTTACAAAAATATTAAGATTGTACCTATCTAATAAATAATAAAGTCCCCAAGAAAAAAATCCTGCAATTAAAAAAGATAATATTCTAACAAGGATAAAAGCCTTGGAAGAATTTTTAGAATCAACATCTTGTTTTAATATAAATTTAAAATAATTTTTTAAAATATTCATCTTTCCTCCCCTTTTAGAATATCATCTTTCAAGATTTGGGACAAATCATCTTTCATCCATTGATAAATATTTTTTTGTTTGACTTAAAGATTTGTAGGCTGGTCTTATTATTTTTGAATCTTCGATTTGTTCAAGTCTGTGAGCAGCCCATCCAACTGTTCTTGCTATGGCAAAAATTGGTATATATAAATCTTTTGGTATATCTAGCATTTCATAGCAAAATCCTGAATATAAATCTACATTTGCACAAATCGGATATGGTTTTTTTAATTTTTCCATCAAAAGCCTTCCACCAATTTTTTCGATTTTTTCTATAAATTCAAAATCTTTTTGTCTATTTTTAATTTTTGAAAGCTCTCTTGCCTTTTCTTTTAATAAAACTGCCCTTGGATCTGAGATTGTATAAACCGCATGTCCCAAGCCATAAATTAAACCTTTTTTATCAAAGGCCTTTTTGTCCAAAATTTTTTTCAAATATTTTTCTATTTCTTTTTCATCTTCTATATTTTTTAAATTTTCCCTAATATTTTCAAGCATTTGACTTACTTTTAAATTTGCTCCCCCATGTCTTGGACCTTTGAGTGAACCAAGTCCTGTGGCAATGGCTGAATAGGTGTCAGTTCCTGATGATGATACAACGTGAGTTGCAAAGGCAGAATTATTTCCTCCTCCGTGTTCTGCATGAATTATTAGTAATAAATCCAAAATTTCTGCTTCTTCTTTTTTATATTTTTGGTCGATTCTAAGCATAGAAAGTATATTTTCTGCAATTGATTTGTTTTCATCTTGATTGTGAATTACCAAAGATTTTCCATCAAAATTGTGAATTTTAACTTGGTAGGAATAAATTGCAATTATGGGCATTTTTGAAATCAAGGACAGAGATTGGGACAAAACATTTAAAGTATCTGTATCATCAGCCATTTCATCATAAGAATAAAGGGCAAGCACAGACCTCATCATTATATTTACGATATTATTGCCTGGAAGATTTAGGATTGTATCTTCAAAAAATTTATTTGGCAAATTTCTTTCTTCTACTAGAATTTTTTTGAAACTTTCTAGGTCGTTTTTATTTGCCAATTTATTAAAAAGCAAAAGATAAATAATTTCTTCAAAGCCAAATCTTTTTGTATTATTAAAATCTTCTACCATTTTTGTAAGTGGATAGCCCCTATAAAAAAGCTCTCCTTTGCTTGGAATTTTTTCTCCATTTTCGATTTTATAACCGCAAACATCGCCGACTTTTGTTACTCCAACCAAAACTCCAGTCCCATTTTTATTTCTAAGTCCTCTTTTTATAGAAAATTTATCGTAGAGATTTTTATCTATTGTATTTTCTATTTTTATTTTTTTTGAAAGGTCTACAAGTTTATCTTTATTCATTTTCTCCTCCCAAATTTTTGATTATTTCTTGGGTGATTTTTTCCAAACTTGCATCTCCTCCCAAATCTTTTGTATGGTTTTTCTTATCTTCCATTGTTTTTTCAATAGACTTTCTTAATTTTTCGGACAAATTTCCTTCCCCAATGTCATCAAGCATAAGAGATGCTGTAAGTAAAATTGCAATAGGGTTTGCAAGATTTTTCCCAGCAATATCAGGAGCAGAACCATGTACTGATTCATAAATTGCAATATCCTCTCCCTTATTTACTCCAGGAATTAAGCCAAGTCCACCGACAAGGCCTGCTGCCAAATCTGACAAAATATCTCCGTACAAATTTTCCGTAACAATGACGTCAAATTTGTTTGGATTTAAAACCATTTGCATGGCAGTATTATCTACCAAAAGCTCTTCAAATTCTATGTCTGGATAAGATTTTGCAATTTCACGCCCAACATTTAAAAACAAACCATCGGTAAATTTCATTATATTTGCCTTGGTAACTATGGTAACTTTTTTCCTATTAAATTTTTTTGCATACTCAAAAGCTGCTTTTATAATTCTTTCAGATTTTTTTCTTGTGATTACCTTTATTGAATGAAATTCATCTTCAGAAATTTTTTCCTCAAGGCCCATATACAAATCTTCAGTATTTTCCCTAAAAATTACCATATCGACATTTTCATATTTTGTTTTTATATTTTTGATTGATTTTATTGGCCTAATATTTGCAAAAAGATCGTATTTTTTTCTAAGCTCAACATTAATTGACCTAAAACCATGTCCAATTGGGGTTGTGATTGGGCCTTTAATAGCAATTTTGTTTTTTTCAATTGATTTAAAAACTTCATCTGGAATAAAGGTATTTTCTTTTTCAAAAACACTGGCTCCAGCATTTACTTCTTCAAATTCAACTTTTGATCCCAAAGCCTTTAAAACTTTTTTCATAGAATCGCAAATTTCTGGACCGATTCCATCTCCTTTTATCAAAGTTACTTTCATAATTACTCCAATTCTAAATTTTTGGCATAATTTAAATAGCCACCCATTTTTAATATTTCAATTTCTCTTTTTGAAAATTCTCCCCTAACTTTTATTTCTATATCCTTATCCAAATCTTTTAAAATAAATTTTCCACTTTCCAAAGACTTGTCTATATTTTTTATTTGAATATTATCAAATTCAGATAATTTTTCATAATCTTTTTCATTTTCAAATTCTAATGGCAAGATTGCATTATTTATCAAATTTGACCTGTGAATTCTTGCAAAAGATTTGGCAATAACCGCTTTTACATTAAGATACAAAGGAATTAAAGCAGCGTGCTCTCTTGATGATCCTTGACCATAATTTACACCCGCAACAATAACTCCACCAGAATTTTCCTCGGATCTTTTTTTGAAATCATCGATTTTTGTTGTAAAGGCAAATTCTGATAAGTATTCTATATTTGACCTAAATGGCAAAAGCCTAGCGTTTGATGGGCAAATATCATCAGTCGTAATTCCATCGCCCCCCTTATAAATTATTTTTGAATTTATTTCAGAAACAGGACTTGCCTTTGGAAATGGCTTGATATTTTTTCCCTTTACAGTTTCTTTAATCCTTTTTGATAAGTCTTCTTCTCTTTTTATAAAATAAGCATCAGTGTGATCAAAAATAATATTATCATCAAAATCTTTTTTAAATTCAGCATCTTTAGGATTTGATATATATCCATTAAGAGCAGAAATCGCACAAGTTTCTGGGCTTGCCAAATAAATTTGGGCATCAATTGTGCCAGATCTTCCCTTAAAATTTCTATTAAAAGATCTTAGAGAAATTCCACCAGCTTTTGGAGCTTGACCCATGCCAATGCAAGGTCCACAACCCGATTCCAAAATCCTAGCCCCTGCCTTAATCATTTTTGCCAAAGCACCATTTTCTGATAATTTTTGCAAAATTGTGGCAGAACCTGGAGAAATTACAAGAGATACATCAGGATGAACTTTTTTCCCATCAAGAATTGATGCAACTTTCATCATATCCATATAGGAAGAATTTGTGCAAGATCCGATTGCAACTTGGTCGATTTTTATTTTCTCCATTTCAGAAATTTTTTGATATTGGTCTGGAAAATGAGGCCTTGCCACAGCAGGTTCAATTTCGCTTAAATCAATTTCCATAACCTCATCATAAAAAGCATCTTCGTCCGGTCCTAATTTTTTATAATCCTCTTTCCTATTTTGGCTTTTTAAATATTTTAAAGTATTTTCATCAGATGGAAAAATCGAAGTCGTCGCCCCAAGCTCAGCTCCCATATTACAAATTGTCGCCCTGTCGGTTACAGACAAAGATTTTACACCTTCTCCAGAATATTCCATTATATATCCCGTTCCGCCTTTGACAGACAATTTTCCCAAAATATATAAAATCAAATCCTTGGCATTTACATAATCCTTCAAAGAATTTTTTAATTTAATATTGAAAATTTTTGGAACTTTTATAAAATAAAAACCTCTTGCCATAGCAACAGCCACATCAAGTCCCCCTGCCCCAATTGCAATTTGTGCCAAAGCACCGCCAGTTGGAGTGTGAGAATCAGAACCTAGAAGAGTGTTGCCAACTTTTCCAAATTGCTCCAATTGAACTTGATGACAAATTCCACAACCTGCCTTTGAAAAAGTTATACCAAATTTATTAGCAGCAGATTTTATAAATTCATGATCGTCAGCATTTTCAAATCCTTGTTGGAGAATATTATGATCAATGTATGCAAGAGAATTTTCAGTTTTTACATCCTCAATTTCCATTGCCTCAAGTTGCAAATAAACCATAGTCCCAGTAGAATCTTGAGTTAAAGTTTGATCGATTTTAATACAAATCTCATCGCCAGTTTTAATCTTTCCTTGTAAAAGATGGTTTTCTAAAATTTTTATAGCTAATGATTTTTTCATTTTTTACCTCTTTACTTTAATATATTATTGTAATAATTATACGCCGAAGTAAAATAATTTCCAAAAAAATATCCCCCGTAAACCACGTGGGGATAGATTTAAAATGATAAATTATTTTGGTTAAAATTTAAAATAGCTATTAAAAAAAAATAGCTATTAAAATAAGAATAAAAAAATAAATTCATAGGAAATTTTTTTAAAAAATCCCCCATGAATTTAACCTACATATTCTTAGCCTTATTAAAAGAAGCCTCAACCGCCTTTATCAATCCTGCCCTAAAATTATTTTCTTCCAAGGCCTTCACTCCTTCGATTGTTGTTCCTTTTGGGCTTGTCACCTTATCTTTTAAAAGTCCTGGATGCTCTCCTGACTCTTCCATTAATTTTGCTGATCCTATTATTGTTTGGGCGATTAATTTATAGGAAATATCTCTTTTAAGTCCACAAAGGACTGCCCCATCAGACAAGCCTTCCATAAATAAATCTACAAAAGCAGGCAGACAACCATTTACAACACTTGCAGCATCAAATTGATTTTCGTCAATTTTTATAGCCTTGCCAAAAGATGAAAAAATTTCTAAAACATTTGAAAATTCGTCATCACTCACATTTGAATTTGGACAAAGAATTGACATACCACATCCTACAGATGCAGGAGTATTTGGCATAGTCATAACAATTTTTTTATCAGATCCCAATAAATTTTCAAGTTTTTCAAGAGTAAAACCTGCAGCAATTGAAATAAATACTTTATTTTCCAACAAATCTTTTATCTCATCAATCACTTCTTTATAATAATTCGGTTTTACAGCCAAAATTATATAATCAGAATTTTCCACGACATTTCTATTATCCATGATAGAAACTTCTTTGTCTTTAAAAAATTCTAAATTAGATCCCCTATTAGACAAATAAAGTTCATTTTGACCCAAAAGACCTTTGGCAATAGCAGAACCCATGTTGCCAATGCCGATAATACCAATTTTCATATTTCCTCCTTATAGAAAAATATATTTATTTTTTTCTTAAAATTTATTAATGTATTAATATAATTCTTCGTAAACTTAGGGCGGAAGGAACAGGGGACTTCCGATTGTCCCCTTTTTCCACGCTAACTTGCTTTTAAAATTTTAAAAAAATCTTAAATCAAAATTCAATTTCAAATTAAAACTACGAATAAGCTCCGCGGTATAATTATTGAAATTGTACCACTGGCACAATTTCAAGCTAATTATATCCCCAAGACCCCCTCTTTTTTACCCCCCCCTGCAACCGACCATTGCATGGAGCTGGTTTTGTAAGAAGCTAACGCTTCTTTCAAATTTTTGAAGATTGACTGCTGTTTAAAAATAACTATAAATTCAAGTGAATTATTAGAGAAAAAATTGTTTGAACGTTAGTGAGTTTATTTTTTCTCTTTTAATGAACTTAGAATTTATTTATTTTGGGCTTATATCTTTATTAAATTTGGATAATCAATTTAAAAACTGAAAGAAACTTTAGTTTCTTTCTGATTTTTGCTCCCTGCAAGGGCCGGTTAAGGGGGTTCGTTGAAAGGGGTTTAAGGGGAAAAATTGTGGGGACAATCGAAAGTCCCCTAATTTGTCCCCTTAATAACGAAGTATTAAATAAATATAATAATTCATTACAAGATAAAACTCAAATTTCTAAAATAATCTTTAAAAAGATTATTCCCTAATTTGCCCTTCTCCCAAAATCACATATTTATAAGTTGTAAGCTCATTCAATCCAACTGGTCCTCTAGCGTGAAGTCTTTGGGTTGAGATTCCTATTTCTGCTCCAAATCCAAATTCTGAACCGTCTGTAAATCTTGTTGAGGCGTTTACGTAAACGCAGGCTGAGTCCACTTCTTGGATAAATTTGTTTGCTTCTTCTATTTTTTCTGTAATTATTGCATCTGAATGGCCTGTGGAATATTTGTAAATGTGGTCAATTGCCTGGTCTATATTTTCCACTTCTTTTACTGAAAATTCGTAATCCAAATATTCCTTGCCATAATCTTTTTCACTTGCAGGAACCGCCCCTTTTATTTTTTCTATTGAATTTTCGCAAGCGTGAACTTTTAACTTATATTTTTCTACAATTTTATTTAGTCCATTATAAAAACTTTGGTCGATGTCCTTGTGAACGACTAAACTTTCAATGGCATTGCACACGCCTATTCTTTGGGTTTTGCCGTTTTCAAAAATCTTCAATGCTTTTTCAATATCAGCATACTTATCAACATACAAATGGCAATTTCCCACTCCCGTTTCAAGGGTTGGAACACTTGCATTTTTTACAACTGCATTTATCAAAGATGCTGAACCTCTTGGAATCAACAAGTCTACATAGCCATTTAATTTCATAAGCTCAGTTGATGATTCCCTGCTTGTATCGTCAATTATTTGGACAATATTTTCATCGAAACCTGTGTTTTTTATTCCTTCTCTAATGGCTTTTGCAATGGCAAGGGAAGAATTTATGGCCTCTTTTCCACTTCTTAAAATTATGGAATTTGAAGATTTTATGGCAAGAATTGATGCATCCAAAGTTACATTTGGCCTTGCCTCATAAATCATTGCCAAAACTCCGATTGCAACTGATTTTTTCCCAATCAAAAGTCCATTTTCAAGAGTTCTCACATCAGTCATTTTTCCAATTGGATCAGGAAGTTTTATCATTTGATCGATTGATAAAATCATTGAATCAATTCTTTCATCATCAAGTTTAAGCCTATCAAGAAGACCTTCTGCCATATTGTTAGAAAGTCCCTTGTCATAATCTTTTTTGTTGGCATCAAGAATATTTTTCCTGTTTTTCTCCATAGAAATTTTTATATTTTCTAAAATTTTATTTTTATCTTTGGTTGAAAGCTTTACAAAATCTTTTTTTGCTTTTTTGGAAAGCTCGCCCATTTTAGTCAATTTTTCTTTTAAAGATTGTTCCAATTTCCTCTCCTTTCACTATTTTTCTAATATTTTTCAAATCTTTTGAATTTGCAATTACCGTATCAATTCCCTTTTCCATACAAAGGTTAGCTGCATTAATTTTTGTAGCCATGCCACCTGTTCCAAGATTTGAATAAGAATCCTTACCCATTGACCTTAATTTTTCATCAATCACATTAACTTCTTTGATTAATTTTGCATCCTTATTAATTCTAGGGTCATCTGTATAAAGCCCGTCAATATCTGACAAAAGCATAAGCAAATCAGCATCAACCAATTTTGCAACAACAGATGATAGGGTATCATTGTCCCCAAAATCAATTTCGTAAGTAGAAATCGTGTCATTTTCATTTACAATCGGAATAACTCCCATTTCCAACAAATCATTTATAGTATTTTTGGCATTAAAATTCATAACTTCGTTGGTTTCAACCATTCTTGTAAGAAGAATCTGCCCGATAGAATACCCATATTCCGCAAAAGCTTTGAGGAAAGTATTCATCAAAGTAACCTGCCCAACGGCAGCTGTGGCTTGTTTTTTGCTAATATCATTTCTAGGTCTTTTAACATTAAGCCTGTTCGCCCCAGTTGCAATAGCACCAGATGAAACCAAAATCACCTTAATGCCCTTGTTTTCCAAATTTACAATTTCCTTAGCAAGCTCTTCAATTCTTTCAATATCAACCCCACCATTTTCGTGGCTTACAGAAGAAGAACCTACTTTTATAACTATTTTTTTTAAATCATTACTAAATTCTCTCATATTTTTTCACCATATTATATTTTATAAGAAAACGAAAAAATAAGCAATTTAAAACACCCTTTTTGTAGGGTGTTTAGTATTAAAAATTATTTATTATTTGATTTTAAATTACTATTAAAATTTTTCAAATTATTAATCCTCAAGGCACATTTGATAAATTTTTTTCACATCTTCAGGTTTAAGTTCTACAAAACCATTTATTTTGCCGTTTTTGCCACAGGCTTTTTTGCTCATTTGTTCAAAATATTCATCGTCTATATTTATTTTTCTTAAATTTGAATCTAGTCCAAGACTTTCAAAGAAAAATTCTTTTGTTTTTTCTATAGCTTTTTTTGCAACTTCCATTTGGTCAAGATTTTTATCAATATCAAAAACATTTACTCCCAAATCATAGAATTTATGAACAGTTTTTTCACTCAAAACATATTCCATCCATCTTGGTGTCAAAATTGCAAGACCAAGACCGTGGGTTATATCATAAAAGGCTGAAAGTTCGTGTTCGATTGGATGAACTGTCCAAGATGCCTTTGCAGAATTTGCAATAAAATCATTGATTGCCCAAGAAGATGCCCACATAAGATTTGCCCTTGCCTCATAATTTTTAGGATCTTTCATGGCAATTGGACCGTATTTTATTACAGTTTTCATCAAAGATTCCATAATTCTATCAAGCATAAACATTGAATCATCAATATTAAAATAGGATTCAAAAATGTGAGATAAAATATCACTAGATCCACAAGCTGTTTGGAATTCATTTACAGAATAAGTGATTTCTGGATTTAAAAATGAAACTTTTGGTCTGGTATCAGGATGGCCTGATGAAAGTTTTTCTTTTGTTTGAGGATTTGTTATAACCCCACCATTATCCATTTCAGAACCAGTTGCAGCCATGGTAAGAACTGACAAAAGTGGAATTGCAGGGCTCATTGGTTTTCCTTTGGAAATAAATTCCCAAGGATCAAAATCTACACAAGCACCAGCCGCCATAAATTTTGACGCATCAATTGTAGAACCACCACCAACAGCAAGAATTGCCCCAATATTATTTTCCTTAATTATTTTGACCCCTTCTCTTACAGAATCAATCCTTGGATTTGGTTCAATTCCAGAAAGCTCAAAAATTTCAACTCCAGAATTTTTAAGCTCTTTTATAACCTTATCATAAACTCCATTTTTCTTGATAGATCCACCACCATAAGTGATAAGCACCTTATCAGAATATTTTTTAACTTCCTCTCCCACAAAATCAAGAGCGTCTTTTCCAAAATGTATTTTTGTTGGAATATTATAAGTAAAATCTAACATAAATCCTCCTTTATTTTCTCTAGTAAATACTTACCCAAAACTAATAAATATAAATTTGAATTTTAGACAAAAAAACTGACTCTAATTTGATAAAAACTCAAAATAAAGTCAGTTAAAACTTTTAAAATTTACAAATTAAATTTTAATTTTTATTAATTTTTTTCAATTTCTAGCGCCTTGTTTTTCTTTTTGTTGTAATAATAAGCCGCAAGAATCATAAGAACAAGTCCTATAATTGTAAATCCAATCCAAGCTCTAATTCCTCTTGTAAATGGAAGAGATAATTTTCTATTTTCAATCTCAATAGGTTTTGTGCTATCAATTTCTTTCATCTTAGTGAATTTATAGCTATGATCTACATATTCATCGCCCTTAGTTTCTATGTGGAATGTTCTGTCTTCATTTATCTTATCACCTATTACAATATTAGATTTAATATCTAATTCGGATTTTAGATAAAGAGATGTGCTCATAGTTAATACTATAGTCTTATTAGATTTAATATCTCCGTCAGTAGTTTGATTTTCTAATTCTTTTACTAAGGAGTAAAGATCAATAGTCTTTGAACCTTTATAACTAGTATCATAATCTTTTGTTAAATCTAAAGTGAATTTCTTCGTAGTAAATTCTTTATTATCACCGTCTACTAGATAAGCTGTTATACTCAATGGTTCCTTAGCATTAAATTTATTATCCCAAATTTCAGACTTAAGTGGTAGATTTGATAATGTTATTTTAGAATTATCTTTCACATAAGTTATATCCTCATGATTTGGATTAAATCTCAAAGTCATATTAGTAGTATATGATTTTTTGAATACATCGTTAGCCATTTTCAATCCAGTTGTTTTCTTAACATCCATTTCAGTTTTGAATTTTTCTTCTTGAATTTTGCCATCTTTTACAACAAATTCTTTTACGATGTCTCTTGGCTTAATATAACCCTTTGGTGCCTTAACTTCCTTAAGTGCATAATAGCCATTATCTAGTACATTGAATTCAACTAAACCATCTTTACCTGTAACAAATTTATCGCCTTCCACATGTGTATATCCAGCTGGAACATTGTCGCCTTCTTTTAATACAAGCATTTCAGTTTTATTATCAACAGTCTTTTTATAAACCTTAAGCTGTGTAGTGTATTTTTCGTCTATTTCATTGTCTTTATACCAAACTTCAAACTCTGCACCTTCAAGCTTAGTCGTTTTTTCACTTGCATCAACTTTTTCAAATTGAATTTTTTGTGGTTTTTTATTGACTATTGGCATTGCAATACTACCTGATTCGTCAACGTATACTGGTTGTTTGTTTGGATCGGTTGTAGCATTAGTTCCTTTACTTCGGTGGATATTACCAGAGGCATCTACCTCAAATTCTAAGATTGCTCCTTCTAGTTTTTCATAACCATCTGGTGCTGTTGTTTCTCTTAATTGATATTCACCTTTTGGAAGCTTAGAATATTCGACTATTCCATCTTTTCCAGTTGTAATTGGTTGACCATGACCATCCCAATTTCCATCATTATTCTTTTTGAAAAGCTGGAATGTTGCACCTTCTAGTGGATTCCTATCTTGGTCTATTTTTATGAATTTAATCTTATTTTCAGGGTTTACAGCTTGAATTTCTAGGTTTGCTTTTGCAGTAGCTTCATTTCTAAAGAAGTATTGCTTATCCCATCTTGTAACGTATCGAGTTGGATTATCTATCATTTCAAGAATACCATGACCAACATAACCGTCTTTATCCTCTCCAACTACTCTACCCGTAACTTTGATGATATAGGATGAATTGGAATTTAGACCATTAGTAAATCCAATGCTTTCTTCTTGCCCTGCACCTAGATATGACCTTGATCTTATTCTAACAGGTTCAGGTAGACGTGGGTCATCTTCGTTTACACCAAATGATAAAGGCATTAACTCATCAAGATTTGCATTACTATCAAGATAGTAGTAATCAATATTCAAGTTTTCAATATCTTGGTCAGATGAGTAATAGAATCTTGACCTTGGAGTATTGCTTCTATCTCTATTTACATAGTAGTAATGAACAAATTCGCCAGTATCAGGATTAAATTTAATAATCTTTGATCCAAGGTTAAGGTGATTTCGGGTCATTTCATACATTTTTCCGTCAGTACCCTGATACAATTCTCTTGCAGTCATTGAATCATATACAACATTGATGTTATCTTTTATCATTTTATGACCGACAACTCCACGTTCAATACTTTGTTGCCCTGCTTTTGGTACTTCATTTAGGTTGATATAGGCTTTTAGCTTATTAGAAAATTCTACTAGATTATAAGTGTCAGCATAATTAGTGAAAGTATAAGTTATTGTACCTTCTTTTCTATTATAATCAGCCTTAGCAATTGTACCTACTCCATCTGCAATTATATCAAGGTTAGAAATATCTGTTTCCATTATTCCATGGAGGTCAATATTATCGCTTAGTTTTAGTACGAAATAATCTCCAGGATTGATCTTTAGGTTGGAATCAATAGTGTATTTGTTATCAAATTCAAATACTTCTCCAAAGTGTGGATGCATTTCTTCTTGATTATCAGATAGTAAGCCTTTATTTTTGCTATCTGGGTTTAGTACGCTTAGTTTAGATTCAGATAATTTTATGCTACTTGATACATCTTTTCTTTTATTTGGTGCATCTTTTGCGTATGGGTCTAAGTCTTCTCCACCTACTGTGAAGTTCCAAACTTGCTTGTTGTTGATATAGCCACTAGGTGATTCTATTTCTTCAAGTCTATAATGACCTATATTTAAGCCTGTGAATTTAAGTGTACCGTCTGCACCAACTGTTCCATCTTCAGTTTTTCCTGTTTCTTTGTTGGTTATTCTAAACTTTGCGCCAGGTAATTGATTTGTGGCTTTTATTGCATCACCTTTTTGGTCAATTTTCTTAATTGTGATTTCACCTTGCCCTGGTTTTTCGTTTACGATTTTACCCATGTTTTTGGCAGTAGCGCTTGTTACATAGTCTACCAACAATCCATCTTTTTCAGTGGTTGAGTCTTCTTTGATATATTGGTAAACACCATTTGCCTTGTCATATTCCAGAGAAATATATCCATTAGAAGTTGGTGTAATTTGGATTTCACTTATTTTGTAAGTGTCCTTAATAGTTTCCCCTTCTTTATTCTTTATTTCTCCTGGGAACTTAATACTTAAATCCTTCAAAGAAACTTCTGTTTTCTTTGTAGAATCTGTAGGATCTATTATCTTAGTAGTATCTAGATCAACGTTTTTAGCCTTCATAAACTTAATAACTTCATTAGTTACTGGATCGTGGACTTCTAAGTTTTCAAATTTGTAAGGAGTTGCATTATTTGGGAAATAAAATTCTACTGTATTGACATCAATAGCTTCCCCAGTTCTTGGATCTACGATTTTTTGTGATACCAAGCTTACTGTCTCAACTGAGAAGTATAGAAGTGGTCCATTTATTGGTTTATAACCCTTTGGTGCTTGAACTTCAACTAGTCTGTAACGTCCTGGTTCAAGTCCCCTAAATCCAAAGTAACCGTTGAAGGCTGATGATACATAAGAGCCTTCTAATTCTTCGTAAATTCCTTCTCTTACTCTCTTTTCAAGTTTAAATACTGCTCCTTCAAGTCTTTTCTTAGTAATATCTTCTAATTTAGAAGTATCAGTTTCTTTACCGTGTTTAGAGAAAGTGATATTGTATCTTTCAGCATCATTTTCTATATCTAGTCCTTCTTGAGGAACTACGTTTGATTTATTTGATGAGTATAGAGAGTTAATGTCCATACTTGTACTTATTGTACTAGATGGTGTACCTAGTGATGGAGATACCATACCTCCTATAAACCAATTTGTATCAGTCTGATTTATTTTTGCCTTCTTACTTACAAAGTTTTGATACTTTTGACTGTCTGGATGTTCTTGAGACCATTTATCTGCATATTTCTTTGCATATTCTCTAGAGACTTCTTGTGAATATCCTTGGTTAATATACTGAGTATACAATTTGTCTTCGTACCATTGTCTAAGAGCTTCTATACCGCCTTGGTAGGATGCTCCGTCAAACTTCTTAGATTCAAATTCCTTTGTTTTGCTATTGTAAACTTGTTGTTTAAATTCTCTTGCACCATCGAAGAATTTAATATCAATATCAATCTTACCTAAATCTTCATCTGGTATATCATTTTCTGTTAATTTATAAGGATCTTTTAGGACTGGTTTATCAGTTACAGCTCCAGTTTTATCTATGAAGTTGTAACTATTGTTTATCCTTACTTCATTAGTAACATTCCTATCTATAATAGAAGTATCATAAAATCCTTCAATGTCGATATAATATACACCTGGTTCAAGATTTAGTTGGTCTTCGTCAAATCCCCAATCAAATGGTCTCCATCTTGCTGTGTTTACAACCGTTACGTTTGGAGTAGCTACGTCATAGTCATTCAAGATTTTAATCATTTGAGCTTGGTCTGGATCGCCATTTATTCCACTTATCTTATAAGTTGATCTGTAAGCAGTCTTTACACCTTCTTTGATTGTAACTGGTGGCTTTCCAGCTCTGTCAATTTCTTCTCTTTTGTGTTTTGGAGTGATTTGAACGTTGACAGTTCCTTGTTTTCCTCTTGTATCAATATATACTCTTTGTATAAATGATCTTGATTCTGTATCAATGTGAGTGATTTTTGTTGCATATTTTACACCATTTGCATTTTTTATTTCAAGATTTTTATTTTTTTCTATAAAACTTTGTGGTGTTTCTTCTGGTCCTATATATTTTGCAACCAATTTACCATCTTTTTCAACAACTTGGACTTTCCAAGGAGCGTTTGGCTTTCTATAACCTAATGGTGCAGCTGTTTCTTCTATTAGATAGTATCCAACTGGTAATCTAAGTAGGTTGCCATCTTTGTCCTTAAATTCTACAAGTCCATCAGCGTTTGATTTGCCTTTTACAGTTCCAAAAACTGTATCTGGATTTTGAAAATTTTCATCTGTTTTCTTGATTGTGAACAAAGCACCTTCAAGCTTATTACCGCTATTTGAAGCTTTCTTATAAATCTTTAAATCAAGACCTGTTTGCTTGTTAGTAATTTGAGCAAAACCATCAGAAGGAATTTCAATTTCGCCTTCACTAGGCCCTTCTTCTTTTTGCTTGAATGTTGCAGAAACTGTAGCGTTTGATGCTGGCATTTTGAATTTATATTTACCATCAGTATCAGCTGTCAAAGTTTGCCCATTCATTGTTACACTTTCGATTTCATAACCTTCGTTTGGTGTTACAGTCAAGTTGATTTGTGTACCAGCTGTTGCAGAAGTTGGTTCAGCAGTAATTGTTCCACCTTCTTGTGGCTTTTGAACTATTACATTATAAGTTTCTGGAGCTTTTTCTTTCCAAAGAGCTGTGATTGTAGTATCAGCATTAACTGGTATTGTCGCTCCTGGTTGATATTCAACTCCATTTACTAACCAAGCTTTAAATTCTTTTCCAGTTGGTGCATTAAATCCATTAGCTGGCAATGTATAGTTAGAACCAACATTTACTTTTTCGTCTGCCATTGTGCCAGAACCTTCTCCAGCACTGAATGAAATAGTCACTTGCTCTGGAGCTTTATCTCTCCATTGAGCTTGAATTGTTAAATCACTTGTTACAGTAATTCTATCTCCAGGATTTTTCTTTTCTCTATTTACTAGCCAATAATCAAATACTTTTCCCTCTGGTGCAATAAATGAAGATCCTGGTAATTCGTATTGGCTACCATCTTCAACTGTTACTGGATCCATGTGCCATTTTCCACCATTTCCATCAAATGTTATTGTGTGGTTAACAGTGGTTTTTACTACTGGAACACCAGCTTCGTTAGCATAGGATTTTTCTAACCAACATTTATGACCATATGCAGATTGAGAACTTGTATTAAAATCATAGTTTGAACCTAAACCTATAGGTTGGTTTTCTATATAGTTAGTTTCAACTTCTATAAGGATAGTTCCTGGATATAAGGTTGTTATATTCGTAGTCTTTATCTTGTTGATTTTGTCTTCAGTTACTGAAGTGAATCTAATTTTTGAAGATATATCTGTCTTACTTGATATTTTATCTATATCTGAACTTTCGTTGATATTAGCAAGACTTGTGTTTTCAGGAACTTGGAAAACTCTTGTCTTAACTTCACTAGGCATGATGCCATAATTACCATAGGCTCTGTGGAATTTTATTTCACGATTACGTTTAGCGCTTACACCTTGCTTATAAATAAATACTTGTTTGTATCTATTATTAGCCTTGTCTATTTCAATAATCTTTGTGTCGATTAATTGATCATAATCAGAGTCACTATAGTCTTGACGCATTTTAGGTTGAGTTGAACTTGCATTATCTACAACTTCCCAACCATTTCCAGCTCTTAATGGATTTAGTGTATCTACTAGATTTCCGCTGATTTCAAGGTCGGTGTTTGCGCCTGCTATTTGTAATCTTCTCATTAGATTATTTCTGGCTATATTTGCATTTGTAGATACTGTTACACTTGATTTTTTCGGATCAGTAGCTTTATTTTCGTCTTTAATATATACTTTTCCATCACTTGCTACTCTTACCGTCCAAGTTGTATTAGGGTTTTCATAACCTGGTGCTGGTTTTTCTTCTTCTAATTTATATTTTCCTGGTTTTAAACCGTTGAAAGAAATCATACCGTCTTTTCCAGTAGTCATAAATCTTTCGTCTTTTAATGGCTCTGGACCTGTTAGTTTGAAGACTGCTCCTGGAATTACTGTAGTTTTATCTTCTTTTAATTTTTTAAGTTTAAAGCCGTAAGTTTTGATGTCGTTTGTTACATCAAGTGAGTCTTCTCCTACATAAGAACCTAGGATTGTTCCAGTTGTTCCTGTTGTAGGTCCTGTGGTCTTGATGTCATATACTCTTTCATAGAAATCTGCTTTCCAATAAATTTGATTTCCATTAATCCAATCCATGCCTGTTCCCACTCCGCCATTGGCGTCTTTGTATGGAACTTTTACATCGATTACTATTGGCTTATCTGTAGCTGGAATATCTAATTTTAATCTATTAGGTTCGCCAAATCTTGCAGTTTCTGTTGTTTTTGTTACACTAGCTGAAATGTCTTCTGCTTTGTAGTTTGCAAGTCTTATATCAGAGATAAGTCCTGTGACTGGTTTGTCTAGCTTGAATATTTTGATGTCATTAGTTTTATCAAAATTATTTTCATTAAACCAATCCATATTAGGATCATTTAGTGCTTGTCTGTGGATTGATGCAGTTGTTTTATCTGCAATATTTCTTGCTTCTGGATTTATTACGTATCTTTGGATAACGTAATTATCTTTTTTATTTATACCAACAATTCTTGTACCTAAGAATTGAGCGTTTTGGTTGTTGCCTGCCCAACCTGTCCATCTGTTGTCATAGTTTGACCATCCGGATGTGTTTCTGTTTTTGACATCTACCCATTCTACGCCGTCTTTACCTAGGATTGATTGAACTTGTTGTCCACCTTCTGCGTTTTCAGAATAGTTGTAAATTTTTACTTTTCCACCTTCTACTCTTAGTACCCATTTTTTGTTAAGTTTGTTGTAGCCTTTTGGTGGTTCAACTTCTTCAAGGACATAGTTTTTGTTTTCTTGAGGAGTTCCATTAAATTCTACAATACCATTTTGATCTGATGTTGCCTCTATTGGGAAATTTGGATCATTATTATCTGGATCAGAAATTTTGAATTTTGCTCCAGGAAGTGGTCTGCCATCTCCGTCTTTTTTGTAAACTCTAAATTTTTGTCCAGCCGGCCTATTTGAAACTTGGATATTAATATTATCTCCAGTATACAACTTACTTTCGCCTGTTACAGAAGTTTCTCTTATTCTAACGCTACCGTCATTTAAGATTGTAACTTGCCATTTTTTGTTAGTAAGCTGATAGCCTTTTGGTGCTCTGGTTTCTTCTAATGAGTACCTACCTGGTGCAATATTATCAAAGTTGACTTCTCCGTTTGAATCTGATGTTCTGTAGATTACTTTTCCATTTTCATCTTTTAATGCGAAGGTTGCGTTTTGAAGTTTCTTTCCTTGATTTGTTTCGTCGTATTTTGTTAATTTAAAACTACCTGGAGTATACTTATGATTTATTAAACCAATTATTTCTTTGTAATATTTTGGTATTTCTCCGCCTGCTTGATCTCCTATGGCTGTATTGACATTAGCTTTAGATGCAAAGGCTGATGTAAGATTACCATCATTCATTAAGAAGGCTCTCCATTTTTTGTTGAACTGTTCGATATCTGTAATCTTAAATGTTTGTTCTACTACATAACCACCCTTATCTTTTGGTTTTGGTGTTTGTATTGTTAATGGAGCCTTAGCATTTAATTTATCACTAGTTGTGATTTGATTTGGATCATATTTTATTGTTATGTCGTTTTCTCTTCTATTTAATCCTTGAGCTGGATTTATAGATTGATGAGCTAGTAAGTGGTAGATATTAGGTTCTTGTTCTGGTCTTATACCCATTGATAAAGGCATATATCTATTTAAAGGGATTCCTTTTAACCAATATTTTGCATAATCAGTTCCGTATACTTTTACATCATTAAGTTCATATAGAGGTTTATAACCCTTACCTGACCATTCTGCTATACGATTTGATTGAAAATCAGTTGTAATCCAGTTATATTTGACTGTTTTTGCACTATAATCAAGTCCAAGTGGGTTTAGATATGTTAGAACTGTTACATACCATTTGCCATCTTCTTTTTGATATACATCTCTAAAGTAATATGATTGGTTAGAGTCGCCTGTCTTTGAGTGGTGGCGTCCATAGTCAGCGTTTATTGTTTTGTTTAATACTGGGTTTCCACCAACATCTGCAACTCCAGGAGCTACCTTTATTGTAAATGGATATTCTCCTGTTTCTTTAGCATAGTATTTATCTGGAATTATACCTCTGAGGTTAATAGAAGCTGTAGCTGTACCTCCCTTTGATTTTTCATTAAATACATATGTCAATAAGTTAGTATTGTAATCGAAATAAGGATCAGCAACTTCTTCACCGTCTATTACCACCTTAGGAAATTCACTAAAGTATTGGGTAAAGTCGAAGTTTCTATCAAATTGAATTTCAAATCTTGTACCTGGTGCTGAATTATCTAGAGTAACATCAGCGTGGTATTTTAATGATTCATAGGAATAAGCTTCCCATACTCCTGTTTGTACACCAATATCACCAGGTTCGTTTTCCAGATATTCAAGTCTTTGATTAACATTTGTTACTTTAGCCTTGCCTGAAGTGCCAGTTTCTTTGCCTTTTTCTATATAGTAATCACGTCCAGTTTCTGGTGTTCCATTTCCATCTTCAAATCTTGCATTGTATTTTACTTGACCTTGTTCGTCAACTACAACTTCAAAATATACGCCATTTTTTTGGTGTCCATCTGGAGCTTTAGCTTCTTCTAGTCTATATGTTCCTGGTGGATATTGTCCGAAATCAGCTGTACCCTTGTCATTTGTAAATTTATTGGCAAGTATTTTTCCGGTGCTGTCTTTTAAAACAAATTCTGCACCTTGAAGTTTGTTTCTTTTACCTTCAGTATCAAATGTGTCGCCAAATTTTGTAATAGTAATTGGACTTTTTGTAAATTCTTCGTTTGTTACTATTAATTGGTTAGGTTCATCTGCTCCATTGCTTTTGCTTAATGCTACTTTTTGAGTAAGGTTTGTTTGGTTTGCTGTATCTTCATCTGTCAACCAGTCATAGTCTAAACTTACAGATTGTTTAGCTCCTATATTAGCTTTTACTTTAACCAAGAATCCCCAGTCACCTGCAAATCTTTCTTGTGGGAAGTGGATTTGGTAGCCAGTTTTTCCTGTGTAAGCATCTGTTTTATTTGGAGTACCTGTAATTACGTTATTATTTTGTACATTTATTACATTATTTCCAAGCAAAGGAATGAATCCATCGACATTTTGTTCTTCCATGCTGTATTTAACGTTATTTCTATATCCTGGAGATACATCGTATGCTGTTACATCTGTAATGTTTACGCCTGGAATAGAAATATTAAGTCTTGTATTTCTATTTGTGCCGCCTGCACCATTATTGCTTTGTGGTTTTAAATAAAGGTAGAATTCTAAATCGCCATTATCAGAAATTTTGCCATAATGCATAGCGTTCATATAATCTGGCCAGTTAGGGTAACTGTCGTGTTGAACAAGTTTTGTCTGACTTTTGCCTCCACCTAGTTGGATATTGCTACCATCAACGCTTATATCTCCATCTTTTGATATATTGATAGTTTTTTGTGATTGGTCAAGTTTGTATCCTGCTGGAGCTTTTTCTTCTACTAAAGTGTATCTTCCAGGAAGTACATTATTAAAGGTAGCCTTACCTTGGGAGTCAGTAATTATTGATGGTTGATTATCGCCTAATAATTTAAATTTTGCTCCTGCAAGTTTTTTGCTTGGGTCTTTGCTATCGACTTTCACTACTGTAAAGGTTACTGGTCTTTCAGTCGTTTGTTCTATTGCAGAGTTGTGGATATATTGACTCTTTGTGTCGATTTGGTAGTAGTTGGCATTTTCGTTGTATTTGTAAGTTTTTCCACCTACTTGTACTGTGTCTTGGTCGAATTTTTGTTCAATTTTATTTTCTCTTTTTGAAGGCTTATGAGATGTTTCGTCAATGTCCCAATATCTTGCGTTAGGAATTGTGGCAAATCTTGTGGTTTCTCCAGCAGTTCCTTCATCTACATGGACTTCGCCTAGATTTTTACCGTCTTTATCTTTTGCGATAAATTTTTGTCCCGGCATAGTCATGCCATCTACTGGGAAGTTCCATACTTGATCGATGTATAAATCTCTAAATTTAGAAATTCTTACACCTGATATATTGTAGTTACTTGGTTTATCTGAATTAGTTAGTTGTGTGTCTAATTTATAAACTGCAATGTTTCCTACTGCTTGTGTGCCTTGTGGGTCAGTTTCTTTTGATGGAATAGAATTGATTGCTTTTTGATTTTCTTTTACAACCATATTACCATTTTCGTCTAATCCATAAACAGCACTATTTCCACTTTTTACAGTTTGGTCGCCGTCAAGTGTTCTGTCTGCTAGTGGCATTCCACCATTTTTTTCATCTCCTGATGAGATGGCGTCTGTGATAGTCCACTGAGCTTTATCATTTGCCAAAAACTTACCTTGAATTGTAGTTCTGTTATTTATTCCAACTCTTGTAGGGGTTGCTTCTTCTATTTTTTCTTTTGGATAGCCTTGATCAAGTACAAATCTTACAGCACCAGCTTTTCCTTTTTGTTTTAGGAAAACCGATATGTCTATCATATATTTTTCTTGTTTGTTTGTTACTTTTGTGTAGAAACTGTAAGAAGCCTCTTGGGTATTATCTGTTACTTTGTGGTGTTTTGAATCAACTATTCCCAAAGCATCTTTAAGTTGGTCAGTAGCAGTAACTTCTTTTCCATTTAATAATACCTTTTCAATTTCTCCAAGTCCTGATCCTTCTACTGTTGTAAAGTTTGCCATAAAGCCAAGAGCACTTAAAGATTGGTCGGCGTGAACTTTCATATTCCAATTTATTCCAACCATTTCTCCATTTTCTACAACTGGTTCTCCTGTTATATCAATTGGGACTTGATAATTTCCATGTTCATCGTCAATGATTTTGATTACATCATCTCTGTCTGGTTCTATGATAGAACCTGCTGGGTTTCCATTTTTGTCGATTTTTTGTGGGACAAGATTTTTTGGAGCTTTTACCCCAGGTCCTGAAACTCTATTTGTTACTGTAAAAGTTCCATCGTCGCCAATTGTTATCTTGTCTGTGTTGTAGTCAACTTCGATGCTTAATGGTTCTTGGATATTATCATTAATATCTTTTATAATTTTATATTTTATAGAATTTGTTTTTTCTTCGTATTCTGGCTCAGCTATAATTTGCCCATTATGCTTAACTGGTTTTAAGGTTGATGGGTCATTTACTTTTAATTTTTCATCTAGATGAATTATAAAGTATTGATCTTTTTTTATTGGTCCACCTGCATTTGATGTATCAAAACGGGTGTTTATTGTGAACTTTTTATCGGCTAAGGCATTTGCGTTTGCTTTCGCTAGCTTTGGTTTTGCTGGTTCGTCTTGACCTAAAAATAACATTCTAAGTTTTGGCAACAAGCCTTTTTTCTCTGTGGTTTTCTTTTCTTTTTTATCTTCACTTTTTTCTTGTGTTTGATTTTTTTGTGAAGATTTTTCTTTTTGTTCTTCTTTTTTTGGTTCTTGTGCAGAATCTTTATTATCTTTATTTTCTGTCTTCTCTTTTGTGTTTTCCTTTGATTCTACTTGGACTTCTGTATTGCTTTCTTTGTTTTCTTTTGTATCTTCTTTGTTTTTTTGTTCTTTTTTATCTTGTGAAAGATTTTCTTTATTAGAAGAAGATTTTTCATCTTGTACTTTTTCTTCTTGACTTTGGCTTAAAGCATTTTCTTGCTCTTTTTTATCCTTAGCCTTTTGTTGTTCGGTTTGTTTTTCTTCTTTGTAAGCTTTTAATTTATTGTAATCTTCTTCTAAGGAGTTTGTATTATATAATTTTATTTTATCTTCACGAATTAGGGCAAAAAGATCCCCTTGGTTTTTGATTTTTAAATTTCCATTTTCGTCTTTTTCGTATAGTTCGAAATCAGGATCTAGGCTTGTATATTTGATAAATTCTAAGTTAAATAATAATTTATCTTCATCAAATAATTTTTGAATTCCTTTTTCATTAAAATCAAAATCATCCATTATTTTTAAATCTATGTAGGAATAATTTTGACCGTAAATATTCTTATTTTCGTCTTCTTCAAGCTTTTCTAATTGGTCTTTTGTTACAATTTTATAGCCTTGGTCTTCTTTTATGATTTCTAAATCAAGGTCAAGACCTTGGGAATTTAGCATATCTTTTACTCGCCAATATTCCTTGCTTGCTTTTTCGTTTGTATCGAAATATCCATCTTCATACAATTTTAGGTCATTTCTTTTTATAAGCCTAAATTGCGAAGTGGTATCGGGCATAGAAATTGCTATAGAAAATTTATTTTCGTCCTTTTTCTTTTTGCTTTTGTCATAAATTTCCTGTGATTTTAGGATTGAAAAATATACATCGGTATCATCTTTCATCTCCTCTAATCCCTTTATAGAATTTGGTTTTTCTTCTTCAGCTTTTGATGAGCTTGCAAAAGCTGGCAACATCACTTGTAAAACCATAAAAACAGCCATAACAAATGACATCATTTTTCTTAAAATCTTTTTCATAATAACTCCTTTTTGAAAATTCGATTTTTGTTTATAATTAATATTTTTTCTTCTTTAATTTGCTTTGAAATCCAATTTTTTCAGTATAATCAATTAAAGAAATTAGTTATAATTTTTTTAATTAAAAGTTGAAATTTCCTAATTTTTACACACTTCCAATTATAATTAATTATATAACTTTATAGTTTTTTAGTCAATATATTTTAGATATGTTATTTAAATAAATTATTAATATAAATTTAAAATTTTGATGATTTTATTTTTTATGAAAAATTATTTTGAAAAATTTTTCAAATAAAAAAATTCTCTTAATTTTTTTCAAATCAAGAGAATTTTTAAAAATTTATTTATTAAATTCTTCCAAAACCCACATATAAGATTCTTCTGTAATTTTATTCCAATAATCCCAATCGTGGTCGAATTCTTTGCCGTCTTTTTTGAATTGTGTATTTATTTCAGATTTTTCTAAATCTTTGTTGAATTTTTCTATATCTTCAATGTTTATTTTTGAATCGCCTTCGCTTGCTCTAATATAAAAATTAATATCTTTTGTATTTTCATTTATAAAATTTGAAGGAAATTTTTCTTTATAAACTTCATCAGACCACATTTGCTTTCCATCTGAAAACGCCATATAATTTCTTCTAATTAGACTTTCTTCATCAAGTTTGTCCCAAAGAGTTGGGGAAATCAAAAGAGCTTTTGAAAACAAATCTGGATTTCTTAGTGAAAGGCTTGCTGCCCCGTATCCTCCTACAGAAAATCCTCCGATTGCTCTTTTTGTTTTGTTTGCATCTGTTTTATATTTTCCATCAATTTCTTTTATAAGTTCCTCTTTTATAGCTGATTCCATTTTTTTATCATAGTCGCTATCTACAAAAAATGAAGAAAATCCATCAGCAAAGACAACAATCATTTTATTTTCTTTATCTTTCATAATTTTATCTAGCATATCTTTTGTATTTGATTTTTCAAGAATTGAAGAAGAATTTCCGCCAAAACCGTGGAGCATATACAAAACTGGATATTTTTCATCGCTTTTTTCATCATAACCATTTGGCAAATAAACTTTGTATTTCCAATTTTGTTTTAAAATTTCAGAATTTATTGACCCATCAACAACTTTTCCTTGGTCTTTTTTGTCAACATCAGATTTTTTATTTTTTTCTTCGTTTGATTTATTTGAATCCTTATTAGAATAAGCAATCGTAGGATCTGATGAAGGATTTTCCTTGCTATTTTCATTTTTACATCCCCCAAAAATCAATCCCAAAGAAAGAATTCCTACTATTATTTTCACTTTATTTTTCATCATTAATCTCCTCAAAATAATATTGGTTTTATTATACAATATAGGAAAATTTTCTTCAATCCACAAATTTTTTCACAAATAAATACCATATTTTTACAAGATTAATCTAATTTAAATAAATATTTAACTTTTTGATTTATAATTTCAAAATAAAAATCTCATTATGATATAATAATTTTGCCTATTACTTAATAGGTGAAAAGAGGTGATTTGATTGATCACATCCGTAATGGAAAATTTTATTTTTCCCTTGTTGGTTGGTTTGATATTATTTTTTGTAAAAAAATATTATTCCGAAAACAAGTAAATAAAAAGACAGTAGTTCGCACCTACCGTCTTTTTTTTGTGGTGATTCCACATTTTTCACATCCGTATTCCTTGAAATTAATCAAGGGTTTTTTGACAAGAGTTTTCTTCTCTTACCTAAATTATATCACAAAGGACTTCTTTTTCAAGGTTGATGATTTTCATTTATTTATTATGATATAATATTTTTGCCTATTACTTAATAGGTGGAAGGTGGTGATAAGTTTGTTCGCCATAATATTGGAAAATTTTATTTTCCCCTTGTTGGTTGGTTTGATTTTATTTTTTGTAAAAAAATATTATTCCAAAAACAAGTGAAAGAAAAAGACAGTAGTTCGCACCTACTGTCTTTTTTTGGCGGTTGCCATGTTTGTTCACCATAATACCTTGAATAACTCAAGGATTTATAAGAGTTTTTCTCTTAATTAGATTATATCACAAAAGCCTATTTTTTCAAGATTTCAAAATATATTTGATTAAGAATAGGGACTTTTTTGACTACAAATCTTGCAATCTCAAAACTTATATAATTTCCCAAGTAAGATTATATTATAATTATATTAATAAAAAGTAGGTATATAGAATTATTATATAACTAATTATCTTATAATAAGAAAATTAAAAATCAATCACTTGTATTAAGTTTCTTACCGCTTCTTACCATTTCTTACCATTTCTTAATATTTCTTACCATTTATTGAAATCTCAACATTGTATAACAATAAAAAAGTAAAAAATATAATACTTTTTAATTTCAAAACTTTTTCTTAACTTTTCTTACCACTTATTTAAATTGTAGATTTCTCTTTTTAATTATTTTATATCATAAATGTCAATATCGTTTTGCTCTTCATATTCATAAGAACGTTCAATCCCTTTCATATAAACATCTCTATTTTCTGTATCTTCTGTCAGAGCATTTTTAATTAAACGCTTTAATTCTAAAGAATTTACAGGGGATCTTTCCATAGCCTGTAAATAAGCAATTTTATCTATTTTTTGCCAATCTACACACTTTTTAAGATTTTTTTTAAGTATTAAATCTAACCAAATCCTTGTCACTCTGCCATTTCCATCTCTAAACGGATGCGCAACATTCATTTCCACATATTTCTCAACAATTTCGTCAAATTCATTTTCTGGCATTTTCTCTATTGTTTTTAGATTGTCTTCCAAAAATAACAAAGGAGCAAATCTAAAATTGCCTTTTGCCAAATTAACGCTTCTTATTTTTCCAGCAAAGCTAAACACGTCTTGGAAAATATATTTGTGTATTTGCTGCAAACCTTTAAAAGTCCCTACTTCAAATTCATTTATAATGCCTTTATCCCAAAGCTCTATGGCTCTTTTTTTACTTAAATATTCTTCTCTTTTTGTCCCCATTTTCCCTCCTTTTCTGTATAGTCCCCTATCATTAAAATACCAATAACTAATTTTCTCCCTCAAAATTAGCAAATGCTACTAAATGTTTCAAAATATCTATAGGTTTAATTCTTGCACTTTTTCTATCAAAAAATTGGTTTTCTCCTTGTAAGCAATAATATTCAACTATATTAATATTTTTTGTTTTCATATTACCACCTATAATAACATACTAATATTTTAAATCTATTATAATTACTATACGTTTATTAAAGTTATTTTTCTTTAGAATTTACGATATTTACTTGGCAAGACTTCATGGCTTCTAAGGCTATTTTGTGATTTTTTTCGTTTGTTGCCTTGCACAAATCTTCTATTACTGTTACTTCTGTATTTAATAGGGCGTTTTTTATGAGTATGGCATTTGAAAGCACACAAATATCTGTGCAAATTCCTACCATATAAATATTTTCGATTTTTTCTTTTTCATTTAATTTCTTTAAATATTCTACAAGTTCATAAGAGCCAAATGATGGTTTGTCAATTATTTTGTGATTTTTTGTATCAATTTTTATTTGCCAACCTTTTGAATTTTTTATGCAATGTTTTACTGGCAAATGACTTCCTTCTAGGCTTTCTAAATAATTTTCATCGTGTGTATCTCTTGTAAAAATCACTTCTCCATCAAAATTTTCTACCAAGCTTTCTATAGGTTTTACAATCTTATCATTGCCTTTGTTTCCTAGCGCCCCATCTACAAAATCATTTTGCAAATCAATTACTAATAATACGTCCATACTTTCTCCTTTTTGGTATTTTTATTAGTATATAACTTATAATTTTTTTAATCAACTTAGAAAAGTCCAAAAAAATAAACCTAGGTTTTATCCTAAGTTTATCTTTCTTTATATAATTTTTCTATTCCCAATAAGTCTTTTATTTTTTCTACTGAAACTTGGTCTAATGATTTTTCTTTCCAATTTGCACTTTCTTTGTCTATTATTAATGACCTTATTCCTTCTTTCATGGTTCCTGTTTTTCTTGCGTATTTTAAAATTTTTAGGTCAAGGTCAAAAACTTGGTCTTTGGTTAGGTTTTTGCAAATAAAATATTTTTCAAATTGTAAAAAAAGCATAAAAAGATTTCTTTCTTTTAAATTTTCCAAGGTTTTTTTGGCAAAATCATCATCTTTATTTTCTTCTAAACTTTTTATAATTTCTTCTATGCTTGAATGGGAAAAGTATTTTTCTATTTCTTCTTTATTTTTTGAAATTTTTGAATTACTATCTTGGGCCTTATATTTTTGTGTTTGTTTTTTTAATTCTTCTATTAATTTTTCTCCATCATATTTTTTTGATAGGGAAAGTAAAATATTTAAAACTTTATCGTAATTTTCTGATTTTATATAAATATCTGCCAAATCATATTTTATTAAATCAGATGATGATAAACTTTCGCCACAAAGACCTAGATATTGTCCTAGGGCTTGGGGAAGTTTTGAAATATGTTTGCAAACTCCAACATCTGGCACAAAACCTAATCTTGTTTCTGGCATAGCCCAATTTACGCTTTCGTCTGCAATTATAAAATCCGAATTTATTGTAAGTCCTATTCCTCCGCCCATAACTATGCCAAAATAATGGCTAATAATTGGTTTTTTGTAATCTTTTACGTACCTATCTAAAACAAATTCTTCTTCATAAAATTCGTCTTTGTTTTTGCATTTATCATTTAAAAGGTAATCGTAATAAATTGCTTTTAAATCTCCGCCTGCACAAAATCCTTTTTGGCAAAGTGAATCAAATAAAATCGCCTTTATTTTTTTGTCATCTTCCCATTTTTTCAAAATCTTTTCTATATCTTTTACCATTTCCATATTCAAGGAATTGATTATTTCTGGTCTGTCGAGGTAAATAATACCTACATTTTCTATAATTTTTTCTCTTATCATTTTAATCTCCTATATTTAGGATATTTTTAAAATGAAAAATGTCAAGAAATTTATGCGTTAAATATTTTACAAATTATTCAGTCCCTAAGGCTTTTAATGTGTCCCCATGAAGTTTTTCTTTGATATTTTTATCTTCTTTTACAAAATATGAATATAAAATATCAACCATAATTGAAATTGGAAATTGTGGGCTTATTGCATTTCCATAATCCAAATGTTTGAGCGATGGAACAAGGATTACTTCATCGCAATAATCTTTATACAAATCTCTAACTTGTGAAGTTATAAGAACTGTTTTTGCATTTTTGTTGTGTGCTTGTGATAAAAAAAGCAAAACTTCGCTTGTATTTCCACTAATGCTAAGTCCAAAAATTAGAGAATCTTCATCGTGAAAAGCTCCTCTCATTTTCATTTGATCAGAATCTGTTATGGAATCTATATTTACTCCAATTCTCATAAATCTAAGTTCCATTTCGTTTGCTGCAAGTCCTGATGAGCCTTTTCCGCAAGCTACAACTCTGTGAGCCTTGCTTATATATTTTATTACTTTTTTGATTTGACTTTCATCGATTAGGCTGTAGGTTTTGTTCAATAATTCTTGGTAAGTATTTAAAACTTGGCTTACATTTCCATTTATATCTTCATTTTTTTCTACAAAATCTTCTCCATATTGGTAAACAAATTCTCTGTATCCCCTAAATCCACATTTTTGTGCAAATCTTGAAAGGGAGGCTTGAGATACAAATAATTTTTCTGCTATGGTTTTGCTAGAGAAATCTTCTCTTTTGTTATTGTGAATGAAAAAATCTGCTATATTTTTTTCAACCTCTGTAAAATTTTCGTAATTTGATTCTATTATTTCTACAACGGATTTATTATAATAGTCCAAAATATTCTCCTATTTTTCTTCTTCCAAATCTCTAAAATTATAATAAGCTCCCAAGATTCCTGCTTGGTTTTGGTGTTTGGCAAATTTTAAGGTCATATTGTCGAAAAACCTTTTTTCCAAATATAGGGAAATTTTTTCTTCAATTCTTTTTTTCAAATATTTTTCTTGTGCCATAATTCCACCGCCTAGTACGACTGTATCAGGATTTAACATATAAGATAAATTTGCAATTCCAAGTCCCAAAACATCACACATTTCATCAATTGCTTTTATGCAAATTTCATCGCCTTTTTTTGCATTTTCAAAAACTTTTTTTCCATTCCAAGATGATATATCTTCATTTTTTTCTTTTGCAACCTTTTCAACCAAAGTTTTTGCTGAACCAAGATTTTCAAATTTATCATTTCTAATATTAATATATCCAACTTCAAAAGCTGAACCATTTGCCCCGTGGATTATTTTCCCATCAATTATTCCACATCCGCCAATTCCTGTTCCAATTGTAAGAGTAAGACAAACTGAGCTGTCCTTTGATGCTCCAGACTTGTATTCTGCATATCCTGCACAATTCACATCATTTTCAACCTGACAAGAAAGATCAAATTTTTCTTTGATTGCCTTTTTAAAATTTATTCCTATATAATTAGGAATTAAGTCTGATGCGTGATAAATTGAACCGTTTTTTGTATCAACTACGCCTGCTGTTGAAATACAAACTCCCATTATTTGGTCATTTTGATTTTTATTTACAAAATTTTCTACGATTTTTAATACTTCTTCTAGGATATGGTCTCCGCCTTTTTGGGCATTTGTTTCGATTTCATAATTTTCTAAAATATTTGCCTTATCATCAATTAGTCCATATTTTATAGCTGTTCCGCCAATATCTATGCTTATATATTTTTTCATAATATCTCCTTTTAAAAAATAAGAGGCAAATGCTCATCACACTGCCTCTATTATATCCTATAATCTGATTTTAAAAATTGCTTTTTTAATTTTTTGCGGATTTTTAACTTTTATGGCTGTCATATGACCATCTTTAGGATAACAAATTAGAAAATCTCCCTCAGTTAAAATTACTGATGAATTTTTTTCGCCTTCCATTGCTTGATAATCATCTTCTTTTTTATATGAACCCAAGTCCATATTATCGATAAAATTTAAATCAATTTGTTCACTTCCATCAAGCATAAGATGAAGGTCGAGATAATCTTTATGAGCTTCCCAAAATCTATTTTCAGGAGTAGTTGTTTCATATTCTACGATATTTACAAAAAGTTCTTCTCCTTTTATAGGATGAGTACCTTTTTCCATTTTTTTCATATCATTATTTTTATAAAAATCAAAACATTCTTTAATTTTTTCGCTTAGATATGAAAATTCATCTAAATTTTTTATATTTCCAAATATCATTTCAAACTCCAAATCTTAATTATAAATTGTTGTATTTTTTGGTAGTGTAGTTTCTTTTCCCTTTACTTTATTGTAAATTACTGATGCAACAAGTCCTACTACCAAAGATACTACTATTGATATAATTGAATATGACCAGAAAGAAATTTTTGCTGGATCTACGAAATATTTTATATAAATCATAACTCCACTTGCTGCAATAAAGGCAAGTGTTGCTCCAAATTTATTTGCAGTTTTTGTAAATGCTCCAAGGATAAATGTTCCTACAAGTATTCCCAAAACAAGTCCCATAAATCCATTAAACCATTCGTAAGCTGATTTTATATCTCCATTTGCTAAAATCATTGAAACGATTATTGCAAAGATTCCTACTATTAATGAAACTCTTTGACCGATTTTTGTTTGTTTTTCAAAACTCAAATCTTTATTTAAGCTTGCTTGAATATCCAAAGCCCAACTTGATGCAACTGAATTTAATCCTGTTGAAAGTGTTGATTGGCTTGCTGCATAAATTGCTGCAAGTAAAATTCCTGTAAATCCTACTGGTAGCTCAAAAGCAATCCAAGATGCAAAAATTTGATCTTGTTGTGCTGCTGGTGGCAATGGATTTGCTTGAACTTTATAAAATACGTAAAGTCCTGTTCCTATTAGATAAAATACTGTTGCTATAAAAATTGATAGACAACCATTTGTTATCATCATTTTGTTTAATTTTTTTGTATCAGTTGTTGTTGTAAATCTTTGTACAATATCTTGACTTGAAACATAAGAGCCAATTGTGTTTAAGCCTGCTCCAAATATTAGTAAAAATATTGAATCCTTAAATATATTTGCATCAAATATTGGTTCGTTTACTGCTAAAAATTTGTGATTTGTGAAAAGTTCATTTGCAACTGCCCCAAATCCACCATTAATATTTGCCATTAGGTAAAATAGTCCAAAAGTTACTCCAAGAAGTAAAACTGATCCTTGGATAAAATCTGTCCACAAAACTGATTTTAGTCCACCAGTATATGAATAAATTATTGCAATTACTCCCATAATTATAATCAAAATATTTACATTTATTCCCATAAGTTTTGATAAAACCATACATGGAAGATACATTATAATTGACATACGACCAACTTGGTAAATTATAAACATAATAGCACCAAGAATTCTTAAACCTTTACTATCAAATCTTAATTCAAGATAGTGATAAGCTGTGTCTATATCAAGTTTACTATAAATTGGCAAGAAAAATTTTATAGTAAAAGGAATTGCTACAAGCATTCCAAGTTGTGCAAACCACATAATCCAAGTTCCTGCGTATGAATTTCCTGCAAGAGAAAGAAAGGAAATCGGACTTAAAAGTGTTGCGAAAATAGAAACTGATGTTACCCACCAAGGCACTGTTCCATCGCCTTTAAAATATTCTTTGCCCTTCATTTCTTTTTTAGAAAAATGAAGACCTGCAAACAATACTGCTGCCAAATATACAATTAATATTGCTAAATCAATTTTTGTAAATCCCTGCATTTTATTTCTCCTTAGCCTAAATATTTATTTTTTGCATCATTTATCATTTTAGCTGCTTCATTTACAACTTCCATATCAGAATCAACCAAGTTTTCAAGAGGTTTTCTAACTCCGCCTATATCTAGATCTTCATTAATTCTTAATATTTCTTTAATTACTGCATACATATTTCCACGAGCTGAGCACATTTTATAAATTATAGAATCTACAGCATATTGAATTTCTCTTGCCTTTTCTAAATCTTTATTTTTTAGACACTCATCCATTTTCAAAATTAATTCTGGCATTACACCATATGTTCCACCGATTGCTCCTTCAGCCCCAATAAGTCTTCCAGAAATAAATTGTTCATCTGGACCGTTGAAAATTATGTAATCATCTCCAGCAGCTTGTTTGAACATTTGAATATCTTGAACTGGCATTGAAGAATTTTTAACACCAATTACATTAGGATTTTTTCTCATTTCAGCAAATAATGAACCTGTCAAAGCAACTCCAGCAAGTTGTGGAATATTGTAGATTACAAAATCAGTATTTGGTGCAGCAGAAGAAATATCATTCCAGTATGACGCAATAGAATATTCTGGAAGTCTAAAATAAATTGGAGGAATAGCTGCAATAGCATCAACACCCAAACTTTCTGCGTGAGCTGCAAGCTCCATAGAATCTTTTGTATTGTTGCAAGCCACGTGAGCTATAACAGTAAGCTTACCTTTAGCCTCTTTCATTACATTTTCAAGAACAATTTTTTTATCCTCAACACTTTGGTAAATACATTCTCCAGAAGAACCATTTACATAAACACCCTTCACACCTTTTTTAATGTGATATTTTGTAAGCTCTCTTACTTTTTCTGGACTAATTTCTCCATTTTCATCATAGCAAGCATAAAATGCTGGAATAACTCCCTTATATTTGTCTAAATTTCTCATAATTTTTCCCTTCCTTTATATTTTTATTTTTTATTTTTCTAATTCATTAATTTTTTCAGCAAAATTTTTAGTTATAACTTGTGGTCTTGTAATAATTGAACCAACAACTACGCTGTAAGCACCAAGCTCAAGAACTCTCTTAGCTTTTTCAGGTGTATTAATATTTCCCTCAGCAATAACTTTGTTATTTACATTTTTTAAAATATCTCTAAGAATTTTGAAATCATTTTCTTCGATTTTATCATTTTTAGATTGGGCAGTATATCCAACCAAAGTTGTTCCAATAAAATCAAACCCAAGTTTGTCAGCATTTATAGCCTCATCAACAGTAGAACAATCAGCCATAAATAATTGATTAGGATATTTTTCCTTAACTTCCTTAAAAAATTCATCAATTCCAATTCCACCAGGTCTTAAATCTTTAGTAGCATCCATAGCAATTATTTCTGCCTTAGATGAAATCAAATCATCAACTTCTTTCATAGTTGGTGTAATATAAACTTTAGAATTTTCATAATCTTTTTTTACAATACCAATAACTGGCAAATCAACTTCATTTTTTATTTCTTTAATATCTTCACTCGTATTAGCTCTGATACCCTTTGCTCCACCTTGCTTAGCAGCTTTTGCCATCTTTCCCATTATAAATGATGAATGTAAAGGCTCATCTGGCAAGGCTTGACATGACACTATTAATTTCCCTTTAATAGAACTTATTTCCTCTATATCAGCCATATCTACCTCCTTGATGGTTACAGTATATTACATCGTAAATATAATTTCAAGATTTTAATTTATTTTGAAATAACTTTCACAAAATAAATCCACAAAATTCGTTTTCCCGTTTTCCAATATATGATTTTTGCATTTTACGAAATTAATTTCAATAAAAGTAATGTTTTTAAAACCATTTGCTAAAGGCTGATTAAAAATTTACGCTGGTTTAAAATATTTTTTAGATAAAAAATAAAAATTTAATATGATTTTACAAACTAATTTTTCGCAATAAAAAAACGAGATAAAATAATTATCTCATCAGATTGTTGACAAACTAAAAAATTACTCATTTCGACCAGATAAACAACCGTTGATTTCAGTTGTTTATCCCGATTTATCATGTGCAACGAGCGGAGAAATCTCATGGGATCTCTCCATGCGTTCGTTTCACTCACACTAAAACACGTTTGTTTTACAAACTTTTTCGTGTTATCACACTAGTTTTATGGATGATTGTGCCAAAAGGATTAGCCTTATAAGGACAGAGAAAATAATAAAAACTTGGAAAGGAGGTAATTCTCATGTCAAATACGAAAAGAACAGGACAAACAGCCCTTTACGAGCATTTAAGTCGAGATGATGAAACGCAAGGAGAAAGCAATTCCATCACCAATCAAAAGCAGCTGCTTGAAAGCTATGCGAAAAGAAACGGCTTTGTAAATATCTATCACTATACCGATGACGGAGTAAGCGGAACAACCTTTGATAGAGAGGGATTTCAAAAGATGATAAAAGCAGTAGAAGAAAACAAAGTATCTACTGTGATAGTAAAAGATATGAGTAGGTTTGGCAGAGATTACCTCAAAGTAGGCTTTTACACCGAAATACTGTTCAAAGAAAAGGGAGTAAGGTTTATCGCCATCAATAACGGAATAGACAGTGAAAAACAAGCAGAAAGCGACTTTACACCATTTCTAAACATTATGAACGAATGGTATGAGAGAGATACCTCAAGAAAAATACAATCCATATTTAGAGCAAGAATGGAAGAGGGTAAAAGAGTATCACCAAGCGTTCCATACGGCTATTACAGAAACCCTAAGAACAAACAGGAGCTACTTGTCGATAAAGAGAGTTCAAAGGTCGTAAAACGCATTTACAGGCTTGTTATAGAGGGATATGGAGTAACACAGATAGCAGAGATACTAACCAAAGATAAAGTTCTTATTCCGTCAGCCTATGCAGAAATACATTATCCTGAAAATAATCATAGTTCCAAGAAAAGAGGAATAGAAGACCCATATTTTTGGACGCCGACCACAGTAGGATATATCTTAGAAAAGCAAGAATATATGGGACATACTGTATTGGGAAAGACAATTAGTGTAGACTACAAAACCAAGAAACGCAGAAAGGCAAAAGCAGATGAACTTATTATCTTCAAAAATACCCATGAAGCTATCATTGATGAAGAAACATGGAATAACGCACAAAGATTAAGAAAAACAGTAAGAAGAAGTCCAAAGTATGGAACAACATCACACCCATTTACAGGACTTTTAATCTGTTCAGATTGTGGAGGAAAGTTAAGTTACAGAGAGCCGCAGAACATAAAGAAAAGAAATATGATTGTGATTATTGTTTCGTATGCCAACATTACAGACACAGAAAAGGCTCTTGCAGTATGCACTACATCAAAGTAAAAACAGTGAATGAAATTCTCTTAAAATCAATCAAAGAAATCACAGACTTTGCAAAAGAAGAAAAGCAAGAGTTTCTAAAAGTGATGAACAAGTTATCCGATGAAAAAAGAGAAGAAAAATATCAAGAGGATAAAGAGAAATTAGAAAAACTGTTATCAAGAAATGAAAAACTAACAACCCTCATTACAAAGCTATACGAAGACCACGCACTTGGAAAAATTCCTGTAAAACACTTTGATAGATTATTTAATACCTATGATACGGAGCAACAAGACTTAGAAAAGCAAATACAGTATTTTGAAAATGAAATAGAAAGCTATCATCAGAGAAAAATTGATACCGATAAATTCCTAAAAATGATAGAGAAATATATAGATATTGAGAAACTGACAGTACCAATGATAAATGAGTATATAGAAAAAGTTGTAGTCCATGAAGCCACAGGGGAAAGAAAAGGCAAAGACAGAAAACAACAAGTTGATGTGTATTTTAACTTTATAGGTAACTGTCAAGTACCACAGAAAGAGGAGATAGAAAAACTGGCTTAAAAATGTTATAATATATAACAAATTCAGTGAGATATATTAGTTAGGAGGACGAAACTATGTCAAATATATATGAGAATGTTCCTAAATTTGAAAGTGAAAAATTTTCACTTCGATTTGTAGATAAAGCTGATGTAGATGATTTACTTGAAGTTTATAGTGACAAAAATTCATTGCCATTTTTTAATAGTGATAATTGTGATGGTGATAATTTTTACTATCCAACAAAAGATAAGATGGAACAGGCTATTGATTTTTGGCTAAAATCATATCAGACAAAATGGTTCGTTCGTTGGGTTATAATTGATAAGATTTCATTAAAAACGATTGGAACTATTGAACTGTTTAATAGAACATCAGAAGATAAGTTTAATGGAATGGGCGTACTTAGACTGGATTTGAAAAGCGAATATGAAAAAGAAGAAGTTATTAAAGAAATTTTAGAGCTTATAGTTTCGCCAACTTATGAACTATTTGATTGCGAAGAAGTTATTACTAAAGTTCCTAATTACGCCATTGAAAGAATGTCAGCTGCATCTGGAATTGGTTTTACAAAATCGGATAATTTTTTAGTAGGAACGCATGATGGATATTCATATAAAGATTATTGGACAATTCATAAATAAAAAATAGTAGATTAGCAAAAAATATAGTTAAAATTCAAGGAAACAGTAAATCAAATGGTTTACTGTTTTTTCTTTGCCCCAAAACAGAAAGAGAGGTAAGCAGAAAATGAAAAATATAGATGAAAAATTTTAATGGCGGAAGAAGGAATTAAGCAGTTACAAAACAAAAGAAAAGAAAAAAGCTCATCAGTCAGCAGAAACAGGAAGAACGAAAGAAAAGAGATAAAAGGCTTTATGAAAAAGGAGCAGTCTTTGAAAGTATCTTTATTGAAAGCAAGGATTTCACCAAAGATGAATTTTATCAGCTAATCACATTCCAAAATATCAAAGAAATAATCAATCAAAAAATCTTAAAAATCATAGAGAAACGAGGACAAAGCGAAAATAAAAATACAGAAACACAAGATAAAGTAACGGAAACAGAGGAATAGTCCCTTGTTTACAAGGGCGCACTTATACACCCTAAAGGGTGTGTGCGTTCTCCGAAGGCTCTTAGCAGAGGGCATATCAGCTAACGCTGATACAGGGGAGCTACACTCCCCTACGGAAATAAATTTCCTACCCCTTGTGTACTTCCAAAAAGAAAACCGATAAAAGCTATCCGATTTCTTTTTGGAAGTCTTATCCGTCGCCACATCAAAGTATTAGAAAAAAGGAAAGGAGGTTTTTTCCTATGGCGATATATCATCTTTGCATAAAGATTATCTCAAGAGGTAAAGGCAAAAGTGCAGTGGCAGCTTCCGCCTATCGAAGTGACGAAAAGATAAAAAATGAGTATGACGGAATAGTCCACGACTTTACAAGAAAAGGCGGAATAGCATATACAGAAATTCTACTACCACAAAATGCACCGCAGGAATTTGTAAATCGTTCTGTCTTATGGAACAGTGTCGAGAAAATAGAAAAAAGTAAAAATTCACAGCTTGCAAGAGAAATAGAAATCGCCTTACCCAAAGAACTAAATCGAGAAAAACAGATAGAGCTTGTACGAGAATATGTAAAAGAAAATTTTGTGAAAATCGGAATGTGTGCCGAAATTGCCCTACACGATAAAAATGACGGAAACCCTCATTGTCATATCTTACTTACCATGCGACCGTTAAATGAAGATACAACATGGGGAGCAAAATCAAAAAAGGAATATATCCTTGATGAAAATGGGAACAAAATAAAACTCAAAAATGGCAATTACAAAACAAGAAAAATAGATACAGTAGATTGGAATGAACAAGACAAAGCAGAAGAATGGAGAAAAGCATGGGCAGACATTACAAACAAATATCTTGAAGAAAACAGCATACATGACAAAGTGGATCATCGCTCTTATCAAAGACAAGGCATAGAGCAAATACCGACCATTCATTTAGGAGTATCAGCAAGTCAAATTGAGAAGAAAGGTATTGTTACAGACAGAGGAAATATCAATCGGGAAATCAAACATCAGAATAAGATATTAAAAGAAATCGCAAGACGAATAAAAGCCTTAATGAGATGGATAAGGAGTTTAACAACAAACAAGAACAAAGATAATCCAACAGAGAACCAAGAGGATATATCTTTACAATCCACCACCTCACCAAAACAAAATGATTTAACAGATATACTCTCCCTTATCATAAAAGAAAATGCAGATAACGGTAACATAGATTTAGAAAAATATATTGAAAGCTATCAATTTCTTAAAGAGAAAAACATTACATCAATATCAGAATTAAAAGAAAGCATATCAGTATTAAGAGATAAGAATTATAAGACCACAAGAGCTATAAAAGATACCGAGAAAAAGATTGATGAAAAAACACAACTCATCGACCAGTCAGAAAAATATTTGAAGTACAAGGACATCTACAAAGCCTATGCAAAGTTAAAGAAAATAAAACAGGAAGATTTTTATAATGAGCATACGGCGGAGCTTATTCTATTTGAAAGTGCAAGGAAACATCTCAAAGAGCATTTAGGGGAAAGTAAGACCTTAAATATATCCAAATGGAAATCGGAACTTACCACTTTGAATAAAGATAAAAAGATCCTATATAGTCAAATATTAGAAATACGAGAAGAAGTAGAACAGGCTGAAAAAGTTAAGACCTGTATAGAGCAGTTACAGGAACAAGAAAAGCAACTATCACAGGTAAAGAGGAACGGGTTAGACCTATAAAACTAAGTGAAAAAATGGTATAATGCTATAAATATTGAGCAAAACAAATTTGAAGTTGTAAGGGGAAATGAAGATGGATTTTAATAAGATGATTCCAGAGTTTTCAGTTTTTGATATTAATAAAACAAAAAGATTCTATAGTAGATTAGGATTCAAAGTAGAATACGAACGTAATGATGAAAAATTTGTTTTCATGTCTTTTCAAGATAGTCAGTTTATGTTTGAACAAATTCATGATGATGGGTGGAACACGGGCGAATTAAGTTATCCCTTGGGAAGAGGTATAAATTTTTCAATAGCAGTTGAAGATGTTGAAGAACTTTATAAATTAGTGAAAACTCTAAATTTTGAAATATATAGAGAACTAACAAGAAATAAATATCAAGTTAATGGTACAGAAGAAACACAAATTGAGTTCTTAATACAAGATCCCAATGGATATTTATTAAGATTTACAAACTGATAACTCACAGTTTGTCTAACCTAAACAACTAAACATAGGCTATAACATAGCAGTTCACAGAACAGTAAGTCAAAAAAAGATTTACTGTTTTTTCTTTGTCAAAATCGGAAAGGAGGACACATGGAAGAAGAAAAAAGAGAAATACAAGCATCACCTAATAAACAATTAACAATGGATATTGGAAAGACAAAATATACTGTAAACCTACATTTCAAGCAAGGTACAGGGGAAACATACAAAGATAAAATACTAAGGCTAATCAAGAGAGAAACAGAGAAGATATAAATTTGTCAAAGAAATTTTGTTTATGTCCTTGACAAATCTTCCCAAATCAAGGCACAATCATCTAGTCGAGATGAGTTTTAGCATAATTTTATTTTTGAATTATTAATGAACTATTAAACTGACTTTGTCTGCGCTCTAACTAGATAAAATAAGTATCTCGTTTACTTTTATATGATTTATCAGCCTATTCCTCCAAGAATTGCTCCTGCTATCAAGGCTATTAGTGCTGCTCCTACGTATATATATTTTGAAAGTAGAAAATAAAAATTTCCGACTGGTTTTTTTGCTCCTTGGTTTACTGCTTTTAGGGCAAAATCTTTTCCTCCTACCCACAAAAACATTATTCCTGCAAGTCCTGCTCCCAATGGGCAAACATAAATTGAAATCACATCCATCCACTCTCCTACAATTTTTTGAATCAATATTGCAATTATGCAACCAAAAATATGAATTATAAGGGTTGATTTTTCTCTAGAAAAATTAAATTTTTCTTGCAAATAGGCTACTGATGATTCATATAGGTTTATAATTGAGCTAATTCCTGCAAATAAAACGCAAAGGTAAAAAATTATTCCCAAATATCTTCCAGCTGGCATAGAATTTAAAACATTTACTAAGTATATAAACATAAGTCCTGGCCCGCCTGTATCTAGCGGTGTATTTGTTGTTGCCATGGCTGGAATTATTACAAAAGATGCCATAAGTGATGCTATTGTATCAAAAATCGCTACATTTTTTGCGGATGCAATGAGATCTTCTTTTTTTGATAAATATGAGCCATAAATTATTGTTCCAGATCCTGCTACTGATAGTGAAAAAAATGCTTGGCCAAAGGCATATATCCAAACTTTTGGATTTTTTATTAAATCTTTGTTGATGGTAAAAATATATTCGTATCCTTTTGATGAGCCTTTCATTGTTGAAATATAAATTGCAAGAAAAACAAATAAAATGAAAAGTGTTGGCATCATTATTTTATTTGATTTTTCTATTCCTTTTGAAACGCCCAAAATCATAATAAAAAAACTTACAATTATGGCTATTACTATCCAAAGATTTGCCCTGCTTGCTGTTTTTGAAAAAGTTTCTCCAATAAGGTCCATATTATTTCCCATAGCTTTCAAATCTCCAGAAAAAGCCATAAAAGTGTATTTAAAAATCCAAGCCATTACGCAAGTATAGCCGATAGCAAGGGCAAGCGAACCTACAACTGGAATTATTCCAAGTCTTTCTCCAATTTTTTTGTTATTGTATCTTAATTCGGTGCATTTACCAAAAGCTCTAACAGTTCCAGATTCTGTAAATCTTCCCAAAGCCATCTCGCTTATAACTCCTGTTGATGCAATTAAAATTACAAATATAAAATATGGAATCAAAAAAGTCATCCCATCATATTGAGAAACAAGAATTGGAAATCTCCAAATATTTCCCATCCCAACAGCCGAACCTATACAAGCTAAAATAAAGCCCCACTTACTTTGAAATCCATCTCTTTTTAAATTCTTTTCTTTCATAATTTACTCCTAGTATTATTATAACAGAAAATAATAATTTTTATTTTATTTTAATAAATATTAAAAAAGTAGGCAAGTAAGTTTTATAACTTTGTAATAAAGATTAAAATAAATCCATAAAAATCCTTCCGATTTTAAATTTTATAAAGAGTTTTTCTCAACAAAAAAACTCCGCCTGCTTTAAAACAGGCGAAGCTTTTTAAAATATTTTATTTCCTCTTACAAATTTTGAAACTACATCTTCATCTTTTGACAAATATACTATTCTTTCAAGTCTTTGTTTTAAGTTGAATTTATCTTCTTCTAATAATTTTTCATCATCTATTACTATAGCATCGAATTCGTAACCTTTTTCAAATGAACCGACCTTTCCAAAAAATTCTCCTCCACCTAAAGTTGCCATATAAAATGCTTCTTCAAGGCTTAATGGTTTTATTTTTTCGTCTAATAGTCTATATCTTAATTTTGAAACTTTTATGGCATCTGCCATAGCTTTAAATATTGATGCGTGAGTTCCTCCTGCAACATCCGAACCAAGTCCAATTTTTTGTCCTTCTCTTAGATATTTTCCTGCCGGAGCAATTCCTGATGTTAAATTTGTATTTGAATCTGGACAATGTGCAATGAAAACTTCGTTTTCTTTTATCAAATCTTGTTCATCATCATTTGAATATACACAATGAGCCATTACCGTTTTGTTATTTTTGCCAAATAAATCAAAAATATTGTAAGCATCTCCATAAAATTTAGCCTTTGGAACTAATTCTTTAACCCATTCTATCTCGCCCAAATTTTCTGATAGGTGGGATTGGATAGGAAGATTGTACTCATCTTTTATTTTTCTTAATTTTTCAAGCAATTCGTCAGTACATGATGGGATAAATCTTGGTGTTAAAATTGGATAGGTGTTTTTATATTTTCCTTTAATTGATTCTAGCCAATCAAGTGTGGCATTTTCTGATTCATCTGCATCTTTTTCTTCAAGGTCTACTCCACCATTTCTATCCATATTAACTTTTCCAACAAATGAAACCATTTTTGATTCTTCCATCAAATCCATCAAAATTTGTGTAGATTTTACATGGAGGCTTGCAAAAATTACATGTCTTGTATTTGGTCCATATTTTAAATAATCTACAAATCTTTGGTAAGATCTTTTGGCATAATCTTCGTCTTTAAATTTTGCTTCACTTGGAAATGTATAAGTGTTTAACCAATCCAACAATTCCAAATCCATGCCCATGCCCCTAAAATTATATTGAGGGGCGTGGATATGAAGATCTGTAAGACCTGGGCAAATTATTTTTTCTCCAAAATCTATTACTTCTATGTCTTTATATTTTTCATCTAATTTTTCGAAAACTCCCATTGATTTTCCATCTTGGCAAATAAGATAAGAATTTTCAAAACAATTTATTTCGTTTTGATTTTTGCTATAAATTATATTTCCTTTTAGGGCATAAGTTTTTGTCATTTGTCCACCTACCCTAAGGTTATAAAGGCATACCTAAATACAAAGGTAAGGGCAATTATTAGTGTTAGTGGTTTTATTTGATCTTTTTGTCCTGTAAAGAATTTTGCAATACAGTATGTGATTAAGCCAAGTGCTATACCATTTGCTATTGAATATGTAAATGGCATGAAAACTATTGTACAAAATGCTGGGAGTGCATTTGTTATATCGTTAAAGTCTATATCTTTTACGCCACCAAGCATCAAAATTCCTACGAAAATTAAGGCTGGTGCTGTAGCTTGTGCTGGGATTATTGAAATAATTGGAACAAATACTATTGATAGTAAAAATAAAAGTGCTGTTGTAAGACTTGTAAGTCCTGTTCTTCCACCTTCTGCAATACCTGCTGATGATTCTACAACTGTAGTTACTGTACTTGTTCCAACCAAAGCTCCTGCTGCAGTAGAAATCGCATCACTCATTAGAGCTTTTTTCAAATTAATAACTTCTCCTTTTTCATCAACAAGACCAGATTGTTTTGCTGCTGCAAGCAAAGTTCCAAGTGAGTCAAACATATTTACAAGTGAAAAGCTAAGAACAAGCATAGTTACTGTAAAAATTGATGTCCACATATTTTCTCCCGCAAAAAGTCCTGCGAAATCTAAATTAAAAAATGAAACTTCAAAAAAGTCATTAACTTGTGCTCCCAAATTTAAACTTAATTTTGAAATATGAGTAAGTCCCATTGGAATACCTAAAAGAGTTGAAGCTAAAATAGAAATCAAAATTGCTCCCTTAACTTTTTTGTAAGATAAAATTGCTATCAAACAAAGTCCAATAAGTGAAAGGACTGCACCCATAACAAGTTCTACATTTGCATCAGGGCCTCTCCATTTTGCAAAATCTACAAGAGAAACCAAAGTTGCCTCGTTACCTACAACAAGACCTGCATTTTTTAAACCAATTATGGTAATAAACAAACCAATTCCAGGTGTCATAGCAAGTTTTATAGAATCAGGAATAGCACGAATTATTGCCTCCCTAATTCCAAGTGCTGTTATTACAATAAATAATATTCCTGAGATAAAAACAATTACAAGAGCTTGGGCATAAGAATATCCCATACCAAGCATAGTAGTATAAGCAAAAAATGCACTTAGGCCCATGCCCGGAGCTTGAGCAAAAGGAAGTTTTGCATAAAAAGCAACTAAAATTGTACCAATAAAGGCACCAAGACAAGTTCCGATAAATACACCGTTTGAAATTTTTTGAGCCATTTGGCTATCACCCATAATTTCAAAAGGCGAAGACAAAACTTGAGGATTAATTATCAACACATATGCGATAGTGATAAAAGTAGTGATTCCAGCGATAATTTCAGTTTTTACATTAGTATTATTTTCATTAAGATGAAAAAACCTATTTAGAAAACCATTTGTTTTTGAGTCCATAAGGATCCTCCTTCATAATTTTTTTCTAATTTAATAGTTATAGTTATTTTAAGATTAACTATTAATCTTTAAAAGCCATAGCCACTTATTTACGGTAAGTCGTAGAAACTCTCAACCAATTATGAGATTATATCGCTTTTAGTCAAAACTTATCATTTGTCGACAATTAAGATAACGTTTTCTGTATTATACTACATACAATATTTCTTTGTCAATAGCTTATTAGCGAAATAAAGTTATTTTTTTAATTTTCTATAAGATTTTTTCAAAATTTTGTGATTTTCAAAAAATAAAAATTAAAAATTCAAATTATTTTAAAAATGGGTAAATATCTATTGAGATTTTTAGGAGGACTTATGAAAAAGAAATTAAAAAATAAAAATTATCTAATCGGATTAATAATGTTCATTTTAACATTGATTTTTTCTTATATGGCTTATGTTGGAGTATTTTTTTTACACAAATATAAAGATATTTTAGAAATGTATGAAAATCCACTTGTACCTGACTTTTTTACTTTTTATATTTGGATTTTCATTTATATTTTTTCTCTTTTATTTTTGCTTTTGCCTTTTATTAAAAAGCTTTCAATGACAAATGAGGAAATCTATTACGAAAATTTGATGCCACTATTTATTTTTTGGAATATGGCAAATGGAATTTATGTAGTAATGGTAAACAATAATTATCTTATGCCAGCCCTTGTAGGATTTATGGCTTATGCTTTGATTTTGATTAATCTTGTAAAAACTATAGACCAAAATAAGGATTTTTCTAAAAAATACAAATATCTTATTACTCTTCCTACAGGAATTCACGCAGGCTGGATTATTTTTTCAGTTTTTACAAATATAATGATGGTGCTTTTCGAAAATAGAAAAGATTCATATTCAACTTTCGCAATAATTATAAGCCTAATTTTATTAATTCTTGCAAGTGCTGTGGTTTTGTTTGTTTTTAAAGAAAACAAAAATTCAGGCTTAATTATTGGATTTTTATTTTCCTTGATTGGAATAATAGCAAGACAAAGACCATCATCAAGTTTTCAAAATTCTAATTATATTGTATTTATTGGTGCGATTATTTTATTTATAATGACAAGCCTTGTCGCAATTTATATTTTTAAATTCATTAAAGAAAAGTAAAATTTAAAAATCCTAGCTTTTTTGCTAGGATTTTTATGATTTTATTATTTTAACTTCAAAACTATTCCAAAATTTCTTCTACAACTGGAATTGGATTTGTTTTTTCATTTGAGTAGGAAAATGTATTGTAAAAACTTTCTATCCATTCATCTGTTAGTTTTTCGTCGTGATAAACTGTTGCAAGAATATCGTCTTTTTTGATTTTATCGCCTTTTTTTACTTTCATTTCAAGTCCTACTGCATAATTTATATTATCTTCTTTCTTTTCACGTCCTCCTCCAAGTTTCATTGATAAAATTCCAAGATTCATGGAATGAATGTTATCAATGTAACCTTCTTTTTGGGATTTCATTTGAGTTTTAAATTTTGCTTGAGGCAAAAGGTCTGGATCTTCTATTTGTTTTACATTTCCGCCTTGGTATTCAACCATTTTCTTTAACTTTTCAAAGGCTTTTCCAGAATTTATTGCATCTTCAAGCATAGCTCTTGCCTCATTTTTATTTTTTGCAATTTTTCCTTGAACAAGCATAATCTCTCCTGCAGTCAAAACCAATTCTGTAAAATCTTTTGGCCCATTTCCTTTTACAGTTTCAATTGCCTCTTTTACTTCAAGAGCATTGCCGATTGTATTTCCCAAAGGTTGATTCATATCAGTAATCATTGCCTTGGTGTCTTTGCCAAGTTTTTTTCCTATATTTATCATTGCATTTGCCAATTTTTTGGCATCTTCAATTGTGTGCATAAAAGCACCTTCTCCATATTTTACATCAAGTAAAATTGTGTCAGAGCCAGAGGCTAATTTTTTGCTCATTATAGATGAAGCAATAAGCGGAATCGAATCGACAGTTGCTGTAACATCTCTTAGGGCATAGAGTTTTTTATCAGCTGGAACCAATTCTCCCGTTTGACCAATAATTGCAAAGCCAATTTCATTAACTTGTTTTTTAAAATCTTCTTCTTTTAAAAATACATTAAAGCCTTCAATTGATTCCAATTTATCAAGTGTTCCACCAGTGTGTCCCAAACCACGTCCGCTCATCTTTGCAAGTTTTAAACCACAAGCAGAAATTATTGGGCCAAGAGCAAGAGAAGTTTTATCTCCAACTCCACCAGTAGAATGCTTGTCAGCCTTTATTCCATTAATATCTGACAAATCAATTACATCACCACTATTCATCATACACTCTGCAAGTTTTGCAGTTTCATGATCTGTCATGCCATTTAAAACAATAGCCATAAGAAGAGCAGAAGTTTGATAATCAGGAATTGATTCATCCGTTACACCATCAATCCAAAATTTAATTTCCTCATCTGTTAATTCTTCTTTATTTTTCTTTTTTTCAATTATATCTACAAATCTCATCATATCCTCCTAATTATATATAAATACCCATTTTTCATATTTTTGAAAAATTTATATAAATCAAGAGTTCTCTTTATCAATTAATTTTTCAATATTCTTATTAAGCCTATCAAGTTGTTTAATCATAAGCCAATTTTGTGCAAATAAGGCATTGATTCCACCACTAGCAAACATAGTAGAATTATTAAAAATAAGCTCCAAATCCTCTTTCTTAATTTCTTCTAGTTCATAATAATCAACAATTTGTTCAAACGCTTTCTCATTTTTCCTATCAAAAATCGCCATGTAATCCTCCAATCTATATATTAATTTTACCCCATATAAAAAATATATATAAATTTCTTTTTATTATGATATTATTTATATAGGAGGATTTTATGATTAAAAAATTAATTAAGAATTTTAAACCTAATCTTTTTAGGGTTTTTCTTTTACTTATTTTATTTTTAGCTATGGGCGGAGTATTTTTGGCAACAAATATGAGTGGAGCCGTACTTTTGATTGGAGATTTACTTTTTATTTTTGTTACCTTGCTTTTTTCAGATCATTTTGACTTGTATAAGTCCAAAAAATATAAAAATCAGTTTTTAATAACTGTAGTATTTACAATTATTTTAATATTAATTTTATCTATGGTTTTGGTTTCTTTGGATATGGATGTCAATGATTTTAAAGGATTTAAATCTATTTCATTTAATTTATATATGCTAACCGGAGCTTATATTTTATCTTTACTTTATAAGGAAATCAGATATTTTTTGGATAAAAGGGCAAAAAAATAAGAGCTTTTGCTCTTATTTTTTTAATATATCCAAAGGATTTACTCTTTGGGGGCTTATGGATAATTTGTTTTTATTGTTGTAGAAAACAAAGATTGGGAAATTTGTTTTTCCTTCTTCTAGGTATTCTCCTAGGCTTTCTAGGAAAAATTTCAAATCTTTTTTATTTATATTTTTCTTTTCTTTTTCAAGCCAAAATGGGGATAGGGGTTTTATTTCTTCTATATCAATAAGGATTCCTACTTCATATTCTCTATTTAAAAAACTTGCCCCAAAGGCATAGATTCCATTTTCGTGGTCTTCTTTTTGGTCTATATTTAAATTTTTTGGAAGATTTATCACATCTATTTCCATTACATTTGTAATTTTCCCATTTATTTTTTCAAAATTTTCTAAGATTTTATCTTTTTCTAATTGTTTTTTTACTAGATTATAATAATTTTTATTTTTTAGCATACCCCCTCCTAATTTTGTAAATCCAAAACTGCATTTGCCATAACTTCTACCGCTGGCTTTATCGCCTTATCTGAGCAGTAAAAATTTTTGCTGTGGAGGGCTTCTTTTTTGTGATTTTCTTCTCCACTTCCAAACCAATAGAAAAATCCTGGGATTTTTTCCATATAAAAGGCAAAATCTTCACTTGCCATGGTTTGTCCTTCTTTTATTATATTTTCCTCTCCCAAAATTTTTTCTGCCGATTTTAAAATTTTTTCGTACATTTCTTTTGGATTATAGACTAGGGGAATTTTTTCTGTGTATTTTATCTCGTACTTACACTCATAGGCACAGGCTATATTTTTTACTATTTCTTCCATTCTTTTTATTGATTTTTCTAAAGATTTTTCTGAAAGTGATCTTATTGTTGCGGACATATGAGTCCTATCTACAACTAGATTGTTTTCTGAGCCTCCATTTATTGAATTTACGGACAAAACTGTTGAATCAAATGGATTTGTGTTTCTTGAAATAATTGTTTGAAGTGCCATGACTATGTTTGATGCGCAAACTATTGGATCGATGTTTAAATGTGGCATGGAACCATGTTGGCCTTTTCCAATAATTTCAATTTTAAAATTAACCTTTGTGCTCATAAGAGGACCTTTTTTTAAAACCACCTTGCCGTAATCAATTTCTGGCCAATTGTGAAGGCCCAAAATCTTATCGATTTTCACTTTTTCAAAAAGTCCCTTATCCAAATATTCCTTGGCGCCTGTCGTTATTTCTTCTGATTTTTGGAAAATAAAAACCACATCGCCCTTTAATTTTTCCTTATTTTTTGATAAAAGTTTAGCTATAGCAAGGACAACCGATGTGTGATAATCGTGGCCACAAGCGTGCATGATCTTATCATTTTTTGATTTGTAGGAAATTTCTGTTTCTTCTTTTTGTAAAAGAGCATCAATATCTGCCCTAATTCCAATAACTTCTCCGTTTTTTCCAGTATTTAGCCTTGCAATTAAACCAGTTTCTATTGGAAAATCTATAATTTCTATTCCATCAATTTTTTCCAGAAAGTCCCTTATAATTTTTGTTGTCCTAAATTCATTTTCAGAAATTTCTGGGTGCATGTGGATATCATGTCTGATTTTTATTATTTCTTCTAAATCTTCTTTCGAAATTTCAAGCATTATTTGTTTAATAGTCCTCCCTCTCCAAGTTCAATAAAATCTTCTTTTTTAAGGTCGATTTTTGCAAAAATTCTTGGCAAAAATATGTCAAAACTTGTAAATTTTGAATGCATACTTGCTCCTGGAACTCCAAGTAAATAAGTTTTTCCCCTCATACCAAGAGTGAGCATATTTCCTGGTTGAACTGGCATTCCTTGGATGATAAATTTATCAGATAAATCTTTTATGGTTGATGGAGTTATATCGTCAGGATCCACGCTCATTCCACCAGAAAATATAACAAGGTCAGCGTCGTCTTCTAGATATTTTTTACAAACTTTTTCTATATATTCTTTGTCATCTGGACATTTTTCAATTCCAAGAAGCTCATGGTTAAAGTGGGATAATTTTTCCCTAACTACAGGCTCAAACATATCTTTTATTCTTCCTGTAAAAACTTCATTTCCCGTAATAATTACTCCAACTTTTAATTTTTGAAATTTTTTCACTTCAAAGATTGGCTCATATTTTTTTGCAATTTTTTTAATATTTTGAACCTGGTCTTCTTCGGTAAAAAGAGGAACAATCCTTCCTCCAACCAAATTATCTCCCTCATTTACAATTGAATATGAGGCAATTGTTGCAAAGGTGTAATCTCCTTCCATATTTAGGTCAAAAAGTCCCTTTCTGTTTATCACAAAAAGTCCATAGGTCTTGCTTTTAAAGCCAATTTTTCCTTCTGATGGATTTGAATAGGAAATATTTTCTCCAATCAAATCATCTGCAACTTCTTTTATTGCATCTTCTTCGTGGACAAAACCTTGGTCAAGCTCTCCCACAAATATATTCTCTTTTCCAATATCTTTTAATTTTTCTATATCTTCTTTTTGGATTACATGGCCTCTTTTAAAAAGCACACCCTTAAAGCCACTTGCTTTTATTCCAGTTAAATCATGAAAAAGCACATGCCCAACTGCATCTTCTACTTTTATTTTTTTTAGCATAAATTCTCCTGTTTATAAATTTTTCCAAAAAATTACAAACCATTAAATATTTAATGGTTTGTAGTTTTTTTAATTTTCTATTACTTTATTGTTTTTTATTGAAATCATCAAGGATAGAATTGAAATTGCAATTTCTTCTACGCTTCCATCATCAATATCATAACCTACTGGAGCGTGAACTTTTTTTAGTAAATCTTCGCTAACTCCTTTTTCTTTTAGATTATCAAAAACTCTTTTTACTTTTCTTTTTGAACCAATCATGCCGAGGAATTTGTAATCTTTGTCGATTACATTTTCTAAAACTTTTTCGTCATAATCTGGTGTACAAATTAAAATATAGGTGTTTTTGTTAAATTTATGGTTTGAAGCAAAATCTTTTGGATTTGAAATTACAAATTCTCTTATATTTTCCAAATCTTTTTTGTCTTCGAAATCTTCTCTTTGGTCAACTACGGTCACGTCAAAATTTGTATTTACAGCAACTCTTGCAAGCTTTTGTCCAACATGGCCTGCCCCAAAAATAATCAAACTGGGATTTGCCCTAAAAATTTTTATATATCCCTTGTTTCTTCCCCCACAAGACATTTTCACTTCTTGTTTTTCATTTAAAGTGTAATCAAAAGATTTTTCCTCGTCATCTTCTAAGGCTTTTTTTGCTTGTTTAATAAGGTCAAATTCTATTGGACCTCCGCCGATTGTGCCGCAAATTTCTCCATTTTCGAAAACTGCCATAGAAGAATTGTCCTTGCCGGGAGCTGAACCTTTGGTTTCTGTAAGAATTACCAAGGCAACATTTTCTCCCCCATCAAGTTTTTCTACAATTTTTTTAAGAATTTGTATATCCATTTTCAATTCTCCTTTTTCCTATAAGAATAGCCTCAAGGCATCCTCCACCAATAAGCCTTGCCTTGTCAGAAATAGTTTTTGCATTTTTTGGAATAACTCTTGGATCAACATCTCCAATTTTTAAACCCTTCGTAACATAAGAGCCATTTCCAATCATGCCCCTAACCATTCCATCAAGTTGTGATTTTATTTCTTTTCCATTTACAAGAGCGACAACTTGGTCTTTTTTTACAACAGAACCAATATCTTCTATAACTTGAATTTGTCCATCGTCTACTGCTCTTAAAATTCTTTCACTTGTAAAGCCTTTAATATTTCCAGGAATTCCCGTGTTTTTTTCAGCAAAGCCTTCAAAAATTAATCTACCAAGGTCATGTCCCCTGTTTGTTTCAATTACATAATCAACATCAACTCCCGCCTCATAACCAGGTCCAAGAGCTATTGTAATATCTGCCATATTTTTATTTGTTCCAATATTTTTTTTGGCAAGAGTTCCATCAACAACAGCCATAGGTTTTATTTCTTCTAAAATTTCAGCCTTTGGATCAACAAAAACTGGAACTACATTTTCATCCCATGCCTTTTTAATTTGGTCAAGATTTTCTACTTTTCTTGCAGTAAAATCTTCAATTTGAACTTCACCATCAAAAATTGCTTGGGCAGTTGAGACATATCTTCTTATGCAAAGAGGTTTTTCCATCTCCAAAACCAAAACCTTAAAACCAGTTCTAAATAATTTTTGGATAGAACCAGTTGCAACATCGCCACCGCCCCTAAAAACTACAATATTATTTAGCGGCATCTTCTAATTCCTCCAAATTTTTGTAGGTATCAATATCCCACAATTCTTTAATATCGTCAATTTTAACTTCATTTTTATTATCATCCTTAACCAAAATCATTCCACCTTGGTCAAAATCTAAAGACAAAAGCCCTTCCCTGTATTCTGGTGAGAAAATTACAGGAGCTCCCCTTCTTTTTTCAGTTCTTGGATAGGTAATCAATTGATTTTCTTTATATTTTTCAATTAATTTATTTACAGTTTCAACTTTTAATAAAGGTTGGTCAGCTACAAAAAACATCATAGCAGAATCCTTATCACAATTTAAAACTCCAAGCTTAATTGATGCAGATTTGCCAACTTCATTGTTGTCATTGAAAATAGCTTTAAAGCCTCTTTTTTTGCCAGATTCAAGAATTTCATCATAAGATGAAACAAGGATAACATCATCAAAATCAATCTCTTCTACCAAATCAAGAACCCATTCATAAAGTTTGTCGCCCTTAAAATCAAGTAAAAGTTTATTTTCTCCCATTCTTCTAGAAAGTCCAGACGCCATAACAATTGCACTAATTTTCATAATATTTCTCCTTTAAAATTGATCCATAAAAATATTTCAAATTTATTTTCTCTCTTAAATAATTTATTACCCCTTTTGCCTGATTTTTCTCAAAAATACTATCAGCTTGGTTAAAGAAAATAAATTTTTCTCCGCAAAAATCTCCAAAAATTCCAGATTTTATAAGTTTTTCAAAAACTTCTTCATCTACAATATCACTTTTTATATTCTCCCTAAATTCATCAAAATTATAAATGAAATCAGGAGAAATTTCTTTGCCATAAACTTTTATAGAAAAAATCCCAACAAGTTTATCTGTAAAATCATAAACTACCGGTTCATATTCTTTCCAAAATTTTAGGGGAAGATTTCTACATCCATCTGCTTCTATTATAATATAATCAAAATCTTTTGTGATAATTTTTAAATTATTTTCTCCAATAGATTTTAATTTATTAACTCCATCAAGCTTTTGCCCAATCGCAACTATTTTATTTTTATAATCTTTTTTTACATAATCGTCAAAAGATAAAAAAAGTTCGTCGACTTGGTCTTTTTCTGGAACTTTTATTTTTGTAGAAGTAGTAATTAAAACTGAACCTTTTTTCTTTAAAATATTTGCAAGATAAAACATAAGAGAAGTCTTGCCACCAGATCCTGTAATAGAAATCACATCATTTTTTTTGATTTGTAAAATCTCATCTAAATTTTTTTCCATAATAAAATAAATTAAAGGACTGTGAAAGACAATTTTTAAAAAAGCAGAAAATCGAAATGCTAAGAATATCATGCGGAAAAAATTGTTTTGATTTCAAATTTAAAACTTCGTCCAAAATCGCACTGTTTGAGGGCGTCGCCAGAGTTTGCGATTTTAGAAGTTTTAAATTTAGAAATCATCAATTTTTGTAGTCCGATATTCGTGCATGTCGATTTATCTACTTAATTAAAGTGTGAAATTCACAATCCTTTATTCTCCTATTTTTTTATAATTTTCTTTTTATTTTTACTATAAGCTGTATCTCTTAATGGAAGCTCTAATCTTAAATCGTGGTCTTTTGCATAATATGCTCCTTGAACTGCTGGTGCTGTTGGAATTGTTGCAATTTCTCCAATTCCTTTTGCTCCGTAAGCAAGGTCTAATAATTCATCTTTTTCAATTAAAATTGTATGAATATTTGGAGCATCTGGTGCTTTCCACAAGCCCATTGTTCCATATTTTGCTTTTAAAACAGAATTTTGAACTTTCAAATCTTCTGTTAAAGCATAACCAAGACTCATTATAACTCCACCTTCGATTTGGCCTTCAATTGTTGTAGGATTTACAACTTTTCCAGAATCGTGAGCAGCATAAACATCTGTAACTTTTCCATCATCATCTAAAATTGCAACATGGGCTGCAAAGCCGTAAGCAATGTGTGATTTTGGATTTGGTTTATCTGAGCCAAGTGGATCTGTTGGGTCATCATATTCGTAAAAATATTCTTTTTTATCAAGCTCTTCAAGGCTATGGTTTTCTAAATCTTTTGCAAGTTGTTCAGCACATTTTTTTGCAGCCTCACCAGTTATAAGGGTATGTCTTGAACCTGATGTTGTTCCAGAATCTGGACTTGTTAAAGTGCTTGGTGGCATAACTTTTATTTTGTGATATGGAAGTCCTGTTGCCTTTCCAACCATTTGTAAAATAATTGTACCAACACCTTGACCTATACAAGTTGCTCCAGAAAATACTCTTACAAAATCTTTTTCAACAACAATTTTTACCCTACCAATATCTTTTAGTCCAACACCAACTCCGGCATTTTTCATAGCAACTGCAATTCCTGCGTGATCTTTATTTTTTTCATAAATATCTTTTACAGCCTCAAGACATTCAACCATTGCAGTAGATCTATCAGCAATTTGTCCGTTTGGAAGAACTTCGCCTGGTTTTATTGCATTTCTATACCTAATTTCCCATGGAGAAATTCCAACTTTTTCTGCTAAAATATTTATGTTTGATTCCATTGCAAAATTTGATTGGCAAACTCCAAATCCTCTAAAAGCTCCTGCTGTAGGATTGTTTGTATAATATCCGTAGCCTTTTATATCTGTATTTTGATAATTGTAAGGACCTACTGAGTGAGTACAAGCTCTTTCCAAAACTGGTCCACAAAGTGAAGCATAAGCTCCTGTATCAAAATAAATTTCACATTCCATTCCTTGGAAAATTCCATTTTCATCACAGCCGATTGTAAATGTTCCTTCCATTGGGTGGCGTTTTGGATGCCATCTTAATGATTCATCTCTTGTAAATTTATGTTTTACTGGTCTTTTGAAAAGGTAAGCTGCAAGAGCTGCTGGTGGTTGAACACTCATGTCTTCTTTTCCACCAAATCCTCCGCCGACAAATGGATTTACTACGACAATTCTTTCTGGATTATCTTCCCAATCAAACATAATTGACAATTCTCTTCTTGTATCATAAACTGATTGGTCGGATGAATAAACTCTTACTCCATCCTTGTATGGTTCTGCCACGCAACATTCTGGTTCAAGAAAAGCGTGTTCGCCAAGTGGAGTTTTGTAAGTGAAGGTTGCTGTATATTTTGAATTCTCCAAAGCTTTTTTTGCATCTCCACGAGAAACATGTCTTTGTTGACAAAGATTGTCAACGCCTTCGTGAACTTGTGGGGCATCTTCTGCCATAGCATCTTTGATTGAACTAACAGGTTCTAATTCTTCAAGCTCAACCTTTACAAGTTTTTTTGCTTTTTCCAAAGTTTTTTCATCTTCTGCAACTACAAAACAAAATGCATCTGCAAGGGAAGCTGTTGTTTGCCCAACATCAATAAATACTGGCCAATCTCTTTGGATGTGTCCAACTTTTTGTACTGGTAAATCTTTTGCTGTAAGAACTCCAACAACTCCATCAAGTTTTTCCGCTTCGCTTGTATCAAGACTTAAAAGTCTTGCTCTTGGGAATTTACTTCTTACACAAGAACCATAAGTCATATTTGGAAGTTCTATATCATCTGCATAAGTTCCCGTTCCAAGAATTTTTTCTTTTGCATCAATTCTGTCGGCTCTTGCTCCAACAAAAGATTCACTTTCCTCATTCTTTATTTCTTCTTCGCCTCTTAAAATTTTTCCGGCTAAAGTTATTCCATCAACGATTTTTTTGTAGCCTGTACACCTACAAATATTTCCTTTTATGGCTTCTCTTATTTCTATTTCTGTAGGATTTGGATTTTGTCTAATTAGACTTGATCCACTCATAACCATTCCAGGAATACAAAAACCGCATTGGACAGCTCCTGCCTTAGTAAAGGCATATGTAAAGGCATCTTTTTCTTTTTGAGATAGACCTTCGTTTGTTATAATTTCTTCTCCATTAAGTTTTGATAGCCTAACTATACAAGATTTTTTGTGAATATCTCCAACTATAACTGTACAAGTTCCACAAGCTCCTTGGCTACAACCATCTTTAACAGAAAATAATTTTAAGTCATCTCTAAGAAATCTTAATAAAGATTTATCTTCGTATGTTTCATAAGTTTTCCCATTAACTTTTATAATAAAGGGATCCTGTCCTTCTATTTTTTTTCCTATTAAAATCGTATCTTTATTTGTCATCATATTTCCTTATCTAATTTTCTTTTTATAAATTTGCCCATGCCTTTTTTTCCATAATATCCATTTTTATCCAAAATAATTTTTCCTTTTGCTATTACTGTATCTACTTTTACATCTGTTTTGTATCCTTCATAGCTTGTATAATCACATTTTGAATGTCTGTTTTCTTCTTTTATTGTGTAGGAATTTTTGGAAAATATTCCTATATCTGCGTCCTTTTTTTCTTTTATACTTCCTTTTTTATCTGAAAATCCAAAAATTTCTGCTGGATTTTTGCACAAAAGATTTGTTAATTTACTTAATGGAATATTTCTTTTTAAGCCTTCAGTCAAAACCACTTCCATTCTTTCTTCAACTCCAGGAATTCCTCCTGGCGCTTTTGTAAAATCATCAGCGTAAGGTTTTTTTTCGCTCTCATATATAAATGGACAATGGTCAGTTGCTATTACATCCACATCTTCATTTTTTATTCCCTCCCACAAGGCTTCTATGTCTGATTTTTTTCTAAGGGGAGGTGCACAAATATATTTAACCGCTTCTTCGTTTGGATTGTCCATATATTTACTTTCATCATAAGTTAAATATTGGGTGCATGTTTCGCAATAAATATTTTTAAGTCCTCTGGCTCTTGCTGCTTTTATTTCATCAAGTCCTTGTTTGGTTGATGTGTGAACTATATATAATTTTGGATCATTTGCTACTTTTGAAAGATAGGCAAGTCTATTTATTGTTTCTGCTTCGCTTTCATTTGGTCTTGTAAGGGCATGGTATTTTGGAGAAAGATTACCAGCTTCTATCGCCTCTTTTCTCAATTCTTTTATGAGCCCATCGTTTTCACAATGAACACAAACTATTGTCCCAACTTCTTTTGCTTTTTTCAAAACTCTTAGGATTTCATCATCTTCAAGTTTTCCTGCATAAGTTGAATAGATTTTAATGGATGGGATTCCCTCATCCATTAAATCTTCTATTTCTTCAATCAAATCATCATTGACCTCATACATTGCTCCGTGAAAAGAATAATCTATAACAGCTTTTCCGTCTGCAATATCGTGGTAATGGTCTATTAATTTGTGAAGGCTTGCTCCTTTTTCTAAGGCTCCTATGTGATCACAAATGGTAGTTGTAGCTCCATAACTTGCTGCTATTGTTCCTGTATGAAAATCATCACAAGCAACAAATTTTCCCAAATCTAAAGACATGTGGGTGTGAACGTCTACTCCACCTGCCGTAACTATTTTATCTTTGGCATCAATAATTTTTTCAGCACTTAGGTTTAAATTTTTGCCAATTTTTTGGATTTTTTCATCTTCTATATAAATATCTAAATTTTCTATTTTTTCATCTAGAACTACCGTTCCATTTTTAATCAATATAGACACGCCTTCACCTGCTTTTTACATATAATCTTTTTTATCTTCTTCTTTGATTTGATTTACTACATGTTCTTTAATTTCTTCAAAACCATTTTCAATATTGTTTGCTTTTTGTACTGCTATTAAAATATTTTCGTAACCTGTACATCTACACATGTGATTTGCCAGTTCTTTTCTTAGCTCATCAATTGTGTAATATTTTCCTCTTGCTATTATTTCTGTTGCAGAAACTATAAAGCCTGGTGTACAAAAACCACATTGAACTGCTGCTTCATCTACAAAGGCTTGTTGGATTATTGAAAGTGAACCATCAGATGCTGTTAGGCCTTCTGTTGTCCAAATATCTTTTCCTTCTGCCCAAATTGCAAGATAAATACATGAGTTAAAGCTTTCGCCGTCAATTAAAACTGCACAAGCTCCACATTCTCCAACTTCGCATCCTTTTTTTACACTTGTAAGGGCAAATTCATTTCTCAAAAAATCTGTAAGTGATGCTCTCACATCAACCATTTTTGTAACCCTGATTCCATTAATTCTACATTTTACAATTTTATATTGAGGTTCGTAATGTAGTTTTTCTTCTGGTTTTGGGCCGTATGGTCCATATTCTCTGCTATGCATTTAATCCCTCCTCATGTTTTTTTCTAATTTCTTTTAAACATCTTGTGGTTATTTCGTAAAGTATTTGTGTTCTTAATGCCTTTGATGCTCTCCATGAATCTCTTGGAGATAATTCATCTAGGGCTTTTTTTGCAAATACATTTATATTATTATCTGTAAGTTCTCTTCCTACCAAAGTTTTTTCTGCTTCAAAAGCTCTAACTGGAATTGCAGCTGCAACTCCATAAGATACTCTTACTTCTTCTACTTTATTATTTTCATCAAATTTTACATTTGCTGATGCTGTTGATGTTGCTATATCCATAGCATTTCTCATTGCATATTTAAAATAGTGTCCGTAATGATTTTCGTAGGATTCTTTTTTAATTTTTATTGCTGTAACAATTTCAGTTTCTCTTATGTCTACTGTTGCATATTTTATATAAAAATCTTTTACAGGAACTTCCCTGTAGCCATTTTCGCCTTTTAATTCAATTATTGCATCATAAGCCATAACTGTTGTACAAGAATCTGCTGATGGAGCTGCGTTACAAATATTTCCACCAATTGTTGCAATATTTCTAAGTTGAGGACCACCTGCAGTGTCAACTGCTTCTCCCAAAGTATTTATATATTTTTGAATTATCGGATCATTTGTAATGTGAGTAAAGCTTGTCAATGAACCAATTCTAATTGTTCCATCTTCCTCCATGCTAACTCCCCTAAGCTCATCTATAAGATAAAGTGAAATAAGCTCAAGGCCTGCCATTTTTCCTTCTCTAATTTTTACCAAAACATCAGAACCACCAGCTATATATCTTGCTTCAGGATGTTCTTTTTTTAATTGTATTGCCTCATCGATTGTATAGGCTTCATAAATTCTTTTTACATCATACATAATTTTTCTCCTTTAAGCATCATATTCCATATCTTGTTCGTAATCATTTTCAATTAGTCCAGCTTCTTTGAAAAGTGGGAACAAAACGTGTGGTGTCATTGGACATTTATTAACTTGTACTCCTGTTGCATTTAAAATTGCATTTCTTATTGCTGGAGCTGGAGAACAAGTTGGTGGTTCACCAAGTGATTTTGTATTAAATGGTGAAACTGGTGATGGATTTTCTATAAAGTAAACTTCAAAGTGTGGATGATCCATTGTTGTTGATAATTTATAATCAAGAAGATTATTATTTAAAATTTGTCCCTTATCATTATATTTTAATTCTTCTGATAAAGCATAACCTACTGCCATACTCATTCCTCCATGAGCTTGAGCTTCAGCAAGTCTAGGATTTATAAGTCTACCACAATCGTGAACATTTATAAGTCTTAGAAGTTTAACTTTTCCAAGTGAAATATCAACTTCAACTTCTGCAAATGAACAACCAAATGAGAAAGCATTATTTCTTATTGTATAAGTTTCTTCAGCAGAAATATGTTCACTATCACGAGTATTATACAATGCTTCTGTAGCAAGTTCTCCTAAAGACATTAATGGCTTGTTAGTTATTTTATTTATTATCATACTATCAACAAGATCAAGATTGTGTGGAGTATATTCCAAAATTTTACTTGCCCTATCTAATATTTTTTCTTTAAATACTCTAGCAGTATTTGTAATAGAAAAACTTGAAACAAAAGTTTGTCTTGAAGCATAAGCTCCCAAACCAAATGGAGTTACATCTGTATCTTGTGTAGAAACTATATGAACATCTTCCATTTTTACACCAATAGCATCTGCTGCCATTTGTGAAAATGCTGTATCTCCACCTTGTCCAATTTCAGTTTCTCCAAGTTGCATTTGTACTGAACCGTCTTGGTTTAAAACCATTCTACAAGAAGATGATTCTAGTGAAATTGGATAAACTGCTGTGTTATACCAAAATGTTGCAAGTCCTATTCCTCTTCTTATATTTCCAGTTTGATTTTTATATTCTTCTTTCTTTTTATCATAGTCAATTGCTTTTCTACCAACTGCCATTGCTTCTCTAAATGAATCATAATAATTTTCATTTCTTGAGAAACCATCAACAAATCCTTTTGGCATTATATTTTGAATTCTCAATTCCAAAGGATCCATATTCATAACTTTTGCAACATCATCAAGATGAGATTCAAAAGCAAACATAGTTTGTGGAATACCATATCCTCTCATAGCTCCTGCTGTTGGAAGATTTGTATAAACAGTATAACCATCAGCTTGAGTATTATCGCAAGGATATAATTGATGGAAACAATTTGTTCCCTTTGCAGCTATTGAATGACCGTGAGATGCATAAGCACCATTGTTAGAAAATAATTCCAATTTTCTTGCAGCAAAAGTTCCATCAGCTCTTACATAAGAAATAATATGAAGTTTTTGTGAGTGTCTTGTCCTTGTTGAAACAAAAGTTTCTTCTCTTGATGTATCAAGTTTTACAGGATGACCGCCAACTTGAGTTGTAAGGTAAGCTGCTAATGGTTCATACAAAGCATCTTGCTTGTTACCAAAACCTCCACCAATATATGGTTTTACGATTCTAATTTTACCCCAGCCAATTCCCAAAGCTTGACCGCAAACACGTCTTACAATGTGAGGAATTTGAGTTGAAGCAATAACAACAATTTTTCCTTGTTCTTCATAAGCACAAGCAATTCCGTTTTCAATATGAGAATGTTGAACGATTGGAGTTTCGTACCAGCCTTCAACTTTTGTAAGTCCTTCTTCTTTTATAGCCTCTTCATAATTTCCTCTGTGATTTTTAGTATGACCTAAAACATTATCAGGAAATTCATCGTGAATTGGTCTTAATCCATTATTCATTGATTCAATAGGATCCAAAACAACTTCATATTCTTCATATTCAACTTCAATTAATTTCAAAGCCTGACTTGCAGAAACTTCATTTTCTGCAATAACAACAGCCACATCGTCGCCATAATATCTAACATGTTCATTTAGAAGTCTTCTATCAGCAATATCTTGGTGGCCTTTGTCAGTTGACCAAGGGTGACCTGCAGTTGGGAAAGTATGTTTTGGCACATCAAAACAAGTAATAATTTTTACAACTCCCTCAACCTCTTCAGCCTTTTCAGTATCAATAGAGATAACCTTTCCATGACCAATTGTTGAATGCAAAACTTTAGCAACATAAGCTCCCTTCATAATAAGGTCTTCTGTATATTTTGCATGACCAGTTACTTTATCGTACGCATCTACTCTTTTAACACTTTTTCCTACATACATTTTAACCTCCTAAAATGTTTCAAAGCATTTTTAATTTATGTACATTTACATTACTATTGTATTTTGTATATAATATATTACCACAAAATACTAATCGTTTTCAAGGTTTTTACGCAAATTTTTAGTCAAATCAAAAATAATTTTCAAAATTTTTTCAAACAATATTTTAGAATTAATAAAATTTAGAATTTTTAAACTTTTTTATGAACTTTTCATTTATATAAATCTGATTTTATAATCTTTATTAAGCCGTCATTAGCAAATTTTTCTTTTATGCTCTTAAAAAATAATTATAATTATTTTTGATATAATACTCATGCTAAGGTATGTTTAATTTATATTGCTATGAGAAATTATTAGATAATTTAGTTTGATAAAAATTAATTTCGTCATTATTATGACATAGAATTTCTTATACAAAAACAAATTTATTAATGCAAACTTAAAAAAGAGAGGTTATTATATCTTGAATCAAAAAAATAAAAATTTTTCAAAGTTGCTACTTCTTTTAGGAAACTCTATCGGTCAACTAGGAAGTAGCATACTTTCTTTTGTACTTGGGCTTTATATTTTAAAAAAATTAAATTGTTCTATATTTTTTTATAGCCTTTCTCAAATTATAGGACCTTTAGTGGCAATTTTTTTATTGCCTATTTTAGGAAGTGCAATTGATAAATACAATAAAAATAGAATTATTAGATTTTCTCAATTTCTTAGTGCTATCTCCCTGTTTTTATTTATTATAACAAGTAGAAAAATAGAGATAGAATATATACATATTATAGGTCTGTTAATAATTTTAAAACTTTCCGATCAAATCCTATCTACAAGCTTAAATTCTTCTACTATTAATATAGTTGATGAAGATGATATTCAATCTTTTAGAGCTCATTTACAAATAATTCAAGCAGTAAGTATGGTTTTATCTCCCATTATAGCAGTATTTATTATTGATAAATTTGCATTAATTGGAATTTTACTTATAGAAATGTTTATGGAATTATTAGTATTAGTAATCTATTGGAAAGTTGATTTTAATAAAAATACAAAGAAAGAAGTTAATGAAAGTCAAAGCTTACTAATTTTGTTTAAAGAGGGCATTGATTTTATATTTAAATACAAAAAAATTGTATTTGGTTTAGCTTTTGTTTTAGTAGTAAACTTTATTCTTGGTATTGTCAATATAGGTTTACCATTTGTTGAAATAAAAATTTTAAATTTATCAAGCAAAAATTATGCTTTAAATGATAGTATTTTGGCTATAGGTTTATTATTAGGTTCATTAATTTCATCAAAAATTAAATCCCAAAAAACTTTAAATATTGCTAGAAATTCTATAAGCTTAATATCTTTAGTAACTTTTGTGTTAGGTTTGTTATTAACATTAGAATTAACTAAAAATATTTGGTCTATTATATTGGCAGGATATTTCTTAATAATCGGTATTTCAATTACTATATGTAATATACTTCTATCTAGCTGGTCTATACTAAACATCCCTCAAGAATTTCAAGGAAGAGTTTTTAGTATATTAAACACATTAACTCAAGTGTCTTTGCCACTAAGTATGTTATTATTTGGATACTTATTTGAAATAATATCAGTATATGTAGTTTTTGTAGGAGCTGGAATCTTTTTATTATTATTTACAATTGGTATTCCTTCTTTATTTAAAATTAATTTAAAAAATGATAAATTAGAGTAATTTAAAAAAGTCCATAATATTGCGTAAAATATTTAACGCAATATTATAGACTTTTCTTTTATTTTATTATAAATTTTAAGCTTTTTAAATTTTATTCTTCTTCTAATTCTTCTAGTTCAAGATTTGCTAAAGAATCTTCTTTTGCTTTATCTTCTTCTTTTTCTGGAATAATTAAGTTCATTAAAACTGCAGAAATTGCTGCAAGTACAACTGGTGATGATCCGATTGCTACTGTTAATTCTTCTGGCATAAAGAAAACGCCAGCATTTTGTGCGCTTGCAACTACTGTAGTAAATCCAACACCAAGAGCTACAGAAACTCCAACTATTGAAGTATTTCTTGCACTTAGAGGTTGGCTTGCGATCATTCTAATTCCGTTCATTGTTATAGCAGCAAAAATTGAAAGTGTTGCTCCTCCCAAAACTGGATAAGGAATTGTTGTAAGAATTGATGATAATTTTGGAACAAGTCCTGATACCAAAATAATTAATGATGCAAGTGTAAATACTTTTTTATTTACTACCTTATTTATTGAAACAACTCCAGCATTTTGTGAAAATGTTGCTGTTGGAAGACATCCAAAAATCGCTCCAACTAAGTTTGCAGCACCATATCCAACAATTCCACCTCTTAATTCTTTTGGTGTAGGAATCCTATCCATACCACCAACGGTTGTAGAGGTCATATCACCTATTCCTTCTATTGCAGTTACTATAAAAATAATTGTAATTGAAATTATAGCTGATGGTTCAAAAGCAATTCCAAAGTGAAATGGTTCTACTACTGAAATCCAACCAGCTTCTTTTACTGGTGAGAAATCTACCATTCCAAAAAACATTGATATTATGAATCCAATAATCATAGCAAATAATACATTTGCAAGTTTAAACATTCCTTTTCCAAAATGTGTAAATCCAAGTCCTAATATTAAAGTTATTCCTCCGACTAACCAATTTTGCCAAGCTCCCCAGCCAGCAACTTCTACGCTTCCTGCTCCTCCCATATAATTCATAGCTACAGGATAAAGTGAAAGTCCTATTACTAAAACTACTGTTCCTGAAACAAGTGGTGGGAAAAGTGGCATTATGTATTTTAATCCTAGTCCAAAAAGTATTGAACAAATTCCTCCAACAATTTGGGCTCCTAAAACAATCGCAACAACTTCTACGGGGCCTCGGGCTCCGAATTGATTGGCAAGACCAATCATTGTAGGTACATAAGCAAATGAAACCCCAAATATCATAGGAAGTCTTGATCCTATAATTTTAATTGGATAAATCATCAATAAAGTTGTAAGTGCAGACCCTATAAGGGCAATTTGAATTAAAATCATTGTATCTTTTGGTGAAAGTCCACTTGCTCCTGCAAGCATTATTGGTGGTGTAATACAACTTGCAATCATTGCTACAACGTGTTGAAAGGCAAGTGGCAACGCCTCTTTTGTTGTTACGTTTCCTTCAAAACTAAAAAGGCCCGTAAATTTTTTTTCTTTTTCCATAAAAATTTTCCTTCTTTTTTATTTTTTATTTTTCCATAAGGAGGGGAGTCATTTTAAAACTCCCCTTATTAATAATTTTGTTTTTAAATCAAAATTATTTTTATTTATCATCCATCGCCTTTCTTTCAGCTTCTTCTTCTGCTATAGTTTTCTTTGGCATTATTATATTTAGTAAGAAAACTACTAAAGTTGCTAAAACTACTGGTGATGATGTAAATACCATTCTAAACCATTCTGGAAATTGTGCTAAAGCATGATCACCTAATTGAACAATTCCCATACCAAGGGCTATTCCTAGTCCTACTATTGTTACATTTCTTGAACTCATTTCATCTGACATTATCAGTTTCATTCCACTCATTGTAATTTGTGCAAAAACTGTAATAGTTGCTCCACCAATTACTGCCTGTGGAACTGATAGCATCAAAGCTCCAAATTTTGGAATAAATCCTGCAACAAGAATAAGGCTTGCTGTGATTGCAAAAACTTTTCTTGCAACAACTTTTGTAAGTGAAACTATTCCTACGTTTTGGCTGTAGGTTGCTGTTGGCATTCCACCTATCAATGCACCAATAACTGATGCTAATCCATTTGCTTTAATTCCACCTTCAAGCTCATCTCCTGTTGGAACTCTATTAAGACCTCCAGCAGTTGTTGATGATAAATCTCCTACAGCTTGAATCGAATTTACAACAAACATTACTGACATTGTAATAACTGCATCGATTGGAAATTCTAATTTAAATGGCATTATTCTTGGTAAGGTTAGCCAAGCGGCTTCTTTTACGCCATCAAAATGAACTATTCCAAAAAATATTGATGCTACATATCCTACACCAATTCCTATTAAAATTGCTGCAAGTTTTATAATTCCTTTTCCAAACATATTACAGCATAGTGTTACTGCTAAAGTTAAAAATGCTACACCCCAATAAACCAAATCTCCTTGGTTTGGATTTCCATTTCCTCCTGCCATATAATTTAAGGCAACAGAATAAAGGGAAAGTCCTATTGTCAATACTACAGTTCCTGAAACCATTGGTGGAAAATATTTATAAATTCTTTTTATATTCATTCCTACTACAAAGGCAACTGCACCACCAACCAACTGGGCACCATAAACTGCTCCTATTCCATATTTTATTCCTATTGATGTCAAAACTGGAATATAAGCAAAACTAACTCCCATAATTACCGGAAGTTTTGCTCCGACTTTAAATACTGGGTATAATTGCAAAAATGTTGCTATTGCAGCTACAAACATTCCAGCTTGAATCAAATAAACTGCATCTTGACTTGATAGGGCAAATTCTGTATTTGCTAATTGTCCTGTAAGAACGATTGCCGGAAGGGTATTTCCTACAATCATTGCCAATAAGTGTTGGAGGGCAATTGGCAAACTCCTTTTTAAACTAGGATTTGCATCCATATCAAACAAGGACGTGTTTGTATTTTTTTCTTTTTTTTCCATCTCATCTCCTTTTTTTTGATATAATTTTTTTATATATCCTATATTAGAATTTTTTAAACTCCAATAATATGATACATTTACTTATAATTTAAACAAATAAATTGATAAAAAAATTTTTCTTATATTTTTAAAATAAGTTCATAAAATATTTAAATAAGAATTTTATTTATTAAGCTAGTTTAAAAAAATAAACTAGCTTAATAAATTTTAAAGATTTTTCCAAACTTTTGCAGCTCTTTGTCTTGAATCTGCATGGATTTTGGCTTGGTCGACTGTTGTAATTATTTTATCTTTCATTACAAATTTTCCATTTATAATTGTATCGTTTACAAGTCTTCCTGTTAAACCAAATAAACTATGTCCGCCCCAATTATCTTTGTTAATTGGTGTGTATGGATCGTAATTTATTGTAATTAAATCTGCATAAGCTCCCTTTTTAATTCTTCCTACTTCATTGTTTAGGAAATGTGAAACTATGTCAGGGTTATTTTTAAATTGCATTTCCAAGGTTTCTCCAAATCCTTTTGTTGGATCTTGAGTGTTGTGAGCTTGGATAATATTTGCAACTTTCATTGATTCAAACATATCGTTTGTATAGGCATCTGTTCCTATTCCTACTTTTAATCCTTTTTCAAAAAATCTATTTACTGGAGGAACTCCTACTGCATTGTTCATATTTGATTCTGGGTTAAAGATTACTGGTGTATTGTTTTTCTTTAATATATCCATTTCTCTTCCATTTATATGAACACAGTGGATAGCAAGGGTATTTTCATTTATTATGCCAAAATCATTTAATCTTTCTACAATTCTTTTGCCATATTTTCTTTGGCAATCCCATTGGTCTTCAATTCCTTCAGCAATATGAACGTGGAAGCCATTATAAACCCCATCCATTGCATCGAGAGCTTTTTCTAATGATTCGTCTGAAAGGGTAAAGGATGCGTGAAGGCCAAATAGTCCTCTTAGCATATCATCATTTTCTTTAAGAGAATGTTTGATCCAATCTACGTTTTCTTTTATTTCCCTATCTCTAATCTCTTCTCCATCACGATCTGAAAGCTCATAGCAAAGATTTGTTCTAATTCCTACTTCTTTTGCTGCATCTGCTAGGGTAAAGAGTGAATTTTCTACAGAATTTGGTCCTGAATGGTGGTCAACTACTGTTGTCACTCCGTTTGCAATTGATTCCATATAAGTTGTCAATGCATTTAATCTTACATCTTCTGTTGTAAGCTCCCTATCAAGAGTCCACCATTGATTTTCTAAAACATTAAAGAAATTATCTGTTGGTTTTGAAAATGCCGCTCCTCTTGCGTAAGCAGAGTAAATGTGTGAGTGAGCACAAATCATTCCTGGCATAAGAAGTTTTCCTTTTAAATCAATTACTTCTTCATCAGGATATTTATTTAAAATATCCTGATTTTCTCCAACATCTTCTATTAATTTGTCCTTTATAAAAACTGCGCCATTTTCGTAAAAACTATTGTTCTCATCGTTTGTAATTATTAGGCAATTTGATAATATCATCTTATCTCCTTATGAATTTAAAATTTCACTTGGCTTTATATAGTAAGCATAGTTTTCTTCGATTGCTTTTATTAATTTTGCCATATTTTCTGACAAATCATCTAAGTTTTCTACTTCTATTACTTTGCCGTTTTCAAGTCTAACTAGATATTTATTACCATCTTTTAGGAAGCCTGTATTTGTTGAATCATCAAAGTCTTCTTTTGTCCAAAATACTGTAAGTTTATCTTTGTAAGGACGTCCTGCGTGTGGACAATAGAATCCACAGTTTCCACATTCGTTACACATTCCATCTAAGTGGATTATTTGGTGAAGATTATCAAATCCATCAACTTTTATAGCTACATTTGCTCTGTTTGGACAAACTTCTGTACACATTTCACAGATTTGATCACATTTTAGACATCTGTAACCTTCATTTTCGTTGTCGATTTTTTCTTGAAGTCTTCCTCTTTTTTCGTAAATAATATTTTCATTTCCTTCAACTTCAAATTTTTCGAAATCATTTTCTAGATTTTCTTTTGATAAAATATCAAGGCAAACTGCTTTAGCTTCTCCCATTGCTTTTACAATAGTGCTTGCACCTGCTCTACAATCTCCAATTACATAAACATTGTCGATATTTGTTTCGTAATTTTCTGTTGTTTTTACATTGCCCCAATCATCTAAATTAATATTATTTTCTTTGAATGCACTTGTATCTACTCTTGCACCTGTTGCACCAATTACTGTATCAAATTCAAGATCAAGTTTTTCTCCTGTTGAATTGATTGATCTTCTTCCAGATTCATCAAATTCTCCAAGTTCCATTTTTTCGCATTTTAAAACTTTTCCGTCATAAGAATAAGGAGCTACTAATTCATAAATTTTGTGTCCTTCTTCTTTTACATCATTTACTTCTTCTTGAGTTGCAGGCATGTAAGCTTCTGTTCTTCTATAAACTAAGGCTACGCTTTCAACTCCATCAAGTCTTGCAGCAGTTCTTGTACAATCCATAGCTACATCTCCTGCACCTACAACTGCAACTTTTTTACCAACATTTGCCTTGCCATTCATTCTTACATCCCACAAGAAATCAAGAGCATCAAGGATATTTTCGCTTCCTTCTTTTACTGGAGATCTTCCCTTCTCCCAAGCACCTGTTGCTGCAATTATATAATCATAATCTTTTTTCAATTCTTCGTAAGATTCTGTTACTTCAGAATCAAAAACAAATTTTACGCCTTGTTTTACAGCAATTTGGTAATCTCTTTCGATTTGTTCATCAGAAATTCTAAATTTAGGAATAACATGGCTTACAATTCCATAAGGTTTTGACAATTTTTCTCTTACTGTAACGTCCATTCCATTTCTTCTTAAATAAGATGCTGCAGCAATTCCACCAGGACCTGCTCCTATAACAAGAACTTTTTTGTCTGATTTTATTTCTGATTCTTTAATATTTTCTACAAACTTATCTTGAGCCTTATCAGCTGCTATAAGTTTCATATCTCTTATTTGAAGGCTCTTTTCATAATCAACTCTTGTACAATGATCTTGGCAATAATGTGCACAAAGTTTTCCAAGAATTGTAGGTGCAGTATTGTCCATCGCAATAACTTCAATCGCCTTATCGTATTCACATTCAGCAACTAATTGCAAATATTCAGGAATTTGTTGTTGGATTGGACAGCCACCATCTTTACAAGGAGCCTTGTAGCAATCTGTAAGTGGAAGAGTTGAATTTGTTTTTCTTGATCCAACTTTTTCTCTGTATAATTTATTATTAACCCACTCGCTTATGATTTTATCTCTAAGTTTTACAGTTTTTTCTACATCAACATCGTGGAGTTTATCGCTTAATAAATCCTCAGTTTCTTTTGCCAATTGGTTAAATCTTAAATATCCACCTGGTTTAAGAATTGTTGTAGCAACTGTAATTGGTTGACCTAAAGCTTCAAAAATTTCTTTAATATTTCTAGCATCAGCTCCACCAGAATATGACATTGGAAGTTTGCCATCAAATTTTTCTGAAAGCATAGCTGCCATAGAAATAGTTAATGGAAGAAGAGCTCTTCCTGACATATACATTTCTTCTGCAGGAAGTTCATTTCTTTTTACATCAACTGGGAAAGTATTTGTAAGTTTTACACCAAAGGCAAGATCATTTTTCTTTGCAAGATCTAATAATCTTTCAATCATAACAACTGCATCTTCGTATTGAAGGTCATCTTTGAAATGGAAATCTGTAAAAGAAATATAATCAAAGCCCATATCATCAAGAGTTTTTCTTGCATATTCATAACCTAACATTGTCGGATTACATTTTATAAATGTAGATATTTTCTTTTCATCTATTAGATATGATGCAATTTTTTCAATTTCTTCTGCAGGACAACCGTGAAGGGTTGAAAGTGTTATAGAATCACAAATATTTGTGCTGATTTTTTCTAAATCTTTTTTATCAAATTTTGAAAATTTATCGATATTTTCTTCAAGATATAATTTACATTCTTTAAATACTTCTGTGTCTTTAGCATTTCTTAAATTTTCAATATATGTATCAATTTTTTCAGATTTTATTCCTTCAAGATCATAACCTACTGACATATTGTAAGCAAAATCTTTTTTATCAGAAATATTTAATTCTTTCGCCAAAGCAATAATTGCAAAATATGCTTTTACATATTCATTGTAAGCTTCTTTTACTGTAAGCTCTGTTGACCATTCACAGTTATAACATTCATCTTCCGAATTTATACATGGCTTTGCAACAGCTTTTTGTATATCTACTCCATCAAGTTTTTGAACTGTTTTCAATTCAATAAATCTTGCTCCTGCAAGATAGGATGCTAGAATATTTTGGGCAAGTTGAGATTGAGGACCTGCTGCAGGGCCTACTGCTGATGAAATCTCATCGCCAAAAACAGTTTTTAACATTTTTCCTGATTCATTTTTGTAGAATTTTTCTTTTTTAATTCCAAAAATAGAACCTTCATTCTTATATTCTTCCAAAGCCCAATTCATTAGGTCTTTAAAAGGTATAGGTCTCATAAATTCACTCATTTTTTACTCCTTTTTTATGGGTTTTTATTTTTCAAACCGACCAAAATAGCGTTTTCTTTTTCTATAATTTTTTTGAAAAATTTATAAAGATGAGGGTAGGAGAACTTCCCTCTCTTTTTAATTCTTCTAGTATATTTTAAAATAAGCAATTTTTTATAAGAAAGTCTTCCGCCAAAAAAGTGCAAATGACTTATTTTATTTTTATAAAAACTGATTATTTATTTTGCTATTTAAAAGTCAAATTTATAAAAATCTATAAAATTTATATCAAGAAAGGCTTAAACCTTTCTTGATATTTTTAATTTATTTTATATATTCAAGTGGAAGAACTGCGTATGTTGCTGCACAGGTTACTAAATCTTGTTTGAATGTAACTTCGTTTGGTGCGTGAGCTTGATCTTCTGCTCCTGGTCCAAATCCTATTACTGGAATATTGTGTCTTCCCATTATAGCAACACCGTTTGTTGAGAATGTCCATTTATCTGTTAATGGTAAATCTTTTCTCTTTTCAATTTCTTTTTCTACATTTGGAGCAATTCTCTTATCTCCATAAAGACCTTTATATGCTCTTTCTAATGCTTTTGTTACTTCGTGATCTTCTGGAATTACCCATGTTGGGAAATAGCATTCTTGTTTTTTGCTTACGCCAGTCCATGATGGTCTTTCGTAATCATACATTGTAACTTTTGCGCCGAATTTTTTAGCTGAAGGTAAATCTTCAATTTCTTTTATGCAAGACTCCCATGTTTCTCCAGCTGTCATTCTTCTATCAAGTGAAATTGCACAAGAATCTGCAACTGCACATCTTGATGGAGAAGTATAGAAAATTTGGCTTGTTGTAACTGTTCCACGTCCTAAGAAGTTTGCTTCTTTGTATTCAGGATTGTATTTTTCGTCAAGCATTTTTACAAGACCTTTTATTTCTACTGAATCGTCTGCTGGATTTTCGTTTAATTGTTCGATTTCGTTAAGGATTTTTGCCATTTTATAAATTGCGTTGTCTCCTCTTTCTGGAGCTGAACCGTGACAAGAAACTCCTTTAACTTCTACACGAATTTCCATTCTTCCTCTTTGTCCTCTGTAGATTCCACCATCTGTTGGTTCTGTTGAAACTACAAATTCTGGTTTGATTCCTTCTTCTTCAATCATATATAACCAGCAGTTTCCATCACAGTCTTCTTCTTGAACTGTTCCTGTAACTAAAACTCTATATTTATCATTTAAGAATCCTAAATCTTTCATGATTTTTGCGCCGTAAACTGCAGATACGATTCCACCTAATTGGTCTGAGCCACCACGGCCACCAATTAAATTTTCATCTTCAAATCCTTCGTATGGATCAAATTCCCAGTTATCAATATTTCCAATTCCTACTGTATCAATGTGAGCATCAAATGCGATTTGTTTTTCGCCTTTACCCATTTCGCCAAGTACATTTCCTTGACCATCAATCCAAGCTTTATCAAAGCCTAGTTTTTCCATTTCTTCTTTTATTCTTTTTGATTTATCGCCTTCTTCGCAAGATTCACCATGTTTTAAAATTAAATCTCTCAAGAAAGCATTCATATCTTCTGAATAATTTTGAGCAGTTTCTTTTACTAAATCATAATTAATTTCTGTCATTTAAATCTCCTTTTAAATTTTAAAATTCTTATTTATTTTCGTCTTCTTTGTCAACTAATCTTTCTTTGTTAGCTTCAATTAATTTTTCAATTGTAGCTTTAGGATCTTTAACTTTTTGTAAGAAGATCATTGCAGCAATTATATATGGTTTAAAGCTTGCTTCTTTGTAAAGTGGATCTCTATATCTATCAAATACAGATTCATCAACTTCTCCATCTTCACATGAAAGTCCTGTTATATCTGCTGGAAGACAGTGCATGTATAAAGCTTTACCATCTTTTGTAAGTTTCATCATTTCTTCTGTACAAGCCCAATCCATGTGTTCTTTGTTTTGTTCAAGAAGTCTTTGTTCAAGCTCATCAATTCCTTTTTGATCTCCTTTTGCATAAAGGTCTGTTCTTTCTTCCATAGCTGCAAATGGAGCCCAAGATTTTGGATAAACTATATCAGCATCTTTGAAAGCTTCTTCCATTGAATTTGTTTTTGTAAAGCTTCCGCCGTATTTTTTAGCATTTTCTTCTGCAATTTCTTCAACTTCTGGCATTATTTCGTATCCTTCTGGATGAGCTAAAACTACATCCATTCCAAATCTTGTAAATAAACCTGAAATTCCTTGAGGAACTGAAAGTGGTTTACCATAAGATGGAGAATAAGCCCAAGTCATAGCAACTTTTTTGCCTTTAAGATTTTCAATTCCACCAAATTCGTGAATAACGTGAAGTAAATCTGCCATAGCTTGAGTTGGATGGTCAATATCGCATTGAAGATTTACAAGGTGTGGTCTTTGTTCAAGAACGCCGTGATCATATCCTTCTTGTACATATTCAGCAAAGTCTTTCATATATTTGTAGCCTTTGCCTATATACATATCATCTCTTATTCCAACTGTATCAGCCATAAATGAAATCATGTTAGCTGTTTCTTTTACAGTTTCACCGTGAGCTTGTTGTGATTTTCCTTCGTCTAAGTCTTGAACTTCAAGTCCTAGCATATTTGCAGCTGATGCGTATGAAAATCTTGTTCTTGTTGAATTATCTCTAAATAATGAAATAGCAAGTCCTGAATCAAAGATTTTTGGAGAAATATTTTTTTCTCTCATTGCTCTTAATGTATCAGCAACTGTAAAAATTGCTTCAAGTTCATCTTGTGATTTATCCCATGTGTGGAAAAAGTCATCGTGGTATAAGTTTTCAAAATCTAAGCCTTCTAATTTTTCTAATAATTTGTTAATATCTTGTGTCATTAATTTTTTCTCCTATCTAATTATTTTTTTATATTCAAATTTTTCATCGTTTGTATAATATCCATCCCAAACTACTTTTCTGTAGTGTTCGAAGTCTGTATCGCCTTCTGTTGAGATAAATAAAATTACTGAATTTTCATCTAATTTTAATTTTTCTTTTATATCTTTTAAATCTTCTCTTTGTAAAATTTCACTAACAGCTCCAACAGTTGCTGCTCCAGATTCTCCAGATATAACTCTCTCATCTTCTCCAATTGGATTTCCCAAAATTCTCATTCCTCTTGCAGCTGAACTATCTGGAACTGATAAAAATGCGTCAACGTAAGATTTTAAAATTGGGTATCCAACAGTAACTGGTTCTCCACAAGCAAGTCCTGCCATAATTGTATTCATTTCTCCTTCAACGTTGTGGATTTTGCCATCATTTATTTTTGCTGTTAGGTAGTTACAATTTGCTTTTTCTGGTTCGATTAGTCCTATAAAAGGTTTCTCACTTCCCTTAAATTCGTCTGAGAAAAATCCTGTTACTCCAGTTGCAAAAGAGCCTACTCCTGCTTGTAAAAAGATATGAGTTGGTTTTTTGCCTGCTTCTTTTAATTGATCAGATGCTTCTTTTGCAAGAGTTGAATATCCTTGAATAATCCATGTAGGAATTTCTTCATATCCTTCCCAAGCTGTATCTTGAACCATAATATATCCTTTTTCTTCAGCATATTTATTGGCAAGTCTTACGCAAGCATCGTAGTTAAGTCCATCCATAATGTCACATTTAGCGCCAGTTTTTCTGATATTATCTCTTCTTTCAAGAGCTGATCCGTCAGGCATCAATACCACGCAATCTTGTTCTAATTGTTGGCTTGTCCAAGCAACTCCTCTACCATGATTTCCATCAGTTGCTGTAATAAAAGTTACCTTGCCTAATTTTTCTTTGATTTCAGGAGAAATCAATTTCTCATAAGGTAGATCATCTAAATCCATATCAAGTTTTTGGGCTATGTATTTTGCCATAGCATAAGATCCTCCCAAAACTTTAAAAGCATTGAGACCAAATCTTAATGACTCGTCTTTGACAAATATATCCTCCACACCAAATAAATCTGCAAGATTGTTTAATCTTTTTAATGGTGTTACAGAATATTGGGGAAAGCTCGCATGAAATTTTTGAGCTTTTGAAGATTCTTCTTCATTAATAAAACTTAAATCGGCTAAATCTTCCAAATTTCTTTCATTTAAAACTATATTAAAACTCTCTTTCAATCTTTTCTCCTTTCTAGAACTTCTTCTGGTATTATAGTAACATATCACACATCAAAATGCAATACTTTTTAAAAATGTTTTCAAAAAAATTTTTAAATTTTTATTTTTTTATATTTTTCAATTTTAAATTTTTATTTTGCTACGAAATTTTTTTAAAAATTTCTATTTAATTTTTTTCTTTCATTAAATTTTTCGTATAGTATAATTTAAATAGAGTATTTAAAATTCAATAATTTATAGAAAGAAGGAAGATATGTCTAATATAGAACTAGAAGTTTGCGGGGGTTGTAATGCGAAAATCCCCCAAGAAAGTCTAGGCGAAACTTTATCTTCTATTAAAAATTTTAAAAGAGATGATGTTTTGATTGGATACGATACCATGGACGATTGTGCTCTTGTAAGAGTTGATAAAAATAATGGAATTGTATCTACCCTAGATTTTTTCCCGCCGATGGTTTCTGATCCATATATCTTTGGACAAATTGCTGCGGCAAATGCCCTATCAGATATTTATGCTATGGGAGCTGAACCAATTTGTGGTCTAAATATTGTTTTGTTTCCTGAAGATGAAAATATAAATATTTTGAAAAAAATTCTCCAAGGTGGTGCAAGCAAGGTTATAGAAGCTGGTGCATCTCTTGTAGGCGGTCATTCAATTCATGATCCAAAAATAAAATACGGACTTTCTGTAACGGGAAAAGTCGATATTGATAGAGTTTGGAAAAATAATACGCCAAACGAAAAAGATATTTTGATTTTAACCAAGCCTTTGGGTGTAACTTTAGTTACGAATGCCTACGGGATTGATATTCTTGGTCAAGAGGAGATGGATAAGGCCATTTCTTCTATGATATTTTTAAATAAATATGCCAAGGAAATTTTGGAAAAATATAGGATAAGCTCAGCTACTGATGTTACTGGTTTTTCTTTTATGGGGCACTTGTCAGAAATGCTTGGCGATAAATATTCTGCCATAATTGATTCTAAAAATATCCCAATCCTTGATGGAGCAAAAAAAGCTGCAAGCGAATTTGTTTTTACCAAGGGAGGGCAAAGAAATAGGATGCACATGGAAAATTTGGTGGAATTTCTTGTTGATGACTTTGCTCTTGAGGAAGTTTTATACGATCCTCAAACATCTGGAGGACTTTTGATAAGTATTAATAAGGATGATGCAAAAGATGCCTTGGAAGAATTAAGAAAAAATAATATAAATGCAAAAATTGTAGGTCAAATAAGTAAAAAATATGATAAATCAATATTTATAGAATAAAGGAGTAAAAAATGAAAGAAATTGATGCAAGAGGAATAGAATGTCCAATGCCTGTAATTATGGCAAAAAGAGAAATTAAAAATGGAGAAGAAAATTTTTATGTACTTGTAAATGAGGACATAGCTGTAGAAAATTTGAAAAAACTTGCAAAAGAAACTAACTTTGATATTGAAATCGAAGAAAAAGAAGATGGGGTTTTCAAATTAACTTTTAATAAAAATGAAGAAAAAACAGAGAAAGATGATAAGGAAGAAAGCCTATCTTCTTCTTATGTTGTAGTTTTTGATTCTGATAAAATCGGAGATGGAGATGAAGATTTTTCAAAATCTTTATTGGAAAGCTTCTTAGTTTCAATAACTGAGGCAGACGTACTTCCAAAATATGTAATTTGCTACAACAAGGGAGTATTTTTGACAACACAAAGAGAAAATACCATAGAAGATTTGAAAAAACTTGCTGATAATGGAGTTGAAATTATCTCTTGTGGTCTTTGCCTTGACCACTATGGAGTAAAGGAAGAATTAAAAGTTGGAAGAGTTTCAAATATGTACGAAATTTCTTCATTAATGAGAACTCATCACACCATTAGACCATAATGGAATATGTAATTTATACTTTCAAATCATCAAATTTAGCCTATCTTGCCCTAAGCAAAGTTGAAAGCGAAAATATTAGGGCAAGGCTAGTCCCTCTTTTGCCAGAAATTGATGCAGGTTGTGGACTTTGTCTTAGGTATGAAAAAAATTTTGATGAGAAAGTAAAAGAAATTTTTTCAAAATATAAGCTGGATTTTGAAGAAAAATTTGTGCTTATTTATAAAGAAAATGATAGAAAGCCAAAGGTTAAAGCTTATGATTTATCTTGATAATGCTGCAACTACAATCGACAAGGACGAATCAGTTGCAAGGGCTGTTTATGATGCAATAAATTCAAAATCTTTTGGAAATCCATCAAGAGGAGCTTATAAGGTTAGCCTTGATGCCCTAAATTTATTGATGCAAACCAGAAAAGAAGTTGGGGCTTATTTCGGTATGGACAATCCCTTAAATGTGGTTTTGTGTCCAAACATAACTTTCGCCCTTAATTTTGTGATAAAATCACTTTTTACAAAAGGCGACCACGTCATAACAAGCCTTGCAGAACACAATTCTGTCCTAAGACCTCTTTATGATTTGGCAAAAAACGGAACAGAGCTTTCATTTATCGATATAAAAGATGATTTTAGCCTTGATCTTGAAAAAATCGAAAGTTTAGTCAAAAAAAATACAAAAGCCCTAGTAATTACAGGAGCGTCAAACGTATCAGGAGTTTTGACAGACCTTGATAAGGCTTATGAAATTTGTAAGAAAAATAATCTTAAATTAATAATTGATGGGGCCCAAGTTGCAGGATATGTGCCTTTTGATATAAAAAAATATCCCGAATCAATTTTTTTATTTACAGGCCACAAGGGACTTCACGCTCCCCAAGGAACTGGTGGATTTATTGTAAATGGAAATTTTGACTTTAGACAAGTTTTTGCTGGTGGATCAGGTTTTGATTCATTTTCAAAAACCCAACCCCACGTCTTGCCAGATTTATTTGAGCCAGGAACTGCAAATGTTCATTCCTTTGCAGGACTAAAAAGTGCCATAGAATTTTTGAGAGAAAATCCTCAAAAGGATATAAATGAGCTTACAAAAATCTTGTATTATGGCCTAAAAGATATTGATGGGATTAAATTTTATTCAAACATTAATTTAAAACACGTTCCAATAATTTCATTTAACATAAAAGATATTCCAGCAAATTATATAGCAATGAAACTATGGGATGATTACGAAATTTGTGTAAGAGCAGGCAGCCACTGTGCCCCACTTTTTCACGAAAAAATGGGTACAAAAAAACAAGGCATAGTAAGAATGAGCCTGTCATTTTATAACACAAAAGAAGAAATAGAAAAAACAATAGAGGCTGTGAAAAATATAGCAAAAGAAAAAAGCTAGGGTAATCCTAGCTTTTATTTTAAAAACATTATATTTTCTTCATCAAAAGTGAAATAAAGCTCTTTTTCCTTTTTCAATTTTTCCCATTTTTCTTTTTCTATAAAAACTGTAATTTGTCCTTCGCCTTTTTTTTTTCTTATTAGTAGGCAAGTGTTGAAAGTTTGGTCGATTTCTTTTATTATTTCCATTTGGAAAGAATTTTTTTCTTTTTTATTTTTGGAAATTTCTACATCATGACCTCTTATGCCTATAAATTTTTCATTGTGATTTTTTTCTAAATCTAAATCAAGGTTCCAAGCCTTGGCTTTATAAATATTTTCTCCAATTTTTTCAACTTTTGAGAAATTTTTGCAACCTGATAGCTCTGCTGCTGCCATGGTTTCTGGATTATGAAAAAGCTCCTTGGTTGGTTTTTTTGCTTCTGATTTTCCTTTTGTCATTATTACAATGTCATCGCACATTCTGTATATTTCATCTCTATCGTGGGAGACAAAAAGGGTTGGTATTTTATATTCTTCTATAATTTTTCTAACTTCAAGCTCAATTGACCATCTCAAATATCCATCGATTGCTGAATATGGCTCGTCTAACAAAAGAATTTCTGGTTCGTTTACCAAAATTCTTGCAAGAGCTGCTCTTTGTTTTTCTCCACCAGAAATCATTTCTGGCATTGAATTTTTTATATGTCCAATATGAAGTTCTTCTAATTTTTTATTTATTATTTTTTCAGAATTTCTATTTTTTCCCCTAAGTCCAGTTTTTATATTTTCATAAACTGTCATATTTGGAAAAAGTGCGTAATCTTGAAATAGATAGCCAACTTTTCTATCTTTGGTTGGTATATTTATTTTTTTATCTTTATCAAAAAGGATTCTATCATTTAAAACTATTCTTCCATAATCTGGTTTTATAATTCCCGCTATTGCTTTTAGGGTTAAGCTTTTGCCAGAACCTGACGCTCCCAAAATTCCCAAAATTCCTTCTTCATTTGTAAATTTTGCATCAAGTTTAAAATTTGTAAATTCTTTTTTTATTTCAACATCAAGCATAATTTTTTTCCTTTGGATTTGTATCTTCTAAGAAATTTATGGCAACAAGAACAACAAATGAAATCAAAACATTTATCATAACCCACTTATAAGCAACAGCGTCTTGACCGATTCTCCAAAATTGATAAACAGTTGTTGAAATGGTTGCAGTTTTTCCTGGAGTGTAACCGCTTACCATGGATGTTGCTCCATATTCTCCAAGGGCTCTTGCGAATGATAAAACTAAACCTGCCATAACGCCTTTTTTGCAATTTGGCATCAAAACTTTCCAAAAAATCCATGTATTTGACTTGCCCAAAGTTTGAGCAGCGTATGATAAATTTTGGTTATAAGCTTCAAAAGCTCCTCTAGTTGTTCTATACATCAAAGGAAATGTTACTATAACTGTTGCAAAAATTGCTGAATACCAATTCATTATAAGAGGAAATTTAAAATATTCTACTGCGATTTTTCCTAGTGGCGAATTTGTTCCTAGAATTTTTATTAGAAAAAATCCTACAACAGTAGGAGGCAATACCAAGGGTAAGGTTAATACCACATCTATTGCCCCCTTTACTTTTGCAGGTAATTTTTTAATATAATAGGCTGCAAATATACCAAGAAAAAATATTATTACCGATGATATACTTGCAATCCTTATTGAATTATATAAAGGATATAAGTCCATATCTATTTATTTAATGCCTTTATTTAATGGCTTAAATCCATATTTATCTAAAATTTCTGATGCTTTTTCGCCTTTTAAAAATTCTAAATATTTTTTGCCTTCTTCTGGATTTTTTGAATTTTTAAGTAAAGCTGCTGGATAAATTACTTTATTTTCTAGCATTGAATCATCAGCTACTGCTACTGTTTCAAGTCCTGCTGTTTTTGCGTCAGTTTTATAAACTATTCCACAATCAGCAGCTTTTTCACTTACCCATGATGTAACTTCTTTTACATTTGAACCAAGTGTAACTTTATCTTGAATCTTATCCCAAATTCCTAAATTTTTAAGAATTTCTTCTGAATATTGTCCAACTGGAACGTCAGCATTTCCTAGAGCGATTTTTTCTACTTCATCTTTTTCAAGATCTTTAAAATCTTTGATTTCTTTTTCATTTCCTTTGGCTACTGCAAGAGTTACTTCATTTTCAAGTAAATCAAATCTTGTTTCTTTGTCTATTTTTTCTTCTTTGTCAAGTTCATCCATTTGTTTTTGAGCTGCTGAAACAAATACATCACAGTCTGCTCCCTCATCAATTTGAGTTTTTAATGTTCCTGATGAATCAAAGTTGAATGTTAAATTAAGATTTGGATTTTCTTTTTCAAATTCTGTTTTTAATTCTTCTAAGGCTTCTGTCATTGAAGCTGCTGCGAATACTACAAGGTCTTTTTTCTCCATATTGCCCGCATTTTCATTTGATTTTTCTACGCTTGCATTTGAATTTGACATAGCTTCATTTGAATTGTTGTCATTTTTTTTGTTATTAGCACAGCCTGCTGTTCCGATTAATAATGCTCCTGCTAGAGCTGTCATTGCGATTTTTTTAATATTCATTTTCTTCTCCTAAAATTTTAATTTCATCACCTGTTTTTATTACGCCTTCTTTAATTACTTTTGCAAATATTCCCTCATAAGGCATAATACATTTTCCTACACTTTGCTTTATGGCGCAGCCCTTGTGACATTCTTTTCCAATTTGACTAACTTCCAAAATGCAATCGCCAATTTTTAATTTTTTTCCTATTGGAAGCTCATGCAAAATTATTCCTTGGGTTGTAATATTTTCTGCAAAATCCCCAAAAGCAAATTTGCGATTTTCATTTTCCATTTTTCTAATTGATTCTACTGCCAAAAGGCTTACTTGCCTGTGCCACTTTCCTGCGTGGGCATCATTTTCTAGCCCAAAATCTTTTTTAAATAAACCCTGACCTATCTGTTCCTTTCTCACACCCTTTGTCTTTGAAATATTTATTGATAAAACTGTTGCGTTAATTGTGTCCACTATTATCCCCTTCTAATATATCTAAGCCATGACTTAAAAAAGGCAAAATTCCTTCTATACTTTCTATGACAGCCTTGGGAGATCCTGGTAGGTTTATAATTAAAGAATTATTTTTTATTCCAGAAACTGCCCTTGATAAGGCCCACATATGAGTTTTTTCTTTTGAAATCAACCTTATTGCCTCGCTTATGCCTGGCGTTTGTTTTTCTATTACTTTTAAACTTGCCTCTGGTGTATTGTCCCTTTTTGAAAGCCCAGTCCCACCAGATGTTAAAATTAATTGGATATTTTCATCAACCAATTTATTTAATTCATTTTCAATATTTTCCAAATCATCGTTAATTATAGACTTATAAACCATCTTATAATTTTCTGGCATTGTTTTTGCACAAGCGTCAATACATCCGTCTTTATTTTCTCCGCTTGATCTGGTATCAGAAATTACCACAAAAGCGTAATTATAAATTTTTTCTTTCATAAAGACCAGATTTTCCTCCTGATTTTTTTACTAAATATATATCTTTTATAGTCATAGACTTATCAAGAGCCTTGCACATATCATAAACTGTCAAAAGACCAGCTGAAACTCCCGTCAAAGCTTCCATTTCAACGCCGGTTTTTCCTTGGCACTTAACTTTTACTTGGCAAAATAATAAATTCCCCTCAAAATTAAAATCTACATTTATTCCATTTAATAAAAGTGGATGAGCCATAGGAATTATTGAAGATGTATTTTTTACAGCTTGAATTGCTGCAACTTGAGCAATAGCAAGAACATCTCCTTTTTTTATTTTTTCATTTTTTATAGTTTCTATCGTTTCATTTTTTAATTCAATTGAACCTTTGGCTATGGCTTCTCTTTGGCTAATTTCTTTTTGAGAAACATCAACCATTTGCCCCCTGCCATTTTTGTCTAAATGTGTAAACATTTATCCTCCTATCCTATACATGGATTCTTTTATAACTTCTTTTTCCAAATGATGTCTTTGAGGTTTTTTCATAAGAGCCTCATCAATCAATTTTTCTATGTCCTTATTTTCTCTTATAGCTTTTTTCAAATCTATTTGTAAATCCGAATGAAGGCATGGTCTAATTTTGCCATCTGCTGTAAGTCTTAATCTGTTGCAAGTAGAACAAAACTTGTGGCTTAAAGGCTCAATTAGTCCAAGTGTATAATCAAAATCTGGTACTTTGTAAAGACTTGTCGGCGAATGAGTATCGGGATTTTTTATTGGAATTAAATTTAATTTTTTTATAATTTCATCGCTTGAAATAAATTTATCTTTTGAAAAATCTGCCGTATCTCCTATTGGCATTAGCTCAATAAATCTAAGCTCTATGTCATTTTCTTTGGCAAATTTTATAAAATCATAAATTTCTACATCATTAAATCCCTTTATCAAGACACAATTAATTTTTATTTTATAGGTAAAATTTTTAGCATAAGAAATTGCATCAAAGACTTTTTTTAAATCGCCACCTTGACTCATCATCTTATATTTTTCAGAATCAAGGCTATCAAGAGAAATATTTAATCTTTTTAGTCCATTTTCCCACAAAATTTTTGCCTTTTCTTTTAGAAAATATCCGTTTGTTGTCATTGCCAAATCTTTTAGTCCATCAATTTCAGCAAGCATTTTTACCAAACTTTCTACATTTTTTCTAACTAAAGGCTCGCCACCAGTAAGTCTTATTTTTTTGATTCCTTTTTTTACAAAAATTTTGCTTATTTCATTAATCTCTTCTAGAGTCAACATATCTTCATGATTTTTTTTGCAAGAAAGACCATCTGGCATACAATATTTGCACCTATAATTACAACGGTCTGTAAGAGATATTCTCAAATAATCTATTTTTCTTTCATACTTATCAAGCATATAATCAACTACTTTCTATATTTTTATAATATCCTAGCTTAAAACCAAATAAACAATATTTTTAAAATTTTTAAAAAAAATTGAACTTGGAAAGAAAGTAAATCTTCTAAATCTCATTAAATAACTAAAGTGAAAATTAAAAGATTTGCCCTCTTACACCAAGTTCACTATTAGCTTAAAGCATTTCTATAAAAGCTGCAATTCTTGTGTTTATTTGTCCAATATCTGTTTTTGAAAAATCTGTTTCCAAAGATAGGTATGGGATATTTTTTTCTTCTGTTACAAATTTTCTAATTGATGTAGTTTCTATTGCATAAGTGTGGCAAGCTTGAAGCTCTACATCCAAAACTGCATCAACTTTATATTTGTCGATTAACCTATCCAATAAATCAAATCTGTTTTTATTCGGGCTCATCACTGAACAACCAATATCTATGTATCTTTTTGCAATCGCCTTTATTGGATCGTCTGTATTTTCTTCTACAAGTCTATCATAATTTTTTTCGCCTGTACAGTTTTCGTAACTTACAACAACTGCCCCATTATCTTCAACAGCTTGTATGACTTTTTCAGTTGCTCCACCGATTGGACAACCTGTAATTAAAATTCTTGGTTTTTTCGGACGATTTTCATCATATTCTGCCATAATTTTTTCTGCCAATTTATTAAGCTCATCAGCAAGATTTTCCCTATCAAATTTAAAAGTTGAACCATACAAAACTTTAAAATAATCATAGCCTGACATAGGAGTTGGATCATTTGCCATAGTTGATGCAAGATTTTTGAAAGCTTTTCTAATTTTATTTTCAAGCTTAATTTGATTTTCTAAATTTTCATCAGAAATTTCTACTCCAAAAGTATCTTCAATTTTTTCTTTTACTCTAATAACTTCTTTTTCCCAAAGATTAAGGGCATCTTCTCCTTGGTTGTGAGGAAGATTCATAACATGAACTGGTTTAAATTCTCCCATAAGCTCATACATTTTTTGCTTTCCATCACAAGTAGTTTCCCCTATTACCAAATCTGAAAAATGAAAAAATGGACACTTGTCTGTGATTGCAAATCCATAAGATGATTTTATCAAAGGACAAAGATTAATTGGCAAATCTTTTTCAGCCTCACTTATAGTTTCATCTGATGTAGAACAGAGTGAAACTGTTCTTGCTCCCATGGCTTGAGCAATTTCTCTTGGAAAATATGTACAATACATCCCAACAACAGGCTTTCCACTATCTTTTATTTTTTTAACTTGCAAAAAAGAATTTTTTCTTTGCTCAGCAAATTCTTCAAAAACTTCTGGTAAATCTTTTACTAATTTCATTTTATCTCCTTGTGATAAAACACTTTTATGGCTTTATTTATAAATTCAAATCAAAAACAATTATATATCTAAAATTTTTAAAATCTTATACGATATATTTTCATCATTGAGGATTTTTTTTATTTTTTCAAAATTTTCATCATCAAATCTAAACGCCAAACCGCAACCTGCTCCAAATTCTTCTGGAACTGGAATTAATTCTCCATTTATTTTTTTGTTTTTGCAAAAATTTTCCATCAAAAGAGCATCGTTTGTCGTATCAAATCCTGCAACAAGTTTCATATATCCTCCTCATATTTATAAGTAGAGTATAACATATCACTAAATCCTTTTCAATGAAACGTTTGTAGATATTTATATTTCTGTTATAATATTTTTGTATAGAATAATTTGATAAAAGAGGAATTTATGAGCGAGAATAGTAAAAATAAAGTTAAAATAAAAAAAATAAGCAGGACTTTTGTAAAAGACGAGGCCTATAATTTGCTTGCACAAAGAATAATTAGCGGAGAACTTAAACCATGCGAAAGACTTAGAGTCCAAGAGCTTTCAGATGATTTGGGAATTTCTAGAACTCCAGTAAGAGAAGCTTTGTTGCAACTTGAAAGCGAGGGCTTAGTAATGACCAAGGCAAATCGTTGGACAATAGTTGCTCCTATAAATCCTTGTGAAGCAAAAGATATTTATCCAATTATCTATAGCTTGGAGGAGCTTGCTTTGATTGAAGCTTTCGACAAAATTGACGAGAATTTTATTGAAAAAATTCAAGATATTAATGAAGATATAAGTTATTTTCATAGAAAAAAAGACCAATTAAAAACTATAAAAAAAGACAACGAATTTCACGATGCTTTCATTGAACTTTCTGGAAATGCTGAAATAAAACCGATTATTGATAAACTAAAAAGAAGAGTTGAAAGAATGGAAATTTATTTTTTTGAAACAGGCGATGAAAATTTCACAACTTATAAGGAGCACATGAACATAATTAACGCCTTAAAAGAAAAAGATTTAGAAAAGGCAAGAAAATTTTTAGTTGAAAATTGGAAATCAACCATACATACTATAAATAAACTTTCCAAGGATTTGGAATTTGAAAATATAAAAGACCAAATAAAATAAATTAAAGGCTTTTGCAAAATATTAAAAATTTTACAAAAGCCTTTTTTTACTAAATTTTATAACAAAAATTCTTTTGGCAAATCATGGCTTGCAAAGTGTAAAATCGAAAGGCTAAAGCAATAAGCTCCAGCGTTTGACACTTTCAATATATCGCCAATATTTGCTTTTTTTAATTCTATATCACTTGCTAACAAATCTAAACTTGTGCACAAGTGTCCTCCAATATCTACAATTTCTTTTTGAGAATTTTCTCCAATAATTTCAAATTCACATTGATTTTTTCCTGTGTAAAGTGGCTCAAAGGCTTTTTCGCACTCATATCCCAAAGCTTGTTTTAGCATTTCTTTCATAGGTCCTTTGACAAAACCGTTCATGGCATTTTTTACAACAAGGTAGGTTTTCTCATTTGAATATTTTTTGTCGATTATTGGCGTGTAGTAAACTCCTGAATCCATAACCAAAAATCTTCCGCTTTCTATCAAAAATTTTGCCCCAAGCTCATTTTTATTTTTTTCATATAAATCTTTCATAGTTTTTGCCAAAATATCCAAATTCACATCATCTTCGTTTTTTTTGTCGTAGGCAACTCCTATTCCTGAGCCAAAATTTATAAATTTAATGTCAGCATGTGATAGTTTTGAAAATTTCACTGCCAAATCATAAGTATTTTTGTAGTAATTTGAAAGAAGATTTGTGTCAAGAATTTGGCTTTGAACATGAACGTGAAGACCTACAAGTTTTAAATTTTTGTAAGTCCAATCGAAAGAAAAAATTTTATCTTCATCAATTCCAAATTTACTTGAATGGGCTTTTTTATCTGTCATAGAATAATTCGGATTTACTCTTATGCCAATTTCTAAAATTTCTCCGTGATTTTTTGCCAATTCATCTAACAAATCAAGTTCGTGAAAAGAATCTGCAATAAAAATACACTTATCCCAAGCTTTTTGTAAATCTTCCATAGTTTTTCCTGGAGCAGAATAATAAATATGATTTTTTTCAATACCAGCCTTTTTTGAAAGCAAAACTTCATTGCTTGATGCGGCATCAGAACCAATTCCATTTTCCCTTATAGTTTTTACTACTGGCATAAAGGGATTTGCCTTGATTGAATATAAAAATTCTATATTTTCAAATTTTTCCTGTAATTTTTGGCAAGATTTATCAATTATTTCTTTTTGATAAATATAACAAGGGGCATTTTCTCTTACAAATTCGTCAATATTTTTTGCTTGCATAATTTTCTCCTGTTTTTTGTGAAAACCTTTCTTCATGATTTAAATTTACTTCTTAAATCTATTATACAATAATTTAATTTATAAAAAAATCCTTGAAAACTTGCTGGCTAGTAAATTTTCAAGGAAATATTTAATCTGCTTGTGGCGAAATTTTTAAATCCAAAAACAAATCATTGTATAAAATTGTTGTTTCTTTGCCCAAATTTTTGAAAACTTCTAATTTTTCTATATCTTCATCATATGGATACAAGGTCTTATCATTTCTTGCTTCTTTGTCAATATATTTCATCGCCTTTTTATTTGGAGTTGGATACCAAACATAATCTGCATTTTTTGCTGCAACTTTTGGTCTTAATAAATAATTTATTAGAGCATAAGCTCCCTTTGTATTTTTTGAAGTTTTTGGAATAACCATGGTATCAAACCAAATATTTGAACCTTCTTTTGGAATAGCATAAGAAAGATTTGGATTTATTTCTTTTGCCATTGAGGCTTCTCCAGAAAATGTAATTCCAACATCAGCTTCTCCTTGCGCCATATACATTCTAATTTCGTCAGCAAGAATTGCCTTTACATTTTTCATAAAACCAACCAAGTCATCCTTAGTTTCTCTTAAAATTTTTTCATCTTTTTCATTTAGACTTTTTCCATTTGCCAAAAGACCAATGCAAAGTGTTTCTCTTGCTCCATCAAAAGATAAAATCTCTCCTTCAAATTTTTTATCCCACAAATTTTTCCAAGAAGAAAAATCTTCTTTTTTGTATTTTTTATTGTTATAAATTATACCAAAAGATCCCCAAAAATATGGAATCGAATATTGGTTGTTTGGATCATAAGAAAGATTTAAAAATCTTTGGTCAATATTTTCAAGACCTTTTATTTTTTTGTGGTCCAATTTTTTTAAAAGATTTTTATCTCTCATCATTTCAACCGTATATTCTGAAGGAAATGCCAAATCGTAGGAAGTTTTTCCCTGCTCAACTTTTGCCATCATGGCTTCATTTGAATCGAAAGTTTCATAAATTACATGATAGCCAGTTTCTTTTTCAAAATCTTTTATAATTTCAGGATCAATATAATCGCCCCAATTATAAAAATAAATATTTTTTGAATCCTGATCTTTTGCTTTTTCATTTAATTTTTTTTGTCCTACAAACAAAAGAAGGCAAAAAGTTAAAATTCCTAAGAAAAATTTATAAACCTTATTCATCTTGTCCTCCTTTTTTCTTCTCTACTTTGTATGACGTAATAGCCGATTGCAAGAATTAATGACAAAATAAAAATCAATGAAGAAAGTGCATTTATTTCCAGTGAAATTCCTGTTCTAACCCTTGAATAAATTTCTACAGAAAGAGTTGAAAATCCTGAGCCTGTCACAAAAAATGTAACTGCAAAATCATCCAAAGAATAAGTTAGTGCCATAAAAAATCCAGCAAATATTCCGCTTGCAATATTTGGAAGAATAATTTTATTTAAAATTGTAATATCATTTGCTCCCAAATCTTCAGCAGCCTTCATCATATCAGAATTTAGAGCGTAAAGCCTTGGAAGAACCATCAAAACCACAATTGGAATTGAAAAGGCAATGTGAGCAAGCAAAACCGAAAAAAATCCCATAGGAATTTTTAATAAAAAAGAAAATAAAATCAAAAATGAAGCGCCCATCATAACATCTGGCAAAACCATAAGGACTGAATTTAGACTTAAAACTTTCTTTTTTAATTTTTTATCTCTCATATAATAAATCGAAATTGCACCAAGTGTTCCAATAATTGTTGCAATCAAAGACGATAATAAACCAATTATTAAAGTATTTATTACAATATTTATAAGCCTTTCGTCATTAAAAACTTTTTTGTAATAATCTAGGGTAAAGCTTTCAAAAACATTCATATTTCCCCCGCTATTAAATGAATAAAAAATCAGAAAAGCTAAGGGCAAATACATTATTATAAATACAAAAAATAAATACAAATTTCTAATTTTATTTTTTTTATTTTCCATCTTTGACCGCCTTTTTATTTAAAATAGAAATAACTGCAAACATCATAAAAATCAAAACAAGACCAATAGTTGAACCCATGCCCCAATTTTGAGTAACCAAATAATGCTCTTCAACAGCTGTTCCCAATGTTATAATTTTATTTCCTCCAATAATTCTTGTTATAAGAAAAAGTGAAAGTGAAGGAATAAAAACCGCCTGACTTGCAGCCATCACTCCATCCATAGAAAGTGGGAGGATTATTTTCCTAAAAGTTTGAAATTTATTTGCTCCCAAATCTTCGCTTGCAATTATATATTCATTTGGAATAGAATCTATTGCCCTAAAAATTGGAATTATCATAAAAGGAAGTTCGACGTAGGAAGAAACTAAAATAAAGGCAGGATTTGTAAACAAAAATCCCTCACTTGCAAGTCCCAAAAATCCCATAATACTTCCATTTTTATTGAAAAGTCCAATAAAAGCGTAGGCTTTTAAAACCAAATTTATCCAAGTCGGAAGAATTACCAAAAGCAAAATAAAATCCTTGTGCTTGGCCTTTGATAAAAAATACGAAAATGGATAAGCCCACAAAAGTGTAAAGGCAGTTATTAAAAATGCAGTCAACAAAGAATTGAAGGTCATAATCATATAATTTTTATTTGAAAAGTAGGAAATGTAATTATTTAAAGTAAAATTTCCATAAATATCAAAAAATGATTGATAAATTAAAAGAAGAATCGGAGCGATAATAAAAATTAAAATCCACAAATAATAAATCGCAGATAATTTTTGGTATTTTTTAGCCATCATCTTCTCCAATCGCATATTTTTCAATTCTTTTATCAAAATCATCCTCGCTTTCGTTATAACGCATAACGTGGATGTTGTCTGCATCAATTTTTATTCCAATATCATCGCCTTCTTCAAAAGTTCTTGTTGTATGAATTTTCCACCTAAATTCAGAAGAATCAAAACAAATTAATTCATTAAAAACTCCCCTGTACAAAATATTATCGATATTTACAACAATATCCGCATCATCAACTGACACAACATTTATATCTTCAGGCCTAATTACAACTTCAACCCTTTCATTTTTATTAATTCCAGCATCGGAACAAGCGAAAGTTTTATTTGCAAATTCAACCTTATAATCATCAACCATTCTAGCCTTCAAAATATTACTTTCTCCAATAAATTGAGCAACATAACGATTGATTGGCTCATCATAAATATCTTTTGGACTTCCTTGTTGGACAATTTCGCCCTTATCCATTACAAAAATCCAATCGCTCATGGCAAGCGCCTCTTCTTGATCGTGAGTTACAAAAACAAAAGTAATTCCAAGCTCCCATTGCAAATCACGAAGTAAAACCTGCATAGATTTTCTAAGTTTCATATCAAGAGCAGACAAAGGCTCATCAAGTAAAAGCACATCAGGTTTATTTACAAGAGCACGAGCTATGGCAACTCTTTGTCTTTGTCCTCCTGACATTTGAGAAATTTCTCTTTTCTCAAATCCTGACAAATTTACCATATCAAGAGCCTTTTCAACTTCCCTTTTAATAATTTTTTTGTCAGTTTTTTTAATTTCAAGACCAAAGGCAACATTATCAAAAACATTCATGTGAGGAAAAAGAGAATAATTTTGAAAAACCGTATTAACCTTTCTCTTACTTGCAGGAACATCCAAAACATTTTCGCCATTAATATAAATCTCGCCAGAATTTGCATCCAAAAATCCAGCAATAAGATTTAAAATTGTAGTTTTCCCACAACCCGAAGGTCCCAAAAGCGTATAAAATTTCCCCTTCTCAAGCTCCAAATCAACAGATTTTAAAATCATTTCATCATCAAAAGACTTAGAAACATTTTTTAAAACCACAGAATATTTATCTAAATTTTCACACACACTATCACCTCCGCTAGTTTCTTTTAAAAGTATAACATAAAAAAATAAAAAACACTCACAATATACGAATTTTTAAGATTTTATCTTTAATATAACAATGAAATTTAATTCATATAATTAAATATAAAAGATACTTCAAGACCCTTATTTTTATTTTTTATTTCTTTTGACCCTTGTCTTATTTGCTCAATTTTTTCATGCAAAACTCCTTTCTTGTAAAATAACAAGACGATTAGATTTTTTAATTTCTAATCGCCTTGTTACTAAAAAATAAATCAATGTATATTAATTCACTTAATCTATTTTCAATTTCTTTTTTTATAATATCTATTGTTTTATATTTATCTGCAATAATGCTTTGCTTTTCTGAAAATACATCTCCATACATATCATATGGAATTGGTATCATCTCATCTTCTATCATACTTGGTGTGAGTTTTGTAAATTCATTTTTCCCTTTTAAACCCTTTCTTCCTTTGTTTTTGTTTCTAAGAATTGGCTCTAAAATATTTTTTACATAAGCAAAATCAATATTTCTACTTTTGGAATAAATACAACTCTATCTGCATTTGTAGAAAATTTCCCCTCTAAAATTGTTAAAACTCCTGCAATACCGTTTATTGATGAACTAAGATATTTACCATCATAATCATATTCATTTCTGTACCCCAATGGATTATTATTATCTGCTGAATATATTGGATATTCTCCCTTATTATTTTTGCAATAAGTTTTTGTATAAATCGACTTACCTCTTTGTATGTCAAATAAGTCCTTAATCCTTATATATATGGGGTTTCGCCATCGAACTGAACATTTGATAGCGTAAAAGGAAGACCCTTTTCTAAAATAGATTTTTTCATTTCTTCAATAGCTTTATACTTGCTTACAATTTGGTTTTGTTTTTCAAGGTCAAATATTCCATCTTTATTTATTGGAATTTTTAGCTTATCTTTTATCCCAATAATCATTTCTTTACTTAGAGTAGTATATTCATTTTTTTCTTGAGTCCCTAATCTCCCTTTTATATTTTTCCTAAAAATAGGCTCAAGAATAATTTTTAAAAACTCTAAATTTAGATCACTATATTTGTCTTTTAATAAAAGTATTCCTCTATGATTAGTAATGCTAAATTTTTCATTATCATGATGCATTATATATCCAGCCAAGCCATCTTTTGCCCATGTTAAATAACAACCATCGTAATCATATGAATTTATGTTTGCATATTCTCCATCTGTCTGACCAGAATACAATGGAAATTCCCCAACGTTTTGAGCTGAATACGTCTTAGTATATTTACCATCACCTAGAGATATATCAAAAATATCACTCACCCTATATTCTTTGTATTTGGAAATTTCAGTAGCCATAAAATCAACTTGGACATCTTTAAAATAATCTAACTTTTCTTTAAGTTCCTTTTTCTTTTCCTCTACAATTTCATATTTTTTTACAATTTCTTTTTGTTTTTCTATATCATAGTTCCCATTCTCATCAACTGGAATTTCAAATTCAATGTTTTTTATTCTGTATAATGATGCTTTCTTTGTCCAAGAAAAATCTTTAGAGGAAAATACTGACCTTAATTTAATTTCTATATATCTCAACGATATATTGCCTATATCTTCTTTCAAATACCATATTCTAGAATCCGATCCTAAAGAAAATTTTGTCTTTTCCCTATAAATGATAGTTCCTGCATTTGCACCATTTGTAGTTATTTGCAAACATTCCATATCATAATCGTAAGTGTTTATATAACCTTTATTCATATCGCCAGTTGTTTTTGCAGAATAAACTGGATATTCTCCTGAATTAGCATTTATATATTTAAGAGAATACTTTGAGTTTCCTCCTTGATTATCCATAATTTCATCTAATTTAACTTTTCTGTACCTTACTTCAGCCATTCCAATTCCTCCTTGAATTCATTCATTAGAGAAATCATATCGTCAAGTAACATTTGAAATTCATCTACTGTTACTACCTTCTTAGCCTTTTTAAGTCCTATTTCAATTTTTTCTTCTTCTGACCAAAAATTCTCTATTATCCAAGATTTATCCTTATCAAAATCTTTTATATCAATTAATTTTAATTTAGGATCTGATTCAATATGAGTTTTTATTAAATCTCTTAGGTTGTTTTTATCTTCTTTTCTATAGAAATTGTATTTGGCAACGGCTTCTTTTAAATCATTATCTTCTATGTCAAACCTATATACATCAAGACTTTCTCCTATACTCGTTGCAATATAAGTAAATACAGGATAATCTTGTTTTTTATTGTCTTCTTTTTCTCGTTCTGTTGCTTTTCTAACTGTCAATATATAAGTCTTTTTAGGTGTGTTGAAAAACGCTCCTACTGGTAGGGAAATTATTGCTTCTATAAAGAAATTGTTTAGCATATATTCTTTTAATTTAGAGTTAGCATAGTTTGAAAATATACCATCAGGCAATACAACATTTGCAGTTCCCCCTGGTTTTAGTGATTTTAAAATCCATTCTAAAAACAAGCTTTCGACACCAGCACCATTTAAATCGTAATATCCAGTAGCTTTTGCTGATTCCATCATTACCTTGCTTTGATAATACGGAGGGTTTGCAAGTATTAAATCATATTTATTTTCTTCTAACTCTCCTAATGTTCCAAGCATTGTTTGGTGTAGGTAATAAGAATCATTCAGTAAACTTTGAGATATGGTTTTAACATCTTGTAATGAGTTATTTTTCTTGAAAAGTTCAGAAAAATAAATAAGCATATTAGCCTTAGCAAGTATTATTGTTAAGTCATCTCTTTCAGACATCATCTTATCGTAGCCAATTATTTCAATTCGTTTTTCTAATTTTTTCTTTTTGTAGGTAAAATATTCAGAAATTTTATCTTCTATTGCTTCTAGGATAAATTTTCCAACCCCACAAGCGGGGTCACATATTGACATTCCCTCATATATATCAACCATCTCAATCATTTCATTTACTATCTTTAATGGTGTGAAAAACTGTCCCATATTTGATTTTTCATCACTATGTTTCATGAATGTTTCAAATAGTTTCGACTTGAAATCTGTACTTATATGGATAAATTTTCCATTTTCTTTTTCGTAATTTTCAAACTCTAAAACCACTTCTTTAAATATTTTATCTGTGTTATCTAGGCTTATATATTGATTATATTCATCTTTTTTAACATGAAAAACTTGACCATTTATAATGCTTGTACCGTCTTCTCCCTCTGGAAATAGAGTCTTCATAGTTTCTCTTGGACCATCTAAGTATTTACCTAATACTTTTGCGTCATTGATACTTGGGTCTATTTTTTTATATTCTTCCTTGTACATATTTGCAATATAAGAAAATGAACTATCTCCACTTAATACTCCAATGTCTGATAGATATTTGAATAAAAATAATTCAACAAAAGTATATAAAGACATTTTTGCTGAAGCAAAAGTCAAATTTACTAATTTTCTGTTTATTTTTACTGCTAAATCTGTTGGATCTAAAAATTCTTTTTTTAGTATCTGATCAGACTCATCATTTATTGAAATCAATATATCATTTATTAACTTAGCAACTTCTTTTCCATTTTCTTTTGGTTTGATTTCTAAATTAATTAAATTATTATTTTCATCAATAATTGGATTTCCAGTTTTAGGATTAATCCAAATATATGAACTCCCGTCACTAACTACATATATTTTTGCGTTTATTGCTTTTGCAACATAAAGTTCTTGATTTATAGCTTCCTTTATATCTTTTTCACTTTTTAACTTACTCGGTCTTTTTTGCTCGACATAGATAATTACATTTTTTTCACTATCAATTATTAATACATCGGGTTTTTTTGAGCCAATTTTTTTATTTACTGAATATTCTTTAATGATTGATGATTTCATTAAATTATTAATTGTAGTTGCACCTAAGCTTAAACACTCATATTTATCTAAAATAGTTGTATTGTTGCTATATATTTCATTTTGTATCATCTGTTCAGATTTGCCCATTCTACTTATCCTCCTTATAAATTTTAACAACATCTTCTATCTTACAATCCAATGCCAAGCAAACCTTTTCTAATGACTCTAAGTTCACATAAGAGTTTTTGCTCATTCTTGATACTATGTTACTTGTTATGTTTGCAACTCTTTTTAGATCTTCTTTGTTCATTTCTTTTTCTACTAATAAGTGCAATAATGGTTTGTAAGAAATTGCCATATTATTTCCCCTAATCAATTTTATTAATTAATTTATATTATATCTTAAATAGGCTAATAAGTCATTTTAGACTATTTTTTACTTGTGTTTACGTTAGTATTTGTTGAGATAGTCCTTGTTTTTTCCTTGTCCCACTTGGAAGTGCTCCAAATTAGTAGATCAAAAGGTTGGACTAAAATTTATTTTTACTATACAATCCTTGGCATATTTTTATCTCTTCCTATAATTAAGATTTTTGGCGCTTTTTCTATATTTTTTCATAAAAAAACTGACCTCATAAAATTAATTTTTATAACTTTTGTGGTCAGTTTGTTTGTACACATGAAATTTAAAAATTAAAAATAATCTTTTAGGATATTTGTCAAATCAAATTTATTACTAGGCTTAATTATTTGGTATAGATCTGTCCTTTAGCTGTAAATGAATTTTATCATCTATTGAATCTTTCTAAGATTTTCAGTCAATTTTATTATTTAACTTTAACATATTAGTAAGAGTTTTTATTTATTCTGGATTTGTTAAGATATTTTGTTCCTATATTAAAAATTAATGAAATTTTTTCCTGTCCTTATCTATATCCCAATAAATTTCCCTATATTTCCCATCATAAATTTTTAAAATTTCTGGCATAGAATCGCTCATCTTATCCATTTTTTTAAATTCGTCGTAATCTTTCCAAAATAATTTTCCTTCCCTATTATCTTCAATTAATTTTCCAGAAAAATCATTTGTTTGGTATAAAAGTCCAATGTCTTTTTGAAATTCGCCCTTATCATTTGTAAATGCCCAAGTAATTATTCCTACGAATTTGGGATTTTTTATTTCTAAATTTGTTTCCTCTTTCGCCTCTCTTATTACTGAATTTTCAAAAGATTCGTTTTTTTCAACTTTTCCACCAGGAAAGGTAAGGCCTTCCCAGCCGTATTTTTTCTTTTTATCCAAAACTAGAACCTTATTATTTTTTTCATCATAAATTTTTACCATATTCATAAGTACAATTTTCATATATACTCCAATCCACAAAAAAAGGAAGCAAGTTTCCCCACTTCCTCTTATATTTATTTTCTTTCTAGTTCAATTTTTACACTTTTATCATTTAATTCGAATTCTTCTTTATCAAGATCTTTTACTTCCATTGTATCTGCCAAAGTTTCTTTTTTGATTTCTTCTTCGTATTCACAAAGAGCCTTTTTCAATTCATCATCTGCGCTGTAGAAAATATCAATTCTATCTGTAACTTCATAGCCATTGTCTTTTCTAAGATTTTGGATTTTTGATACAAATTCTCTTGCGTATCCTTCTTTTTTAAGATCTTCTGTAATTTCTGTATCCAAAACTACAAAGACATTTCCGTCCATCTCAACATCAAATCCTTCTTTTGCTTGGATTCTTACGTCAAGATAATCTTTTTCGACAGTATATTTTTCTCCATTTATTTCGATTTCTTGTGGAGAATTTTCAACTTTTTCTACAAATTCTTTTGCATCAACGCCAGCCAAGAATTTTCCAAAGGCTCCCACGTTTTTAGCAAAAATTTGTCCAACTTTTCTGAAGTTTGGTTTTAGATAATAATCCATAAAGTCTGAAAGATCGTCTGCAAATTCAACTTCTTTTATGTTTAATTCTTCTTTGATTAATCCTGTTAAATCGCCGATTGTGTCTTTAAATGATCCATCTACAATTATTTTTTCTAGAGGTTGACGAACCTTGATTGATTCTTTTTCCCTTGATGCACGACCAAGTGTTACCATTTTTCTTACAAGGTCCATTTTATCTTCTAATTTTTCATCAATTAAATCTTCATTAACTTTATCAAGTTTTTCAACGTGAACTGAAAGTCCATCTGTTAAATTTCTGTAGATTTCTTCTGAAATAAATGGAGCTATTGGAGCTGTCATTTTTGAAAGACTTAGTAAAACATCGAAGCATGTTTTATAAACTGCTTTTTTGGATTCTGTTAATTCTTCTCTCCAAAATCTCTTTCTATTTCTTCTTATATACCAATTTGATAAGTCTTCTACAACAAAATCATTTACCAAATGAACAACCTTGTTGTAATCGAAAGATTCCATTTGTTCGTAGTAAGCTTTTAAAAGTGAATTTAATCTTGAATATAACCACTTGTCGATTTCTTCAAGCTCTACATTTTCAAAATTTTTGATCTCATCAAGTCCAATATTATCTGTATTTGCATAAAGAACAAAGAAATTATAAACATTTTCGATTGTCCTAAAGAAATTATTTTTAACTTCAATTAGACCTTTTTCGTCAAATTTTGTTGGAACCCAACAAGGTGATACATATAATGAATAAAATCTTACTGCATCTGCCCCATATTTATCAAATAATTCAAATGGATTTAGGGTATTTCCTTTTGATTTTGACATTTTTTGTCCATTTTTATCAACAACCAAGTCGTTTACCAAAACATTTTTGTATGGTGCTTTGCCTGTTATAATTGTTGAAATAGCCATGAGTGAATAGAACCATCCTCTTGTTTGATCGATTCCTTCACAAATGAAATCTGCTGGGAAATAATTTTCAAAATCTTCTCCCTTTGCAAATGGATAATGAACTTGTGAAAATGGCATTGCTCCTGAGTCAAACCAAACGTCAATTACATCTGGAACCCTGTGCATTACTTTTCCACATTCAGGACAAGTTAAAGTCACATCATCAACATATGGTCTGTGAAGTTCTATATCTTCACTTATATCTTCTCTAGCTTTTTCGGCTAATTCTTTTCTTGAACCAATTGATTCAACATGACCACAATCGTCACATCTCCAAAGATTTAGTGGAGTTCCCCAATATCTTGATCTTGAAATTGCCCAATCTTTTACATTTTCAAGCCAATTTCCAAATCTTTTATCTCCGATTGTTTGTGGATACCAATTAACCCCATTATTATTTTCAACCATTTTTTCAGAAAGTTTGCTCATTTCTATATACCAAGATGGTTTTGCATAATAAACAAGTGGAGTTTTACATCTCCAACAGTGAGGATAATTGTGTTCGATTGTTTGTTTTTTATAAACTTTTCCCTCATCTCTTAGATGAATGAAAATTTCTTCGTTTGTATCAAAAATAAATTTGCCCTTCCAAGGAGTTTCTGTAAAACATCCTTCTAGGTCAACTGGTTGAACGAATGGTAAATTATATTTTCTTCCAAGTTGGTAGTCATCTTCACCGAAGGCTGGAGCTGTGTGAACAATTCCTGTACCGTCTTCTGCTGAAACATAATCAGCACAAGTTAAGAAAAATGCCTTGCCATCTGGTTTTACATAAGGAAGTAGTTGTTCATATTCAACATACTCAAGATCTTTTCCTTTCATCTCTTCAACAACTTCATATTCATGATCTGCCATAACTTTTTCAAGCAAAGATTTTGCTAAATAATAATAGCAGCCATCAGTTTTATCATTTACTTTTACATAGTCAAGTTCTGGATGAACAGTTAAAGCTACGTTTGATGGAAGAGTCCATGGAGTTGTTGTCCAAGCTAGGAAATATTCATTATCGGCATCTTTTTTCTTAAATTTACAAATTAAAGTTATAGCCTTATCCATTTGATAGCCTTGAGCAACTTCGTGGCTTGCAAGACCTGTACCACATCTTGGACAATATGGCATAACTTTTGCACCTTCATAAATTAATCCTTTTTTGAAAGCTTCATTTAAAAGCCACCATTCAGTTTCTATATAATCATTATCCAAAGTTATGTAAGGATTGTCCATATCGTAAAGAAAAGCCATCCTGTCTGACATATCTCTCCACATATCTGAATATTTGAAAACTGAATCTTTACATTTTTGGTTGAATTTTTCAACACCGTATTCTTCGATTTGATCTTTTTCTGTAAAGCCTAATTCTTTTTCAACTTCGATTTCAACAGGAAGGCCATGTGTATCCCATCCAGCTTTTTTCAAAACCCTAAAGCCCATCATATTTTTATATCTTGAAGTCATATCCTTTAAGGTTCTTGCTATAACGTGATGGATTCCTGGTTTTCCATTTGCTGTTGGAGGACCATCATAGATTATATATTCTTCAGCATCTTCTCTTGTTGTAAAAGTCTTATCCAACAGGTCTATATCAGCCCAGTATTTGGAAAGATCAAGTTCTCTTTGTTTAGTATTTTTTGTATCTAGTGATTTAAAACTTGCCATAATTCCCTTTCTTTCTAATTTCTTAAAATAAATTATAATAAAAAAACGCCCCCAGAAGGGACGGTCCACCCAAAAATTGAGTATGAAGTTAACGCCTATCTTACGTAATAAACTAATTTTTTCATTTATTAAGCTAAAAGATGATCTTCATAATAAAAAATTCATAGCCACTTTCACCTAAAGGCCTCTCTGTAAATTATTTTTTAAAACTACTCTTCTTTTAATTGCCTATATCTACTGACTAATTTACTATTTTTAAAGAAAAAAGTCAAATTGCTTTTTATTTAATATTTATAAAACCATAAAAAGAGTTCCTGCTGTAATTAAAATACATCCAATAATAGATTTTGTAGAAAATTCTTCGCCCAAAAATAAAAATGCAAGAATCAAAGTTAAAACTACACTCATTTTATCAATTGGAACAACCTTTGAGGCGTTTCCATATTTTAAGGCTCCATAATAGCAAAGCCAACTAAGTCCAGTCGCAAGACCTGATAAAATTAAAAAAATCCAGGATTTTTTGCTAATATTATAAATTCCAGAAAATGAAGAAGTAATAAAAACCATGCCCCAACTCATTACTAAAACTACAAAAGTCCTAATCGCAGTTGCAAGATTTGAATTTACTCCTTCAATTCCAACTTTTGCCAAAATTGAAGTAAGGGCAGCAAAAATTGATGAAAAAATCGCAAGTAAAAGCCACATAAAATCTCCTTTATTTATGAATTTTTAATCTAAATTTATCAATAGAAAAATTATCCCAGCTGTCAACATTTGAAATTTCTATGGCTTTTTCTAACATTTCTATATCAGATTTAAAATCTTTTCTATAAAGATAATAATTTTCTTCCATAAAAGAGAGCACTATCCCATCATAATCATTAAAATCTTCAATAAATCTAAGTTTTTCTACATCAAAATATTCAAAAACTTTTATCTCTAAATCTTTTAAATTTTCTTTTGTAATTGGATTAAATTTCAAATCAAAAAATCCTGCGTTTACTGCTTCATGGATTATATCCAGCCCCAAATTTTTTCTGGTTGGATAAATAGAGCCAGAAATTCCTTTTAGCCTTCCATCAATTTTTACTTCAACTCTTATCCCATTTAATTTATTTTCAAATTTTTTATCAAAATCCCTAAGATAAGTTTTCTTTTCCAAATAATATTTAATTGCATCATAAGCAAGTTTTACATAATCATCCATTTTAAAATTCTTTCTTTGTTTTAATTTTCAATTTTTATTTCCTTTTACTTTATTAATTTACCCAATTTATAGATAAATTAATTGAAAATGGGTAAACTAATAGGAAGAGAAAAAATTTTAGTTAATAAATAAACAAAAGGAGAAAATAAATGTACGATTATTTAATTATTGGAAATGGAATAGCAGGTCAAAAGGCCGCTGAAACTATTAGAAAAAAAGAAGAAAATTCTTCTATTATTATAATTTCAAAATCAGCAAAACACACTTATTGGAGAACAAAATTATCTGAGCTTATTGCAAAAGATTTTACAGATGATGAAATTTTGGTAAAAAAACCTGAATGGTACGAAAAAAATAATATAGAAGAAAAGCTTGAATGTGAAGTAGAAAAACTTGACCTTGAAAATAAAAAGGCAATTTTAAAAAATGGGGAAGAAATTGAATATAAAAAAGCCCTTATAGCAACAGGATCTCATCCATTTGTACCACCAATAAAAAATATTGACGCTGATGGAGTTTTTGCAATTAGAAGTGTTGAAGATTTAAATTCTTTCAAAAACCACATCAAAGAAAACAAGAAAGTTGTAGTAATTGGTGGAGGACTTTTGGGACTTGAAGCTGCTTTTTCTGTAAAAAATACAGGTTGCGAAGTCCTTGTTATTGAAACTTTTGACTATATTTTAGGAAAACAACTTGATAATGAGCTTTCCAAAAAACTAGAAAAAGAATTAAATGATGCAGGAATCAAAACTTCTACAGGAAAAAATACCGCAGAAATTTTAGAAAAAGACGGTAAAGTTTGTGGAATAAAACTTGAAGATGGAGAAGAAATCGAAGCAAATACAATTTTAGTTCAAACAGGCGTAAGAAATAATCTAGAACTTGCAGAAAAATCTGGACTTGAAATTGATCGTGGAATCCTTGTAAATGAAAATTTAAAAACAAGTGATGATAATGTATATGCAGCAGGAGATTGTATGCAATTAGGAAAAGCTACAATCGGTCTTTGGACAGCATCAATGGAAATGGGAGAAATTGCAGGAAGCAATATGACGGGAGATAATAAAACCTACCAAACACCAAAACCATTTTCATCCCTACTTCTTGGAGATATAAAACTATTTTCAGCAGGCTTAAATTCAGGCGAAGAAATAGAAGAAATCAAAAAAGAAGACGGAGAAAAAATCTACAAATTATTCAAAAAAGGCGAAGATTTTGTAGGAGGCATCCTCTACAAAGACATAAAATTCCAAAACGACGTTAAAAAAATAGTATTCGAAGACGAAGATCCAAAAAATACAAAACTTGGAAAAGAAATTTTTGGAATGTAAAAAAAAAGCTCTTGGCTAAACCAAGAGCTCAGACTGTAGACAAAGTAGATGAAAAATGCAACTTCATCTACTTTTTTCATGCG
>OGTS01000018.1_pt1 | contig 169598 bp, 149 predicted proteins | sample 1574681 | NCBI WGS metagenome assembly OGTS01 (sample SAMN03295829, study PRJEB24534) | human gut metagenome | isolation source: fecal sample 4 from infant 4 | host: Homo sapiens | place: USA: Pittsburgh, PA | collected 2014-07 | reverse complement strand
AATAGGCTGTATCAAATTGAATTTAAAAAATTTCAATTTGATACAGCCCCTTTTATTTTTGATATTGAAAGTACCAATTTAAATATAGATTAAAAAATTCTTTAGAAAGTTGTTACAAATTATGACATGATCATTGGATAATATATATATAAGATTTAAAATGGTATAATATCTTTATGATATAATAAAATAAATTTATAAGTATGAAAAAGTAGATTAAAAATATTAATTATAGACAATAATAAGAGTTAATTAAAAGATGTGGAGAGATTCTATGGAAGTCCTTAATGGTTTTGTTGAAAGTATCGTATTTAAAAGTGATGATACTGGATATGTGGTTTGCAAAATAAGATGTGATAATAAAGTTATTAGTGCAGTTGGAACAGTTCCTTTTTTAAAGGAAGGGCAAAATGTAAAAATTACTGGATATTGGACAGTACATAAGCAGTTTGGAAATCAATTCAACATTCAAGAGTATGAAGAAATAATGCCAAATTCATTAGATGGAATTGAAAAATATTTGAGCGCAGGTGTTATACATGGTATAGGGCCTGTTACGGCTAAAAAAATAATAGCCAAATTTGGTGAGGAAACTCTTGATATAATGGAAAATAGTATTGAAAGATTAATGGAAATTGAAGGCATTGGAGAGAAAAAATTTCAGATAATTTATGAATCATATATTGAACAGCAGGGTCTTAAAGATATAATATTATACTTTCATAAGCATGGAGTTACTAATAATCAGTGTATAAAAATATATAAAAAATTTGGTCCTAATGCAAAACAGATAGTATCAAATAATCCATATATATTATGTGAAGAAATATCTGGAATAGGTTTTAAAACAGCAGATAGAATTGCAATGAGTATAGGTATAGAAAAAGATTCTAACTTTAGAATTCAAAGTGGAATAAAATACATAATGAATCAATATTGTGCTGCTGGAAATACATATATGCCAAAGAAGAGTGTTATTGAAGAGTGTGAAAAAAATTTATTGATAACCAAGGAATTAATAGAAAAAAATATTTATGATATGGCTGCAACGCAGAAAATAGTTGTAGAAAGTGTAAATAACGAAGAGGCAGTTTTTTTACTTCAATATTATTATTGCGAACTTGGTGTTACAAGTAAAATAGTAACATTAGGGCTTCAAGATATTCCTACTATAAATTCAGATATACAATTTGAAATTGATGTATTTGAAAAAGAGCAGAAGATAAAATTTGCAGATTCTCAAAGAGAAGCAATTCTTGGTGCTTTTAACAATGGAATAGAAATAATAACAGGAGGTCCTGGAACTGGTAAAACAACAATAATAAAAGCTATAATACACATTTATGAGAATAATGGAATGAAGGTAATATTAGGAGCACCAACAGGAAGAGCAGCTAAAAGAATGACTGAATCAACAGGTCGTGAGGCAAAAACAATACACAGACTTTTGGAAATGGGAGTTTCAGAAGAGGATGAATCTGTTTTTGAAAAGGGAGAATCGTCTCCGTTAGATTGTGATGTTATTATTATAGATGAAGCATCTATGATTGACATTATGTTGATGCAGAGTCTTCTTAAAGCAATTAAATTAGGAACAAGGCTTATAGTCGTTGGAGATGTTGATCAGCTTCCATCAGTAGGTGCTGGAAATGTGTTAAGAGATTTAATTGAAAGTGAATACATTAAAGTTGTAAGGCTTAAAGAAATATTCAGGCAGGGAAATGAAAGTCTTATCGTAGTTAATGCTCATAGAATTAATGAAGGTAAGATGCCGTTATTAAATCAGAAAGATAAGGATTTTTTCTTTATAAATGGAGAGAATCAAGATAGAATTGTAGAAACAATAAAAGATTTAATAAATAGGCGACTTCCGAAGTTTAATAGGTCATGGGATAGATTGAGAGATATGCAAATTCTTACACCTATGAGAAAAGGAACGTTAGGTGTAATAAATTTGAATAATAGTCTTCAAGAAATGTTTAATCCTCCAGAGAAAGATAAAAAAGAAAAGACATCCAGAGATCTTGTATTTAGAGAAGGAGATAAAGTTATGCAAACTAAAAATAACTATAGTCTTAAATGGTTTAGAGTTTCTGGAAGTGGTGAAAATGAAGGCGTAGGAGTTTTTAATGGAGATTTAGGATTTATCCAAAGTATAGATGAAGAAAAAAAAGCTATGACTATAATATTTGATGATGAAAGAAAGGTATTGTATGATTTTAGTTTTTTGGATGAGTTAGACTTAGCATATGCTTGTACAATACACAAAAGCCAAGGAAGCGAATTTAAAGTTGTAATTATACCGGTATTCATGGGATCACCGTTTTTAATGAATAGGAATCTTCTTTATACAGGTATTACAAGAGCTAAACAGCTTGTAGTTGTTGTAGGATTTCAGAAAGCATTAATGTATATGATAAATAATACAAATAGTATGGAGAGGCATTCTGCTTTAAAATATAGAATAACAGATATAATATCTAAGGATGAAATTGAAAGTGGCTTTGAATATGAACTAGATGAAGAATTTCAAAAAGGGCTTGAAGAATTTGAAGAAGAGAATAATGAATAGGAGAGGAGATAATTTATGGGGGGAATATGTAAAGTAAATAAAGAAGATTTAAAATATGCAATACAAAAAATAGATTACTGGTATAAGAAACATATAAAGTTTTTAACTATAATTACAGTTCCCTTTAATACAGCGTGCATCTTTTCGGACATTATTGATAAGGCTTCTAAAAATGGAGAAAGAGTGTTATATGTTTGGGGAAAAGAACGAGAAAATAGAGAACTTGTTAATTCTATACGAGAATTTAATTCACAGATAACATATTCTTATTTTAAAGAGTCGGATTCTAACTCTCAATTAACATTTGTAAATTATAATAGTTTAAGAAATTTAAATAATCAATATGATTTAGTAATTTTTGATGATATAACATACTTCTCAAATATCAGTAATGAAAAACTTTTTGAATATGTAAGAGAATATGAAAATATGGGAAAGAGGATTATAGTTTATAACATAGAAAGACTTCCAATAATAGGAGAAAAAATAGAACTTTCGGCATATAATTATGAACAACCATTTGTAGAACCAAGAGTTATGACCACAAGGATAGATTTAAATATAGATATTCCATATAGTTTATATGATTATATAAACTGGTTTAAAGATAATAATCATAAAGTTGCTATATTAGTTCCGGATAAAGAAAAGGTAAAGCTAGTATATGAATACTTTGAACATAAACTGAGACTGTCAGAAGTGAAAATAATAAAAATTTTAGAAAAAAATGAAATGAAGAGACTTGAACGTGTATTAAAATATAAAGATAAGTCAATATTTATAATAACAAATCAGAGTGAGGAGTTATTAGAAAATTGTTATATAGATGATGCTGTTGTGATTTTTGCGGATAATATATTTTTTAACTATAAAAAAATACTGTACATCTGTGGAGGTATGAGAAATATAAACTATAATATTCCAGAAGTTTTACTTGTATCTAATAGTATATCTGAGGATATTGACAAAGCAAAAGATATAGCAAGACAATTTAATAAAATAGTATGGGAAAAAAGTCTGAAACGTTTATAAAATCAATTAATTACATTTTAAAAGGAATACTTGAAATTATATATCCAAGAGAAAGTCATTGTATAATATGTGGTGAAGAAGATTCAAATGGTCTTTGTATAAAGTGTAGAAATAGTATTTCAAGGGTAAATAATAAATTTAATAATAGTATTGATAGTTATGGTTATTATGGTGGAGTATTAAAAGAGTTAATATTAAAGTTTAAATATTATCATAATTTTACAGCAGGAGATATTTTGTCAGAATTATTAGAAGAATATATTGAAAGTGAATTTTTATATAAGGACTTCGTTATTACATATATTCCATTATCAAAAAAATCTAAAAAAAAGAGAGGATTCAATCAATGTCAATATCTTGCTGCTAAAATAGCCAATGATTTAGATATAAGATGTATGGAAGTTCTAATTAAGAAGAAAGAAAATAAAGAGCAAAAGCTACTTAAATATAATGAGAGACATGAAAATGTAAAAGATATATTTGAGTTAAAGAGAAATGTAAATATTAAAGATTTAAAGTTTATAATCATAGATGACGTAACAACAAGTGGTGCAACAATAGAAGAAGCATGTAGAATTTTAAAAAAATATGGTGTAAAACATATAAAACTATTGACCTTAGCGAAAAGTCATATATAATAGTAATGTAAAGCTAGGTTTGTGGTTGAAAGTCGATGCCAGTCGCAGGCAAAACGATCCACGTAATTTAGACAAAATGTCTAAGGAGCATGGTGCGGTATAGAAGTAAGTCCTGCCAGTTAAATCTGAGAGGGTTAGTAGTGAGGAATTAATTTTTAGTAGCGAAATCTCCAGCAGGCGAGTGTGGGGTCAAAGACCAGGTCAACTAGCTTTACTTTTTTTATACATAAAATATTCAGAATTTACAGAAAATTCTCTTGTTAAATATGATGAAAAGTGTTAAAATAAAGTTAACATAAAAAACCAAAACTTAATAAAAACTTTTTCACATAGAGAGGGGCTGGCAATAATGAAAGTCACAGTTATAGCAAAAAATATTGAACTAACACAAGCATTAAAGGAGATTGTTCAAAAAAAGATAAGCAAATTGGAAAAGTATTTTGAAGTAGAAGTTGAGGCAAAAGCTACACTTAGTGTTCAAAAAAATAGACAGATAATCGAGGTAACTATACCTTTTAATGGAGCTATTCTAAGAAGTGAAGAGTCAACAGACGATATGTATAAATCAATTGATTTAGTTGAGGATAAATTAGAAAGACAAATAAGAAAGCAAAAAACAAGATTATCTAGAAAAAAAAATGGATCATTAAAATTTGCTGCAATTAATGATAGTAAAGTAGAATCAAATGAAGATGATGAAGGAAGTTTGGTTAAAGTTAAAAAATTTGGAGTTAAACCTATGGATTCAGAAGAGGCAATACTTCAAATGGATTTATTAGGACATAATTTCTTTGTTTATCAAGATTCAGAAAGCAGCAAAGTAAATGTAGTTTATAAAAGAAAAGATGGAAATTATGGTTTGTTGGAACCTGAATTAATATAAAATTTATATAATTAAACAAAGCTGATGGTAATGAAATTCAAATTTCGTACCATTAGCTTTGATTTTTGTTGTAATATATAATGGCTATATTAAAAACATTAATTAGGATTTTTTAAATTAAGAGTAAATTTGTCACAGTATAGACATAATTATAATATATACTTATAAATTAGATGTTAAATTTCAAAAATATGTGCTATTTAGCATATTATTAACTGATGAATATGAAGAAAAATACGTACTTTTATTGAAAGTTGTGCAATTAAAATGGTATAATTTAAGAATGTTTATATGATAATAAAGCAATTTCAATGAAAATATATATAAATTGAGAGGATGACATTATGGGATTATTAAATGCCTTATTTGGAACATACAGTGAAAGAGAAGTTAAAAGACTTAAGCCTTCAATAGAAAAAATAAATTCTTTGGATGAATCAATGCAAAAACTTTCTGATGAAGAATTAAAGGCTAAAACTGTAGAGTTTAGAGAGAGATTAAAAAATGGAGAAACATTAGATGATATTTTACCAGAAGCATTTGCTGTTGTAAGAGAAGCTTCTTCAAGAGTTTTAGGAATGAAGCATTACGATGAACAGCTAATGGGTGGTATGGTTTTACACCAAGGAAGAATATCAGAAATGAAAACTGGTGAAGGTAAAACTTTGGTTGCAACATTACCAGCATATTTAAATGGATTAAGTGAAGACGGTGTTCATATAGTAACAGTTAATGACTACCTTGCAAAAAGAGATGCTGAGCAAATGGGTGAGTTATATGGATTCTTAGGATTAACAACAGGTGTTATTATACATGATTTAAATAATGATCAAAGAAGAGAAGCATATGCATGTGACATAACTTATGGAACAAACAATGAATTTGGATTTGATTACTTAAGAGATAACATGGTTATTTATAAGGAAGAAAGAGTTCAAAGACCATTAAATTTTGCAATTGTTGATGAAGTTGACTCAATTTTAATTGATGAAGCAAGAACTCCACTTATAATATCTGGTCAAGGTGAAAAATCAACTGAATTCTATAAAGTTGCAGATTATTTTGCTAAAAAGCTTGTTGCAGAAAAAGATTTTACAAAAGATGAAAAAGCTAATGCTATACTTTTAACAGATGAAGGTATCAAAAAAGCAGAGGCTACATTTAAAGTAGAAAATTATGCAGATGCTGATAATTTAGAATTACAACATTATGTTACTCAAGCTTTAAAAGCAAATTTTGCTATGAGAAAAGATAAAGATTACATGGTAAAAGATGGAGAAGTAATAATAGTTGACGAATTTACAGGAAGACTTATGGAAGGTAGAAGATACTCAGATGGCCTTCATCAAGCAATAGAAGCTAAGGAAGGTGTTAAGATTGCAAGAGAATCTAAGACATTAGCAACTATTACATTCCAAAATTACTTCAGAATGTATAAAAAGTTATCAGGTATGACTGGTACTGCATTAACTGAAGAAGGTGAATTTAGAGAAATTTATGGCTTAGACGTTATTGTAATTCCAACTCATAGACCAATAGCAAGAATAGATAATCCAGATTTAGTATTTAGTACTGAAAAAGGTAAATTCGAAGCTGTTGCATCAGAAGTTGCTAAAGCTTATGAAAAAGGTCAGCCGGTGTTAGTTGGTACAGTAAGTATTGAAAAATCAGAACTTGTATCACACTTACTTAAGAAAAAAGGAATTCCACATCAAGTATTAAATGCCAAGTTCCATGAACAAGAAGCTGAAATCATCAGTCATGCTGGTGAAAAAGGAATGGTTACTATAGCTACTAATATGGCAGGTAGAGGTACGGATATTAAACTTGGAGAAGGCGTTCTTGAATTAGGTGGACTTAAGATAATAGGTACTGAAAGACATGAATCAAGAAGAATAGATAATCAGTTAAGAGGACGTTCAGGTAGACAGGGAGATAAAGGGGAATCTACATTCTTTATCTCATTAGAAGATGACTTAATGAGAATTTTTGGTTCAGAAAAAATTCAAGGTGTAGTTGAAAAACTAGGTCTTCAAGAAGATGAAGCAATTGAAAGTAAGATGGTTTCTAAAGCTATTGAAAATGCTCAAAAGAAGGTTGAAGGTAATAACTTTGATATAAGAAAGACATTATTAGGATATGATAATGTAATGAATATTCAAAGAGAAGTAATTTACAAGCAGAGATCAGAAGTTCTTGAGGGTGAGGATGTTAAGGAAGAAATCTTATCAATGGTTAGAGAAATAATCAGTAAAGCTGTTAATACTCATATTACAGGTGAAAGTGATAATTATAGAGAAGAATTCTTACACTTAATGGTTTATTTACAAGACATGTGTATACCACCAAATAGCGTTAATTTACCAAGTCTTGAAAATATGTCAAATGAAGAGATTTCTGATAGTTTATATAAAACAGCAATTGATTTTTATGAAAACAAAGAAGAAGAATTTACTTCTGAAAGATTAAGAGAAATAGAAAGAGTAGTTCTTTTAAAAGCTGTTGATACTAAGTGGATGAATCATATTGATAACATGGATCATTTAAAACAAGGTATTGGTTTACAAGCATTTAAACAAATTGATCCAGTTCAAGCATATTCAATGGAAGGTAGTGAAATGTTTGATAATATGATCAATGAAATTAAAGAAGAAACTGTAAGATTATTATTCCATGTTAAGATTGAAAGAGCACCTGAAAGAGCAAGAGTAGCTCAAGAAACAGCAGCAGTTCATGCTGAAAGTCAAGGTGCAGGACAACAAACAAACAATGGTCCTATTAGATTACAAACTATGGTAAGATCTAATGCAAGACCAGGTCAAAGTGGTCCTATTCAAACAATAAAACCAGGCCAAGGTGGTCCAGGTGGAGTTATGGCACCAGGTTCAGGAGATTCAGCATCAGCAGATGAATCTAATGGTGAAAATCCATATGAAGGTTTAACTCATCCTTCTCAAATTCCTGTTAGAAATGAAGAAAAACATGGAAGAAATGAGTTATGCCCTTGTGGAAGTGGTAAAAAATATAAAAACTGTTGTGGAAGAGAAGTTTAATCAATTAAAAGTTAACAACTAATGGTTAAGCAGTTTGTGATAAAATTCTTACAGAATTTATATTGAATAAATTTCTAATAAGAAATCCCTTTTGGGATTTCTTATTTTATTTAGCAAATAAATTTATAGATTTTTATATAGTAAGTAATATAAACAGGCTTTACATTTTATAATTAAAGATGAACTTTTATATTGGTTGCTAATTTAAAAAATATGATATAATATTTCTTAAAGAAAAAGAAAGAGGTGACGTGGATGAATATTGAATTAGAAAAAGAATTATCTAAGCTTTCTAACTTAAAAAAATCTATAGATGAAATGGGGGCTTCACTTTGACCGTGCAGGTTTAGAAAAGGAACTTCACGAATTAGAGTGTAAAATGCAGGAACCAGGATTTTGGGATGATTCTAAAAAGGCAGAAGAAGTCACAAAGAAAAGCAAGCTTATAAAAGATAAGATTGAAAATTATGATAAACTAAAATCACAACTTGATGATATAGAAGTATTAAAAGATATTATGGAAGAAGATGATATTGAGTCTGCTAATGAAATAATACAAACAATAAAGTCAATAGAGCATGAGATTGAAGATTACAATATGAAAATACTACTATCTGGAGAATATGATAAGAATAATGCAATAGTAACGCTTCATGTTGGAGTTGGTGGAACTGATGCAAATGATTGGACAGAGATGTTATTAAGAATGTATACAAGATGGTGTGAAAATAAAGGATATTCTGTTGAAACTATTGACTTAATTGCAGGAGATGAAGCAGGAATAAAAAGTGTTACACTAAAGGTAACAGGTGAGTATGTTTATGGATATCTTAAAGCGGAAAAGGGAATACACAGATTGGTTAGAATATCTCCGTATAATGCAAATGGAAAGAGACAGACATCATTTGCATCAATGGAGGTATTACCGGAACTAACAAAGGAACAAGATATAACTATACGCCCTGATGATTTAAAAGTAGATACTTATAGATCGAGTGGTTCTGGAGGTCAGCATATAAATAAAACAGATTCAGCAGTAAGAATAACTCATATTCCAACAGGGATAGTTGTTCAATGTCAGAATGAAAGAAGTCAGTTTTCAAATAGAGAAACTGCAATGGAAATGTTGAAATCAAAACTTGTTGAATTAAAAGAAAGAGCACATAAAGAAAAAATAGAAGATCTTACTGGTGAACTTAAGGATATGGGATGGGGAAGTCAGATAAGGTCATATGTATTTCATCCATACAGTATGGTTAAAGACCATAGGACAAATGTTGAAACTTCAAATGTTAATGGAGTAATGGATGGAGATATAGATTTGTTTATAAATGCATTTTTAAAGCAGCCGAATTAAAGGAAATATGAACATAGTTTAATCATGATAAGATGATATAAACTATGTTCATATTTTTATTAGCATTCTTTTGAGCGTTTAAAATATTTTAACAATTTTTTGTTATTTTTTATAGTAATTATGGATATGAAAATAATTACTACTATAAAAGTAATGGATTGATTATATAATATTAAAATAAACTTGTTATAAGAAGAGTTATAAATTTCTTTTTGTACTATTGAGTATACATGATCTATTGCACTTGAATCAATATAATCAATTTTATCTGTAGGTGTATGAATTTTTGACAAATCTGAATGACATATAGTAATAGCATCTATACCTTGATTATTAAAACTTGCATGATCACTGGAATCTTGAATTTTTACATCATATTTCAAATTGTTTTTTGAACAAGCATCTTCTAAATATTTAAGTGTATTAGAAGTATTTTGATCTTTCAGTTCTTTTGCAGAAGTTCCAATGACAAATGAAATAGGAGTATTTGGAGCACCAATCATATCAAAATTAATAACATCAGCATTTTTTATTTCATTTAAATGTTTAGAAACAAAGTTTTTAGAACCTAGAAGTCCAAATTCTTCTCCAGTTAAGGCGACGAATATTATATCACGTTGAGGTTTTACTAAAGATGATAGATTTTTAGAAAGTTCTAATAAAAAAGAAGTTCCTGAAGCATTATCTAATGCACCGTCATAATAGTTACCAAGAGAATCAACTCCTATGTGGTCATAATGAGCAGTTAATATTAGTGGAGGTAAATTATCAGACTTTCCTTTAATTATGCCTATTATATTTGATGTTGGTTTAATAGTAGTTGTATAAGGAATCTGTACTGAAACATTACAATTATTTCGTAAACAATCTAAGATATCATTATATAATTGGGTTGTTATGTTTATGCAGAATTCATACTCTGAGTTGCAATTAAATGAACTACGGAAACTAAAATCTTTAGTTGGATTTACTTTAAATAAATATTTTTTATTATTTTGTGTAATAATTATTGATGAAGTAAGGATTTCAACATTATCAGATTTGGTAAACGTAGCTTCTGAACTTTTAAAACTAAGCATATTTTCTTTAAAATCAGTACCATATGAATATTCATGAATCACTTTTCCATTTGAAGTAATAATAATATACGGAGTTTTTTTATTAGGAATAGGGGTAACAACATCAAATGATTCTTTATAATTTGAATTTATAGGTTTTAAATTCAAAGTCTTAAAAGTACTTTCTATATATGAAGAAGCAGCATCACAACCAGGAGATCCAGCTAATCGTCCTTCATATTCATCAGATGATAATATTTCTATGGTGTTTTTTACATTTTCAGAATTAAAGTTATAGAGTTTGAATTGTAAAAAAAATGAGGTAGAAATATAAATTAATATTAATAGTAAAATAAAATAATATGTTGATAATTTTTTTTTCATTATTAAGTCCTTCTATAATAAATGTTTATATTAATATTTATTAAGTAAAGATTGTAAATATGATATTAAATTTAATATTACAACCATAAGAATTAATATTGTAAGTATACTGAAAATAATAGAAGATCAAGTACTAATGTTTTAATTTGTACTTGATCTTTTATTAATAAAAAATATATTATAAATTTTACTGATAAAATCATAATGGTTTATAAAACATGTCTATCATTGAGTATATAGCAGATAATACCATACAAATATAAATAAATATATTTAATCCTGGATTTATTATAGACATAATACCACCAGCAACAAGACAAAGCATAATAGATACGCTTAAAAATTTAAAAAATCCAGATTTGTTTGTCAAGAGAGTTATAACAGAAGAAAGCATAATTAAAAGTATTCCTAAAAAATAGAATATATTTTTTAGGATATCAGAGTAGGTCATAATTTCAAATTGATTTAAAATAAGTACAAGAAAAAGAAATAGTAATACAAATGAACATATTTTACTTATATTTTTAATCATAATTTCACCATCCTAACAATTAAATGGAAATAATTTACATAATAATTATACAGACATATTAAAATATAATCAAATAGCAAATTATTGTGCGATTAATTATAAAGTGACAAGATGGCAAATTTATTTACCTATGTATGTACACTTGTTAACTGAATAATAATAAATTGTGGTAAAATGTATATAATTAATGTTTGTGAGGTGTTTTTTTGATGAATATTTTGATTGCAGAGGATGAGAAAGACATTAGAGACCTTATCTCATTACATATGAAAAAGGAAAATCATAATGTTTTTGAAGCAAGTGATGGAAAAGAAGCTTTAGATATTTTTGAATGTGAAAAAATAGATTTAATATTAGTTGATATAATGATGCCTAAAATTAATGGAATTGCAGTTATACAGAAGGTGAGAGAGAGTTCTACTATACCAATAATATGCATTACAGCAATGGGAAGTGATTCAGATAAAGTACTTGCGCTAGGAATAGGTGCTGATGACTATTTAGTTAAACCCATAAGTCCTATAGAATTATGTGCAAGGGTATCATCTCATCTTAGAAGATGTTATAGGTATACTGAAAATAGGGAAGATACCTGTTCTACTGGAGATTTAAAAATATATTCAGACACCTTTGAAGTTTACAAAGGAGATAAAAAGATAGAGTTAAATCCTAAGGAATTTAAAATACTTAAATTATTAATATCAAATGCGGGACGAGTTTTTACAAAGAAACAAATTTATGAGCAAGTATGGGGTGAGATTTATATTGGAGATTCAAACAATATAATGGTTCATTTAAGTCATATAAGAGAAAAGATAGAAGATGATCCTAAGAATCCAGTGTATATAAAAACTATAAGAGGAATAGGGTATAAGATTGAAAGGTATAAGCCTAATGAAATCTAAGAAACGTGTAAGAAGTGTTACAACAGAAATGTTTTTTGTATATTTTTTAGGATATATAACTATTTCGATAATACTTATTCTTGCCATTCATTTATCTTTTAAGTTTTATGAAATAGCTTGTAGTAGACGTACATATAACAGGGAATACTTTGAAATGTTAGAAAAGAAAATTGAAAACGACTATACAACTATTACAGAGGAAGATCTTAAAATGATTAATGGATTTATTGTTAAAATAGATAATAATATCAGAGTTCAATATGCAATTGGATATATTGATGAAAAAAAGTTTGATGATATAAAATTAGAGGATTGTATAAGTTTACTCGGATTTAAGACCAATAGTGAATTCAAAGTAAGACCACCTGATATTCTTTCAAGAAATATTTTTAAAAATTGTAATAATGCTATTGTAACTGTTGATGAAGGTGAAAAATATTCAATATATACAAGATACATGCATGAAGATAAGTCACTACTTGTTTTGGGGTGCCCTTATTCAGAAATAACAAAATCTAACTTAGTGACTCAGATACTTCCACATCATTATATAGTAAAAGGACTTGCATTTTGTAATGTGATGATTGTTTTATGTATTGTATATATTCTTGCTCAAAAAACTTCAAAGGAATTTATAAATCCCATAAGGACTCTCCTTAGAGGGGTTACAGAAATAGCTAATGGAAATTACGATGTTAGAGTTGAAAGTGAAAAAATAAATGAATTTTTAGAATTAACTAATGGTTTTAATAATATGGCTCAGACAATACAGAATGAGCAAAAGGAAAATAGAAAGCTTGAAAAAATGAGAGAAGATTTAATTTTAGATATATCACATGATTTAAAAAATCCTCTTGCATCAATAATGGGTTATAGTGAAACTTTAATAAATTCAGATGATTTAAATTCTGAAGAGATGAAGGAATATCTTACTATAATAAATAGAAATTCCTATAGAGCGAATAAGCTTATTAATGATTTATTTGAGTTTTCTTTATATAACAATACTGACTATCAATTTAATCTTGTTAAACAAGACATTTGTGAAGTATTAAGACAAATAATAGCTAATTTTATTCCAGAGTTTGATCATAAGGAATTCATATATGATTTTGAAATCTTTGATGAAAGTTATTATGTTATGATGGATGAAGAAAAATTATATAGAGCTATCAATAATATTCTTGAGAATAAAGTAAAATATAATAAAGCTGGAAATGAAATTTTTATAAAAACAGAAATTATTGATGATAAATTTTATATTAGATTTTTTGATAATGGGGATACAATACCAGAAGAATATAAAGAAAGTATATTTAATCCATTTGTAAGAACTGATAAATCAAGAAATTCTAAGACTGGTGGAACAGGACTTGGACTGTCTATAACAAAAAGAATACTAAATAAACATAATGGTGATATAAAAATACTAGAAAGTGAAATAGGAACTAACTTTGAGGTATATCTTCCTTTACTTAGAGAATAGCTGAAGAAGTTAAAATATGAAAATAATATTTAAGGTATTTTTAATGTTACAACAACTATTAATTAATACGAATTAAATATAATTATTATTATAAGTACAGATTTCAGAATAATAATATTGGTGTTTACGGAAAAGGGTAGAGGAGGTAAAGTATTGGATTTAAATAAAAGATTAAATCAAATAAAAATAAGGGATATTATTATTATTTATTTATTTAGTACATTTATCGTTAGTGGAATAATATTTGGTATTGTAAAAATTAATCAAAAAGAGGTTGAAAATTTTATTTTAAATACATTAACTTTAATTTTACAGCTAGTAGTACTGATAATATTAGTATTAAAAATTAAGTTATCAAAGCAAGATATAATGTTCTTATATGAGGATTTTAAGAAAAAGATAGATAAAAGAGAGCTATTTAATGTTACTTTCATTAAGATATGTATAGCATTAGGTGGAGGTAAATTAATCATAAGTTTTCTTTATTTTATTGATCCAAGCATAGTAAATAATTTTATTTATGAATCAAGTTCATTGATAAATACATTTAGAAATTATCTATTAAATGTAGTACTACTAGTGATGATAGCACCAATTGTAGATGAGATTGTTTTTAGAGGTGTGATATTCAATAGGATTATACAAAAATTTAATTTGTGCGTTGGAATAATCGTATCATCTATAATTTATGCATCATTTTATGCTGGAAGCGGAATTGCAGGTGCTTTTGCTTTAGGGATAATTAATTGTATATTATATATTAAATATAGAAATATTTTAATTAATATTTTTGTGAATTTTATAAACAATGTTATTGTTTTAATTTCAGTATTACCGGTAGTTAATAAAAATGTAAATGATATGATAATAACGTACAGTAATGTAATTATAAATATTTTTTTGGGAAGCATATTTTGTATTGGTGGAATTTATTTATTAATAAAATTTATAAATAAAAATAGTAATGTCTTAATTTCATATGATAAATATGTAAAAGCACATAAAGAATTAAATATAAAAACTTAAATAATAGTTTGAGGTTTTCTTGATATAATTATAAAATTAAGTCTATAATAGTATATAAGGTTATTTATTGCCATTACTTATAAAGTAATGGCAATATTATTTGTATAAAGATAATATTTAAAGTTATATTTTACAATTTTATGCAAATAATATAAGTGAATTAATCAAAATAGAGGATAAAATGGGAGGCAATTATGAATTCTATAGAAAATAGGTTAGCTGAGGAGCTAGGAATAAAATTAAGTCAAGTTCAGAATGTAATAGGACTTTTAGATGATGGAAATACAGTTCCGTTTATTTCTAGATATAGAAAGGAAGCTACAGGGGGACTTTCAGATGAAATATTAAGAAAGTTATCAGAAAGACTTACTTATTTAAGAAATTTACAAGAAAGAAAAGCGGATGTAAGAAGACTTATAGAAGAGCAGGAAAAGTTTACAGAAGAAATAGGAAAAGCACTAGAAAAAGCACAAACTTTAACAGAGGTTGAAGATATATATAGACCGTATAAACCTAAAAAGAGAACAAGAGCAACTATTGCCCAAGGAAAGGGATTGGCTCCATTAGCTGAACTTATTAAAGAGGGGAAATTTACAGGTAATATAGATGAAGAAGCATCTAAGTATATTAATGAAGAAAAGGGAGTAAAATCTGCAGAAGAAGCTATATCAGGTGCTTTAGATATTATTGCTGAAAATATTTCAGATGAAGCAAAATATAGAAAGCACATAAGAAACCTTGTATTTAAAGAAGGTAAGATAGAATCAAAAGGAAGCAGTGATGAACCAACTCCTTATGAAATGTATTATGATTATTGTGAAGATGTATATAAAATACCACCTCATAGAATTTTAGCAATAAATAGAGGTGAAAAAGAAAAAGTATTAGCCGTAAAAATAGTTTTAAATGAAGATAAATCCATAACTTATCTTGAAAACAATATACTTACAGGAAATAATATTGTTGATGAAAAATTAAAATTAGCAATAAGAGATTCATATAAAAGATTAATATTTCCATCAATAGAAAGGGAAATAAGAAATGAATTAACAGATAAAGGTGAAGAAGGGGCAATAAAAATATTTAAAGAAAATTTAAAGGCACTTCTTCTTCAAGCGCCTATAAAGGGAAAAGTTGTTATGGGGTTTGACCCTGGGTTTAGAACAGGATGTAAAATTGCTATATTAGATGCTACAGGTAAATTCTTAGAAAATACAGCTGTTTATCCAACTCTTCCTAAAAAGGATATTGAAGGTACTAAAAAGACACTGAAAGCACTTATATCAAAATATGATGTTGATGTTATATCACTTGGAAATGGTACTGCATCAAGAGAATCAGAAGAAGTAATTGCAGAAATGATTAGTGAAATAAAGAAAGAAACAGGGAAAGAGCTTTCTTATGTTATAGTATCAGAAGCAGGGGCTTCAGTATACTCAGCCTCAGAACTAGCAACTAAGGAATATCCTGATTTAGATGTTACAGTAAGAGGGGCAATATCAATAGGAAGAAGACTTCAAGATCCTCTTGCAGAACTAGTAAAAATAGATCCAAAAGCAATAGGAGTAGGTCAATATCAACATGATGTAACGCCTAAAAAGCTTGAAGAATCATTGGCAGGAGTTGTAGAAGATTCTGTTAATACAGTAGGTGTAGATTTAAACATTGCAACTCCATCATTATTAACACATATATCTGGAATTAATGCATCAATAGCAAAGAATATAGTTGATTATAGAGATGAAAAAGGTGGATTTATATCAAGAAAAGAGCTTCTTAAAGTAAAAAGGCTGGGACAGAAGGCTTATGAACAGTGCGCAGGTTTCCTTAGGGTATCAGAAAGCAAAGAACCTTTAGATAATACATCAGTTCATCCAGAATCATATGAAGCTGCTAAAAAAATAATAGAGGTACTTGGATACAATAAGGAAGACTTAAAAAATAAAAATCTTAATGATATAGATGAGAGAGCAGAATTAAAAGGACTTCACAAATTAAGTGAGGAAGTAGAAATTGGAGAACTTACACTAAAGGATATTATAAAGGAACTTAAAAAGCCTGGAAGAGATCCAAGAGAAGAAATGCCAAAGCCAATTCTCAAAACTGGAATTATAGAGATGAAAGATTTAAAGCCAGGCATGGTTTTAGCTGGAACAGTAAGAAATGTTTCGGATTTTGGTGCTTTTGTGGATATTGGAGTGCATCAAGATGGATTAGTTCACAAAAGCCAGATGGCAGATAGATTTGTAAAGCATCCATTAGATATTGTTAAAGTTGGAGATGTAGTAAAAGTATCTATTTTAGAAGTGGATGAGAAAAGAAAAAGGATATCATTAACTATGAAGGATATCAAAGAGTCGGAATAGTATAATTAATTAAAGTCTGGATTAAGTATTTATAATTGAAAGTATTGACTTAATCCAGATTTTTAATATATATTTGGAGGATATAAGGTGAATAGAGAAAAGTTTTATACCAATAGAAGAAATATTGTTTTATTAGCTACTTTATGTTGTTTTTTATGGGGAAGCGCTTATCCTGCAATAAAAGGAGGATATGAATTATTCAATATATCAGGAGGGGATATTCCAAGCAAGTTGATTTTTGCTGGATATAGATTTGCATTAGCAGGCATAATAGTTCTTTGGGTTCAAATCATTAGTAAAAAAAATATTTTTGTTTTAAATAAAAAAGAAATATTTCAAGTTACATTGCTAGGAATATTTCAAACAACATTACAATATATATTCTTTTACATAGGACTTGCATATACAACAGGAATAAGGAGTTCTATAATAAATGGAACCGGAGCATTTTTTAGTATCTTATTAGCGCACTTTATTTATAAGAATGATAGACTTAATGTGAATAAGATTGTTGGATGTATTGTTGGATTTATAGGAGTAATTATAGTTAATTTAAATGGACAAGACTTTTTTGCAAGTTCTTTTTCCATTCAAGGTGAAGGCTTTGTTATGTTGGCAGCATTAATTCTTTCAGCATCATCAATTTATGGAAAGAAAATAACTCAGAATCAAGATGCATCTATTGTTACAGGATATCAATTATTTATTGGTGGATTAATTTTGTTATTATTAGGATATATATCAGGAGGATGTTTATCTGGTTTTACATTTAAATCTACAAGCTTACTAATTTATATGGCACTTTTATCATCAGTAGCATTTGCAGTATGGACTCAGTTGTTAAAGTATAATAAAGTAGGAATAATATCAATATTCAATTTTTTAGTTCCTGTCTTTGGAAGTTTGCTTTCAGCAATTTTTCTTGGAGAAAATATATTTGATATAAAGATACTAATATCATTAATTTTCGTCTGCTTAGGGATATATATGGTTTATAAAATTAAATAAAGTTAGAGTAAAAAAGTTTATCTTAGAATTATATAAAATGATTTTAAGATAAACTTTTTTTGTAAATATTTTATTAAAAGAATGAAACACTATAAATAAGATATATTTTTATTTATAATGTTTTAATTGAAATATAAGCATTTTATATATATAATATTTATATAAAATAAAATATATCTTCAGGGCAGGGTGAAAATCCCTACTGGCGGTACAGCCCGCGAGCTATTTTAGCAGATTCGGTGTAATTCCGAAGCCAACAGTATAGTCTGGATGAAAGAAGGTAACCTATTAGGAAATATGAGTTTTTTGTATGTTTGTATTTGTGCCCTGATGTTTTTTTGCATCAGGGTTTATTTATTTTATAGGAAATTATATATATGATAATCAATGCGTACAAAATCATAAGCCTGATAAGCTACCCTAAGAAGATAATTCAGGGAGGCAGATTATGAACAATAAAACAAGTAAGCTTATTAAAATTTCTTTGTTATCGGCAATCGCACTAATACTTATGTATTTTGATTTTCCGGTAATCCCCATATTTCCATGGCTTAAAATCGATTTAAGTGATGTGCCAGCATTGTTAGGAGCTTTTGGTTTTGGTCCTATTGTTGGAATATTAATAGAATTAATTAAAAATTTATTATATTTCTTTATAAAGGGAAGTAGTATAGCTGGAGTTATTGCTAATTTTATTGTTGGATCAGCACTAGTTTTACCAGCAGGATTTATTTATCATAGAAATAAGAGTAAGAAGAATGCAATTGTAGGAATGGTAGTTGGTCTACTTATAATGGAGGTTGCAGGAATCCTAGCTAATGTATATATATTACTTCCTTTATACGGAATGCAGATGTCACCAGAAGAATTAGCTAAGTATGTTACTGTGGGATTACTACCTTTTAATGGAGTAAAAGCTGCAATGGTAAATGTATTAACATATTTCTTATATAAAAGAGTATCAGTATCTATATTTAAAGCAGAACCTAATTTTGGTTCAGTCACAGATAAAAAAACAGTATAAATAAAAATTTGTAAAATAAAAATCTTAATCCTTTAAAATAAGTAAGGATTAAGATTTTTATTTTATATTAATTTATTCTAAGCCACATTAATAAAGCATTTTCCTTATTATCTTGATAATATTCTTTTCTTATACCATCAATTATGAAACCATGCTTTTCATAAACTGATATAGCAGCTTTATTGCTCTCTCTAACTTCTAATGTATATGCAGTACAGTTTTTCTCATTACAGTAGCTTAGCATTGATTCGATAAGCTTTGAGCCAATTCCAAGTTTTCTGTAATTAGGGTGTACAGCTACATTTGTTATATGAGATTCATCAACAATAATCCATGTTCCAATAAAACCTACAACTTTATTATCAATTTTAGCAACAAAATATTTTGCTAGTGAATTGTTCAATTCTTGTTCATATGATAATCTGCTCCATGGAGATGAAAAACTTAGATTACTAATTTCTAAAACATCATCAATGTCATTTTCATCCATAATACTAACATGTACATTCATTTTTTAGTTGCATCCTTTGTTCATATTCTCTTTCAGCTTGAGGTTTTTTTAAATAAAATGGAGTAGAGTTTGGATCATCACAAATTCCATTTTTCAACAATATGCTTCCTAATTCACCTAGAGCTGATGCACGTACAAGATTTAAATGATTAGGTGGAAAATAAGCGTTAGGACAATTTTTAATTAAATAATCTTTATATTTATCTAATCCATCTCCAATAAACATTACCTTTTCATTTTTTGATTTTAGTAACTCTATAAGATCATCTAAATCCAAAGCAGAGTAGTCTGTAAGTTTTTCAAGAGATACAACTTTTGTATCAGAATTAATATTAGATTTATATAAAGCTGTATATACGCTATTCCTTAATGCATCCATTACAGGACATATAAGACCGTCAAATTCAGATGCAGAAAAAGCTAAGGCATCAAGACTTGATATACTTACATAAGGTTTATTACTACCAAAGCTAAGACCTTTAACTGTTGCCATTCCTATTCTTAATCCAGTAAATGAACCTGGTCCTTTAGAAACAACATAACCATCTATGTCATTTACAGTAAGATTATTATATTTTAATAAATCTTCAATAATACTCATTAAAACAACTGAATGTTCTCTTTTATCATTTAGTGTAATTTCGCTTAATAAATTTTCATCTTTCATCAAAGCAACAGTAGCTACCTTGGATGAAGAATCTATAGCTAATGTAATCATAATTTCAGCTCCTTTATATAATTATATCTTTCTCCATAAGGAGTTAATGTAATTTTTCTATAACTTTCTCCTTTAGAAAGGTCCTTTTCTATATAAATATGAAGTAAGTCTTTTGGCAGTATTTCTTCAATATAATTTGCCCATTCTATAATTGAGACTGCATCTGAAAAAATGTAATCATCAAATCCTATTGCATAAATTTCATCAGGATCACTTACTCTATATACATCAAAGTGATTTAATTTTAAACGTCCACTATCATATTCATTAACAATTGTAAAAGTAGGACTTGTAATGTTATCATCTATATCAAGGCCTCTAGCAATTCCTTTAGTTATATGAGTTTTGCCAGTACCTAAATCACCAGTTAAACAGACTATATCACCCGGATTTAATAATTTTCCTAATTGTATTCCCAGTTTTGTTGTCTCTTCAACACTGTTAAATTCAAATTTCATAAAATACCTCCTAGGTATAAGATTTACACAACTATTGTTATGCATTTTCTTATTCTTTTATTGTATATCAAAATTCTATAAAAGCAAATTAAATAATATTTTGGGAGTTTTTTTTTACTTTTATATATACTACATTAAAATGTAATAATTTTGTATATATTTATTTGATATTAGTTGGTATAATAATATAAGATGTTAACTATAAATATTAATAAAAAAATGAGTATAATTAACTTATTAACTAAAAAGTACTAAAAAGCAATACTAGGAAGTGTTTATGGTACAGGAGGTGCTTTCCTTGAAAAAGATTACTTTTGCAATGGTTATAATAACTATTGTTTTGTCTTTGGGAATGAGTGTATTTTCAAGCCCATTATTAGCTAATACAGATAATACTTCAACAAACAGAGTAGAGAGTAGAGATAGATATTTAAATATAATGACAGTAAATAAACCACAATATGATATGGTAAAGAAAATAACCAAGGACAAGCACAATGTTGAGTATATGTTTACTGAAGGAAATGATATAAGAGATTTTAAATATAATAACGAAGTTATAGAAAATGTTTCAAACATGGATTTATTTATATATTCAGGTACTAGTTTTGAACCTTGGACAAATACTTTTATAGATGAACTTAAAAAAGGGAATCTTGGAATAATAAATATGGCAAGAGGTATAAGACTTTTAAATTATGAACAGGATGGAATCAGCAAAGAAAATCCTTATTATTTTAGTGGTATTGAAGAATATAAAATAGCATTGTATAATGCGAAGGCAGCAATACAAGATAGAGATCCTCAGAATAGAGATTATTATGAAGATAATTATAATGAAGCTATAAAGGACTTTGAAAAAAGGATAAAACATTATGATAGAAAAATAAAACAGCTTAATGGATTTACTTTTATAACATTAAGCAATGATTTTGATTATTTATTAAAAGATCTTGGACTTAACATTGTAAAGCTTGATAATCATGAATTAAGTGAATTTATAAAAATAAATAATTTAGATATAAATAAAGTGGTAGTAATTGAAGATGGAGAAAAGCCATCAGGTTTAGACTTATCACCATATTATTCAGTTAAATTATGGAAGTATTATGGAAAGATGTCTTTTGATGATTTGATAGAGTATAATGTAAATGAATTAAGTAAATTTGCAAAAGATGAACCAGCAAAGGAAGATAGCAAGTCAGAAAAGACTAGTGCATCTGCACAACATAGTCAAAAAGTATAATTTTTATATTTATATTTATAATGATTTTATATCAAAAGATTAAATCATTATAAATATAATAAAAAAATATGTTGCATTGTTTGAAAATTTAGTATATAATAATTTTTGTCTTAGGGGTATGGCTCAACGGTAGAGTAGTGGTCTCCAAAACCATTGGTTCTGGGTTCAAATCCTAGTGCCCCTGCCAGAATTGTCGTAGCACGTTGTGCTACGGCTTTTTTTATATTTAAATATAAATATTGATAAAGTTAATATTTCATAGGATTGAGAATTTATAAAAAACATATAAACCATAATGTATTGAAATTTTTGAATGTAAAATAAATAAAAAGGGTGGTTTTATGGACAAGAATAAATTAAAAGAAATTAAAGAACATGGAACTGAGAATTTTCCCTGTGGATTTTATTTAAAAAGTAGCAATAAAGATAAACTTCTTGTAAAACATCATTGGCATAGTGAACTTGAAATGATTTATTTAAAAAAAGGTAAATATGTTGTAGAAATAAATATGGATAAACATATAATTGATGATGAATGTTTTTGTTTTATAAATAGTGAGGAACTTCACTATATTGATTCAACATTTCCATATAGTGAAAGTGCAGTTGTTTTTGATTTGAGAATGTTGAGTTTTGACATGATAGATTCAATACAGATGAAGCTTATCCAACCGATGCTTAATGGAAATTTAAAGCTTCCATCTTTTATACATATTGAGAATGATTTTTCTAAAAAAATATTACATGAATATAAAAATATATTAAAGGCTTTTAAAGATGAAGGTCCTCTTTCACAAGAAATAGAAGGGAATAGGGCTGAAAATCTTTCATCGCAAATAAAAATTAAAGCATCACTTCTTAATATTTTAGCATTGCTATATGAAAATGAGTTAATTGTAAACAATACTTCTGAAAGTGAAAATTATAAGGTAGAGTATATAAAAACTATAATATCTTATATTCAAAAAAATTATAGTGAAAAGATATATATAAAAGATATGGCTAGACAAATTAATATGAATGAACAGTATTTTTGTAGGTTTTTCAAATCAATGATAGGAAGATCTCCAATTGAATATCTTAATGAATATAGAATAAAAAAGATTGAAGAATTGTTAATTAGTACAGACAGAAAAGTTATGGATATATGTCTTGAATGTGGATTTAATAATATGGGCAATTTTATAAATGTATTTAAAAAATTTACTGGAATGAGCCCAATAAAATATAGACAGGAATTTAAGAATAAAAAGTCATAATAACATAATTTTAAATCATAAATACATAAGAAAAAAAATATAAAACTCATTAATATATAATTATAGGATTTATATTATAAGTAAAAATAAAGAAATTATTTTATATATTAGGGAGGCAAATTATGAATTTATGTAAAGGAAAACATGAGGTGTTTGGAAAAATAAAAAATTATGAAGTTGATGGAAATAAAGTAATAATCAAATATGAAAATATAGATGCAATTATATCAATTATTAGTGACGATATTATTAACTTTTTTGTTCCGCTATTTAGAAAAGAAAGAATTTCTAAAGCGGTAGAAAATATAGAGTTACTAAAAGATGATGAATTAAATTTTGATATAAAAGAGTTTGAAGGTAAAATACAAATTACTACCAATAAACTTATAGTAAAAGTACATGATGAATTTATAGTTGATATATATGATTCTAATGAAACTTTGCTATGTAGTGATTATAGAGAAAAATGTGATCCATTTAAAAGAAGATATGGAGATTATCAGCTTGCTGAAGCAGAAGGACACTCAACAAGCAGAGATTCAGAATATAAGGTTTATGTTGCGAAGAATATGGAAGAGGATATGTATTTTTATGGATTTGGTGAAAAGACAGGCCATTTAAATAAAAAGGGATATCACTATGTAAATTGGAATACTGATAATCCTGCACCACATGGAGAAACTTTTGACAGACTTTATCAATCAGTTCCGTTTTTTATAGGTTTAAAGAAAGATAATGCTTTTGGAATATTTTTTGATAATCATTTTGAGACACATTTTGATATGGGAAGAGATAATTCAAAATATTATTATTTTTCAGCAGTAGACGGTAATCTTGATTATTATTTTATATATGGACCTAGTATAAAGAATGTTGTAAGTGGATATACAACTCTTACAGGTACTATGCCTATGCCGCAGAAATGGACTCTTGGTTATCAACAGTGTAGATGGTCATACGATAATGAAGAAAGAGTTATGGAAATTGCAGAGAATTTTAGAAAAAGAGATATACCGTGTGATACTATTTACTTGGATATTGATTATATGGATGGATATAGAGTATTTACATGGGATAATGAAAGATTTAAAAATCCAGAAGATATGATTAAAAAGCTAAAAGAAATGGGATTCAAAGTAGTAACTATTATAGATCCAGGAGTTAAAGTGGACAAGAATTATAAAATTTATAAGGAAGGTCTTGAAAATAAATATTTCGCAACCGATAAGAATGATATTACTTATGTGAATGAAGTGTGGCCTGGAGATGCTGTATATCCTGATTTTTTAAATTCCAATGTAAGAGAGTGGTGGGCAGATAATCAGAAGATAATGATGGATGCAGGGGTAAGTGGAATATGGAATGATATGAATGAACCTGCAAGCTTTAGGGGACCGCTTCCTGATGATGTAATGTTCAATAATGATGGGATACCCGTTGAACATAGAGAGGCGCATAATGTTTATGGTCATTTTATGGCAAAAGCAACCTATGAAGGTATAAAATCATCAATCAATAAGAGACCATTTATAGTAACAAGAGCAGGTTATGCTGGTACGCAGAAATATTCAACTGTATGGACAGGAGATAATCAAAGCACATGGGAACATTTGAGAATGTCAGTTCCGATGCTTATGAATATGGGGTTAAGTGGAATGACTTTTTGTGGTACTGATGTAGGTGGATTTGGTCATGATTGTAGTGCAGAGTTATTAAGTAGATGGGTTCAAGTAGGAGCATTTACTCCACTATTTAGAAATCACGCTGCAATGGGAACAAGAGATCAGGAGCCATGGGCATTTGATAAAGAAACAGAAGATATTAATAGAAAATATATTAAACTTCGTTATAAATTAATACCATATATGTATGATACAATGTGGAAATGCAGCAATAGTGGATCACCATTTTTAAAACCTTTATTATTCGATTATCAAAATGATAAAAACACATATGAAATTAATGACCAATTCATTTGCGGTGATAATATTTTAGTTGCACCAGTATTAGAACAAGGCGCAAAATGTAGGATGGTATATCTTCCAGAGGGAAATACATGGATAGATTATTGGACAAAAGAAGAATTCAAGGGTGGACAATATATAATTAAGAATACACCATTAGATGTATGCCCAATATTTATAAAAGGTGGTACTATAATCCCAATATGTGAAGAACAAAATTATATTGGGGAAAAGGAATTAAATAAATTAACAATGGAACTTTATTTGAGTTCTGATAAAACAAATAGTACTTATAATCATTATATTGATGATGGAGAAAGCTTTAAATATGAAAATGGAGAATATAATATTTATGAGATAAATGTTGAAGAAAATGATAACATAAATATATCTATAAATATACTAAATAACAAGTTTAATGATAATTATGATAGTATAGAAATAATGTTTATAAACTGGTCTGGTAAGGATGTTTTTATAAATAATGAAAAAATTAAAGTGGATAATAACAGAATATTAATCAACAAAAGTAAATTAAACTGTGATTAAAATTAAAAAAATAATAAAAATTGTGGATAAAATTTATAACTATCTTAATCATTAAGAGAGAAGCAAAATAATGGATTATTTTATTTAGCTGTTATATAATATAGTTTATAAAATATATTATTGGGGTGAAGTTTATATGTTAAAAGTTACAAAAACAGATAAGGCTCCAGCAGCTATAGGTCCATATTCTCAAGCTGTTGCCTTTGGAGATTTATTATTTACATCAGGTCAAATTGCTTTAAATCCTGAAAATGGAGAAGTTGTAGGAAGTACTATTGAAGAACAGGCAGAACAAGTAATGAAAAATATTTCAGCTATATTAGAAGCTAATAATATTGATTTTAATAATGTTATTAAAACTACATGCTTTTTAGCTGATATTGCTGATTTTACAAAATTTAATGAAATATATGCAAAATATTTTATAAGCAATCCTGCTCGTTCATGTGTTGCAGTTAGAGAACTTCCTAAGTCAGTATTATGCGAAGTTGAAGTAATTGCTCATATTTAATTTACAATAGAACAAATATGTTAATTTATAAAATAAAAAATTACCAGAATTGATTTCTGGTAATTTTTTTATTTTTTATATTATGTCCAACAATAAAACTTATTTTATTAGGCATTTTTTAACTCTGTAATGAGCTCATCAATTAATTCCTTAACTGTTGTCATTTTATTTAGTCTATATGCATTTTCTCCACAGAATATAAGACCTTGATCTATATCTCCTTTAACAGCATTTATAAGAGCCTTACTTATACAGTAAGGAGTATTTGCTGGGTTACAAGGAGTAAGGCAGTTATAACAATGAGTTATTTTCTCAGGTCCTAGAGATGATTTTTTTACAAATTCATTTCTAAGAGCTCTTCCTGGCATTCCTACAGGACTTTTAACTATTTGAATATTATCTTTATTGCAATTAAGATAAGCGTTCTTAAACTCTTGTGAAGCATCACATTCTTCAGTTACAACAAATCTTGTAGCCATTTGAACTCCACTTGCTCCTAATTTCAAATAGTGAGCAATATCATTGCCATCGAAAACTCCGCCACCAACAACAACAGGAATTTTTTTATCATATTTTTCTTCGTATTTTCTTACTTCATCTATAACATCAATTACAGTTTTATCAAAATCAAAATCTTCATCATTTAATTCATCAAGTTTGAAACCTAGGTGTCCACCAGCTTTAGGTCCTTCTATAACAACAAGGTCAGGAGCTACATTATCGTGCTTATCCCAAAGTTTAAGAATTACCTTTGCGGCTTTTAAAGAAGAAACTATTGGAGCAATTTTTACATCATGTCCTTTTACTATTTTAGGAAGCATTGTAGGAAGTCCAGCACCTGAAATTATTAAATCTACACCTGCATCTAAAGCAGCTTTAATATGTTCTTCATAATTATTTGTTGCAACCATGGCATTAATTCCAATTATACCGTTTGGAGCTTTAGATTTTGCAAGAGCTATATGTTTTTTTAAAGACCTTAAGTTTGATTCAAGTGGATTTTTTTCAAAATCTGGCTCATTATAACCTAACTGAGCTGCGGAAATTATACCTATACCACCTGAGTTTGCTACAGCAGCAGCTAATTTAGATGAAGATACACCTATTCCCATACCACCCTGAATTATTGGAACTTCAGCATTTAAATTTCCGATTTTAAGAGAATTAAATTTCATTTCACATATATCCTTTCGCTAAATAATTTTGATTGTTAAATATTTTGATTATCAAACTAATTGTAATTATATTATAAAATAATCTAGTGATTTAAACAAGAAAAATTATATAATAATAATTTATTTATAAGAATATTTAGAAGTTTGGGTTATATTTTTCAGAAAATCTTAATAAATTTATATTATGGTTAATGATGAAAAATTATATTATATAGTTGAATTTGATAGAAAGTAATATATATTGAAAAATAATGTTGACAACTAATGTTTAATTATGATAAAATAACAAATGTCTTAGGGGTATGGCTCAACGGTAGAGTAGTGGTCTCCAAAACCATTGGTTCTGGGTTCAAATCCTAGTGCCCCTGCCAAACTAGATCGTAGTACAGCTTTTGTACTACGATCTTTTGTTATTTATTTATAAAAACATTATTATAAAAAATTTTTAATATATTAAATTGTAATTTTAAAATTCTATTCTGTTTTAAATGAAAATTCATATTATTAAATGAAAGGTTTAAGATTGTATTAAATTGAGGTGTATATAGTATTACTAAAAAATTAACAGTACTAAAGACTCGGCCTGAAAATAATAATTTTTATTTTGGAAATTTAGTTATTAAACAAATTAAAAAATACAATATTGGTATAATAAATGCATATTATGGTAATAATCCATGATGAGGTGGAATACGAAATGAATAAATTAGTTTTGCTAAATGATATAAAAAAAGAGAAAAAAGTTAATAACATTAAACAGGAAAAAAGCAGGTGTAAATTAAATACTATTGAGCCAAAGGATTATAGCAATTTTAAAGAAAAGTTTTGTGGTCATATTTCAGGAAATATAAAAGAAAATACTAGTATTATGAATCAAGTAAGCGATATAATAAGAAAGATTTTCTTTATAAATAATAGATTATTTATAGATTTAATAAATTTTTTATATGATGATTGCTTAGGGACAAGTACTGCTATAACTTTTGAAGATTTGTGTGATTTTGAAAAAGATGATTTTATTGTATCAGTATTAGATGATTATAGAGAATTTAAATATAGAATAGGAATACAATCATATGATTGTAACAATATAGCAATTTATATAAAAAAATTTCAGGTATGTGGAAATTATGAAAATGTAGTTAATTTTCAAGTAAAAAGAAACCAGTATAAAAAAGCTTGTGATAATGAAGATAATACTCCAGTAATAAAAGAAAATAATGAATTTAAAGTACTGGTTATAGATTCAGATATAGAGGTCCCAGATTTATTTGAATATAAAATAGATAGTGACAAAAAATCTGAAATTTATGAACTCAATATTTTTAAAAGTTGGAAATATGATTTTAAAAAATTAGCAGAAAATAAAATATATATGCTATCTCCTTTAAAAATATTTGATTTTAAAAAGAGGCTTAATGCATTAAAACAAGAAGGATATACAGAAAAATTTTTAAAAGAAGAAATAGGTAGATTCTTTAAAGAGATAAATGCACCACTATATAGAATGAAAGATAGTGGGAATATAATTGATGAGGATATTAAACAAATAAACATGATAGCTATGGAGCTTTTATCGTGTTTTATGAAAGACAAGTGTCTTGATCTATCTGATATATACCAAAAATTGCCTTAAAAAATCAGGAATATAAAATAATAAGTCGGGCAAAATACTATTGTCGGCAGGAGGATTTAAAAAAATTTTTCTACTGACTAAATACCAAATTAACCGAGGAGGGATCGTTATGTCAAAGAGTGCATTAGTTCCAGAAGCAAAACAAGGTTTAGCAAGGTTTAAAAACGAAGTTGCTCAAGAACTTGGAGTACCATTTAAAGAATATAATGGAGACCTTAGTTCTAGACAATGTGGTTCAGTAGGCGGAGAAATGGTAAAAAGAATGGTCGAAGAATATGAACACAGAATCTAAGCTTAGAAATTGGGTTTAAATTCTAAAGATATTATGCTATATACAAAAGTATAATATATTATTCTGAGATCGAGAAGCGTATTACTAAGTTTTAGTAATACGCTTTTTTATTAAAAAAAATTATATATTGAATCCAATAAAAGCCCATATAATACTAATAACAATAGCGGCTATAATGTCTTTTGGAAAGTGTACTCCTGCAATAATTCTTGATAATCCAATAATTATTGCTACTATAAGCATAAATAGTCCAAGGTATACATAATTAATGTAAAAATATGATATGGCTATAATAAAGGCGCTAGAAGTATGTCTGCTTGGAAAAGACTTACCTTTTCCAGGAGTATATTTTACAAGCGGAATATGATTAAATACATCATAAGGTCTAGGTCTATTAAGAATTTTACGAAGTAATGTAATAAATATAAAATTTGTTGCAGGTATTAATAAAAATAGAATAAGTTTTTCATTTTTGCTTATAAGTAGAATAGCTAAGGTAGCAAAATAGCAAAAAGCAACTATTAAAGGTGTATACTTGCATAAATATATTACTGTTTTTTCTCTAAGTTTAGTTTTTCTAAAATATGAAGTTATCTTTATATATTGTTGCTCGTTCATTAATTTCTCCTAAAAAATATAATGGTTTTAAGATATAAATATTTTATATTATATCATAGGTAACAATATTGATAAATTGCGAAAGATTAGAAATACATGATAAAATTAGAACAAAAGTTCGAAAGATATTTATAGTGTATATTACAATTGACATTTAACAATAGATAATTAATTTTTAAATTTATAATGTACAAAAGCATAGTTTAAGATAAGAGGTAAAAATTAATGAGAATAAAAAGTATATGTATTATTAATTTTGCGGGATTAAAAAATAAAATGATTGAATTCAAAGAAGGATTTAATTTAGTATATGGAGAAAATGAATCAGGAAAAAGTTCAATAGAAACATTTATAAGAATATGGCTTTATGGAATTAAAGAAGAGTTAGAAGATAGAAAAAAATATCTGCCTTTAAGTGGTGAAAAGATTTCAGGACAGTTAGTTGTTGAATATGATGGAAGGGAAATAATAATAGATAGGATATTTGGATTAGACAATAAAGAGGATATATGTGAAGTGATAGATGCTTCTACTGGAAAGAAAATAAAAGTTACACATTTAAAAGAACCAGGAAAAAGTTTATTAAATATAAGCTATTCATCATATATGAAGTCCTTAGATATTGGACAAGTACAAAAAAATACATTTGATTTCTTATATTTAAATAATAAGCATGATAAATCAGAATTGAAGGATACTAAAAAGAATAAACTTCCTTCTATTGAATTATTAGAAACAATGGAGTATGAATGTGTTAAATATAGAGAATTTTTAAGTTTGAGAAATAGAAAAATTAATGATTTGGAAGAATTAAAAAAAATAAATGATGAATTTAGTAAAGATATTAGTCTCTATAAGAATATTGATTCAATGGGAGATAATTTACTAGATAGAATATATAAATTAAAGAATGATCAACAAGAAATTGAGCGAGAAATAAATAAATATAAAATAAATTATGAGTTTATCAACAAGACTAAGAGGGAACTTATTAAGCAGGATGCTAATATTGATTGTATTGAATTTATAGGAAAGTATAGAGGGGAAATAGAGAATCTCCTTCAATCTTATAAAGATGGATTAAAGGATTTAAAATATAGATTAGAAAACCAAAGCAAACATAAGATTGATAGAAACACTAAAGACATTAATAGAAAAATCATATTAACTAATATAGAACTAGTAGTTTTATGTATATTATTTTTATTATCAGTAGTTATGAAATATATACCAGGGTCAATACTTTGTATAGTATTGTTTGTTTTTTTAATAAAAAGATATTTTAAATATTCATTAATAATTAGAAAGAATAAAATTGCAAAGAAGGATATTGATCTTATTCAAAAAGCAAAAAAGAGAGTTGAAGATGAAGAAGAAGAAATAAATATATATATTAAAGAAACCAACTGCAATAGCTATGAGGAATTTATAGAAAAGCTTACAAAGTATGATAAATATATAAGCTATAAGCATAATTATGAATTGGTTTTAAAAGAAAAAGAGGCTGAATTTAATGAAGAGAGGATTAATACTTTGCAGCATCTTTTTAAGGAAAACCAAGATATATTAAAATTGTTTTATGATACTTTATCTTGTAGCAATATAGATGAATTAGTAGAAAGAATAGAAAGATACGAAAAACTAAAAATAGATAGATTTAACATTCACAAAACTATAGAAGAAACAAAAAAATATCTTCTCAATATTGAAATTAATATAAAAGAAATTGAAAAAAGCATACTGGATAAAAAAATAATTATTGAAGCTGAAGATTATTCAATTGACAATTTAATTATAAAATTAAAAGATCTTAAAAAGAAAGTTTTATTAGAGGAATCATATGATCATATTAAATTATTTATTGGAGATGAATTAAATGGTAAAGTTTTAAAAAGACTTAACAGATTATCTTCAATGAAATTTGATAAGATTAAAATTGAAAAGGGAAGTGGAATAGAGATTTATAGTTGTGACAGATTTTATGACTTAAATAAATTAAGTAGTAGTACTATTAGCCAAATATATTTAGCATTAAGTCTATCTTTTTCAGAAATGTTTTTCAAAAATAAAAATGTACCACTTCTGTTGGATGATACATTTGCACAATATGATGACAGTAAAAGAAAAAAAGCACTACGTCTTTTGGTAGAAGAAAATTTCAAACAGATTATATTTTTTACTAGTCAGATTAATGACAAGAATATTTTGGACTATATAAATCCATATTATGAATATATAGAGATATAAATGTAAAAAATAGATGTAGGTGTTTATGTTGACATTTTTATTATAAGATAGTAATATATTATCATAATGCAAATGCAAATCATATGCAAAATGGAGGTAGAAATGAAAAAAAAGATTATTTCAGGGGCTTTGGCTGTGATTACAAGCATAATGCTCATTGGATGTGGAACAAATTCTGATACAAAAACTACAAATGATGAAGGTAATAAAAAAGTTAATATAATGGTTTCGGTATATCCGTTAAAGGAGTTTGCAGATAAAATTGCTGGAGATAAAGCAGAAGTTAGCTGCATGGTTCCTGATAATATGGAGCCTCATGATTATGAACCAAAAACAAAAGATTTTGAAGCATTAATAAAAAGTGATGCATTTATATATAATGGACTTGGCCTTGAGACATGGGTTGATCAAGTAAAGAGTGTAATAGGAGATAAAGAACTACGAATTGTGGATTCAAGTGAAGGTGTAGAAGTAAGAAAAGAAGGAGAGGTTATAGATCCACACAGTTGGCTTAGCTTAAAAGAAGCTGAAAAACAAGCTGAAAATATTAAAGATACTCTTGTTGAAATTGATGAAGATAATAAAGCTTATTATGAAGAAAATTATGATGCTTTTGTAGGTGAATTAGAAAGTTTATATAATGAGTACAAAGAAAAATTTGATAACTTATCAACAAAAGATTTTGTTACAGGGCATGCAGCTTTTGGATACTTGTGTAGAGATTTTGGATTGCAACAAAAATCAGTAGAAAACTTATTTGCAGAAGGTGAACCAACACCTAAGCAATTAGAGCAGTTAGTAACATTCTGTAAGGAAAATAATATAAAAACTGTTTTTTCAGAGTCATTAGCAAGCCCAAAGGTTTCAGAAACTTTAGCTAAGGAAGTTGGAGCAGAAGTGGTACCTATTTTAACTTTAGAATCAAATGAAGATGATAAGAGTTACGTTGAAGCAATGAGATATAATTTGGAAGAGATATATAAGTGTTTAAGTCAAGAATAATTTAACATAAAAAATAAAACCTTCTTAAGTTCCATACTTAAGAAGGTTTTATTTGTGAAATTATAATTCGATTAAGTCTTTAGATAGCTGTGAAATATTAATAGCTTTTCCTATAATTTTTATTGGAACATTATTTTGATCATATATAGGAGAACCTTGAATTTGCCATTTTGTATAGCTATTATCAGAATTTTTTATTCTTAGTCTATAAGAAATATTTTTACTTCCATTATTAAAATCATTATATAGATTTATAAAGCTTTCAATATCATCTTTATAAATAACATCGCTATTTATTAAGTTCTCTTTAAAATTTGAGATTACATGATCGTTACCAAAAAGTTTTTGACAGACAGTACTGTTTATAAGAGTATCATTTAAGATATCATATTCAAAATATATATCATCAGATAGTTTACATATTATTTCATAACGTTTATTTTCTAAATCTAATTTAGACATTGCATTTTTAGGAATTGTAATATCAGTAAATATGAAATTATATAAAGATATATTCTTATTTATTGATAAGGTATTTCCACGAGCTGATATCCAGATTATTTCACTGTCCTTTTTTATTACACGAAATTGTGCTTTAAAAGGTTGTCCGTTATCTAACTGAAATTTAAATGACCTTATTACTGAAGTCAAATCATCAGGATGAATTAAAAATTTTGAATTATTATTATAGTCTCTAAGGAATTCTTCTTTAGTGTAGCCAATCATTTTATAAAATTTATCATCAGCATATTGAATTGTAAATTTATCATTTCCATATACTTTTGCAATTCCACCAGGTACAATTTTTGTTAAAGAATCAAATTCATCATTTTCCTGTTGAGAAAGTTTTTTACTTGAAATTATATAGAGTATGAATATAATAAATAATAATAGCTGAAAAAAAAGTGATATAGTTTTTAAATTATGGCTATGTATTGAATTTATACATTGTAAGTCATAAAAAGATAGTAAAACTATAAAAATTAGTAGTACTATTGAGAGGTATTTGTATATTTTTAATGAATCATTTCTGATAATAATCATCTCCTTACTAATTATGGAATATATGTTTAGATTATACCATTATTTGATTAGATTTCAAATATATAGAAATAATTAAGGAGTTAATAGTTAAATATAAATGTAATAATAGTGCTTTTTATATAGATATAACTTATTCTTAGGTATATATATTTAATTTTGTATGTATATATATTTTATTTTGGTTAATTATTAAATTGGGAGGTGTTTTACTTGAATAATATTGTAAAACAAAATTATCTTCAAATCTTAAAAACATTTTTTTTAGGATTAATATTTTTGGCAATTGGATCATTTGCAGGGGTATATTTAATACCTTATTCAATAAAGAGTATATTGAATATAGCTTTCTTTATAGTTGTTTTATTTTCAATGTTTTCTAGAAAAGGTGGTTTTATAAGAAGTAAAAGTAGTATGTATATATATGCATTAATACTTGGAGTATTGTCAGGATCATCATATGTGTATTATTTTTATAGACTTGGAAGTGGATTGTTTATATCAGTAGTTATAGGGGTTGTATTAATTTTTGGTATAGCATATATAATAGCTTTAAGGTCAAGTGATGAAAATATTTTTAGATTAGCACCATTTGTATGGGGAGGAGTATTTGCATTATTTATTTTAGAAATTTTAAATATATTCTTATTTAGATTTAGCACATATACTTTGGTTATTTCTGCCATAGGAATAATTATTTATAGTGTTTATGCCATAATTATAATGAAATCAATACAAAGAAATTGTCAGTATGGGGTATTAAGTGAACAAGAAATTGCTATATTTGCTTATTCTATATTCATAAGCTTCTTGAACTTATTACTTGATTTATTAAGATTTGTTTCAATAATTCAGAGTGACGATAGATAGAATTGAGTCCCTTTAAACTAATTTAATAACTAGTTTAAAGGGAGTTTTTGCGTTGTAATATAGTTACAAAATATGGAATTTAACATTGACACTGCAAATTAATAACGTAAAATAATAGTAGATAGAGAAAATATTTAACATTAAGAAGGAGGAGTTATGAATCATTCTGAAGAGATTTACAATAGAAATATAAAAATTAATAAAGAAAAAAGTGATTCGTTAAAAGTAAAAATAAATACTGTAAGCATTATAAGATTAGGTATAGTAATTCTTTGTTTATTAACTGATTATTTTTTGTATAAGAATAATAATGTAAATATGATGTTATTAATAACACTAATATTTATAGGATTATTTTTATTTTTTATATATTTTCATGACTCACTATTTAACAAAAAGAAAAAAATTGATCTGTTGATAAAGATAAATAAAGACGGATTAAATCGAGTTAATGGAGATTTAAATAAAATAGAAGATGGTGGAGAAGAGTATTTAGATGTTAATCATCCTTTTTCAGATGATCTTGATATATTTGGAAGGAACTCTTTATTTAAGATTATAAATACCTGTGCTACAACAGGTGGTAGAAAAAGGCTTGCAAGTATTTTGAAAAGGGATATTACTTTTAATGAAAAAGAAATATTAGAGAGACAGAATGCTATAAAGGAAATTTCTAAGAAGATTGACTGGAGACAAAAATTAATAGTAGAAGGTCATTTTAAAGAAGATGAAAATGATAATATCGATGAATTTATAAAATGGAGTCAACAAGAGCAGAAAACCAACAGTACAATAAGTATAATTTCAACAATATTTATTGCTATAACAATAATATCTGTGTTTGCAGCATTAAAAGGTATAGTTCCAGAATCGTTTATATTATTGGATTTAATGGTCAATTACATTGTTGTAAAAACAATGACAAAAAATTTGAAAAATGAAATCAAATTATTTGAATCTATAAAAAATAGTATGACTTCATATAGTAAAGTACTGGAATTAATACAAGAGGAAAAGTTTGATTCTGGTTATTTGAGTGAACTACAAAAAGAACTTATTTCAAATAAAAATAGTGAGAATGTAAGCGTTGAAGAATTAGATTGCAGATTGTCAATGAAGAAGCTTTCTAGCATTTTTAGCTGGATAGGAGATAGTAAGTATAATGCATATTATTTTATAATAAACATAACATTGTTTTCAGATGTATTTTTAATAAGAAGTATAGAAAAATGGAAATTAAAGAATGGAAAAAATTTAAAACAATGGCTAGAGGTTATGTATAAGGTTGATGAGATGTGTAGTTTTGCAAATCTAGATTTTGAACATGAAACTTGGTGTTATCCACAAATATCTGTTGATAAAGTTATAGGAGGAGTGAATATAGGGCACCCTTTATTAAGCAAAAGCTGTATTAAAAATAATTTCTCTCTTAAAGATAATAATACTGTTGCACTTATTACAGGATCAAATATGTCTGGAAAAAGTACTTTTTTAAGAACTATAGGAATAAATATGATTTTAAGTTATACTGGAGGACCTGTATGTGCAGAAAAGTTTGTATGTGGAATAATGAACTTATATACATGCATGAGAACAAAAGATAATCTTGAAGAAAGTATATCATCGTTTTATGCAGAGATTTTAAGAATAAAATTATTAATAGATGCAGCAAAAAGAGGAGAAAGGGTGTTTTTTCTTCTTGATGAAATATTTAAAGGAACAAATTCAGAAGATAGGCATTCAGGAGCTTCCATATTAATTAAACAGCTTATAGCATACAAAGGTATGGGAATTGTTTCTACACATGACCTTGAACTATGTGATTTAGAGAAGGAAAATAGTAGTATTATAAATTATAACTTCAGAGAATTTTATGAAAATAATAAAATAAAATTTGATTATATATTAAGACGAGGAAAGAGTGAGACGAGAAATGCAGTACATCTAATGAGACTTGCAGGAATAGATATTAATTAGAGGGGAATATAAATGGGGTACATTATAGTAGATTTAGAATTTAATAATTTAAAAAATATAACAAAGTATTATGAAGATTTTTTTGAAAAAAATGCTGATTTGAAAAGTATTAATCTTGAAAATGAGATTATAGAAATTGGTGCCATTAAGGTTGATAAATATATGAAGCCTTTAGGTGAAATGAGAGAATATATAAAACCAACTATTTTTCCAATAATCAATCCTAAAGTGAGCGAAATAACAAAGATAGATAGCAATATTCTTGAAAAAAAGGGGATTACATTTGAAGAAGCTATTAATAAATTAAAAGATATGTTCGAAGATGGAGATGTATTGTGTTCATGGGCTAAAGATGATGTGGCTGAAATAATTATAAATTCCAATTATCATGGATATAAAGATTTAAATTGGCTTGATAGTTATCTAGATATTCAGGAATATGCAAGTAAAATACTTGCACATAAAAAAGTTCTTGGTCTTAAAACAGCTCTTGATGAATTAAAAATAAGGGTAAATGAGGAAAGACTTCATGATGCTTTAAATGATGCTTTTTATACAGTGGAGATATTTAAGCGTATTTATAATTCAAGAATAATAAAAAATCATATAGTGAGAGATATATATAATATGCCAGCAATTAATGTATCTAATCTTGAACAAATAGAAATAGATATAGATAAGTTACAGTTTAAATGCCCTAAATGCAGTAGAAGTGTAAATTTAGAAACGTCAATAGAACTTTTCAACTGGCGATTCGCTGCTATAGGAAGATGCTCAAAGTGTAAAAATAATATCTTGTTTGAGATAATAGTAAAGAAAACACTTCAAGGTGAAATCGGATATAAGGAAATAAGTTCTCAATTAAAAGAAGATTCTTATTTGGATTATATGTATAAATTTGATAATATAAAAGAGAGAAAAAGCTGAGAATTATGCTTTATGAAAATTTAATATATAATTAAGAAAAATTTACGAATAAGTAATAAATTCCATAAGGAAGTTTTCTTAAAAATATGGTAAAATAAATGTATAAGCTATAATAACGAATACATTTAAGGAAAGGATTTTATTTATGAATATAGCCTTTTTTCTTACTCCTAAAAATGAAGTAGTGTGTGAAAATGAAGACTCAACAATGAGACAAGTAATGGAGAAAATGGAGCATCATGGATACACTGCAATTCCTCTTATTAATAGAGAAGGAAAGTATGTTGGAACATTAACAGAAGGAGATTTGCTTTGGAAGCTTAAAAATACTCCGGATTTAAATTTTAAAAATACTGAAAGTGTCAAAGTTAAAAATATTCAAAGAAGAATTTCTCATAAATCTGTATCAATAACATCGAATATTGAAGGGTTAATATCATTAGCAATTAATCAAAATTTCGTTCCAGTTACAGATGATAATGGGATTTTTATAGGAATAATTAAGAGAAGTGATATCATTAATTACTGCTATAATGAAATGGAAAAAAGAAAAGAATATGAAAAGCAGCAGTTTGCATTATATGATGAAGGTTAAAATAGATAAGCTGATTGAATATATAATAAAGAAAAATCCCTCTTAAGTTATAGAGGGAACTTTTTTTATAAGTTTTAACTGTAAAGCTTATTAAAATTGTAACAAAGAAAAAATGTAAACAGTTTACTTGTATAAAATGTTTTCGTAGATTAATATTGTAATTAAGGTAATTAATTTAAGAGTATTATATTTAGGGAGTGATATTAATATGGCAAATGAAGAAATATTAAACAGCATGGATGAACTGTTAAAAGATTATGATGTAAAAAAACTTAACAGAGGAGATATTTTAAAAGGAACTGTTATAGATGTAAATGATAAAGAAGTTTCTGTAAATATAAATTATGCTTTTGATGGATTAATATCAAAAGAAGAAGTTTCAAGTGATGAAAAAGATCCAAGAGATGTTGTGGCAATTGGAGATGAAATTGAAGTGTATGTTATATCGCCTAATGATGGGGATGGGTACGTTGAATTGTCATTAAAAAGATCAAAACAGATAAAGGAAAAAGAAAATATAAAAGATGCATTTAAAAATGGAAATATTGTATCTGTAAAAATTAAAGAAGAAATTAAGGGTGGATTAGCTGCATATTATGGAAACTTAAGGGTGTTTATTCCAGGCTCTCTTGCAAGTAGAGAAAGAATTGAATTAAGTACTCTTGTAGGTAAAGAAATAGATGTTAAAATAACTGAATTAGATCTAAATAATAATAAAATTGTAGCATCTAGAAGAGTTATTGAAGAAGAAGAATATAACAAAAATAAAAAAGTAATATGGAACAGCTTACAAGAAGGTGAAAAGAGAACTGGAGTTGTTAAAAAGCTTGTTAAATTTGGAGCATTTGTAGATATCGGAGGAGTAGAAGGTTTAATTCATCTTTCGGATTTATCATGGGAAAGAGTAAATAAGCCAGAAGAGATCGTTAAAGAAGGGGATAAAGTTGAAGTATTTATTGGTAGTGTAGATAAGGAAAAGGAAAGACTATCTTTAATATTAAAGGATATTGCTAAAGAACCTTGGTCTGTTCATAGTGGAGAAATAAATGAAGGTGATGTTATAGAAGGAAAAGTTGTAAGACTTACTTCTTTTGGTGCCTTTGTAGAATTATTTGATGGTGTCGAAGGGCTTGTACACATAACTGAAATAACTGATGAAAATATTGCAAAACCTTCTGATGTTTTACAATTAAATCAAAAGGTAAAAGTTAAAGTGTTAAGTATAGATAGGGAAAATAAGAAAATGTCTTTAAGTATAAAAGATGCTGTTGAAAGTAGTAAGGAATATCTTGAATATGTAGATAATGAAGAAGAGGGAACTTCTTTGGCAGATTTACTTAAAGGATTCAAATTTAATTAGTATCAATAAATAATAAACTCCCCATAATATAATTTTTAAGTTGTATTATGGGGAGTTTTATTATGATAGTATAATTATAGTTTTTCTATTTTTAACATGTTAGTTCCGCCAGTTTGAGTTGTTGGCATTCCAGCAGCAACAATTATATCATCACCTGGTTCTGTAATTCCAAGTTTAAATACAACATTTTTAGCCTCAGTTAATATTTCATCTGTAGTATTAAACATATCACATTGCATAGGGATTAATCCAAAGTTTAAGTTTAATCCTCTTCTTACATGATCATAAGGAGTAATTGCGATAACTGGAGCCTTAGCTTTATATCTTGAAAGAAGTTTTGCAGTTGCACCACTCTTAGTAGCTGCAACAATTGCTTTTGCATCTAAAAGATTTGCAGTTCTACATGCTGAGTAGCTTATGGCAGCAGCGTAATCTGTTAATGATGGTTCTCTAAATCTAGCAGTTAAGTGATTGTAATCTAAGTATTGTTCAGTTTCTTGAGCAATTTTAGACATTGTTTTTGCAGCTTCGATAGGGAATAATCCAGAAGCACTTTCACCACTTAGCATTATAGCATCAGTACCATCAAAGATAGCATTACAGATATCACTAGCTTCTGCTCTTGTTGGTAAAGAGTTTCTAATCATCGAATCAAGCATTTGAGTAGCAGTTATAACTATTTTTCCTGCTTCATTACATTTTCTGATTATCATTTTTTGATTTATAGGAACTTTTTCTATTGGAATTTCAACACCCATATCTCCTCTAGCAACCATTACAGCATCTGTAACTTCTATTATAGAATCTATGTTGTCTACACCTTCCTGATTTTCTATTTTTGCAATAACTTTGATGTGATTTCCGTTATTTTCTTGAAGAATTTTCTTTACATCAAGTATATCACTTGCTTTTCTTATGAAAGAAGCAGCGATAAAATCAACGCCCATTTCACATCCAAATTTAATATCTTCTATATCTTTTTCTGTAATTGATGGTAGTTTGATAATTACGTTAGGAACATTAACACCTTTATGATTTTTAATTTCTCCCCCAACAGTAACTTTAGTATGAATTTTATTTCCTTCAACACTTGTAACTTTGAATTTTAATAGACCATCATCTACTAATATGTTTCCACCAACTTTAATATCTTCACAAAGTTCTTTGTAAGAAATTGAACATTGTGTTTCATCGCCAAGTATTTCATCACCACAAATAAAAGTAAAGTCATTACCTTCTTTAAGTTCTACTCCATCATTTATAAAATTATGAGTTCTAATTTTTGGTCCCTTAATATCAAGAACGATTGCAGTAGGAGAGTTCATCTCACTTCTTAAACGTTTGATTAAGTCAATTTTTTCTTTGTGACTTTCATGTGTACCGTGAGAAAAATTTAATCTTGCTGCACTCATACCAATTTCAATAAATTTTCTTAATGTTTCTTCGTTATCACTAGCAGGTCCAATGGTAAAAATCATTTTTGTTTTTTGCATAAAAACACCTCACATAAAAATTTTATAGTATACTTATATTGTGTATCTGATTTTGTACGAAATACATAGAACATAAAATTGTAAAAAATATTAATTATAATTTAAAAATTTTATGATAAACTAAGAAAAAAGATATATGAAATTATTGTAACATAAGTATTTGATGAAAGGGTGTAAAAATATGAAAAAAATTGAAAATGTTAAATTTGACAGAATTTTTTATCATTTTGAACAAATAAGTAAAATTCCTAGAGGATCTGGAAATGAAAAAGCTATAAGTGATTATTTACTTGATTTCGGAAAAAGCTTAGGTTTAGAATGCATACAGGATGCAGCATTAAACATAATTATAAAAAAACCAGCATCAATTGGATACGAAAATGCACCCGCTGTTATTATTCAAGGACATATGGACATGGTTTGCGAAAAGAATAGTGATAAAGAACATGATTTTGAAAAAGATCCTATAAACCTTGTGGTTAAAGGTGATTATATATATGCAGATAGGACAACCCTTGGAGCTGATGATGGTATTGCTGTAGCATATGCAATGACTCTTCTTGAAGATAACACTATAGAACATCCAGCAATAGAATTTTTGTTAACAACTGATGAAGAAGCTGGAATGAGTGGAGCAATGGCGCTTCAACCACATTATATAAATGGTAAAATTGTATTGAATCTAGATTCAGAAGAAGAAGGGAAACTTCTTGTAAGTTGTGCAGGTGGAATAAGAACTAAATCAATTCTTCCAATTGAATGGATTGATAAAAAAAATGATACTATAGCATATAATATTGTTATAAGAGGATTAAAAGGTGGCCACTCTGGCATGGAAATTCATCTTGGTAGAGGAAACTCTAATAAACTTATGGGAAGACTTTTAAAAAATATAGATAAGGAATTAGATTTTAATCTTGTATCATTAAATGGTGGTTCAAAAAATAATGCAATTCCAAGAGAAAGTTCTTCTATTATTACAGTATCACAAAAAGATGAGAGAAAACTTTTAGACATAAAGAGAAAAGTATGTGAAGAATTAAAAAATGAATTTAGTAAAAAAGATCCTAATTTAAGAGTACATCTTCTTGAGGTAGAAGAAAGTATTGATAAGGTATTTTCAGATGATTCAACTAAAAAGGCTGTAGATTTATTATATATGTATCCAAATGGAGTAAATACAGTTAGTTCTGATATCCAAGGATTAACTGAAAGTTCAACAAATTTAGGGGTTGTGACTACTCTTGAAAACAGTATTGAATATGATAGTGCTGCAAGAAGTTCTGTTTCATCATTAAAAGATGAAATAGTGACTAGAAGTAAATGTATAACTGAAATTTTAGGTGGAAAATTAGTAACAGAATCATCATACCCAGAATGGCCTTATAAAACAGATTCGAAAATAAGGGAAGTATGCAAGGATGTATATGAAAGAATGTATGAAAAAACACCAGAAATAGTAGCGATACATGCTGGAGTTGAGTGTGGGTTATTCAAAGAGAAACTTGGTAATGATGTAGATATGATAAGTTTTGGACCAGATATTATAGACATACATACTCCAAATGAACATATTAGTATTTCATCGGTAGAAAGATGCTATGAATATTTATTAGAAGTTCTTAAAGAAATAAAATAATAAATTTAGATAGATTCTAATTAGTAATTGATTTTTTGATTATAGTTTTGGTTACTTTGTGAGTAATTTATAAAGAGTTGAAAATATCTAAAGAATGTTATTGTTTTGGTATAAAAAATATAAGAATTGATGTTCAACTGTAGAATATCAATTCTTTTTTTAGAAAAAAGAAAGATTAAAAAGACAATAATTAAAGAATATCGATTATTTAAAATTTTAAGTAATACTATTTTTGAAAGTATAAAATGATAAAGTTTGATTATACTAAAGGGAAAATGCTGAATTTTTAAATTAGCAATGTTAATTTGATTAATATTGCATTATATTCATTTTATTAATGTTGGATTATTAAAATAATATAACATTATTTAGAGAGAAGGAATAAAAGTGAAAAAAAGTTCTCAGCTGAGAAAAATAGCAGTAGTATTATCAATTTTTGAAAGTAATTTATTTTTATTTAGTGTTACTGGTGTAAAAGCTATTGAGAAAATTTCAATGGAAAGCCCAACAATATATGAAAAAAGCAATTTTAAAGATTATAGTATGTTTAGTGAAAAGTGCTTTTCATATGAAGCGTCAGTAGAGTGTGATAAAGAGTTAAAAAATAGAGAAGAAGATATTGTGAAATGTGCTTATACTCTTATAGGAAAACCATATGTTTATGGTGCAACTGGCCCTAATGAATTTGATTGTTCAGGTCTTACTCAATATGTATATAGGAGTACAGGAAAGGATATATCAAGAACTACTTATACTCAGGTTAAAGAAGGTATTGAAGTTAATAAAAAAGATCTTATGCCAGGGGATTTAGTTTTTTTTAACACTAATGGGTACATGAGTCATGTAGGTATTTATGTTGGTAATGGAGCATTTATTCACGCTCCAAGAACTGGAAAGCCTGTAATGGTCAGCTCATTAAAAGATGGATATTACTGTGAAAGATTTGCAACAGCAAGAAGAATAATTAATTAAATTTATTTAACATAATGAATATAGTTGTAACTTCATGAATATCATATTGTATAAATAAATAGTTTAAAAGAAATAAGTTATAGGCAAAAAATGAGTTTTTTTATAATGACCTATAGCTTATAAATAAGTTATCAGTTTAAATTATTAAATAATAATTTAATATAATATAAGTCATTAAACTTTAACTGATAACTGTTAACTGTTAACTGTTAATTATATAATGGGGGTGGTATTGTGAGGTACACAAGATATGAATATAAAAAGCAAGGAAAAGTAAAGTTTGTAATGAGTGTTGTCCTTGTAGCTACAGTATCTATTGGAAGCGGATTATATATAAGTAAATTTCTTTTTTCCACAAAGGAAACCAGTAATATGACACAAGTAACACAGAAACAGAATGAAACTGTTCAAAGTCAAGGGATAATGGCTCTTCAATGTGGATATTACTCTAAGAAAGAAAATGCTGATATCTCAATTCCAACTATATCATCATACTGTCAACCTTTTGTTGTAGAAGAAAACGGTAATTATAGAGTTATTGCAGGCTTATACGATGATGAACTGGGTATGAAAAAGTTGGATGAGCTTAAGGGTAAAGGTATAGATGTTGCTAAAGTAAGTATACAAATACCTACCGATACTCTTGAAGGTAAAAAAATATTTCAGATAGTGGAAGGTTTTTTACAAATTACAAGCAAGTTTGAAGAAAGTGATGTTAAAAGTGTGAAAACAGCTGATTTTAAAACTTGGGTTGATGGTATAATTAATGATGGAAATTCAATTCAGTCAGAAAAGTTAAAAGATATTCAAAGTTATGTTCAAAGTCTTCCAGATGAAATAAGTAAGTCTAATAGTGCTGATAGTGTCCAAAGTTTATATACATTAATAAAAAGTTAGTCAAAATCATTGAAATTATTACAACAAAATTACATTTATATAAAAAAATTTATAACTTAATATAACACACTTGTTTAAGAACTTCTTAAATGATAAACTATAGGGTGTGGAAATGGTTAATATGTATATTTTCCATTTTTACACCTTAAATTTTAGAGATATTTAGTTAAAATATTAACATGTCTATAATATATGTTAAATGTCAATAATATATATTAGATTCTTTAATTAGGATGTGAACATATGAAAATAATATTAGCTTCCGCTTCAGAGAGAAGACAGGAATTATTAGGCAGATTAGTTGATGATTTTAAAATTGAAGTCAGCAAATTTGACGAAGACACTGTTCCATTTGAAGGAGACATAGACAAATATGTTAAAGCTGTTGCTTTAGGTAAAGCACTAGATGTAGAAAGCAGGATTAATGAAGAAGCAATAATAATATCTGCAGATACAGTTGTTGTACAGAATGATAACATTCTTGGAAAGCCTAAAGATAAGCATGATGCATTTAAAATGTTAAAATCACTTCAAGGAAAAAGTCATTTTGTTTATTCAGGAATAGTTGTTATAAACACTAAAACGAATAAAACAAAGCAAGAAAGTTTAGGTACAAAAGTTACTTTTTCAGAGATAAGTGATGAAGAAATACTAGAGTACATAGAAACAAAAGAACCTTTAGATAAAGCAGGTTCTTATGGGATTCAAGGCAGAGGTGGAGTATTTGTTAAAGGAATTGAAGGATGCTATTACAATGTAGTAGGACTTCCGCTTAACAAATTAAAATCAATGTTAGATGAAGTTAAATAATTTAGGGGAATGGAAGGGATATTAATTTTGGAGGGATAATATTCTATGAATAATAGCCTAAACATTAGAAATATACCGGAGTATGAAAGACCTAAAGAAAAACTATTGACATATGGTGCAGAAACTTTAAACAATTCTGAGTTATTAGCAATAATACTTGGAAGTGGAGTAAAAGGCGAAAATGCTATAGAGCTTAGTAACAGGATTTTAAATGAATTTGATGATTTGGATGGAATACTTACAGCAGATTACAATGAAATAATTTCAATTAATGGAATTAAATCAGGAAAAGCATCTCAAATTATGGCTTTAAGTGAATTGTTTAAAAGATTTAGGACTCTAAGAGCAGGAAAAAGAAATATAAAAATAACTTCACCAAAAGATTTAGCAGATCTTCTTATGGGTGAAATGAGTTATTTAAATCAGGAGGTACTCAAGGTTATAACTTTGAGCACAAAGAATACAGTTATTGATGCAAAGGATGTTTTTATAGGCAGTCTTAATAACTCTATTGTTCATCCAAGAGAAATATTTAAACGGGCTATAACTAGTCATAGTGCTTCAGTAATAATATGTCATAATCATCCGTCAGGCGATCCAACGCCTAGTAGAGAAGACATAAATATAACCTTAAGGATAAAAGAGTGTGGAAAGATTATAGGAATTCCACTAATTGATCACATTATAATAGGAAATAATACTTTTGTCAGTCTAAAGGAAAAGGGACTGATATAGAATTCGGAAGGGGAAAAAATAAAATGGGATTTTTTGGATCAGGAAAAGATATGGGAATAGATTTAGGAACTGCAAATACACTTGTATTTGTTAAGGGAAAGGGAATTGTTTTAAGAGAGCCTTCAGTTGTAGCAATGAATAATATGACTAAGAAGACACTTGCTGTTGGATCAGAAGCTAAGCTTATGATTGGTAGAACACCAGGAAATATTGTTGCAATAAGACCATTAAAAGATGGTGTAATAGCAGATTTTGATACGGCACAAACAATGATGAAAAATTTAATAGAAAAAGTATCAACAAAAAATGCATTTAAGAGTCCAAGAATCATTGTATGTTATCCATCAGGCGTAACTGAAGTTGAAAAGAGAGCTATTGAAGAAGCAACAAAACTTTCAGGGGCAAGAGATGTTATCTTAATGGAAGAGCCAATGGCAGCTGCTATTGGAGCAGGACTTCCAGTAAGTGAACCAACAGGAAGTATGATTGTTGATATCGGTGGAGGTACTACTGAAGTAGCGATAATATCTTTAGGTGGTATAGTAACTAGTAAATCATTAAGAGTTGCAGGAGATGAACTTGATCAATCAATAATCTCTTATATAAAGAAAGAATTTAACTTAATGGTTGGTGAAAGAACAGCAGAACAAGTTAAAATGGAAATAGGTTCAGCTTACAAGCTTGATGGAGAAGAAGAAATGATAATGGAAATTAAGGGAAGAGATATGATTTCAGGTCTTCCTAAGATTGTTGAAATTTCAGAATCACAAGTTAGAGAAGCATTAAAAGAACCTGTATATCAAATAATAGAATCAATTAAAACTACATTAGAAAAGACACCACCAGAACTTGCAGCAGATATCATGGAAAAGGGTATAATGCTTGCTGGTGGAGGAGCTTATTTAAGAGGATTAGATGTATTAATCAATAAAGAAACTAATATGCCTGTACATATTGCAGAGGCACCTCTTGACTGTGTAGTACTTGGAGCAGGAAAGGCACTAGAAGACTTTGATAAAATAAGCAGAGACCAAAGAGGTTAATTAATTAATGAAACTTCTTAAGAATAAACTGGCAGTAACTATAATAGTGCTGTCAGTTACATTTTTAGGGTTAATTGCGTATACAGTGAAAAAAGAAAATAGGAGCATTATTGAAAGTGGTGCCGGAAGTGCTCTTAATCCTGTTCAAAGATTATTGTATAGTGCAACTAATCAAGTAAAAGAAACATTAGATTTTTTCTTAAACTTTTCGGAAGTAAAATCACAAAACAAGGAATTAGTTGACGAAAATGAAGATTTAAAAAATAAATTAGCAGAGTATTCCGATTTAAAGGAAGAAAATGATAGATTTAGGGAAATGTTGAATTTCGCAGAAGAAAGAAATAATTATAATTATATAGGCTGTGATATTATTGGATATAGTGGCGGTAGTTTTAATGATGGATATATAGTTAATAAAGGAACAAATGATAACATTGCTAAAGGTATGGTTGTAATAACTAATAAGGGTCTTGTTGGCCAAGTTACAAGTGTTGGAAGTAACTGGAGTATAGTTCAGACTTTAGCTAATGAAAATATAGCTGTAAGTGTTATGGTAGAAAGTACAAGAGATGCGACAGGATATCTAACAGGATACAAAGATAGTCAGAATAGAAATTTAGCTAAAGTATATGATCTTCCTATGGATTCTGAGGTTAAAGAAGGCGATGTTATAATGACTTCTGGTGTGGGAATGGTATATCCAAAGGAAATAAGAATTGGTGAAGTAATATCTGTTGAAGAAGATAAGGTAAAAGTAATGAAGAGTGCAATTATAAAACCGTATGTAGACTTCAACAAATTAGAAGAATTATTTATTGTATCTCCAAAAGATACAAGAGAAGTTAAATATGATTAGGAGCAGGGAAGAATGGAAAGATTAATTCTTATTTTAGTTTCAATTGGTTTAGCTATATTGGATAATTCAATAATTCCTTTTTTTTCAATACATGAAGGATATCCTAGTTTATTATTTACATTTGCAATTGCTTATTCATTAGTTAATAAAAGAGAAAAGTCTGTATTTATAGGGATAGTAACTGGAATATTACAGGATATATTCTTTTTTAATGGATTTGGAGTAAATTGTTTTTTAAACTTACTACTATGTTTTCTTGCATCAGTAATTGGAGAAGGAATGATAAAAAATAAAAAATTAGTTCCTGTTGTTTCTATGTTTATTATTACAATATTGAAATATATGGGTGTGTTTGCAATATTCTGTATTTTAAATATTAAAGTAGATCTATCAAAAGGCTTATATATGGCAGTATATAATGCTGTAGTAATGTTTTTTGGATATAAATATATTATAAATATTTATGATGATGAATATACAAAACAAAGATGGAGGTTTAAATGATAGTTAATAAACCAGTGAAAAAAAAGAAAATCTCACGATATACTGTTTTGTGCATTATTATGGGAATTATTTTTGGAGCAATAACTCTTAGACTTTTATATCTTCAAGTTTTTAGTTATGAAGAGTACAAGGAAAAAGCTAATACAACATCAACAAGATTTGTATCAGAAAGTGCACCAAGAGGTGAAATATATGATTCAAATGGAGTAACATTAGCTACAAATGTAAGAACATATTCTTTAACTTATACAGAAACTGATGTTACTCAAAAGAACTTTTACTCAACTATGTCAGAATTATTTAAGATATTAGATGAAAGCAATGAGAACATTCAGGATACAATGCTTTTAAAAGTTAAAGATGATGGAACAATGTATTTTGATTACTTAAGCAGTGATAAGGATTCGCAAAATTATTCTGAACTTAGATTTAAAAAGGACAGAGGTTTTAATGAACCAATACAAAATAAATTATTTCCTGAAATAACTGAATTCTCAGATGAGCAGACCAATAAAATAAACGAAGAACTTTTAAAGATTACCCCAGAAGAATCATTTTATATGCTTGTTAAGAATTATAATTTAATAGAACTTATTGATCCGGAATATAATTCTACAAAAGAGAAAAAAGAAGCATATAAAAATATGACTGGTGAGGAAATAACTCAAAAAATTCTTGATGCAGGATACTCTCTTAATGATTTAAGAAAATATATGCTTGTAAAAGATACAATAAAAATACAAAGTTTAAAAGGTTATAAATCAGTAACTATAGCAAGTAACATAAAAAAGGATACAGTTCTTATAATAAAACAAAAACTTAATGATATGCCAGGAATAGATGTAAGTTCAGTTTTAATAAGAGACTATCCATATAATAATCTTGCATCTTCTGTACTTGGATATGTATCTACAATAAATAGTGCTGAAGAAGAGAAATACAGTATGAGAGGATACGATGTATCTACAGATTTAATTGGAAAGGCTGGTATAGAATCAGCATTTGAAGAACAATTAAAAGCTGTTAAAGGTGGAAAAACTGTTAAAGTTAATTCTTCAGGAAGAGTTACAGAGAAATTATTTGAACTAGAATCTTACCCAGGAAATAATGTTCATCTTACAATAGATAGTAATATGCAATATGTTGCTGAACAGGCGCTTGCAGATGGGATTAAAGAAATTCAACAAAATGGTACGGATACAGATGGATACAGATTTAGAAATGCAACAAGGGGAGCGCTTGTTGCAGTAGATGTTAAAAGTGGTAAAATCTTATCTTTAGTAAGTTATCCAGATTATAATCCAAATTTATTTACTATACCAGGTACTTTAACATCAGAAGAAAGTAAACAGTACTTCAATCCTGATTTAGAGACTTTTGGTAAAGAACTTATTAACAGGATGAATTTAAACAAAACTGTTGATGATTTGTTTCCTAAAGATAGTAAGGGAGTAAGACAGGATAACAATGACCTTTATCCTAGACCATTTTATAATTATGCTACAATGTCATTGATACCACCAGGTTCTACTTTTAAACCTCTTACATCTATAGCTGGATTAGAGTCGGATGTAATAACACCTTCGACAACTATAAATGACACTGGTAAGTTTAATATACATCCAGAGGTATTTGGTAAAGGCTTTGCACCAGAATGCCTTCAATACACTAATTATGGTGCAGGACATGGAAATCTTAATGTTGCAGGGGCACTTGAAGTTTCGTGTAACTTTTTCTTCTATGAAACAGCATACCGATTATATATGCTTAATGGAGGAAATTTAAATGCATTAGATTCATTAGCAAAATATGCTTGGGGATTTGGATTAGGTGTAGACCCTAATGGAAGTGAAAAAGCAGCTACAGGAATAGAAATAAAGGAGAACTTTGGTCAAACTTATAACTTTACATCTTGGAAAAAACAAGCAATAAACTATGCTAAATTTGAATTAGTAGATTATTTAGAAAAAGGTGATTATAAAGGAATGGGATATGTGTTTATTCCATTTGATATAAGATATTCAGAAGATGATAATGAAGAAGTTAAAAATGCTAAAAAAGCAATAAAAGATAAAATGGAAGAAACACTTGCAAAAGTAGGAACAGATGATTTTAGTAATATAAATCAGAATGATTTTACTAAAGAAATTAAAAAGTATGTACAAATTATAATGGACAATTCAGATGTGTATAAGCAGAGAGTATCTGATTATGAAGCTTCTGGGAAGACTGTTAACTTAGATTCACAAGCTAATATAGTTGCTGAAGTTATAGCTAAGTTTACTTTAAATGATAAGCCTGTAGAAATAATATCTCCAGCACAGCTTATATATGCATCAATAGGGCAAGGTATGAATAACTATACTCCTTTACAATTAGCTTCATATATATCTACTCTTGTAAATGGAGGAACAAGATACAAACTTCATTTGGTAGATAAGGTAACAGATAATGATGGAAATGTAGTACAGGAGTTTAAACCTGAAGTTTTAGGTGAAATGCATTTAGATAAGAATGATGTTGAAGCAGTTAAATACGGAATGTCTAAAGTTAATAGTGATGATAGTGGTACTGCAGCATCTAAGTGGCAAGGATTTCCTATAACTACTGGTGGTAAGACTGGTACTGCGGATTTTGCTGAAAATCAAAAGGAAAGAGGAAGAGCTCCATATGCAACATATGTAAGTTTTGCACCTCTTGATGATCCAGAAATAGCTGTTGTTGCTGTTGTTTTTGATGGAGGTCATGGAGGTTCGATTGCAGGTGCTGTTAGAGCTGTATTCGAGGAATATTTTAAGGATAGAATATTAGCTGGTGATCCTAATTATGCATCAAAATCTGAGAGTTTTAGAAAGTATGTTTTAGGAAATCCACTTACAAAGAATAAAGAGAATAGTACTGAAAATAACAGCAGTAATAATAGTACAAATAATTCTCAGTCTAATTCAGCAACGGGTAATATATCAAATCAAACGGTACCGGCAACTGACTAAAATATAAAAATGTAAATTAATATGATTGTTAAAATCTCTGTTAGGTATATAATTTTACTAAAAGTATAATTAACCTAGCAGAGTTTTTTTCTTATTATTAAGATATTAATTTTAATAGAGTTAAATTTTTTATATGTGTGATATAACATAGTCCTCATAAGGATTTTTATAAGAATTATAGATATATAAGAAGTTTAAAGTTTTTTAGTATTAGAATTTTAGAATATGTAAAAAATATTTAATGTGCAGTTTACATTGATAATGAAAAATTAAATGCTGGATTGTAGAAAATAATTATAGAAGTTTATGAAGTATATGCAAATATTGAGATTCAATATATGACTAAATTATAATTAAAACTAAGATGATGCAGAGAAAGGATAAAAAATGAAATACGATAAAATTACAAAAGGAAGATTTATATCAAGACCAAATAGGTTTATTGCAAATGTTGAGATAGATGGAATTAATGAAGTGTGCCATGTTAAAAACACAGGTAGATGCAAAGAATTATTAATACCAGGATCAACAACGGTATATGTACAGGAGAGTGATAATCCAAATAGAAAGACTAAATATTCACTTATCGGTGTTTTAAAAGATGATAAAAAAATAAATATGGATTCTCAGGTTACAAATAAGGTAGTACATGAGTGGATTCTTAAAGGAAATATATTTGAAAATGTAAAACTTATAAAACCAGAAAAGAAATATAAAAATTCAAGATTCGATTTTTATGTTGAGACAGAAAATGAAAAAGCATTCATTGAAGTTAAAGGGGTAACATTAGAGGAAAATGGTGTAGTAAGGTTTCCAGATGCACCTACTGAAAGAGGTGTAAAACATATCAATGAATTATGTGAATGTATTGATGATGGATATAAGGCATATATAATCTTTGTGATTCAAATGAAAGATGTATTGTATTTTACACCAAATGATGATACACATAAAGCATTTGGTGATGCTCTTAGAATAGCACATAAAAAAGGTGTTCAAGTTCTTGCAGTAAATTGTTATGTTAGTGAGGATAGTATTGACATATGTGACTATGTTGAAGTTAGATTGTAAATAAATAACATATTATAGCGCAAAATATGTTATAATATAATATGTATCATAAAATAAAAAGAAATAAATTGTTATTTTTGAAAATAAGATAAAATAATTTAAACACATATACAAAAATACGGTGGATAATGATATAATTTAGAGAGGTTAATGTTTTCAGAAAATTTAATGAAGTATTTTTAGACCTGCAAAGTAGTTGGGGGTAATAAATGTATAATAATGATGGGATTTTAATTAAAGGAAATAGAGATGGTATAAATACAACAATTAATATGAGCAAGTTTTCTTCATTTGAAGACATGATTACGTTATTAATTAAAAAGCTTTCAAAGGGAAAGCAGTTTTATCAAGGTACTACATTGATTTTAAGAATAGATTTAAAACTCCTTAATGAAAAAAATTATGAAGAACTTAAGGAAATTTTATTAAGTAAGATTGGTCTAAAAGATATTGTGTTTGAAGACTTAGAAAAAGAAGCAGAAGACATAAATCAAAAGGAAAATAAGGTTTTTACTGGTGTATATGAAGGAAAAACTAAATTTATAAGAAAGACTGTAAGAAGCGGACAATCTGTAAATTATAGAGGGAATATAGTTATAATAGGAGATGTCAATAGTGGTGCAGAAGTGTATGCTACTGGGAATGTCGTTGTTCTTGGAAGAATACAAGGTAAAGTAAGTGCAGGAACTAATGGAAATAATAAAGCTATAATAGCTGCATTTTTATTACAACCTGAGCTATTAAAAATTTCTAATATTATAGCAATGTCACCAGACGATACAGAAAAACCTAATTATCCTGAACTTGCTAAAATTAAAGATGGTACAATAATAGTTGAACCGTATTTACCCAATAAATATATATATTAAAATGTCGGAGGGATTAGGAAAATGGGAGTGTCTATTGTAATTACTTCAGGTAAAGGCGGAGTTGGTAAAACAACTACAACAGCCAACATAGGAACAGCGTTAGCATCGCTTGGCAAAAAGGTAGTTGTTATTGATGGTGATACAGGATTAAGAAATTTAGATGTATTATTAGGATTAGAAAATAGAATAGTTTATACAATAATTGATGTTATTGAAGGTAGATGTAGATTAAAGCAAGGATTAATAAAGGATAAAAGATTTCAAAATTTATGTCTTTTACCTACAGCTCAGACAAAAGATAAAGATGATATAAGTCCTCAGGATATGCTTAGAATAGTTAATGAACTAAAAGAAGAATTTGATTATGTATTAATCGATTCTCCAGCAGGAATTGAACAGGGATTTGAAAATGCAGTTATAGGTGCAGATAGAGCTGTTGTTGTTGTGAATCCAGAGATAACATCTGTAAGAGATGCTGATAGAGTAATAGGTAAACTTGATGCAAAGGGATTAGAAGATCATGGTGTAATAATAAACAGATTAAATTATGAAATGACTAAAAATGGTGATATGCTTGACGTATCAGATATTATAGAAACCCTTTCAATTGAATTATTAGGAGTAGTTCCTGATGATAAAAACATAACAGTTTCAACTAACAGGGGAGAGCCTATAGTTCTAGATGAAGAAGCAATTGCGGGACATGCTTTCAAAAATATTGCGAGAAGAATAATAGGCGAAGAGGTTCCTCTTCTTGAATTACATACAACAGTAAATGAAGGGTTTTTCAAATCTTTTTTAAAACTGTTTAAACGTAGTTAAAGGGGGAAAGGGAAATGGGTTTTTTTAAGAGTTTAAATAGCAAACCGACACCGAAGCAAGTTGCTAAAGACAGATTAAAGTTAATTTTAATACATGATAGAGGAGAAATAGCACCAGATATTATTGAAAAAATAAGAGAAGAAATTTTAGGTGTTATATCAAAGTATATAGATATACAGATTGATGATGTTGAAATATCAGTAAATAAGAATGTGGAAGAGGGAGATAATTCTTCAGCACTAGTTGCAAATATTCCTATAAAGAATTTAAAAGGAAGATAAATTTGCTCGCCTGAGAAAGTTCAACTGACCAAATGTAAAATTTGGAGTTTCACTTGCTCGCTGAGAAAGTTCAACTGGCCAAATGTAAAATTTGGAGTTTCACTTTTTATAAGATACCTACTTAATTGTGATTATAAACAAAAAGAAAAAGAAACTGATTGAAATGGAAAGGGGATTTCTGTTTTATCAGTTTCTTTTTCTTTAAAATATACTCATTTTTTAAGAAATATATGAATAATTTTAAAATAATAATTAAGATAGAAGATAAGTTTTTTTATAATTATTACAAAATTATTATTATTTAATTAGAAGAGATTCTTATTATAGAGAATGAAACAATAATAGTGTATAATTAATAAGAAATATGTTATATTGAGATGTATTTCATGGAGGTGAAATGTTGTTTAAACAGTTTAAATTAGATATAAAGCTAATAAAAGATATTGATAAAACACTTTTATTTTCAATGATTGCTTTAGTTTTATATGGAATACTAAATATATATTTGTGTACAAAAGGCGGTAAGTATGATGGATTTGCTTTTAAGCAGTTTGTTTGGCTTATAATATCATTAGTTGTACTGTATATATTTTTATCAATTGATTATACAATAATGATGAATTATGTGCCCTTATTTTATTGGGGATCAGTAATACTTTTAATAGCGACAATGTTTTTTGGTTCAGAAATTAATGGTGCTAAAGGATGGATAAGGTTAGGTCCACTGTCACTACAGGCATCTGAAATTGCAAAAATAGGAATAATACTTATGTTGGCAAAGAAGTTAGATGAAATGGATGGTAAGATAAATGATGTAAAGAATTTTTTTACATTGGTATTTTATACAGCTGTACCAGTTTTATTTATTATAATTCAACCAGATATGGGAATGACTATGGTTTGCTTTTTTATAGTACTTGGAATATTTTTTGTAGCAGGATTAGATATGAAGATTATTGGAGGTGGTTTAGCATCTCTTGTTATAGCTATAATCGTAGTAATAAATTCAAGTTTTATTCCAGCATATCAAAAAAGCAGATTTACAGGGTTCTTAAATCCAGAAGCAGATTATGCTGGTAATGGATATCATTTAACTCAGTCTTTGATAGGAATAGGATCTGGAGGAATACTTGGAAGCAGACCATCATTAAAAGCAGATGCTGCTACAGGATATGCCGCTCAAAATGTACCAGAAGTACATACAGATTTCATCTTTTCAGCAATAGCAGAGCAATTAGGGCTTTTAGGAGCAGCTTTTCTATTAATTCTATACGGATTTTTGATTTATGAGATGATTTCTATAGCACGAACTTCAAAGGATATTTGTGGTTCAGTAATATGTGTAGGAATAGTATCTTATTTCCTATTTGCAATACTTCAAAATATCGGAATGACAATAGGGTTGTTACCAATTACGGGAATAACATTACCACTTATTAGTTATGGTGGAAGCTCACTTCTTACAACTGTTATATCAGTAGGATTAGTACTTAATGTAGGAATGAGAAGAAAAAAGATACATTTTTAAAATATTATAAATTGATTTGTATGCTGACTTTAAATTTTAAAGTCAGCTTTTTTAATTTGTAAAACTTCTTCTCATAAAACTTAAAAGTGGAAAATATAATTTAATAATGAGAACTTTAAGGGAGGATACTATGGGAAATTATTCATCTGCATATGAAGAATATTATAAGAATATAAATAACAAATCGATAACGAAAGAAAGTGGTAATAGGGGTCCTTTCTTAAATCGAGGAGTAAATAATACTCAGAGTAATAAATTTCAATCACGTAATACTGAAGAAATTTATTATTTTTCTAAAGACTATTGGATAAGAAGAATAGAAAGAGAACTTGCTGGATCACTTGCGTTATTAGCATGTTTTATGGGATTAAAGTATACCAATATAAAAAATGTGCAGGATTTTTATAAGTGGTGCAAGCAGAACGTTGTAAGTGAATTTAATTATGATCAATCTGTTGAAGTTCTTAATTCAATGGAAATAGGTACATTTAAAACTAAAGATTTTAAAATAGGAACTTTTCAAATTGAAGATTTAAAATCTGAAAATTTGAAAACAGAAATGAAAAACTTTAAAGAATATATAAATAAGTTACAAGGAGAAAAAGTTTAAATTATTGCAATTTTAGAAAAATAAACTGAAGTGACGTATATAAATTGACTAGAAAGGAGTGAATATTGTGAAAGTATTAAAATTATAACTAAGCATATAAAATCAGTTTATACGACACAACAAGCAATATTATAGGGGTTAGAAATGAAAAAATGGATTGTGATTTTATTAGTTGAATTCCTAGCACTTATGTGGATTGCAGATTTTCAAGCGTCAGTTATAATTAGCTTTTTATGGATAATACTACATGAATTTTCACATATTTTAACAGCAAAGAGATTTGGATGTACATTTAATAAAATAAATATCAGCATTTGGGGCGTAAAAGCTGATTTAATTGATTTTGATGAATTATTAGAAAAGGATAAGTTAGTAGTTTATTTGGCAGGTCCTGTTTTTAATATTACTATGAGTATAGTCTTATTTTGCTTATATAGTGTGTTTAAATTAAATTATTTAAAAAGCAGTATAATTATAAATCTTTGCTTAGGTGCATTTAACTTATTACCTGCTTACCCATTAGACGGGGCAAGAATTTTAGAAATATTATTATCTAAGAAATTTTTGTATAAGAAATCAAAAAAAATTACAGAATGTATTAGTATTATTATTTCAGGAGTATTATTTATTTTATTTAATATAATGCTTTTATTACATAAGGTAAACATAAGCTTATTTCTAGCATCCATATTAATGGGGTATACTACTTTTTTGGAAAAGGAAAAGACAATGTATATAATTATGGATGATATGATCAAAAAGGTAAGAAGACTAAAAAAGTATAATTATATGGAAAATAAATCTATTTCCGTATACTATAAAAAAGGTCTTGTTAATGTTTTAACACTTGTTGATAAGAATAAGTTTAATAGTTTTTACATTCTTGACGATGATATGAGGCTTATTACAATAATACATGAAGATGAACTTATTATGGCTTTAAAGGAGTATGGGAATATTACTTTAGAAGATTATATTAAAATAAGAAATAACCATTGATTATAAAAAATATGATTATGGTGAATCAATGGTTATTATTAATAAATTGAAGTACATATTATTGTAGGTTATAATTAATAATATGGTAATATTTATAAAAAATAGAAACTTTAAATTTATAATGAGGGATGGGATAATATTATGAAAAGAAAGAAGATTGTATCAATTTTGCTGAGTTTGTGTATATCACTATCGTTAATGACAAGTACGGCATTCGCAGCAGAATTAGACAGTAAGAATTTTGAACAAGCAATAGTAAATGTGAAATCAATAGTTTCAATTTCAGATGACTATAAAAATTTTTCACACTCATCAAGAGAAATTAGTAATGGAAATAATAGTGTAACTGTATGGGATTTAGAATGGGAAACAGATGATGAAAAGGGAGGATATATTTCAGCTAAAGTTGATTCATATGGAAATTTATGTGCTTATAATAATTATAATAATAAAACTGATACATCAGGATTAGCTAAAGTAAGCAAAGAAAAAGCTGAAAGTACAGCAAAAGAATTTTTAGGAAAAGCTATGCCAGAGTTTTCAAAGGATATGAAGCTTGTAAATGGTAATATTTATAGTGATGAATATTATTTTGTATATCAACAGTATGTAAATGATATTCCAGTAAATTTTATTAAAGTTAATGTTGGAGTAAATAAATTTTCAGGAGAAATATCTTCATATTTAGGTCTTAAACCAGGAACTAAAAAACTTGACTATCCTCAGGTTGATAATGTTATAGGTATTGAAAATGCAGAAAAAATATATATAGATAAGATTCAAAATGATTTATGTTATTATTCAACGTATGATTACAAAGAAAAAAAGAATAATACTGTTGCATTGTATTCATTTGATAGCAATAAAGCAGTTGATGCAAAGAGTGGTGAAATTGTAAGTTTAGATAACTATAGATTTAATGAATATTTAGATAAGAATTCTGGAAGTAACTCAGTAACAGAGGCTGATTCAGCAGGTTTGAGTGAAGTTGAAAAAGATGAAGTTAATAAGGTTTCAGGATTAATTTCAAAGGAAAAGGCACAAGAGATAATAAATGAAAATAGTGATTTATTATCTTCTATGAAAATAGAAGATATAGTACTTAGAAAAACATACAGAGGGGATTCTTACTTATGGCAACTAAGCTTTGATGGAGGAAATGCAGAAATAAATGCTTCCACAGGAGAAATTATTGGTTTTTATATTTATAAACCTTCTGAATCAAAAGAAAATAAAGTTACTAAGGAAGAGGCTAAAAATAAGGCAGAAGCATTATTAAATAGACTTGCAAAAGATAAGTTCAATCAAACAAAACTAATCGATGATTATGATACGTCAGAATCATCTGAATATAATTTTGATTATATAAGAGAAATAGATGGAAAAGGATATATGAGTAATGTATTGAGTGTTTCAGTAGACAAAAACACAGGTAATATAATAAGTTATAGCAATACATGGGATAATAATATAAGCCTTCCAGACATAAGTCAGTCAATTTCTAAAACTGATGCATTTAATAAATATAATGAACCAGAAAATTTCGGTTTACAATATGTTCTTAATGAAAATAACACTGTAAGATTAGTTTATAACTTCTCAGGTGAAGATATGGTATATTATATCGATTCTGTATCTGGTAAAAAGATTGATAGATGGGGAAATGAATATAAATCAAATAAAGTTCCAGAGTACAGCGATATTCAAGGGCATTGGTGTGAAAAAACCGTAAAAGAACTTTTAGATAGTGGATATTATATCCCAGGAGATAAATTTAATCCAGACACAAATATAAGTCAGATTAACTTTTTTAGATATATGTTATCTTTAAATGCTTCTGATTATTCTGATGATGAGTTATATAATATACTTATTGATAGAGGAATAATTAAAGAAGAAGAAAAAAACACTTTAGGGGCTGTAACTAATAAAGATGCTGCAAAATTTATAACAAGGTATCTTGGGTATGAAAAATTGGCTACTAATTCTAAGATTTTTAATAATCAGTTTAAAGATTCAATTGATGACGAATATTTAGGATATGCAAATATATGTTATGGATTAGACATTATTAAGGGTGACTCAAAAGGAAACTTTAATGGTGATAAAAATATGACTAATGCAGAAGCTGCAGTATATATTTATAATTTAGTTTCTCAGAATAATAAAGTATATCTATAGAGCATAAGTTTTTAAGTTAAACAATTATGGGAATAATAAGAATATTCCCAATGAAGATTAATTGTGTTAGAATAGGGATATCAAAATAGAAGGAGTATAGAAGCTATACTTCTTCTTATTTATGTATGAATAACGAAAAATACAGCTTTTGATTGCTAGAAGTTTTAAATTGATTCTACAGATTTTACAAAGCACCATAGTGTTTTAAGGAGGAAAGATATTAATGAACAGAGTTTCAGATGATATTTTATTTAAGGTTGAAAAGCCGGCAAGATACATAGGCGGAGAATTAAATGAAATTATTAAAGATCCCAAAGAAGTTGATATAAGATTTGCCTTTTGTTTTCCTGACGTTTATGAAGTTGGTATGTCTCATTTAGGAAGCAGAATTTTATATCATACAATAAATTTAAGAGAAGATACATATTGTGAAAGAACATTTGCACCATGGCCTGACATGGAAGAGTTAATGAGAGAAAATGATATCCCATTATTTACTCTTGAAACTAAAGATGCTTTAAATGATTTTGATATATTAGGATTTACACTTCAATATGAAATGAGTTATACAAATGTATTAAATATGATTGATATGTGTAATATTCCAATAAGAGCATCAGAAAGAAGCGAAAATGACCCTATAGTTATGGCTGGAGGTCCTTGTGCTTATAATCCTGAACCTTTATATGATATTGTTGATTTCTTCGAAATTGGTGAAGGCGAAGAAATGATGAATGATGTTTTAGATGTTTATAAAAAATATAAAGGTAAAGGAAAGAAAAAAGAGTTCTTAAGAGAAATTGCAAAGATCGAAGGTATATACGTTCCTTCATTATATGATGTTGTTTATAATGAAGATGGAACAATAAAATCTTTTGAACCTAAGTTTGAAGATGTTCCAAAGACGGTTAAAAAGAGAATAATAAATAATTATACTAAAGTTCAATTTCCTACAGATATAATAGTTCCATATACAGAAATAGTTCATGATAGAGTAGTATTAGAATTATTCAGAGGATGTACAAACGGATGTAGATTCTGTCAAGCAGGAATGATTTATAGACCAGTAAGAGAAAAAACAAAAGAAGATTTATTAGATCTTACAAGGGAGTTAATTAAAAACACGGGTTATGAAGAAGTATCACTTTCATCATTAAGTACATGTGACTATTCGGATATAAAAGGATTAGTAGATGATTTAATGAATGAGCATGAAGAAAAAAGAGTTGGTGTTGCCCTTCCATCAATAAGAGTAGATGCATTTTCAGTAGATATTTTAAAGAGCATTCAAAAGGTAAGAAAGACTGGTTTAACTTTTGCTCCTGAAGCTGGTTCTCAAAGAATGAGAGATATTATAAATAAAGGACTTACAGAAGAAAAAATATTAGATGCAGCTACAAGTGCATTTGAATCTGGATGGAAGACTCTTAAGCTTTACTTTATGGTAGGTCTTCCTTATGAAGAATTAGATGACTGTAGAGGTATTGGTGAACTTGCAGAAAAAATAGTTTATAGATATAAGACTGCTAAAAAGGAAAATAACAATAAGGGATTAAGACTTACAGTAAGTACATCAATATTAGTTCCAAAGCCATTTACACCATTCCAATGGGCTCCTATGGCTAGAATTGAAGATGTAAATCAAAAAATTAATGCTGTTAAGGATTCTATAAAGAGTAAGTGCATAGTTTATAACTATCATGAACAAAAAACATCAGTTATGGAGTCAGTATTTGCAAGAGGCGATAGAAGATTATGTGAAGTTTTAATAAAGGCATTTGAAAAAGGTGCTCGATTTGATGGATGGAATCAATATTTCAAATATGATATATGGCAGGAATCATTAAAAGAATGTGGTTTAAATGAAGATTTCTATGCATTTAGAGAAAGATCATATGATGAAATTCTTCCTTGGGATTTCATTGATATTGGAGTTAATAGAAAATATCTTGAAAGAGAAAATGAAAAAGCTAAAAAAGCAGAATTAACTCAAAACTGTAGAAAAGGTTGTACAGGATGTGGAGTTAACGTAAACTTTAAGGAAGGAGAGTGCTTTGAAGGTGCGATACTTAGTTAAATTTACAAAAGAAGAAAACATTAAATTTATATCCCACTTAGATGTACTAAAAACAATTCAAAAAAATATAAGAAGAGCGGAGCTACCAATAGAATATTCACAAGGATTTAATCCTCATATGACTACATCTATTGCACAGCCATTATCTGTTGGAGTATATTCAAGTGGTGAATATCTTGATATGGTTTTAGTTGATGAAATGAATGAAGATGAAATTATTGCAAGATTAAATGCTACAGCGCCAGGCGGAATTAAGTACATAAGTGCTCTTGCTATTCCTTATAAAGAAGGAGAAAAAAAAGTGCCACAAGCTATGGCTATGATTGATGGAGCAAGATACACAATAAAAGTTAAGTATTCTGATGTTTCAAACTTAGAAGAAGAAATAAAAAAAATACTACAAAAAGATGAATGGAACATTATAAAGAAAACTAAAAAGGGTGAAAAAGAAACAAATATTAAAGCAATGATCAAAGAATTCAAATTTTGGGTTAAAGATAATGCTTTAGTTATGAATACATTAATAAGCACTGGAAGTAGAGAACATTTAAGTGCAGATTTATTAGTTAAATATATTCAAGAAAATACAAGCAATGCTATTACAGATTCATTTGTTGATGTTAAGAGAGAAGAAATGTATTTTTATAAAAATGACAAGTTAGTACCTCTTTACAAATGTGTGTAACCATAAGGATTTAAATATTATCAATTTTATATGGTTGTTTGTTTAAATACGGGTTTTATTGTTAAAAATATATAAGAGAGATTAATGGTTGTTGCAATAGTTATAATTTGCAGCAACCAACTTTTTAGGATGTGTTAGTGTGAAGGAAATTTTTATAGAGAGAAGAGAAAATATCTTAAGAATTGCAGTAAAGGTTAATAATGAACTTGTTGAGAGTATTGTTGAGGAGCAGAATGATGAGCCTATAATAGGCGAAATTTATAAAGCTAGAGTAAAAAATATACTTCCTGCAATTAATTCAATATTTATAGATATGGGATTATCAAAAGAAGGATATATGTACTATGGTAATGACCTTAAAGATGCAAATATAAAAAAAGGTGATGACATACTTGTCGAAGTTGTAAAAGAACCTATAAACGATAAAGGTGCAAAACTTAGTCATAAAGTTTCGATTCCAGGAAAGTATGTTGTTTTGAATTGTTATAATCAAGGAATCAGTTTTTCTAAAAGAATAACTGATGAAATCAGAAAAAAAGAAATTTTAGATAATATAAAACCTTTAGATGATGTGAGTATCACAATAAGAACAGAAGGAATAAATACAGACATAAATATTTTACAAAAGGAAATAGACAAACTCTATGGAGAATTTGAAAATATTAAAAGAAAGATGAAGTATTCTAATGAATTAAAAAAGCTTTATGGTGAAGATCCTACTTTAAATAGACTTTTGAGAAATTCATATAATGATGAAAATACTAAAATATATGTAGATAATGACTCTGATTTTGAAAAGATACTTAAGTTTATTGGCGAAGAAAAAGAACTTCAAGTTGAAAAGTATAACGGATATAGAAATCTTTTTGACTGCTATGGAATAGAAAAAGAATTAATAAAATTAAGACATAATAAAGTTAATCTTCATTGTGGTGGATATATAGTTATAGATAAAACAGAAGCTATGTATGTAATTGATGTTAATAGTGGTAAAAATATAAAGGAAAGAAACTTTAATAAGACTATTCTTGAAACTAATTTAGAAGCTGCAAAAGAAATAGGAAAGCAGATAAGACTTAGAAATTTAAGTGGAATTATAGTTGTTGACTTTATAGATATGAGAGATAGAAAGCAAAAAGAAATCGTTATGTCTGAACTTTACAGTAGTTTAAAAGAAGATAAAGGGAATGTGAAAATCTTCCCATTTACAGAGCTTGATCTTGTTCAAATTGCAAGACGTAGGCAGGGGAAAAGCATCTATGAATATATGGAAGAAGAATGTTTAAGATGTAAAGGTAGAGGAATAATTTTAAAATTATCTTATATTGAAGGTCTTATTAGAAACGAGATTATAAGAATGAAAGAAGAAAATTCTATAGACAGTTTTAAGATAGAAATAGATAGTGTTTATAAAGATAGAATAAAGGATGATATTTTTAGTTTTATAAAAGAAATTGATGGATTAGATAATGAGATTTATCTTGATTATGTTGATGGAATTGAAGGATACAGAATAGAACCTTTATTGTTTCAGACTCAAAAAGAGAATTTGAAAAAATTAAAAATTACAGAAATAGAAAAAGCTTAATTTGGTTAAACTGAAAAATCTCTTTACAAAAGCTGAAAATTATGATATTATGGCTTTTGTAGACCGCACACGTAAGGTTTTTAGTAAAACAAAGTCAAATCTTTGTACCAAAAGTGGCGAGACCGTTATGAGGAGGTGTTTTTTAATGTACGCAGTATTAAAAACAGGTGGAAAACAATACAGAGTTCAAGAAGGAGACGTAATATACGTTGAAAAATTAGACGCTGAAGTTGATTCTACAGTTGAATTAGAAGAAGTATTAGCAGTAGGAACTGATGCAGGTATCAAAGTTGGTGCTCCAGTTGTTGCAGGTGCTAAAGTTGTAGCTAAGGTTGCAGCTCAAGGTAAGGCTAAGAAGGTTATAGTTTTCAAGTATAAAGCTAAGAAAGACTATAGAAGAAAGAATGGACACAGACAACCTTACACTAAGTTAGTTATCGAAAAGATAGAAGCTTAATATTATGGTTGAAGTAAAAGTTAGAGAAAAGAGTAACAAAATCATTGGTTTCGTAATTAATGGTCACGCATTATCTGATGATAGAGATTTTTCAAGTGATTCTGCTCTTGTAGGAGAAGCATTTGACTTAATATGTAACAGTGTTGCAGTTTTATCACAGAGTGTAATCATTGGTATTGATGAGGTGTTAAAACTAAATTGTACATACGAAATGAAAGATGGATACTTAAATCTTGATCTTCAGGATTTTACTTCTGAAGAAATAGAAAAAACTCAAGTTTTACTAAGGACTTTTGAGAAGAGCCTAGAAAGTGTCATTTTAGGTTTCGATGCATTAGTTGGAAAAAAGAAACGTATGGAATATATAACTTTAATAAAAGAGGAGGTGTAGTCACATGCTAATTATGAACCTTCAATTATTCGCTCATAAAAAAGGGGTAGGTAGTACTAAGAACGGAAGAGACTCTGAATCTAAGAGATTAGGAGTTAAATCTGCTGACGGACAATTTGTTCTTGCTGGAAACATCCTTGTAAGACAAAGAGGTACTAAGATTCATCCAGGTGAAAATGTTGGAAAAGGTAAAGACGATACTTTATTTGCTAAGATCGATGGAGTTGTTAGATTCGAAAGACTTGGTAGAGATAAGAAGAAAGCAAGTGTTTACCCAGTAAACGTTGAAGCAATAGCTGAATAATTTTTTTGAAATAAAGCACTCTTAGCAAAGAGTGCTTTTTTAAATGTAGATTTAATGCACAATGCACAGTTCATAAGTTTTTCAAATTCTTATGTATGATGTTTTTTGTGAGTTGTGCATTGTGCCTTATAATTAAGAAAATATGGATGCTATTTTATCAAGCATCTAAAGAGTTAGATAAGGCATTAAAAGAAATGTGATATAATGTGAATACAAATTTATAATTTGTTAAGGATAAGAATAGTAATAAAATTCTTAGTAAACATTAAGATTAAAATTTTATAGTGTTAGTTAGGAGATGAGTATATATGTTTATAGATAAAGCCAAGGTTTTTATTAAATCAGGAAATGGTGGAGATGGTGCCATTACATTCAGAAGAGAAAAGTACGTACCATTAGGCGGACCAGATGGTGGAGATGGAGGAAAAGGCGGAAGCATTATTTTCAAAGTTGATACAGGGATTACTACATTATTAGATTTCAAATACAAAAAGAAATTTATAGCTGAATGTGGTGGTAATGGAAGCGGATCAAAATGTTATGGTAAAGATGGAGCGGATCTTATAATTAATGTACCAATGGGAACAATTATAAGAGAAGCTGAAAGTAATAAAATAATAGCGGATATGTCTCATAAAGATGAAGAGTTAGTAGTATTAAAAGGTGGTAAAGGTGGTAAAGGAAATACTAAATTTGCTACTGCAACAAAGCAGGCACCACATTATGCTGAACCAGGTATGCCAGGAGCTGAATTAAATATAACTCTTGAATTAAAATTACTTGCGGACGTAGGATTATTAGGTTTCCCTAATGTAGGTAAATCAACATTACTTTCTATGACTACAAAAGCAAAACCAAAGATAGCAAACTATCATTTTACAACAATAAAGCCAAACTTAGGTGTTGTTGCTGTTGATGGAATAGAACCATTTGTTATGGCTGATATTCCAGGAATAATTGAAGGTGCAGCTGAAGGTGTAGGACTTGGGATTCAATTCTTAAGACATATCGAAAGAACAAGATTATTAATACATGTTGTTGATATATCAGGTGTTGAAGGAAGAGAACCTTTTGAAGATTTCGTTAAGATTAATGAAGAGTTAAAAAAATACTCAGTTAAACTTTGGGATAGACCTCAAATAGTTGTAGCTAATAAGAGTGATATGCTTTATGATGAAAGCATATATGAAGACTTCAAGAAAAAAGTTGAAGAATTAGGATATACTAAAGTATTCAAAATGTCAGCAGCTACAAATGATGGAGTAGATGCTGTAATGAAAGAAGCAGCAAGAATGCTTAAGGAAATTCCAATAACTGAACTAGAAATAGCTGAAGATGAAAGATACATCCCAGAAGATAGAAAGTTCACTTATGAAATAAGTGTTGAAGATAATGAAGAAGGTACAAAAACATATGTTGTTGAAGGTACTTTTGTTGATAGATTATTGCATGCTGTCAATGTAAATGATGCTGACTCGTTAAGATATTTCCATAAAGTTCTTAGAAATAAGGGAGTATTTGATGAAGTTAGAGAAATGGGAATCAAAGACGGAGACTTTATGAGATTAAATGACTTTGAATTTGAATACATCCTTTAATCAATTAACAGTTAACAAGTAACAGTTAACAATTGTGGATGAAATTCTTATAGAATTTCTAAAAAATATAACTGTTAACTGACAACTGTTAATTGTTAACTGAAAACCCCCCAGGGATAAATAATGCAAAAAACAAACAGCAATTTTAGGAGGAAAATAAAATGATAACAACAAAACAAAGAGCATATTTAAGAAGTTTAGGAAGCACAATGTCACCTATATTTCAAATTGGAAAAGGTGGAATTGAAGAAAACTTTTTAATTCAAGTAAAGCAGGCTTTAGAAGCTAGAGAGTTAATAAAAATAAAAGTTTTAGAAAATAGTGGATTAGATACTAGAGAAGCTTCAGACATGATTTGTAAAGCTGTTGGATGTGAAGGCATTCAAGCAATAGGAAATAAGATTGTTCTATATAAGCAATCAAGTAACTTAAAAAAGAGAAAAATTGAATTACCTACTAAGTAAGATTACTTAGTTTAAAAATACAGCATTTTTTATGCTGTATTTTTTTGTGGAATTTTATTAACATCATAAATATTTTAATAAGAAATGATATAATAATATAGTTAGTATAAAATACTTTTACAAGAGAATATTTAAAATAACTATGATAAGCATAGGAGGAAGCTAAATGAAGCGATATGGTATAATAGGAGGAACATTTGATCCTATTCATAATGCACATTTATATATAGCGTATGAAGCAAAGAAACAGCTGGATTTGGATAATGTAGTATTTATGCCAGCAGGAATACAACCATTTAAAAAAGAAAATAAGGTTACTGATTCAGAACTTAGATATAACATGGTTAAGTTGGCTATAGAGCCATACAAAGAATTTTCAATTTCAGATTATGAAATTGAAAAAGAAGGGCTTAGTTTTACTTATGAAACATTAGAGTATTTTAAGGAAAATTACAATAACGAAAAAGTAGACCTTTTCTTTATTACAGGAGCAGATTGCTTAATGAGCATAGATAAATGGAAGAATGTATCCAAGATATTTTCACTTTGCACTTTTGTTGTGTTTTCGAGAGGTGGATTTAATTCAGAAGATCTTAGTAAAAAGAAGAAAGAAGTTGAAGAAAAATATAGCTGTAAAATTGTCATTTTAGAATTAAAAGAATTAGAAATATCATCAACAGATATTAGAGAAAGAGTTAAAAATGGAAGGAAAATAGACTTTTTTGTGCCGGAAAAAGTTAATAAATTTATATTGGAAAATAATTTATATAAAGAATAGATAATTGATTATAGGAGGGATTAAATTGCTATCAATAGAAGAAATTAGAGAGTATTTAAAGTCGAATTTAAAAGAAAGTAGATATAATCATACTCTTGGTGTATGTGAAACATCTGTAAAACTTGCAGAATTAAATGGAATATCTATAGAAAAAGCAGAAATTGCTGCTCTTGCTCATGATGTTGCTAAAAACTTAGATAAAGAGGAAATGTTAAAAATAATAAACGAAAATAATATAGAACTTTCTAATGTTGAAAAAGAAAATATGAATTTATGGCATAGTATAATAGGATCAATAGTAGCACAAGAAAAATTAGGAATAACTGATGAAGATATATTAAATGCCGTGAGATGGCATACTACTGGAAAGGAAAATATGTCTGTTCTTGTAAAAATAATTTACATAGCGGATATGATAGAACCAGGAAGAAACTTTCCTGGAGTAGAAGAGATAAGAAAAGAAACTTTTGAAAATCTTGATAAAGGAGTTTATTTAGGACTTACACATAGTATTCAGTTTCTTTTGAGCAAGAATTTATTGATAGATGAAAATACAATGAAGGCAAGAAATTATTTTTTGTTTAAATAATATTTTTATCTGGATATAGTGTATCCATTGTCACCGGATAATTGTCAATTTAAAACATATTAATAAAATATTAAATAAAAATAAGATTTACTTAAAAGATTTTAAAGAATCTCTTATGGTCATATGGTTAGAGTGTATTTATGATAGAATATATATGCAGTTAACATAGTTATTGAACTATTAGTAAAATAGTAGATAAGTCATATTATTATGTAATGTAAAATATTTAATACTGTAATTAAAAATAAGTTTTAAGATGAATTACAGTAAAGAGGTGAAAAAATGGGGAGAAAAGATAAGAAAAAGAAACGGTTTAACAAAGGTAATGATGGTACAAATAAATTTGAAAAAATAATACTTGGAGTTATATCGATTTTTTTAACTTTTACAGTATTTTCGATAATATCAGGTTTTATAGCACTTATGGAAGTGGGAAGTCAATCCATGCCTAAGTCATCAAACCCATCTGGCAATAAACCAGTAAATATTCTACTCTTAGGTATGGATATTGGAGATCCTAACCAAGAGGATAATAAGGAGATTAAGCGTACAGATACAATAATGGTGGTTAATTATAATCCAGAAACGGACAAAATAACAACAGTATCAGTACCAAGGGATACTTTAATACAGAATAATGGTAACAGTGTAAAGATTAATTCTGCATTTGCCATTGGAGGATATTCCAGAATAAAAACAGAGGTAGAGGGTCTTCTTAATGTAAATATAAATTATATAGTTAAAGTAGATTATGATGCATTTGTGGATATAATAGATGCCATAGGCGGAGTTAAAATGAAAATTGAAAGAAATATGATTTATGATGATGAAGGACAAAATCTTCATATAAACTTTAAGGCTGGAGAAACTGTGAAGCTTGATGGACAGAAAGCACAAGAATTTTTCAGATGGAGAAAAAATAATGATGGAAGTGGCTTTGCAAATGGTGATTTAGATAGAATACAGAATCAGCAAAAATTTATTGCAAAAGTAATAGATAAATGCACAAATCCTCTCATTGTTTTTAGAATACCTAAGATAATGTCAGCAATAGGAAATAATGTAGAAACTAATATGTCTCCATTTTCAATAATAAAATATGGATTAAAGTTTATGGGTGTAAGTAATAATGATATATCAATGCTTACAGCTGCAGGAACTCCAAAAACAATAAATGGACAGTCGTTTTTAGTATTTGATAAAAATTCAAATAAGGATATAATTTCTCAGTTAGCTTCATCAGAAGTTTCATCACAATCAGAAAATGGTATATCAAGAGAGAATATAAAAATAAAGATATTAAATGCAACAAAAATCAACGGATTAGCATCAGAGTTGAAAATTAATATGAATAATATAGGATATACAAAAATTGATACTGGAAATACAGAGCTTTCTGATAAGACAGTAATATTAAGTAATAATAAAAACATGCTAAAAACAATATCAAAGGATTTAGATATTAAGAATAGTGGAAAAAAGGATGATAAAGCAGAATACAAAGATTATGATGTTATTATAATTCTTGGCAAGGACTTCAAAAAGTTTGGAGAGTAACATTATGGATAAGGAGATAAAATAATATGAGTATCTTAGAAAAAAAGGTGACTGGAATAGAAGAGGGAACTAAAATAAGAGAATATTTAAAGATGGAAATGGGATTATCTACAAGATTAATCAGAAGTGCATCCATTGATAAAAGAATATTTGTAAATGACATTCCAGTAAAAATGAATCGTGTTATCAATGAAGGTGAAGTAATAAAAATAGATTTAGCAAAAGATGAAAGTCAAGATATTGCACCAGAAAAGATGGATATTGAAATAATATATGAAGATGAAGATATATTAGTAGTGAATAAGAAACCATTTATGGTAGTTCATCCTACAAAGAGTTATCAAAGTGGAACACTTGCAAATGGTGTAATAAATTATTTTATGGAAAGTGGTCAAAACTGTATTGTAAGACTTGTCTCAAGATTGGATATGAATACATCTGGACTTATAATAATTGCTAAAAATCAATTTTCTCATGGAATGCTTTCGAAGGAAATGACTGAAAATAAAGTTACTAAGAGATATCTTGCAGTTGTTCATGGGATATTAGAAAATGAAGAAGGAACTATTGATCGTCCAATATATAGACCAGAAGGAATTGATTTTGGAATAATGAGAATAGTTGATGAAAGAGGCCAAAGAAGTATAACTCATTATAAAGTAATAGAAAAGTATGAAAATGCAAGTCTTGTTGAATGTACACTTGAAACAGGAAGAACCCATCAGATAAGAGTACATTTAAGCAGTATAGGACACCCTATATACGGTGATTCTCTATATGGTAGTGGAGATGAAGAGCAGGATTTAATAAGCAGACAGGCGCTTCATGCATATTCATTAGATTTTAGATCACCAAGAACTGGTGAAATCCTTTCTTTAAAATCTAATCTTCCAGAAGATATTAAAACTTTAATAGAGAAAATTAAAAAGTAGATTAAGGTATTTAATTCAAATAATTATTAAAAAAATATGTAAACTAAAAGGTCTAAAATCTGTTAATTGAGATTTTAGACCTTTTAGTTTAAATATATTTGAATATTTAATGTTTGCCATTAATTGAAAGTTTCTTTTTGATAAATATACCTAGTCCAACAATAATAGCAATTCCAGCAATGCTAACTGCAATATAGATTGGAATCTTAGGATTATTTGAAAATGCTTCAGCAGAAAGTGGTGATTCATATGTTCTTGAAACACCAGAAGCTAAATCAACTGTTTCTAATTTTTTATCATTAACATAAATAGTTCCTGTTAAAATATTTTCATCTTTATTGAAAGATTTTTTACTCAAATCTTCGTCATTTACTTTTATATCAAAAGATAAAGATGATTCATCACCTTTTAAAACAGGATATTCTAATGTTTTATTGATAAGTAAAGGAACTGTAAGATTTTTAGTAACATCATATTGTGCAACTTCTTGACCTTTGTCATAAAGCTTAACAAAAGAATAATTATCGAAACCATAATTAAATACTGACTGCATATCGAAGAAGTTTTGATTCTTATCCATAGCATTTAGAAATGATGCAATAAGAATATGTCCATCTTTTTCAGCAGAAGATACATATGTATGATTAGCTTTTGTTGTATATCCATTTTTACCACAAAGAGCATATTGATAATAATATTTTGAATTTTTATTAATCATATAATTTTTATTATTAATTATTATAGTTCTTTCTGGATTATTAATCATTGTTATAGTCGCATATGGTGTTTGTGCAATATCTAAAAAATCCTGATTTTTAATTGCTTCTCTTAGAAAGAGTGCTAAATCATGAGGTGTTGTAAGATGTTCTGGATCTGGAAGACCACTTGGATTTCTAAAGCTTGTTGCAGTAGCGCCAAGTTCCTTTGCCTTTTCATTCATAAGCTGTGCAAAGCTGTCAATACTTCCACTTACATGATAAGCTAATTCATTAGCACAATCATTACCAGACTCCATAAGTAGTCCTAAAAGAAGGTCATGAACGGTAACAACATCACCTTTTAAAAGACCGATTGCTGTACCATCAACAGAAGTGAAATTCTCTTGAATAGTAACTTCATCTGTTAATTTGCATTTGTCTAAAACAACAAGTGCAGTCATAACTTTAGTTGTTGAAGCAGGTTCAAAGGTGCAGTCTTCATTTTTACCATAAAGAATTGTGCCGCTCGATGCATCTATTAATGCGCACCCTTGAGCATTAATTTCTGGTTTTGCAGTTTCTGCATGTACTGTTAAAGGTATACACAGAAAAAGTAGCAGCATACTCAAAAATTTAAAATATCTTTTCATAAATATCTCCATACTATTTCTATTTTAGTTATCACTATAAAGTATATTTTACCAAAAAAATAATTATTATTCCACTTAAAGTTAAAATATATACATTTAATGTGTAAAATGTATGGATTTTGGCAATTATTAAAATAATATGATTATTTATAGGAAAGGATGAAGTTATGAAAGATAACTTTCTTAAGTATAAGAAGATAGGATTAATGAGTATTTTAGCTATTGTAGTAATTGTAAGCGTGATTTTTTACAATGCTAAAGGATTCAAACAACTCAATAAAAATAATACTGAAAGTATTTTTGTAGATGATGATAATCTTGTATTTGAAAATGGTAAAGAAGATAAGTTACCTTCACAGGATTCCGTAAATATGAGTAAGCAAATGGAAAGTAAATTAGAAGATAAAACAATAGTAGTTGAAATAAAGGGGCAGGTAAAAAAACCGGATGTTTACACCATTGATGAAAATTCAATAATAAATGATTTGATAGATTTAGCTGGTGGAGTTACTGAAAATGCAGATTTAAGTAATATAAATAGGGCTAAAAAACTTCAAAATCATGAAATGATTTATATTGCAGATAAGAATGATATCAATAATGATTATACTCAAGCTACTAATATGGAAAATGGTTCAATGGATAATGAAATTCTTGTAGATATTAATACTGCAACTACAGATAAATTGAAAACACTAAATGGAATTGGTGATTCAAAGGCTAAGAGTATAATTGAATATAGAGAGCAAAATGGAGGCTTTAAGAGTATAGAAGAAATAAAAAATGTAACGGGAATTGGAGATAAGATGTTTGAAAAAATAAAGGAAAGTATCACCGTTTAATTTTGGTTATATTATCATGTTATGAAAATTTACATTAAGATGTTATAATATAAAAGTATTCATATTACAGAAGTAGAAAATTATAATCAAATATGAATAATGAAATTAAATTGTGAGATAAAAATGGGATAAAATCTTGGAATTGCATGGTTTATGAAAAGAATATATAATAGAAATGCTTAGATTTAAAAGTTATTTATAATAATAAATTAGATCAATCTTAAGGATTATTTTGAAGAATTAAGATGCTTAACAAATAATATTTTGACACATAGTTGTAATATGGAAGTGATATCATTAAAATGCTGATATTGTTATTACTACATGTGGACATATTACTTAAATAGTAAAATTGAAAGATTTTAAATTAAAATTTATTCTTAAAATTTATGATTATTTCTATTTATATATTAAGTCATATAAACAAGGATAAAATAAAAAACATGAAAGAACCTATACCTGAGGGGGAAAAACTAATGTCTAAAAAGATAGTAAGTATATTTATGAGTTTAATAGTAGCAGCATCACTTGCAGGCTGCGGAAAAAGTACAGATGAAAACAGTAGCAATGCAAAAACAGCTAATCCTACAGAAAGTGCAAACAACACTGTGACCAATGAACAAGCAGAAGGTAAATGGGCACAAAATTATACTTTAGATGAAACTAAAAAGTTATATGAAGAAAAGTTAAGTAAAATGAAAGAAATAACTGAAGAATTAGGTGTAAAGTATAGTAGTGATGAAGTAATAAAAAAAGAAGATGATAAAACAATAACGGATAAATCAATATACTTTGATAATGAAAATCCAGAAAATAATAAAATCGAAAGTATGTATTATGGATTAAAGATATATGGTGAAAATCTTGAAGAAGGTGTAATAAGCTTAAAACTTACATTAAAGTTTGATGGCGAAAATGCAGTAAAGAATAATGACTTAGATTTAGGAAAAACATCATTTGCAAAGTACATAGCGGCCTTTACAGGAGAAGCTGATAGAGATTATTCTGACATAAATAAAGAAATCTTAGAAAAACTTGCAAGTGGAGATACTGAAGTAAGGATAAATAACACAATTGATGGGCTAAATGAAGAAATATTAGCCTCAAAAGATTGTATTTTTTATAAATTATCTACAAAAAAATATAAATTCGCAGATGCAGAAATGAGTATGGAATAGACCGTAAGGGGGAAGTTTTCTTGGAAAAAGATAATGTAAAAGAAAATGAAACAGAAGTTAATACAGATGAAAAAGAAGAAAATAGTGTAGAGCTTTCAAAAGAACATGAAGAAAATACAAATAATGAACTTCAAGATTTAATTGAAGATCATGAAGAAGTTGATTCTAAAGAAAATAATAAGCCATCATTTGGCAAGGAGATATTTGCAAATCTTTTAGATCAGTTTGTGATTCTTGCAGGTTCATCAGTTATATTATTAATAGCAGACGTAGTTATGCGTATGTTTGGATATCAGTTTGTAAGAGAAACTGGAATATTAGTAGCAGTAGTTATGTGTGTATACTTTGTTATAAACTGTTTCTATGTACAGCTAATGGAAAGAACAAAATTAAAAAATACTATTGCAAAGAAGATATTAAATCTATAAAATTATATACAATAAGATTATTTAGCAGATTGGGTTTACGTAAAATTAGTTTTGTGTAAATACCAATCTGTTGTTCTGATTATGGATAGTTAAAAATAAAAAACTATAGATGAAAAAATAATGATTATAGGAGTAAATAATGAGAAGAGGAAGCGACTTACAAGTTAAAATAGAAAAATTACAATTTCCATCAACAGGGATTGGTCATGCAGAAGATAAAATAATATATGTTAAAAATGCATTTCCAGGTCAGACTGTAACAGGAAGAGTAAAGAGAAAAAGAGAAGAATATGCTGACGTAAAGTTATTACAAGTTGATGAAAGAGCAGATTATGAAATACAAGCACCATGTCCTCATTTTGGAGTATGTGGAGGATGTTCATCACAAAGTCTTCCATATGAAAAACAGTTGGAATTTTTAAGTGAAGAAGTAAAAGCATTATTTGATGAAGCTGGTGTACCAACTGGTGAGTATCTTGGAATACAAGGAAGCCCAACACAGTTTGAATACAGAAATAAGATGGAATTCACATTTGGAGATGAAGCTAAGGGAGCTCCACTAGGTGTGGGTATGCATATGATAGGTAAATCTTTTGGTATAGTAACAGTTGATCAATGTATGCTGATTGATGAAGACTACAGAAAAGTAATAAGATTAACAGTAGATTATTTCAGAGAACAAAATTTACCTTATTACAGAATAATGAAAGCAGAAGGATACTTAAGACACTTAGTAATAAGAAAAGCTAAGAATACTGGTGAGCTTTTAGTTAACTTAGTAACAACAACTCAAATAGACTTTGATTTAAGCGATTATGTGAAGTTACTAAGAAATGAAAGTTATGATGGAAGATTAGTATCTATAATACATACAGAAAATGATTCAAAATCTGATGCAGTTATACCTGAAAAGGTTAATGTACTTTATGGTAAAGACTATATAAGAGAAGAATTATTAGGATTAGAATTTAACATATCACCATTTTCATTCTTCCAAACTAATACAAAGGGAGCAGAACAGCTTTATTCAATGGTACGTGATTTCATGGGAGATAGTGAAAATAAGGTTGTATTTGACCTTTATTGTGGAACAGGAACAATAGGTCAGATAGTAGCTCCAAAAGCTAAGAAAGTTGTAGGAATAGAACTTATAGAAGAAGCAGTTGAAGCTGCAAAAGAAAATGCTAAGCTTAATGGATTAGAAAACTGTGAATTCTTAGCAGGAGACGTTGCTGAAATAATAAAGAATGTAAAGGATAAGCCGGACATAATAATCTTAGATCCACCAAGAAGTGGGGTGCATCCAAAGGCTCTTGATTACGTAATCAAGTTCAATGCACCAGAAATTATTTATGTTTCTTGTAACCCTAAGACATTAGTAACTGATTTAGAAGTTCTTACTCAAAAGGGGTATAAAGTAGTTCAGACTAAGGTTAAGGATATGTTCCCTAATACACCTCATGCTGAGACAGTTGTTAAACTTACGAAGACCAAAGGGATGAAGTAAGTTTTTTACAAATGTCCATGCAAGGGATGCCTAAGAAGCTAAGAGAAGCCAAGACTGATTGGCTACAGCCTACTGCTGAAACTGTAGTGAAGCTAGTTAAGTAATAGAGCTGTTTGTAATCATATAAAATAGAATTTTGCCACTAATTTGCCACCAGAAGATTTACTTTGGTGGCAAATTTTTTGCTATATAATAAGTTTAAACTATTAAATTATGTAGCGCATGCTATTCCAATTTTCTCTGCTATTAATTTTTGGGGTAAAGTTTAATTCATTAGTATCATTATTATCTTCAGATGTATAATTACATGAATCTTCATTAGTAGAAGCTATATACTAAAAAATGCTCAAATGAGATTTTTATAGAGGTAAATTAATAGATAAATAGCTTATAACATGATATAATAACTTCATAAATAAAACCATTGGATGGGAATGGTGGTTTTAAGACACGTTTAGCCACCTTGGGCTATTAGAAATAATAGTCTAAGGGGGTGGTGTTAGAGATGATTATTGGAATGTTAATAATATCAGTATCAACTATAATATTGATACTGATATTACGAGCATTAAAACATAATTCTAAAGATTGTGAATTTAATCTTGAAATTAACATAAAAGGTTTTAAATTTTCTTTTAAAACAAAAGAAAAGAATACTCCCATCAAATAGCATTCTTTTCAACAACAATTAATTTAATCTAATAGCCCTAAAATCGAAAAACGTTCTAGGAAGTGTCATGTTACAGCATGGCACTTTTTTATATCTATATTATATCACAATATTAATAAAAATAAACATTTAAATATTCTAATGTTTTGTATATAACTTTATCCATCTATAAAGAGTAGCACGTCCAACTTTAAGTAGTTTAACCATTTCTACTTTTGTAATTTCCTTATTCATCATTTTTGTATAGTATTTTTGGAAGTCTTTAGGAAGATCATCTATCTGCTTTTCTTCACGTCCAAACCATCTGCCTGTTTTAGTCTGTCCTGTGGCTTTACATTTCTAGATACCTTGAATAACACGTTATTGTATTGTTTCAAGCTCCATCTCGGCTACATCGCCAAATACGGCAAGCAGAAGTTTATATGTACTGCTATCTGTATTAATACCTTCTTTTACAATAGTTTTATAAGACTGAAAAGTAACTATAAAATGTTATAAGATTTTTTATGTAATATAATATTTTATGATATATGGAAAAAAGAGATGATATTTGGTAGAATAATGTTGTATTAGAACTTATAGTATTAACTATGATTGTTATTATGATAACAATAGGGTAACTAACAATTTTAAATTTATCAGACTTTCTTAGAGGAAGGTATTGTATGTAAATAGAAGTTCTAATACTTTCTTGGAGGTAATAGCAAATGATTGAAGCATTAAAAAATCAAATTTGGACTACTAGGATTTCAAGGATAAATTCTGAGAGAAGAATGGTGAATAAAGAAAATATATGCCAATGTATTAATATTTATTATTCATGCGTAATAATAATTTATTCAATAATATCATATAAGAAAGATGATTCTAAATTAAGCCTTTTATCTATGGTTATGAGCATATGTCTATTGGTTTGTATGCTATATTTGAATTCTCAAAAATATATGGCTACAGCAAAAGAATTTAGAGAAAATTATACTAAGCTTCAAAGGTTGGAATTTAGATTAAATCATATAAATGAAAATGATGTGGATGAATTAAAAAAAATAGAAGATGAATATTGTAATCTTATGAATTCTGCAGATAATCATATTAATTATGATTATTATTGTACTGTTTATGGGAGTACTGGAGAGTATAGAAATAAAAGATATAATAGAAAGGTCATTATTGGATATTGGTCAGGAAAAGCGTGGAGGTTAGTTGTAGTAATAGCATTAATAATTTTACCAGTATTTTTATATTTAACTTATGGAGCAGTTTGATATGCAAGCAAATGTATTATGGAAGAAATATTTTAAAAAAGATTATATTGAGGAACATTACACTAATAAAATAAAAAATTCTACATCAGTAGGAATGGATCGAATAACTGCTAAAAAATTCAGAGAGAATCTGGATGAAAATATTAATATAATACGAAAAAAAGTAAATAATAGGACATATACTTTTACGAGGTATAGACAGTTATTAGTTTCAAAAGGAAAGAATAAAAATCCTAGGTGTATTTGTATACCTACAATAAGAGATAAGTTAGTACTTTCAATATTAAATGAAATTCTTTTTGGTGTATACGGACAAAAGGGACAAACACAGATGCCACAAGTAATTATATCTGAAATAGTTAATGAATTGAGAAATTATAAATATTTTATAAAATTAGATATAAAAACATTTTATGCATCAATAGATCATGAAATACTTATGAAGAAGCTTAACCAAAGGATTCATAAAAAAGAAATACGAAATTTAATAGAAAAATCAATAAAAACACCCGAGATTGCTATTCCTATAAAAACAAAAAATATATATGATACAAGGTCAGTAGGAATACCAGAAGGATTATCTATATCTAATTTTTTAGCAAATATTTATATGATACCTATTGATGAAAAATATAGTTGTAAAGATGATATTCTATATTTTAGATATGTTGATGATATATTACTGTTAGCAAATAAGGAAAATTTTCAACAGATTACGAAAGAATTAGTCAGTGATTTAACAAGAATGAAATTATGTGTCAATGACAAAAAAGATGAAGGGAGAATATCAAAAGGGTTTGAATATTTAGGATATATGATAAATGAAAAGTGTATAACAGTACGATTATCAAGTATTTATAAAATCGAAAATTCCTTTGAGGAATTAATTAAAGAATATAAAAGAAAAAAGCTTAAAAATTTAAAGTATTTAGAATGGAAGATAAATTTAAAAGTAACAGGTTTTATCATGGAAAAGAATAAATATGGATGGATGTTTTTCTATTCTCAAATTACAGATATATCATTATTATATAGATTAGACAATACATTGAATAAAATTTTAAAAAGATATGGAATCTCTCATATACATGTAAAACGTTTTGTGAGAGTATATCATGAAATAACAAAAGCATTACATAAAAGTAAATATATTATAAATACAGATAATTTATCAGATAAGGATAAGAGTGCAATAATGGAAGATATTTATGATATAGAAATAAAACCAGAAATAGATATAGATGAAAAATTCAGAAAGTTAATGATGAGGGAAGTAAAAGACATTGAAAAGGATATTCAATGTATATCATAATCATATTAAAAACTCCATTTCAGTAAAAAATACAACTAACACTTCATCTTATAATCTATGGGGGAGTGACTAGAAAAAAACACATTTCCCCCATGTTTAATAAGTAGAAATATTATAATGACGAGTGATGTACAATATAATGTGTCTATTGTAAACTGGCTATTTTACTATATTTAAGACTAAGTGACAAGGTGACAGTATATTTATATAGAATTATACAAATTAATAGTGTTTTCATACCTAAAATACTATAGTTAAATTAAAGCAAAAACTTAATAGTATCAATCCTTTTTCTATTTGCTCTTTACCCCTAATATGTTTCGTCAGACTTTAGTGTTTTTATCAATACATAATGACTATAAAAGAGGTATTAAATATGACGATATTTTGCCATTGAATTTCAACAAGGCTTAATGAAATAAATGAAGTAATGAGAATTTGAGGGGAATTTTTTCAGTAAGGTTTAAGATTTGTTTACATAGTAAGGAACGATTTTTGAGAAGAATTATCAAAGGGATTAAATGGGAAATAACTGTAATATAATGTTATAATAGGTATTTAACTGGAGGTATGAATAGGTATGAGTGATTATGTATTATTAATAGCACATACATATAAAGAAAAAAGTGATGAGAAATTTAAAACTAAAAAGTGGACAGATTTTTTTAAAGAAAATAAAAAAGTATCATATATTTTAATAATAGCATTAGTGGCACTAATATTTGCTATAATTTCATTTTTTATAAAAAAATACTTAGATATATATTCGTATATAGGATTAATAGTATATGTTGTATCTTTAGCAATATCAATTTATATATCCGATAAAAAACTTAAGAAAAATTATAAGAACCGCATATATAGATACAATATGAAGTTAGAATTATTAAAAGATATATTAAAATATGAATTTAAATTATATGAACAAAAGAAAATTGAAGAATTAATTAAATTATGTGATTTATCAGCAGAATTTTATGAATTGAGTACTAAGATGTATAAACCAATAATTTCTTTAACAAAGTCGATATTTTTTCCTATAATAGCATTTTCATTTGGATTAATAGCAAAAAAAATTGAAATAAGTGTATATAATATTATACAAATATCAGTATCAGTACTTTTGATAATTTTAATGAGTTGGTTATTCTTTCAAAGTATTAGACACCATATAGAAAATTTTTTGGATGCTGATAGTAAAGAAATACGAATGTTGAAAGGAATGTTAAATGATTTAATTATTAAGGATTTTCTAAAAGATGAAAACAAAAAAAGCAATTTTGAGATATATAGTGGTAGTATATATTAATTAAAAGAAGCTATAAGGAAATGAAAATAGTTGAGAACATTGCAGCTGTAGACACCAATTAAACTCCGCTAATTCCGGAAAAATCATGAAAAATCCAGAAAAGCTTGACGTTTTAGAGAAACGAGTACAGATGAAGGAAAGAAAATTCTAAGGGATTGAAAAAGAGCCATAAAGTAATAAAAAAAGAAACTTTACAAGGATAGGATTAAGGAAAACTTAGTCCTATTTTTTATGGATTTCTTCAGCAAATTTTTTTACCGTAATAGAAAATAAAATATATATTTATAGTAATAAAAAATAACAAGTATAAATATACCAAATATAACAATATATATTTAAAATAGAACAAAATTACATTTATTTCAGTGAAAAAAGTTACAAATAAAATTACATAAAAAACAAAAAAATACATAATAATACAAATATAAATGTTATAATTTTTTCATAACGTAAAAAGAGAGGTTAATATTATGAATGATTTTTGTGAAAAATGTGAATTAAATCAATCTATAAAAGAGGAAAAGAACTTATTAAATAATGCTATAGTTGAAAAAAATAATAATTTATTGGATGAGAACATTATAAAAATAAGTCAGTATATCGATAAAATGATTTATGATTGTATAAAATGTAAGATAAGATTAGTAGATATTAATAATGAAAAAGTAAGCTTAGACAGTATATTTGGAATACATTCAACATTTTATTATTATGGAGAGCAACATTTATTTATAAATATGTATAATTATATAAAGAAAGGCATTGATAATAATGAAATTATATATCTTTTTGTAGAAGATAATATTTATAATAAGTTATTAAAAGTTTTAACTGAAAACAATGTTTGTGTAGATGATATACAATTTAGAAATGTTAAGCCACTTATTCAAGGTAATAGAGATGGTGGATTAAAATCATTAAAAAATGAAATTTATAAGATTTCATTAGAAGATGAAGTTAAAAAATATAATGGAATCAGATGGATAGGACAACCATCATATGCGATAAAATTAAATTCACAAGATGCTTTCTTAAATTTTGAAAAAAATTTAGATATGGCATTAAAAGATACTAATGCATCATTACTTTGCATATATGATGTGAATGATTATATGGATGGTGGAAATGTTATTAATAAGAAAGTTATAGAAGAATCACTTGAAACACATTCTTATATTTTAAAAGATGACTATTTACAAGCATTAGCTTAAATCCATACGTATAAGAATTATACAGCTATTAAAATTTTTAAAATAAGAGTTTAGGAATATAGATTTTCTATACTTTTTATTTATGTCTAGGAAATTATATAATTTTTGTACGGTGAAAGTAAGATAAAATATTAGGAGAAAATACATGAGTAGAAAGAAATTAATAACTTTGATTACAAGTATATGTATGATTGGACTTTTGGATGGATGTAATAATAGGAAAGAATATTCAAAAACTAGTTCGAGTGATAATACTTCAGTAATAGATAATCAAGAGAATAAAATGACGCAGTTGAAATATTTAAGTGAAAATGAAAAAATTGAGATAGGAAGAGATTTGTATGATAAATATATCAATGAAAACAGAACTGATTGGCAAATGGTTAAATCTCAAAATTTAAATAGGCAACCAGTAGTTTGTCTTACAGACTATAGAATTAATGATGTTAGTTTTGTAAAAGAGGAATCCGATAAATTTACTGTAGATATTTCCTATGATATTCAATATACTGATGAAAGTAACTTTTGGATTGCTGGCAATGGAGAACTTACTGATAATAATTGGGTAATTAATAAATGTAGTTTTGTGGATATTCAGAAGATTGGGGATAAATATTTCATTGTTAATTTATATACAGGGTAACAATTAAATATGGATATTCAAAATCATCTTAATTATTACAAATATTACAAAAATATTATGATTATATTACCAATATAGAGAGTGTGTTTATAATAGCGTATAATTGAAAATACGTAAAAGAAATATGCTATATTGGGGGTAAGATATTGTTTAGACAATTTAAATTAGATAGAAGAATATTTAAGGATATAGATAAAACAATATTATTTTCAATGATATCAATAGTGTTATATGGAATATTTAACATATACTTATGCACTAAAGGTGGAGTTAATGCTGGATGTGCAACAAAGCAGTTTGTATGGCTTCTGATATCATTAGTTGTATTATATATTTTCTTGGCTGTAGATTATTCTGTAATAATGAATTATGTACCATTGTTTTATTGGGGAGCCGTATTGTTGCTAATAGGAACAACATTTTTTGGATCAGTTGTGAATGGTGCAAGGGGATGGATTAGATTTGGACCTGTTTCATTACAAGCATCAGAAGTTGCAAAGATAGGTATAATACTTATGCTTGGGAAAAAGCTTGATGAAATGGATGGAAAGATAAACTATACAAAAAACTTTTTTATTTTAGTATTTTATTGTGCAGTGCCAGTAATCTTTATATTGAAGCAACCTGATATGGGAATGACAATGGTTTGTTTCTTTATAGTACTTGGAATATTTTATGTATCTGGATTAGATTTAAAGATAATTGGAGGCGGATTAGTTTCTCTTGTTATTGGAATTATAGTAGTATGGAATTCAGGGTTTATTGAACAATATCAGAAAAATAGGCTTATAGCTTTTGTTAATCCGACAGCTTATGAAACAGATACTGGCTATCATTTAATTCAATCACTTACAGGAATAGGATCAGGGGGATTGTTTGGAAGTAGGCCTTCAATAACAAGTGAAGTAGCTATGGGATATGCTGCACAGAATGTTCCAGAAGTACATACAGATTTTATATTTGCAGCAATAGCAGAACAATGGGGATTTATTGGAGCTATGTTTTTGCTTGTTTTATATGGGTGTATGCTATATAAAATGATAGCTATAGCAAGAACAGCTAAGGATATATTCGGTTCAGTAATATGTGTAGGGATTATATCATATTTCTTGTTTGCAATAATACAGAATATAGGTATGACAATTAGTCTGCTTCCGATAACAGGTATTACATTACCACTTGTAAGTTATGGTGGTAGTTCACTCCTTACAACTATTTTATCAATAGGATTAGTACTTAATGTAGGTATGAGAAGAAAGAAAATACATTTCTAAATTAAATAAAAAGGTACTGTTAAATAAACATATAAAATTATTTAACAGTACATTTTTTTATGTTTAAAATTAGTAAATACTCAGATACTTTATAACAATTAGAAAGCATACAGACAAAAAATCTATAGTTAAAGTAACATAATAAATTCTTATGAATATTATATATTGTGAATATTATTATGAAGTTAGGATAAGGAATTAGAATAATGAAGATAAAAATATTAAAAAATAAGGATTTAGATAAATTAGAGAATGATGTCAATGAATTTATACAAGATAAATGTGTAATAGATATAAAGTATGAATCAACTCAGTATAGAACTTGTAAATATATTGAAAATATTTTAATAGTCATTATTTTATATGATTCATATGGTAACTGTGGATATTTAAATACAAAATCCTTAATGGATTTTAAAAAAGTATAATGTAAAGTTAAGAAAAAGCATTAGGGGGACAAAAGATGAAAGTAGTTATTCTTGCTGGAGGCAAAGGCATTAGAATGAGTCATTTAACTGTTAATACTCCTAAGCCTCTATGTGAAGTTGGAGGAATGCCTATTTTGTGGCATATAATGAAGATTTATAATCAGTATGGATTAGATGATTTTATGTTTCTTTTAGGATATAAAGGAGAAAAAATAAAAGAGTACTTTGTTGATTATAGTTGGAAGCAAAGCAGTTTTCTTTTAGATATGGAAAGTTCAAAGATTGATATTTATTCAAAGCCAGAACCATGGAAGATAAGTTTTATAGATACAGGCGTTGAAACAATGACAGGTGGGAGAATAAAAAAGGCTGAAAAGTATATTGGAAATGAAACATTTATGTTAACTTATGGTGATGGATTGGCAGATATAAATATAAGTGAACTTTTAGAATTTCATAAAAAACAAGGAAAGATAGCAACAGTTACAGGCATATACAAAAAGAGTCAATATGGTATTTTAACTGTAGATAATGGATTAGCTAAATCCTTTGAAGAGAAAAAGAACACTGAAGAAATAATAAATGGTGGATTTTTTGTTTTTGAACCTGAAATATTTAATTATTTAGATGATGATTCAGGGTGCGTTTTAGAACAAAATCCTTTAAAGAAATTAGTAGAAGATAATGAGCTATCAGTATATATTCATGATGGTTTCTGGACTGCTATGGATACTTTAAATGATATTAATAATGTAAATAAACTTTGGAATGAAGGAAAGGCAGTGTGGAAAACATGGTAGATAAATTTTGGAATAATAAAAATGTTTTTGTAACAGGTGGGACTGGATTTTTAGGAAGTTATTTAGTTAAAAAACTTGTTAACTCTGGAGCTAATGTAACAGTTTTAGTTAGAGATTATATACCAAAATCAAATATGTATATTGGTGAAGAATATAAAAGTATTAATGTAGTTAGTGGTAAATTAGAAGACTACGATATTTTTGAGAGAATACTAGGGGAATATGAAATATATACTATATTTCATTTAGCAGCTCAGGCTATTGTTGGAGTTGCTAATAAAAATCCATTAGGAACATTTAGCTCTAATATACAAGGAACATGGAATGTACTTGAGGCAGCTAGAAGAAGTCCTTTGGTAAAGCAGATTATAGTGGCATCTAGTGATAAGGCTTATGGAGATCAGGAAAAGCTACCATATGATGAAAATATGCCTCTTCAGGGAAAACATCCTTATGATGTTTCAAAAAGCTGCACTGATTTAATTGCACAAACTTATTATGAAACTTATAAACTACCAGTTTGCATTACTAGATGTGGAAATCTTTATGGTGGTGGTGATTTGAATTTTAATAGAATAATACCACAGACTATACAGCTTGTTTTAAATGGAGAGGCTCCAGTAATAAGAAGTGATGGAAGTTTTATTAGAGATTATTTTTATGTAGAAGATGCTGTAGATGCATATATTGCTTTAGCAGAAAAAGTTCAAGAATATAATCTTGGAGGACAAGCATTTAATTTTAGTAATGAAATACAGCTTACAGTTTTAGAGTTAGTTGATAAGATTTTAAATATTATGGGAAGTGAATTGAAATCAGTAATATTAAATCAAGGCAGTAATGAGATAAAGCATCAGTATTTATCTGCAAAAAAAGCAAGAGATACATTAGGATGGTTTCCTAAATATACAATCGATGAAGGTTTGAGAAAGACTGTAGAATGGTATAAGAATTTTTTTGAAAAAGGAGATACAGGTAATGCAAAGTAGTGTTTTCTGTACTGTTTTATCTAGCAAGCGATTGATTCAAGGAATTGCATGTATTTTTTCTCTATATGATAATACAGATGATTTTAAATTATATATTCTTTGTGTTGATGAAAAATGTTATGATTTTATGAAAAAAATTAGTTTTGATAAAGTTATTTTAGTAAATATTAATGAAATAAATAGAGAAGATTTCGAAAAACTAAAAAATACTAGAAAATTAAATCAATATTGTTGGACACTAAAGCCAGGCTTTATTAAATATGTTATGAATTCAAACGATGATATTGAAAGAGTAACTTATATAGATTCAGATTTATTTTTCTTGCATAATCCTAATATAATATTTGAGAATCAACCAGATGTATCTGTGTTACTTTCAGATGGAAAGATATTTCTACCAATGTATTCTAAAGAGTTTATTCATGATATCCAAGATAAGACTGGAAATTATAACTCGGGATTTATAAGTTTTAAAAATGATGTAAATGCATTTAAATGTGTAGAATGGTGGGACAAAATGTGTATTGAAAGTTGTACTGCAACTCCCGAGGATAATAAATTTGGTGATCAAAAATATCTTGATGATATGCCACAAATTTTCAGTAATATAGGGGAAATAACAACTCCTGGAGTAAACATTGGACATTGGAATTATCCAAGATATAGATTTACAATTGCAGGTGATAATATATTGGTAAATAATTATGAATTGATATGTTATCATTTTAGTGGATTTAGAATAGTAAGCAAATATGATATAAGGCAGATTCATGAGCAGGATAGAATAAACCAGCCATTTATATATGATGTATATAAAAAGATACTAAGAGATATTATTGATGAAGTTGAAAAAATTGATCCTGATTTTAAAGAATATATGATTACAAATGAAATTAACAGTAATTAAATATTTATAAGGAGAGAGTAAATGAAAGCGAGTATTATTATCCCATCATATAATTCTAAAGAACGATTGTATTATAATTTGTTGTCTTTAAATAATCAGGATTGTGACTTTGAAATTTTCGAGGTTATCGTAGTAGATAATGGATCTAATGATGATACTTTACAAATGTTAAAAAAGTTTAAGGCAAAGTATAATTTAAAATTTAAGAGGATTGAAAAAAACAGTGGTATTGCACATGGTAGAAATGAAGCAATAAAAATGGCAGAAGGAGATATATTAATATTTCATGATAGTGATATGATAGCTCCTAAGGATTTTGTAACTAAACATTTAAATGATCATAAAGATCAAAATATAGTTGTATGTGGAATCTCATGGAAAAGAATTATTACTTTTTACTATGAAGAGTTAGAGAAGAGTGGAACAAATTATGAATTATTGGATTATTTAAGTGAAGATTTTAAAAAAATAAATAAATATCCAACAATAAAAAAACAGTCAATAATTGATGGAAGTTATATGAATTATTCTTTTGATTTAGATAGTGACTTTACTAGAGTTTTAAAAGGTATACTAAATGATTATAGAGATAATTTAGATGATTATATGTTACCTTGGAGATTATTTATAACTAATAATGCTTCAGTAGAACGTAAAAAAGTATTAGATGTTGGAATGTTTGATGAGGCGATAGTTGGATATGGATTTGAAGATTATGATTTAGGAATAAGATTGTATAAATCTGGCGGTAAATTTATTTATGATGAAGATATTTTAAGTGTTCATCAAGAACATCCTACAAATATTAAAGCAGCTGAGATTGGTACAAATACGATTTATATGTGTAATAAATATAATAATATCTATTTTATTGATGTAATATTAGTTTGTATGGCATATGCAACATCTATTAATCCTTCTAATCTTAATGAATTGGTTAAGGATATAAATAAAATGTTGGAATTAAGCTATTTTAAACAGCTTTTAAATATATTTTTAGAGTTGCTTCAAATACGTAGAAAACAATTTTTCAAAGAAGATATTTATAATAACTATAGTTTAATTTATGCTAAAAATATCGATGTAATTAAATTGATAAAAGAAATGTATATCTTACAGAATTCATTTGGAATCAAATATTTTTCACAAGCTATGCTTGGATTGATAAATGATGTTTATAGCTAGATTTTTAAAGAAATTTTAAGGAGGAATTATGAAAAAATATCATTTTTCAATGATTTTATCAGAGTTTCATTTATTTAAAGTTTTGCCTATGTATGTTTCTTTAAGTAAGTATTGTGATGATTTTGAGTTATTTATTTTAGCAATGAATGATTCTGTTGATAAAGTATTGAATAAAATAGGGTTTGAAAATATTACTGTAGTAAAATTAGAAGAGTTAGAAAAAAACAATGTTAATCTTACGGTAGCTAAATCTAATAGAACATTTCATGAATATTGCTGGACTTTAAAGCCAGTATTTTTAGAATATATTATTAATAAATATAGTGATGCAGTGTACTATGCTCATGTAGATGCAGACTTATTCTTTTTTTCTAATATAGATTCTATTTTTAATGAAAATTCTAATGCATCAATTTTTCTAACAGATCATAGAAATTCTGAAGAATTTATGCATTACTATGAATTAAGTGGACAGTTTAATACTGGATTTGTTGGATTTAGAAATACCAATGAAGGAAAAGCAGCTATAAAACTTTGGAGAGATCGGTGTTTAAAAAGATGTACTGCAGAATATGATACTATTAACAAAACATTTGGTGATCAAAGATATGTTGAAGATTGGATTGATATATTTAAAGATGTTCATGTGGTAAAATCTATTGGCGCAAATGTAGCATTTTGGAATGTAAAAAATTATGAGTTTTCTAAAGTAGATGACTTGATTTATGTAAATAATAAGCCATTAATATTTTATCATTTTTGTGCGCTTGTAACTTTAGGATCTAAAGAAGTAGAATTATGTTCAGTGTACACTATAAAAGATAGAGAACTCTTAAATTTAGTATATGAACCATATATTAAATATTTATCATACGGGATTAATGAACTTAAAAAAGAATTTCAGTGGTTTAATTCAGGATTTGTTGATAAAAATAATATTAGTGAATTTAAGAATTATAGAATTATATAGAGGGGTTAAACCCTCTATTTTTATATATCTGAAAAGTACACAATAATATAGTATTTAATATACCTATTAATAGTATTATTAACTTCTTTATAAGTTTTATGATGCTTTGACATAGTATTGAAATCCATATGATTAATACATTTATATATACATACTGCCTATAAAAAGGAAGATATAAAGAATAAGGACAAGATATAGCTATGTTTGTTATGAAAAACTTAATATTTTAAAGAAATATAGAGGTATTACCAATTTAAACGGAATAGTGTATTAATACAAAAAGTGATATAATTAATTGTATTAATACATAAATTGCAGAAAAAAGCTTTAAAGGAATAAATTAATATAATTGTATTAATTTATTCTGAGTGGTGCATCACAAAACAAACAGTTGATAAAAAGTCCTTACATTAATAGGATTTTGAAAAACAAGTATAAAACACAAGAAAGATGAGGTACTATAATGGCTAGAATTATTATGGATAATGGAAAACAATATAATGTAGATGAAAGAGATCTGGATAGAATAATGTATGAAACAAAAAGCTTTGCAGGAGTACATTTAAGAGAAGGATTAATAAAATTACCAGGTCAGAATATAGCCATAAATCCTAAGCATATATCTTCAGTTGAAGAATTGGAATCATAGTATATTAATTTAACATATAATTAGAGAATTATCACACTTTTGGAAGTTTGGGTTATTCCCCTAATATAAAATTTTGACACAAATAAATCCTCTAAATTATTATAATAATGGATTTTATTTATATAAAAAACTGCTTTATTAATTTGCCACCTTTTATAAGGGGGCATTTTTTATTTTCAAAGAATATAGATTTGACTAAATTAAAAAATATTCTTAAAATATAAATAACTAAAATTACAACATGGATGCACAAATAAATAGAGAAATGGGTGAACAAAATGAAAAGGTTTATAAAAGTTATGATAGCTGTTATGTGTATGATACCTGTACTTCTTATGGGATGTGGTGTTTCACAAGACAGCAAAGAAAACAAGGAAAGTCAGTCTATATCAGATGAAGGTACAGACAACAATGCTACAGCATCAACTGAAAATTTACCAATAGCAACTATAGAAGTTGATGGATTTGGAACAATAAAGGCTGAATTATATCCTGAAATCGCACCAAATACAGTAAATAACTTTATTTACTTAGCCAATAGTGGATTTTACGATAATTTAACTTTTCATAGAATTATAAAAGATTTTATGATTCAAGGTGGAGATCCTAACGGAAATGGAACTGGAGGTCCTGGGTATAGTATAGAAGGGGAATTCACTTCTAATGGAACTGCAAATAGTTTGAAACATACTGAAGGTGTACTATCAATGGCAAGATCTCAAGATCCTAATAGTGCAGGAAGTCAGTTCTTTATCATGACAAAAGCAGCTTCTCATCTTGATGGGGAATATGCAGCTTTTGGAAAAGTAATAAGTGGTATGGATATAGTACATGAAATAGAAAATGTAAAAACTGGTTCAAATGATAAACCTAAAGAAGATGTTGTGATTAAGTCAATAAAAGTAGATACAAAGGGTGCTGATTATCCAGAACCTGAAAAACATTAAATAGATGATTAAAAAGGAATTGAGAAATTGTTCTCAATTCCTTTTCGTTTTGATTATTTTTTTATTATTAAAAAATTTGATATTACTCAAAGTGTCAGGATAAAAACAAAATAATTGTTTCTATCCTTATTTATTAAGAATAAATATACATAATTATTAATATAAGTAGTTAAGATGAAATTTTTTATAGAACTAGTAATTAAACTTAAAAAAATTAGTCATACTGTAAGGTTTTAAATGAATATATTGTAATTAGGAGGGGGGAGTGTTCATGAGTATGAATTTTAAGGAATTTATAAAAACTGACAGAGAGAAGGCTAATACACAGAAATTTGAAGGGTCTTTTTTAGAATATCTTGATATTGTTAAGGAACATCCTGAAATTGTTCAATTAGCTCACAAGAGACTTTATAACATGATTATGGATAAGGGTGTTGAAGAACTAAAAGCGGATGAAAATCCAAGAGTAAGAAAAATTTATGGAAACGAGATTATTAGGAAATATGGTTTCTTCAAAGATGATTTCTATGGTATTGATAAAGTTATTATGAAATTAGCTAATTACTTTAAGTCTGCCGCTATGAAAGGTGAAGAAGCAAGACAAGTATTATATTTAGTAGGTCCAGTTGGTGCTGGTAAATCATCCATAGTTGAAAGTTTAAAATCAGCAATTGAGGATTGTGAACCTGTATATGCATTAAAGGGATGTCCTATGCATGAAGAGCCACTTCATCTTATTCCAAAGCATTTAAGACCAAAATTCGAAGAAATGCTAGGTGTTCAGATTGAAGGTGATTTATGTCCAGTATGTAAATACAAATTAATGCATGAACTTAATGGTATGTATGAAGAATTTCCAGTTGAAAGAGTAGGTTTTTCAATTAGATCAAGAAAAGGTGTTGGCGTAGTTCCACCCGTTGATCCTAACAATCAAGATACTTCAATACTAACAGGGGCAATCGATATTTCCAAAATGGATTTATATTCAGAAGATGACCCAAGAATTTTTTCTTTAAATGGTGCTTTTAATGTTGGTAATAGAGGCCTTGTTGAATTTATAGAAGTATTCAAAAACGATGTTGAGTATCTTCATACAATTATTACAGCAACACAGGAAAAGTCCGTACCATCGCCTGGTAAAGGATCAATGATTTATTTTGATGGTGTTATTGTTGCTCACTCAAATGAGGCTGAATGGAACAAGTTTAAATCTGATCATACAAATGAAGCTATTTTAGATAGAATAGTAAAAATTGAAGTTCCTTACTGCTTAGAGCTTGATGAGGAAGTTAAGATATATCAGAAGATTTTAAGGAAGAGTAATTTTAAAGCTCATATTGCACCACATACAATTGAAGTTGCAGCAATGTTTGCAATTCTTTCAAGACTTACACCATCTGCTAAAGCTGATAGTATGACCAAGCTTAAGATTTATAATGGTGATGAAATTGTTGAAAAAGGTACAACAAAGAAAATTGATATCACTGAACTTAGGGAAGAAGCAGGACAATATGAAGGTATGAAGGGTATTAGTACAAGATTTATAATAAAGACTATAGATAATGCTCTTGCAGAATCAGAATATGACTGTATAAATCCTTTAAGTGTAATGGAAAATATAATTAAATCAGTTAAAGATATGGATATTGCTAGTGATGATAAGAAGAGGTATTTAGGATTTATCCAAGATACTATCAGAAAGGAATATAATAAGATTCTTGAAAGAGAAATAACAAAAGCATTTATACATTCATTCAGAGAACAGGCTGAAAGTTTATTTAATAATTATATAGATAATGCAGAAGCCTATGTTAATAAGACAAAGATTAAAGATGTTTCAACAGGTGAAGAGCTTAATCCTGATGAAGATTTCATGAGAAGTATAGAAGAACAGATAGGTGTTTATGCAGCATCTGCTAAGGGATTTAGATCTGATGTAACTTCTTATATGTTCTATATTATAAGAAAAGGTGGTAAATTAGATTATACTTCTTATGAGCCATTAAAAGAAGCTATAGAAAAGAAATTAACTGAATCAGTTAAGGATTTATCTAGAATCATTACAAAATCTAAAGTAAGAGATAAGGAACAAGCAGAAAAATATAATTCTATGGTTGAAGAAATGAAGAGAAATGGATATTGTATTCACTGCTGTGATGTTATATTAAAATATGCAGCTAATAACTTATGGAGAGACTAATAGATTATGGCTATATTTAGAGACTATACAAGCAATCCAGTTGATCATGATAGATCCATAGAAGATAGAAGGAGACATAGACAACTTGTTGAAAAATCAATTAAAGAAAATCTAGGAGATATACTATCAGAAGAAAGTATTGTAGGTGAAAGTAAAAATAAGAAATTTAAAATTCCTATTAAAGGAATTAAAGAATATCAGTTTGTTTATGGACGAAACTCAAAGGGCGTAGCCACTGGAGTTGGAGATGAACAAAGAGGAGATAAAATAGGTAATGGTAAAAAGCAACTTGCCCAAGGAAATCAAGGAGCAGGTAATGATGAAGGTGATGATGTTTACGAAACTGAAATCACTCTTGAAGAGTTAATGGATTATATTTCGGAAGATTTAAATCTTCCGAACCTTGATCAAAAGAAGTATTCTGAAATAATTACTGAAACTACTGGTAAGAAACGTGGTTATCAGACTCATGGAATAAGGCCTCGTCTTGCAAAGAAAAAGACTGTTATGAGTAAAATAGCAAGAAAACAAGGAAAAAAGAGAGCCCTTCATGAACTTAAAGAGGATACTGAACTTGAAAGATTCCCATTTAGAGAAGAAGATTTAAGATATTATAGAGTAAAAATGAAACCAAGAAGAGATAGTAATGCAGTTATGATATTTATAATGGATGCATCAGGCTCAATGGATACGACTAAAAAGTATCTTGCACGATCTTATTTCTTCGTCCTTGCATCATTTTTAAAGAGAAAGTATAACAATATTGCATTTGAATTTATATATCATACCACTGTAGCTAAAAGGGTAGATGAGTATGAATTTTTCCATAAGTCTGAATCAGGAGGTACCTATATTTCAAGTGGTATAAATGAGGCACTGAAAGTTATTGAGGATAAATATCCTGCAGCCGTATGGAATATATATCCTATATACGCTAGTGATGGAGATAACTGGTCAGAGGATAATGAAAAGGCTATTACTGCAGTTAAAAAGATATGTGAGATAAGCAATATGTTTGGATATGCAGAACTTCTTCCATCCACATATACAACTACAATGTATCATAAATTCAAGAAGGAAATTACAAATGAAAATTTTGTACCAGTAATAATAAAGGAAAAGAAGGATTTATGGGATGCGCTTAAGACAATGCTAAGGAAGGAGTTAAAGGAGGAATAAGCTGTGAAGTATAGTATTAGTGACTTAGAAAAATGGAATTCAGAAATAGAGGAAAAAGTTAAGGAATACGGACTTGACTTTTATCCTCAGGAATTTGAAATAATAGGCTTTAATGAAATGATTGGATATGAAGCTTATGTAGGAATGCCATCAAGATATCCTCATTGGAGTTTTGGTAAATCCTATGAAAAAAGTAAAACTCTTTATTCCTTAAATCTTACAGGTCTTCCTTATGAAATGGTAATTAACTCAGATCCATGTCTTGCATATCTTATGAAGGATAATACTTTATTATTGCAGATTCTTACCATGGCTCATGTATATGGTCATAATGATTTCTTTAAAAATAATAGATTGTTCAAACAAGGTACAAAGGCGGAGTATACGCTAGAAATGTTTAACCTTGATGCGAAAATAATACGTGATTATATTGATGATCCAAGCATAGGTTATACTAAAGTTGAAAGAATTCTTGATGCAGCTCATGCTATAAGATTCCATGTAGGAAGAAGTGTAGGAGTAAAAGAATTATCCAATAGTGAAATACAAAATAATATTATTAAAGAATATGAAAGTAAAAGGGAAAACAGAGGCATATTAGATTCTCATGTTGAAATAGAGCTTCCGAATTTAGATAAAATTCCATTAGAACCGGTAGATGATGTTATGGGATTTATAATAGAATACGGAAATCTAGCGGAATGGGAAAGGACAGTATTAAGAATAGTTAAAAGAGAAGCTCAATACTTTATTCCTCAAGTTGAAACTAAAATAATGAATGAAGGATGGGCAAGTTATACTCATTACAATATATTAAAACAATTAGATCTTCCACAAGAACTTCATCTTGAATTTTTGAAGAGGCACAATGATGTTATAGCTCCAGCTATAGGCGGTTTAAATCCATATTATGTAGGTTTTAAAATATTCGAAGATTTAGATAAGAAGTATGGAAAAGAAAAGATTTTTGAAGTTAGGGAAGTTGATAGAGATGCTTCATTTTTAAGAAGGTATTTAACAAGGGAACTTTGTGAGGAATTAAATTTATTCCAGTATAATCATAGGACATTTGATACAATAATTGAAGAAATATCAGATGAAGATGGTTGGAAGGTTATTAGAGATACTTTGAGTTATACAGCTGGAATGGGTGGAATACCTTATGTACGAGTTATTGATTTAAACAAGAAAGATAATACTTTGACTTTGGAAAATATATTTGATGGAAGGGCTTTAGACCTGTCATACGCAAAGGAAACATTGAAATATATACAAGAACTTTGGGGATATGATGTAAAATTAATTACCAAAGGTACAGACAAACAAGAAATTGTGATTAAATGTGATCAAGATAAAAAATTAACTATATTATAAAAATGAGACTCTGTAGTATGTAAATACTATGGAGTCTTTTTAAGTAACCAAAAAATACTACCAGAATAATATAATTATATGGAAAAATAACTTAGGAGATTAAAATGAATTTAAAAGGAACAAAAACAGAAAAAAATTTATTTAAGACATTTGCAGGGGAATGTAGAGCTAGAACTAAGTATGATTTATATGCAGAAAAAGCTAGATGTGATGGATATGTGTGGATTGCAGAAGTTTTTGAAGAAACTGCAAAGAATGAATATGCTCATGCAAGAGAATCTTATAAAAGATATTTAGATAAAATTAATTGTACAAAAAATAATCTTATTGAGTCAGCAGTTGGTGAATCAGAGGAAGCTAATATAATATATAAGGAATTTGAAAAGGTTGCAAGAGAAGAAGGATTTGAAGAGATAGCAGATTTTTATAAAGAACTTCAGGAAGTAGAAGAAAGTCATAAAGAAAGATACCTTGATTTAGCAAAGAAACTAAAAGATGATAAAATCTTTAAAAGTGATGAAGATACATTATGGGTTTGTTTAAACTGTGGGTATATTCATGAAGGAAAAGAAGCACCAGAAAGATGTCCTTTATGTAAATACCCTAGGGCTTATTTTAAAAACTTAGATTCTAAGATATGCAAATAGGAGGGATTATATTATGCTATACGTTTATCCAGATAATTTTATAGTTCCAGTAATATTTGTAGAAAATTTTATGAATAAGGGAACTAAGGAAAAGAAAAGTGAAAAAATAGAAGTAGAAAAATGCATAAAAGAAGTATTAAAGAATGATGAACAAGAAAAATTTCGGAATGATGATAAAAATGAATGTTATGAGAAATTACAAGAAGAACTTGTTATGGAATGGGAATATGAAGGAAAACATTCACAAAATATAGATGACAAAAAAATGTTAGAAAAAATAGATAAAGAGTATTCTGACGGTGAAACTGAAAGAATTTAATCATGTAAAAAAAGCATATTTAATATACTAAATAATAAGAATAATAAAAAGGAATTAATGTATATGAAATATGATGACTTAGCCAAAAATCATTATGATGATATAAATAATCTGTGCAATCTTTTAAATAACTATGTTAATGCATATAGATTATTAATAGCAGGAGCATCAGAATTATATGGTGTAAATATTGCTAAAAAAGGAGATATAAAGAAGGCGCTTGATAGAGTAGATGGCGTTGGAGACTTGATAGACAATTTAATTGAAGCACTAGATAAATGTGAGAATGGATACTTAAAATATTGTAAGATAAAAAATGAGTACTTGTCAGTGAAGACACAGAAAAGTGAGATATATACTGAAATAGATAATGAATTGAATTTCCAAAATACAGGACGAGATTCTGATGAGGATGAAGAAGAATAAAAATTAGAGCTTTGAATTTTATTCAAAGCTCTAATTTATCCATTATACTTTTTTAAGGTGAACTTTACTCACCATTAAATAAGATCCTGCAATCATAAGAATAACAGTTATATAAGTATGAATTGTATTTAATTCAACTTTAAATAATGTTAATAAAAATGAAAATAATGCCATAAAGCATCCAACAATTGTTATTGGAACCCCAGTAAATACACCGTCAAATTGAGCAGTATTAAAACGTGCTAATCTGTATGCACCGCATATTGGGAATGTTAATAATATTATAAATCCGATAATACCTAAAATTCCAGGTTCATTAAGTTCGAACAGTGTATAAATTAAAATAGAAGGTGCTACTCCAAAAGAAACAAGATCGGCTAAAGAATCCAATTCTTTTCCTAAATCACTTGAAACATCTAAAAAACGAGCTACACGACCATCATACCTATCCACTAAACCTGCTAATAAAATAAAGACACTTGATAAAGTATATTGTTTATTCATTACTGATAATATAGACAAAATTCCGCAAGATAAATTAATAAAGGTAAATACATTAGGAATACAACTTTTCCTCATAAAATCACTCCTAGAATTATATAAAATACTTACAAAGAGTTATTATAGCACATTATTATGAATAATATAAGGTATAAATTAACCTTTAAGAATTTATTAAGGAATAATTTAGTTATTCATCATGTAAATAATTATTCAAATATTTGAAAAAAATATATACAAAGGTTATAATAAACAAAGATTATCTTTAGAGGAGGTACGGTTTTATTTTGAAAAAGGTTAGATTTATATACAATCCATATTCAGGGGAAAATAGTATAATAAGTGAATTAGATAGTGTTATAAGACTGCATCAAGAAGTTAATTTAACAATAGTTCCATATAGAATACAAAAAGGAAGATCATTGAGTGAGGCTCTAGATATTGTAGATAATACATATGAATATGTATTAGTTGCAGGTGGTGATGGAACTGTAGACTCAGTTGTCAATGCAATGAAGGAAAGAAACATTGATATACCAATAGGAATACTTCCAGTTGGAACAGCAAATGATTTTGGAAAGTTTATAAGCATGCCTTCAGATATTCAGGAAGCGTGCAAACAGATTCTTGATTCAAAACCAGTTCCAGTTGATGTTGGAAAGATAAACAATAAATATTTTGTGAATGTAGCAAGTACAGGATTATTTACAGATGTATCTCAAAAAACAGATGTTAATTTAAAAAATACTATAGGTAAACTAGCATACTATTTAAAGGGTCTTGAAGAACTTCCTAATTTCAGAAACCTAAAGATAAAACTTTCCTCAAGAGAGTGTATGTATAATGGTGATATGTATTTAATGTTAGTTTTCAATGGTAAGACTGCTGGTAATTTTAATTTGGCAACTCAGGCAGAAGTAGTTGATGGTAAGCTTGATGTTATAATATTCAAAGCAGTTCCAATAATAGAGCTTATTCCATTATTTATCAAAGTTCTTAAAGGTGAGCATCTTGATTCAGACAAGGTTGTATATTTTAAAACAGATGATTTATATATTGAGTCTGATGAGGATATTGTAACAGATATTGATGGAGAAAAAGGTCCAGATTTCCCATTGAGAATTCAATGTATTAAAGGTGGAATAAAACTTTTAGGTATAAAAGAAGATATACAATAATAAATATAAGTAACAGAAATAGTGATTGGAGTGTAAGTGCGTTGAATTTTGCATACTATATATTTTTGTTGCTTATAATTTTTTTGTGCTTTTTTACAATTAAACGAAATTTATTAGTATCACCTAAAAAGATAAAAATATATTTTACTATAGTTATTGCATTACTATTAATAAGGCATTTAGGACTTGTTTCATTATGCATACTTGAGAGCAGTAAATATATATATTATTTAAAATCTATTATTTATTTAGATAATATTGCAGTTCCTTTAATAGTATTAGCAGTAACATATGTGTATTCAAGAGCAGAAAAACTAAAATTTACAGGTAGCTATTTTATCCTTGCAGCAGTTCTGTTAGTTTATTCAAGCATTATATACATGTCAAAGGTTATGGTAAATGTAAGTAATATTTATGGATTTATTATGTCAATAAATAATGAAATAGTAATATCTATGTTCTCATTAATATTGCTAGGTATAATGCTAATAATAAATGTTCTTTTATTAGATAGACAGTATGTTAATAAAAAGGGAATATGGTTTATAATAATTGCGATTATGGCTGTAATGATAGAAAAAGTAATAATACTTGGAGGAATTAGAGTTTTTCCGTATTCAGTTATAGGTGAATTGATTTTTATTATAATAATAAATTTTGTACTTAATGGGTTTAAAAAAATTAAATAAAAAATTTAGGAATTAACAGTATTATATAATGTTAATTCCTAACGATTTAAGTTATTTTAATCTATACACCATAGTCACAAAGTCTTCCAGAATAAATCAAATCAAGATCAGCAATTGATTTGAAATCATAAGGTCTCATAAGAGTGAAGTGCTTGTCAAATTCCATCACATTTGATTTTTCAAGTACATATGCAACAAATTGTGAACATACATAATGTTTTGGTCTATGATATGGAATATTGAAAAGAATTGCGATTAGTCCTGCAAAATTATATTTGTATTTATCTTCATTTTCTTTAAATTCTTCAATAGACTTTTCTAAAAGTTCATATTGTTCCTTTGTGATTTTCAATCTATATATTTCACATAAGGTATTGCCATGAATTTTATATATTCCGCTGTTTATATCTTCTTTAACAAAACCAGCAATTAAAGGTACATACAAGTTTTGCCTTGCAAAACTGTAAAGAGAATTTAAATTTTCATCAAGTGCTATAGATGCATGATTGTATGGTGCACGTGTAAAAAACTGAAGTATTCTCGAACATCCAGTATTAGTCTGGCTTATCATAATATAAATATTTTTTTTCATAATTAGTCAGTTCCCCATTTCAAATATATACAATTAAAATTTAGCTTAAGACTTTATGCTATATAGCTTAAGATTTTTTATTATAAAGATATTATAGATGTCATATATAAAGATATTATAAAATATAAATAAGAAAATCACAAAATTTTTTTATTTAGAATAAGCAGATAGAAGAAACTATCTGCTTATTCATTTAATGAATTCTTTTTTTATTATTAGTTGACTTTCTAGTAGTGTTTTTTGAAAGCTTTGAGTTAGTTTTTCCAGATTTACTATTTGAATTTTTAGATTTTTGTCTTTGTTCTCTAGAATCTGGAGTATCAGATTTATTTTTATTGTTTTTACCTTGATATCCTAGTTTTTTAGGTGCAAATCCTATTAGACAGTCTTTTCCGTTACCTATTAAATCTTCTCTATGAGCTTTAATTAAAGCTTTTTTAACTTTTGGATAGTTCTTTGGTACAGCAAATTGTATTAATGCTCTTTGCATATCTTTTTCTTCCTGAGTTTTAGGTGTATAAACTTCTTCACCAGTAAGTGGATTTACTCCGGTATAATAAATAGTTGTAGATAAACTTCCAGGTGTAGGGTAGAAGTCTTGAACTTGTTCAGGAGTATATCCCATCTTTTTAACATATTGTGCAAGCTCTATAGCTGCATTTAAGTCAGAACCAGGATGAGAAGACATCAAATATGGAACAAGGAACTGTTTCTTTCCAATCCTATTGTTTATTTGAAAGTATTTATCAACAAACTTATCATAAACTTCTCTTGTAGGTTTACCCATTTGGTTTAAAACTCTTGGAACAACATGTTCAGGGGCAACCTTTAGCTGACCACTTATATGATGTTCACATAATTCTTTGAAGAATGATTCATTATGATCATGAATTAAGTAATCATATCTTATACCTGAACGAATAAATACTTTCTTTATTCCAGGAAGTTTTCGTACTTTCTTTAAAAGAGAAAGATACTCTGTATGATCTATGATTAAGTTTTTACAAGGTTTAGGAAACATACATTGTTTAGTTTTACATGTTCCATGTACTTCTTGCTTTTTACATGCTTTATGTCTGAAGTCGGCAGTAGGACCCCCTATATCGTGTATGTATCCTTTAAAATCAGGAAAAGTAGTAAGTAATTTCGCTTCATCTATAATTGAATCCTGACTTCTATTTTGAATGACTCTTCCTTGATGGAACGTTAATGCACAGAATGAACAAGAACCAAAGCATCCTCTGTGACTTGTTATTGAAAATTTAACTTCTGTAATTGCTGGTATACCACCTTTTTCTTTGTAAATAGGATGATATGTTCTTGTGTAAGGAAGATTATATGTAATATCCATTTCTTCTTGTGTCATATTTTCTTGAGGTGAATTTTGAACAAGATATCTGTCACCGTGTTTTTGAATTATAGTTTTACCTAAAATTGAATCTTGTTCATAATATTCAAGTTTGTAGGCTTCACCATATGCTTTTTTATCACTAGAAACTTCTTCAAATGAAGGAACATGAATTGCATTTTTTATGTTAGATATATCATTTGTAAGGTAACATGTTCCACGTACATTTGTTATGTTCTTTATGTTGGCTCCATATCTTAATAAATCAGCAATTTGAACAACAGTTTTTTCACCCATACCGTACATTAATAAATCAGCTTTTGAGTCTACTAGAATACTTCTTCTTACTTTATTATCCCAGTAATCATAATGAGCAAATCTTCTAAGGCTTGCTTCAATACCACCAATTGCAATAGCTACATCTTTATAAGCTTCTCTTATTCTATTACAATAAACAATTACAGCCCTATCAGGTCTATGTCCTGCTTCACCACCAGGTGAGTATAAATCTTCATGCCTTACTCTTTTAGCAGCAGTATAATGGTTAACCATAGAATCTATATTACCTGAGTTAACTAGAAATCCGAATTTAGGTCTTCCAAGGCGTTTGAAGTCTTCACAATTATGCCAGTCTGGCTGTGCAATTATACCTACAGAAAATCCTTGAGCTTCTAATGTTCTACCAATTATAGCAGTACCGAAAGATGGATGGTCAACATATGCATCACCAGTAACAATAATAAAGTCTAATTCTTCAATACCGTTTCTACGCATATCTTCTTTGCTTATAGGTAAAAATTCTTTATTAAGCTTCATAATATTTATTAACTCCAATTCTTAAAAATATTTTATCCACAAATTAATTGTTTGAATAGTAATATTATCCACAAATGTAAAAATAAAATGTGGATAATATTGAAAATTTATATATATTAAACTATAAATGTTGCAATTATAATTTAGAAATCACAAAGTGATTTTAAAATGACGTTTCAATTGTTAATTTAAATATATAGTCTTAATGTATATTAACATAAGCAGTGATAGTTTACAAACCAAATTCATTGGAATGAGTACCATTAAATTAATAAAACTTTAGGTAAATATTAAGAATTTTATTGCCTTTTAATTTCTATGTAATATAATAAATATGGACTAAAATCATATTAATTCAAAATTAACAACAAACAATTGGTAATTATGATAAAAATTATGATATTATCAATTGTTGCTTTTAAGATATATAATTATTTCTTACATTTTAAATAAAGTGTAAGTATTTAATTTTTTGAAGAAACATTTTAGGAGAATTAATTAAAAGACTATTAATTGTAGATATAAAAAATGGGTGGTGTAAAAAACATGGAGGAAGGACCTCAGAATACTAATTGTCATACGAGAAAATTAAATATTTATGGAGAGAATTCTTTTAAGGTTGTATGCTGTTTATTTAATTTTATTATATATAAATAGTAGTTACTAGTTATGCAAAAAAAGGTAATTAATAATTAAAGAATTCTTTCCGCTAAGAAGTAGGAGGAATCTTTATTATGGAATTATCAATATTTCTATATACCAATATATTAAATCGAAAGGTTTATGATGAATTTGGTGATGTACTTGGACTGTTAAAAGATGTTTATGTGACTACAGAAGAAGGTTATCCACGAATAATTGGATATAAATTAAAGAAGGATGGAGTTACTTTTCACTACGAATTCAGATATATACAGTTTATAGATAATGACGGTAAAATTAGAATGAAGACAAGAGGAAGTAAAGAGATACTTCCAATGAGATATAGTTATCTGTTATCTGAAAATCTTCTTGATAAAAAGATTGTTGATATTAATGGTAAACAAGTTGTTCGTGTTAATGATCTTAGAATAGCAAAGCTTGCAGGTGAATTTAGAGTTATTGCAGTTGAAGTAGGACCTTTTGCAAGATATAGAAGATTAAAAATCTCAGGATTAATGAAGATTTTATATAAGATAATAGGCAAAGATATAGAAGAAACAGTTTTAAGATGGGATGATGTTGAATCTCTTGAAATGGTTAATAATAACCTTCAAATATCAGTTCCATATAAAAAACTTTCAAAATTGCATCCAGCAGACTTAGCAGATATACTTGAAAATCTTGATACTAATTCAAGAAAACAGGTATTAGAATCACTTGATGAAGATTTAGCAGCTGATACTCTTGAAGAAATTGATTCTGAGTATAAGGGAGCTATAATTAAGGAATTGTCAGACAGTAAGGCTGTAGAAGTTCTTGAAAATATGCCAAGTGATGAAATTGCAGATTTATTAGATGACCTTGATGAAGAAGAAAGAGAGAAGATTTTAATAAATCTTGAAAGAGAAGATGCAGAAGAAGTTAAAGAACTTCTAAAGTATGAAGATGAGACAGTCGGAAGTATAATGAGTAAAGAATTTATTTCAGTAAATCTTAATATAACAATAGGTGATACAGTAGAAATTTTAAGAGAAATGAAACCAGATGAAGAAGCTATGTATTATGTATATATAACTGATGAAGAAGAGAATATTGAAGGTGTTATTCCTATAAAGGACCTAATTTTATATTCTCCTGAAACTAAGATAAAAGAAATTATGGATACAACAGTATCACGTGTAAAACATGATGATGAAATAAATAAAGTAATAGAAAAAGCAGCAAAATATGATTTGATTTCAGTGCCTGTAACAGATGAAAATGATAAGCTTATAGGCATAGTAATAATACATGATATAGTAGATGAATTCTTGTATCCTTTATGGAAGAAAAAGAATTAAGAATAGTCAACACTTTTGGAAAAATATTTAAAAAAGTGTTGACTTTTTTATATTTTATCATATAATAAAAATATAAAGTTTATCAAAACACTCAGAATTAAAAACTATGAAAAAGGAAAGTAGCATATTGGAACGTTAACAGAGAGGAAAGGAAGCTGAGAACTTTCTATCAGGAAACTATGTGAAGTGCCCTTTGGAGTTGAAATCTGAATAGTAGTAAGATTCTCCGGGTTCACCCGTTATAGTGATAGGCATGATTAGTGCTCGATTTGAGGTGGGATTATATTAATCCAATTAGAGTGGGACCGCGAAGTAACTTCGTCTCTATAAGTATATAGAAGATGAGGTTTTTTTGTTATATAAATCTAAATTATTAGTGCACGAATAATTTTTGGACTAATTAAAAACATATGGTTTTAATATCTCCGTTTATATGATAAAAAGCAGTAAGCCACATGAAGTATTCTTCATGATCGGGACTTAATCTATATTTAGGAATTACTAATGACATAAATTGAAAATTAAATGATAAAAATATAAAGTATAAAAATAAATGTTTTTGGGAGGACGAATATATGATTTATAATGGAGTTTTAGAATTAGTAGGGAATACACCAATATTAAAGGTGAACAATTTAATAAAGGAAGAAAATATTGCGGATATCTATGTTAAGCTTGAAAAATTCAATCCAGGGGGAAGTGTTAAGGATAGAGCGGCACTTGGAATGATAGAAAAAGCTGAAAAAGAAGGTTTATTAAAAGAAGGATCCATAATTGTAGAACCAACAAGTGGAAATACAGGAATAGCATTAGCTCTTATTGGTGGATTAAAAGGTTATAAAGTAATAATAGTTATGCCTGAGACAATGAGTAAAGAAAGAAGAGATTTAATAAAGGCTTATGGCGCTGAACTTGTATTAACTGAAGGATCAAAGGGAATGAAGGGAGCCATAGAAAAAGCATTAGAAATAGGAAATGGCGAAGAATATTTCATACCACAACAGTTTGAGAATTTAGCAAATCCAGAAAAACATTATGAAACAACTGCTGAAGAAATATATAAGGATATTCCAGAGTTAGATGCATTTGTATCAGGTGTTGGAACAGGTGGAACATTAATAGGTATTTCAAAGAATTTAAAAAAGAAAAATCAAAATATCAAAGCAATAGCTGTAGAGCCAGCTAACTCACCAGTATTAAGTGGAGGCAATCCAGGTGGTCATAAAATACAAGGTATTGGAGCAGGTTTTATTCCAGGTATATATGAACAAGATTTTGTTGATGAAATAATTAAGGTTAAAGATGAGGATGCTTTTAAAGCTGCAAAATCTTTTGCTGAAAAAGAAGGTGTACTTGTAGGAATATCAGCTGGAGCGGCAATTCATGCAGCAATTGAAATAGCAAGAAAGCTTGGAAAAGGTAAAAAAGTATTGGCAATAGCTCCAGATGGAGGAGAAAAATATATATCAATGGGACTATTTGATTAGTTGATAGTTAAAAGTTATCAGTTTACAGTCAAGTTGGAAATATCATTCTTAACTGTAAATTGATAATTATCAATTATCAATTGAACTTGCTGAATAAGTACTATAAGAAAAGGAGAAATAAGCTGTGTTTAAAATACTCAACTATGATTTAGAAAGAATATTAAAGGAAGACCCCGCAGCAAAAAGCAAAATAGAAGTATTATTATTATATCCATGTATCCATGCTTTAATTGCATATAGAGCTTCACACTTTTTTTATAAACACAAAATGTTTTTTTTAGCACGTTTAATTTCGCAGATGGCAAGATTTTTAACAGGTATAGAAATTCATCCAGGGGCAACAATAGGAAAGGGATTATTTATTGACCATGGAATGGGTGTTGTTATTGGAGAAACAGCTGAAATAGGAGATAATGTTACTATTTATCATGGTGTTACATTGGGAGGAACAGGAAAACATAAAGGTAAAAGACATCCTACCATTGGTAATAATGTTTTGATAGGTACAGGAGCAAAAGTACTCGGACCTATTACAGTTGGAGATAATGCTAAAATAGGAGCTAATTCAGTTGTACTTCACAATGTTCCAGAGGGAGCTACAGCTGTAGGATTAAGAGCAAAAAATATTTTAAAAAGTAAGGCTAAATCATGTATAATAGAAATAAAGGATTTACAGGGGCGAAAGAAAAAAATATATAACGATATGATAATATAGAGGATGAAACATGGGAGTAAAAGAAGATATAAAAAACTATTGTTTTTCTTTAGGTATAAATTCAGTGGGATTTATTAAATGCAGACGCTTTGAAGAACTGAAAGCATTTTATGAAGTGAGAAAGTCTTTAAATTTACAAAATGAATTTGAAGAAGATAATATAGAATCAAGAATAAACTCAAAAGAGTGGTTTGAAGAGGGGAAAACTATAATTTCTATAGCTTTCCCCTATGTTTTTTCAGATAACAATTTAAAAACGAAATCAGAAAATAATTTTTCGATTTATACTCAAGGACTTGACTATCATCATGTGGTGAATAAATACTTGAATAAAATTTGTGAAATAATAGAAGCAAATGGAGGAAAGTATAAAACTTTTGTGGATAGCAATACATTACCTGAGAGATATCTTGCATATATATCAGGAGTTGGATTCATAGGAAAAAATAATTTGATAATTACACCGAAACATGGATCTTATGTGTTTTTAGGAGAAATAATAACTGATTTAGAGATTTATGATGAAGATAAAAGACATTTTGATGAAATTGATTTATTCAGAGAATGTGGAGAGTGCAGTATCTGTTATGATAAATGTCCTACAAAGTCCATAAATAATGTGAGAAAAAATTGTAATATATGCTTATCATATATTACTCAGAAAAAAGATTTAAGTGATTGGGAGATAAAAAAACTTGATGGCAGGATGTTTGGGTGTGATACATGTCAATTGGGATGTCCGTATAATTCTAAAATAGAAAAATCACAACTTAAAGAATTTAAACCATTAGATTGGTTTTGTGATTATGATGAAGATTATATTATTGATATGAATAACAGCATGTTTAAAGAAAGTTTCAAAAAGACATCGTGTGGGTGGAGAGGAAAAAATATTTTAAAGAGAAATGCTTTAATAAGAAAATATATTTTTAAAAATGAATCTATAGATAAATTAAAAACTGTAAAATTCGAATCTCCATATTTAGAAGAATATTTAAAAAGAATTGCTGAAATGAAGAGTGATAAGGTATTGAAAAAATAGAGTAAATATTTTACAATTAATTAGGGGTTTATTAAACTATATGAAATAATTATTAAATGTAAATATGTAGATTACATAAACCATATAATGTAGTTTTGTTTTTAAATTGCAAGGATATTTAAAAAAATATATAATATAATAGATTTACTATTGAGAAAGGGTGAATGGAATGTTATCACCAACAGCAGCTAAAATTATAAATATGTTGCCAGAAAGCTTTTTGGTAAAAATGGCAAGAAGAATTTCTAATGGATATATTAATAAATATGCTAATATAACAGTGCGTGGACTTGAAAATATTGATAATGTAAAGAAACCAAGAATATTTGTATGCAATCATTTAAGTAATTCAGATGGATTAGTTTTAAATAAAATTCTTAAAGAAAAAAGTGATCCTTATTTTATTGCTGGAATTAAATTATCAAATGATCCTATAACTAATATAGGAACTAAGATTGTTAAAAACATTGCAATAAAGCCAAATTCTGCTGATAAGGAAGCTATAACAAAAGTTGTTAAAGCTTTAAAAAGTGGAGAAGATATTCTTATATTTCCAGAAGGGACAAGAAGCCGTACAGGTGCAATGATTGAAGGAAAAAAAGGAATTTTATTATTTGCAAGAATGGCAAAAGCAGAAATAATACCTATAGGAATGTCAGGTACAGATAAATTACTTCCTATCAGTAATGATGGAAATATGGGAGCAGAAAAGTGGCAGAGAGCTGATGTTACTATAAATATAGGTGACAAAATCCAATTCCCTAAAAGGGAAAAAGATGAGGATAAGCATGAATATGAAGATAGATGTATGGATACACTAATGAGAAGTATAGCTAGACTTTTACCTGAACATTACAGAGGGGTTTATAAATAAGGAGCAGATTAAATGAAGGCAAGGACAAAGAAAATTGTAGAAATTTTAAAAGAAACTTATCCAGATGCAAAATGCGAATTAAATTATGAAACACCACTTCAACTTCTTGTTGCAACTGTGTTATCTGCACAGACAACAGATAAGAAAGTTAATGAAGTAACAAAAGAATTGTTTAAAGATTATCCTGATTTAGATGCATTTCTTGAAATAACTAATGATGAACTTGAAGAGAGAATAAAACAGATTGGTTTATATAGAAATAAGTCAAAAAACTTAATTCTTATGTTTAGGCAGATAAAAGAAAAATTTAATGGAGAAGTTCCTACGACTATGGAAGGTATAACATCTCTTGCAGGAGCTGGTAGAAAGACAGCAAATGTAGTTTTATCAAATGCATTTGGAGTACCTTCAATAGCTGTTGACACCCATGTTTTCAGAGTCTCGAATCGTCTTGGACTTGCTGAAAGTGATAAGGTTCTTGAAGTTGAAAAACAGCTTCAAAAAGAACTTCCTAAAAAAGAATGGACATTAATGCACCATCTTTTGATTTTTCATGGAAGAAGATGTTGTACAGCAAGAAATCCTAAATGTGAAGAATGTCCTTTGAGTCATATATGTAAATATGATAAATAGTATTAAATGAACCACTTTTTATGAAAACTAAGTAGATAGTGGTTCTTTTATTTAGCGTGTATTTTTATTACAATAAACATATGAAGAAAATACTGGAGGTAAATAAATGAAAATCGGAGTTATAATGGGTGGTATTTCATCAGAAAGAGAAATATCATTAAATAGTGGAAAATCAATAGTTGAAAATATAAATAAAGATAAGTACGAAGTAGAAGCAATCGTTATAGATAAAAAAGAAGATATAGTAACAAAAGTTAAGGGCATAGACTTTGCACTTTTAGCACTACATGGACAATTTGGTGAAGATGGAACAGTTCAAGCTGTACTTCAGACATTAGGAATACCTTATTCAGGATGTGGTCCTTTAAGTAGTGCAATGTGTATGGATAAAGATGTGACAAAATCAATACTTCAAGCTGCTAAAATAAGAACAGCACCTTGGATTAATCTATCTAAAAATGATAAGATAGATTATGATGCTATTAAAAAGTTAGGATATCCTGTAGTGGTTAAGCCTACTCATGGTGGTTCAAGTGTTGCAACTTTTATAGTTAAAGAAGAAAAAGAAATTGAAGAGTGTGTTAAAGAAGGCTTTAAATGGGACAGTGAAGTTATGATTGAAAAGTTTATTAAAGGTGATGAAATAACATGTCCTGTTTACGGAGATAGAATGCTTCCTGTAATTGCTATAAAGCCAAAAGCTGAATTCTTTGATTTTGCATCAAAATATCAAGACGGTGGAGCCGAAGAAGTTGTGGTAGAATTAGATAAAAATTTACATGAAGAAGTTGAAAAAATGGCGTTAGCTACTTACAAGGCTTTAAAGTGTGAAGTTTATTCAAGAGTTGATATGATAGTTACGACTGATGGTGTTCCATATATTTTAGAAGTTAATACTTTACCAGGAATGACAAAAAATAGTTTGATACCAAAAAGTGCTGCAGCAGTTAACATTGATTTTGCTCAGCTTGTTGATATGATAATAGAAGATTCAATGAAAATTTCAAGATAACTAAATTAGCTGCAATCGAATGATTGTGGCTTAATTTATTATTTCAGAAAATATTAAGAAGTTATAGTACTTTTATTAAGGAGTTTAGGCTAAAATTATAGTATAAAATGGATTTAGTTCGTACTTAAAAATATAACTTGGAGGAAGAGTGTCAATGGAAAATGGAAGCATATTAATAGTTGATGATGAAAAAGAAATACGTGATTTAGTTGAAATATATTTAAAAAGTGAAGGGTATAATACACTTCAAGCATGTGATGGTCTTGAAGCTATAGATATAATTGAAAATACTGATGTGGATATTGTTATACTAGATGTTATGATGCCTAATTTAAACGGAATAGAAACTTGCTTGAAAATAAGAGAAATGAAAGAAATGCCTATAATAATGTTATCTGCTAAAAGTGAAGATATAGATAAGATATTGGGGCTTAATATGGGGGCTGATGATTATTTGTCAAAGCCATTTAATCCACTAGAGCTTGTTGCTAGAGTAAAATCTCAACTTAGACGATTTTATAAATTTAAAAATAAACAGGACGTTTTATATAAAGAAGATGAGAATATAATAAGAATTGAAGATTTAACAATAAATCTTGATACTCATGAAGTTAAACTTGGAGATACATTCTTAAAGCTTACACCAACAGAATTTGATATTTTATCATTACTTTCAAAAAGCAGAGGAAAGGTTTTTTCAATAGAAAATATCTATGAAAGTGTATGGAATCAGGAATTTATGACTTCTGATAATACTGTTATGGTTCATATTAGAAAGATAAGAGAAAAAATAGAATCTGATCCTAGAAATCCAAGATTCATTAAGACTGTCTGGGGGGTAGGCTATAAGATTGAAAAATAATAATTTTAAAAATAAGATGGAGAGCAATATTAGTAAATCTTATACTAAAATTCTAGATTATATAGAACATTTTATATCTGTAACTAAAAGAAAAATTGAAAAAAGTATAAGGTTTGAGCTTATGCTTGTTATAGCAATATGCTTTCTTATTTCATTCTTTTTTTATACATTTACAAATAATTTTTTGAAAAGAGAGTATACAGAGCCACAGATATCATATGATTATGAGTCAGTTGAAAGACTTGCAAGCGAGTTGGGATCTAAAATTGAAAATCAAAATATATTGTTGAATGATAAAGATTCTATAAATGCAATTTTAAATACAGTCCCTTCAACAGATAAATGCTATATTACTGATCTTGATGGGAATGTGCTTTTTAAGACAGAAGGGGTGTCAGAAGAGACAATAGACATATATAGTGCATTAAAAGATGCTATGACTAATTTTAATTATGAGAAAATGGGTGTGGTAAAAGAAAAGAAATATATAATGCCACTTAAAATTGGTGAGGATAGGGTCTACTTAATATATAGTAAAGTTCCGGAAGCTACCATAACGTATACAACAATAAGCAAATCAAATTCATCATTAGCAGTATTTTTAACATGTATCGTGTTTATTATTTCATTTGTAATAATAACTAATAGTAAGATGAAATATTTAGATGAAATTGCTATAGGATTAAAAATAATAGCCAGTGGTAACTTGAATTACAGAATAGAAGAAAGAGGAACAGATGAGATAAAAACTATAGCATACAATATAAACTATATGGCTAAGGAAATAGGGGAAAAAATAAATGCTGAAAGAGATGCAGAAAAAACTAAAACAGATTTAATAACAAATGTTTCACATGATTTAAGAACACCATTAACATCAGTAATGGGATACATAGGACTTGTTATTCAAAAAAGATATAAAGATGAAGGCGAAATGAATGAATACTTGAACGTGGCATTTAATAAAGCTGAACGCCTAAAGGTACTTATTGATGATTTGTTTGAATATACTAAATATAATAGTCATGGAATTACTTTAAATAAAAATTCGGTTAATTTATCTGAATTTTTATCTCAGCTGATTGAAGAATTGATGCCTGTTTTGGATGATAATAATCTTACAGTATTTAAAAAATTTGAATGTGATAGAGTTTTTGTACAGATAGATCCTATAAAAATGCTTAGGGTTTTTGAAAATTTACTTACCAATGCAATAAAATATTCATATAAACCTGGAGAAATAATTATAGGATTATATGAGAAAGACGGTAAAGCAATAGTGGTATTCAGAAATAAGGGAGAACATTTAATAAAAGAAAAGACAGATAAACTATTTGATAGGTTTTATAGAGTTGATGAATCAAGAAACACTAGTACAGGTGGGTCTGGATTGGGTCTTGCTATATCTAAAAATATTGTTGAACTTCATGACGGAAAGATATGGGCTGAGTCCATAGGGAATAATATAAGCTTTTACGTTGAACTTGATATTTTTGAAATGAATTAGAACATATTATCAAAAAATAGGTACTTTTTTATGTGAATGTTAATATTTATATTTAGAGAAGTATTTTTATTTGGAGGAAATATGCAAGATAAAAATTCTAAAAGTCTTTTTGGTATTGATATAAATGAGTATACTAAAAGTGTACAGTTTGACGTATTAGCAACCAAAATAGATTTTTTGTACTTAAGATCATCAGGTTCAGGTTCTGGAAGATTCAGAGTAGATAAAAAGTTTTTTGATTTTGCAAAATCAAGTCGTGAGTATGGAATACCTGTAGGGGCATATCATTTTGGTGTTCCATCATATGATCTTACTGATGCAGACAGACAGTGTGATGACTTTATTCAGGTATTGCAGCAAGGGTTTGGAAATAAAGATTATGGAGATTTATTCCCCGTATTAGATGTTGAAACACCAGTTGATAGATCTATATCAACTAAAGTTTTAGTAGAGTGGATAGATCGTTTTAGAAAAAGGTTTGAAAAGAAAACAAGAAGACGATTGATGCTTTATACAGGATTATTTTTTATTGAATTGTATGATAATTTTTATGTATCAGGAAAAGGTTATCCATTAAAGAATATGATTTTGTGGATTGCTATGTATACTAAGGTGCCAATTAATCCTAAAGTTCCGCCTGATATTGGAGGATGGACACGATGGAGAATATGGCAGTATAGTGAAAGTGAAACAGTTCAAGGAGTAGGAAATCCTGTTGATGCAAATTGGGGACCTAATAATATTGCATTATTAATGCAGCCTGCTACTGTAAAGGGGCTTAAAGCACGGTTAGAAAATGGAAAGATAAATGTGTCATGGGACAGAAATAATGACTCGGATCTTTTAGGCTATAATATATTTCTAAATAAAGAATGGGTTGGAACAGTAGATGAAAATGATACAAGTTATGTTATAAGTGCAGATAAGGTGAAGAATATAACAACCAGACCTTTAGAAGTCTCTATAGAAGCTTTTGATTATGATGGAGAAACTTCTAAAAGTAGGGCAAAAGTAAAAGTATAAGCACAATAAAAAAGATATATATTCCAGTAATATGTACCTTAAATTCACTATCATAACTATAACAAAATATGATATAATATTAACATTGATGACAATTTATATTGATATAAATTGTCATCAATTATGTATTCTTATAAAATATATATTTTTTACGATAAGGTATAAGCTTCTGTGTGTATTTTAATTAAATGGAATTATTATCTGTTTTAAATAGGGAAGCTTATATTTATATTTTGAAAGGGGATTAACAAGTGGAAAATGGTAGTGGAAGAAGGAAATCCTCCAGAAAAAGTGCGGCTGCAAAGAAAAAGAAAACTTGGATTATGATTGCAAGTACATTAGCAATTATTATTTGTGGATTAGCAGCATATTCATTAGCAGTAAGCAGCGCAGTTAAAAAGTGGGATGGAAAGATTTATCCAGGTATTACAGTTCAAAATGTAAGCCTTGGGGGGATGACCAAAGAAGAAGCGAAGATAAAGCTTAAACAATCATTTGAAGGAGAAATAGATAATAAAGTTCTTCCTATAAAAATAGAAGGAAAAACTTTTGAGCTTAATTACTCTCAAATATCACCAACTTATGATATTGATAAAACTGTAGAAGAAGCTTTTAATACTGGAAAAGAGCATGGGTTATTAAGTAAATATTTAAGTATTAAAGGGAAGAAACCAAGTGAGATAGAACTTGCTTTTTCTTATGATGAAAATAAATTAAAAGAGTTTGAAGAAAAGGTAATTAAGGAAGTTAACAAAGAACCTGTAAATGCATCTATTACAATTACAGGAGATAAAATTCAGGTTAAGCCTGAGGAAGATGGAATTGGAGTTAGTATAGATACACTAGATTCTAAAATAAAAGAAGCATTAAATGGTGTTATTGAATCTAGTTCAGAAGTTGATGTTGATGCAGAAGTAACAAAAGCAAAAATAACAGCTGAAGATTTATCGAAAATAAAAAATGTTATGGGTTCATTTTCGACAAGCTATGGTACATCAGCACCAGGAAGAAGTCATAATATAGAGCTGGCAACTAAACATATAAATGGAACTGTTATAATGCCAGGGGAAACATTTAGTTTTAACGATGTTGTAGGGCCTAGAACAGAAGAAGCTGGATTCCAAGAAGCAGGGACTTACGTTGGAAATAAAGTTGAACCAGGAATTGGTGGAGGAATATGTCAGGTATCAACAACACTTTATAGAGCTGTAATGAGAGCTAATATAAGATCAACAGAAAGGACAAATCACTCAATGGCAGTAGGATATGCTCTTCCAGGGTTAGATGCAACTGTTGCTTATGGATATCTAGATTATAAATTTAAAAATCCATATGATTTTCCAATATATATTCAAGGATATACTGGAGGTAAGGTGGTTACTTACAATATATATGGTGATACAAGTATTTTAGGTGGAAAAACTTATGATATGGCTAATGAAATATTAGAAACACTTCCAGCACAAACTAAAATCGTTGATGATCCTACTCTTGATGAAGGTACTGAAGTTAATGAAGGTGGGGGAATGACAGGCTATAGAGCATCTTCATATCAAGTTACATATGAAAATGGAGTAGAGGTAAATAGAGAAAAAATTGCTACAGATACATATACTAAAGTTGACGTAACAATTAAAAAAGGTACTAAACCAGTTGCTCAGGAACAGCCGCCAGCAACAACAGAAGGCAGCGAAGCTGGGGCTCAACCAGGAGGAACAAGCACTGGAACTGAACAACAGGCACCACAAGCACCAGCACCACAAGCAACATCAACTACACATCAATAATATTGTAATCACTATGTGATTTCTGAATTATACTTATAAAGTTCGAAGAATTATTTATTTAATTTTTCGAACTTTATTTTAATTAAACAAATAAAAATATGGTGTTTTTGACTTGTAATTAACCATATAGTATAATTTTAAAATGGCTAATATAATTTTTTAGAATATTAAAGAGGGTGAAGTTTTGAATTTTAATATAGTATTGTATCAACCTGAAATTCCACAAAATACAGGGAATATAGCTAGAACGTGTGTACTTACAGATTGTAAATTGCATTTAATAAAACCATTAGGATTCGATATAAATGAAAAACAAGTAAAAAGAGCTGGATTGGATTACTGGAGTGAATTAAATTTAGAAATTCATGAAAGTTATGAAGAGTTTTTAGAGAAATATGGCAATGAGAGAATTTTCTTGGCAACAACTCATGAAACTGGAACACATTATGATGAAATTGAATTTAAATCTGGAGATTTTATTATGTTTGGAAGAGAAACTTGTGGTGTTCCTGAAGATGTTCACAATAGACATAAAGGTTTAAGAGTACCTATGATAAAATCAAGTACAAGAAGTTTGAATTTATCAAATACTGTAGCTATAGTAGCGTATGAAGCTTTGAGACAAATAGGATTTCCGAATATGAAATAGATGAAGAGGAATGAAGAAGATGGAAAAAATAAAAATCATAACAGACAGCACTGCTGATTTACCACAAGAATTATATGATAAATATGATATCGAAGTGTTACCTGTACTAATCAACTTTGGAGAAGAAAGTTATCTAGATAGAGTTGATATGAATGCTGAGAAGTTATTAAAGAGAATGAAAGAAGAAAAAGACTTTCCAACTACTGGTCAAATAATTCCAAATAGATTTATTGAATGTTATGAAAAGTATCTAAAGGAAGGATATAAAATATTGACCATATTAATGTCATCTGCAATGAGTGGAACATATCAATCTGCATGTATTGCCAAAGATGCAGTAGAAAGTGATGATATTTTTATAGTTGATTCTCAAAATATAGCTCCAGCATTAGGAATTCTTGTATTAAAAGCATGTACTCTTATGGAAAAAGGTTATGATACTGCAAAAATAGCAGAAGAATTAGAAAAAGAAAAAAATAAAGTTGAAACAAGAATGTGTTTTGAATCTTTAGATAATCTTATTAAAGGTGGAAGAATATCTAAGACTGCAGGTGTTGTAGGAACTGTATTAGGTGTTAAACTTGTACTGAATATCAAAGACGGATTAATGTCAGTAAAAGATAAGGTTAGAGGAAGTAAAAAAGCATTAAGAAAAATAATTACAGACTTAGAAGCATCAGAATTGGATTGTGATGTACCGGTATTATTAGTATATGCTAGTGAAATTGAAATAAAAAAAGAACTTACAGAGTATTTAGAAAACAATAATATTAATTATATTGAATGTCCACTTGGTTCTACTGTTTGTGTTCATTCAGGACCGGATTGTTGTGGGTTGGTATTTTTAACAAAATAAAAACAATGTCTCTATCAAGATGTATTCTTGATGAGGCATTATTTTTTTGATTATATTTATAGAATTTTAAAAGAATATTAATTATATCAAAGTAGTAAATATAAATAAGTAAAGTATTAAGATTACTTGCTAAATTATCAAGAAAAAGGTTATACTTAAAGTAAATGAAATATCTTCACCTGAAGTTTTGAATACGTTTAACAAAAGGTGGAGTTGTATTTGAAATAGTATTTATTAGAAATTGATTTTTAGTAAAATAATTAGTTTTGTGTATAGGGGGATAATTATGAATCTGGATTATAGTATGAAAATGACGCAGCAGCAAAGGATGATTATGACTCAGAATATGCAGCAGTCAATTAAGCTTTTACAAATGTCTCTTCATGATTTAAGAGAATATATAGATAATGAATATTCAGAAAATCCTATTTTAGAAATAAATGAACAGAGCAGCCAAAGCGAAGAAATACAAAACAATAATTTAATAGATAAATATAATGCTGAAAAAATAGCAGAAGAAATGGATTATGATAGTTACAAAGATAAGCCTGAAAGATCATACTCAAATGAAGATGTTTCACCATTTAATTTTATAGAGGAAAAGAAATCATTAAAAGAATATCTATACGAACAGTTATTAGAATCTGATGAAGAACAGTATACAATAATGATAGCTAAATATATTATTGAATCTTTGGATGGAAGAGGATATTTAGAAATATCAATTGAAGAATTAGCGACGGAATTAAGAATTTCTACAGATGACGTTGAAAAAGGATTAAAACTTGTTCAATCATTAGAACCTTATGGAATTGGTGCAAGAAATATAAAAGAATGTTTAATTATACAGAGTATTAATCTAAATATATTAGATGATAATATAGAAAGAATAATTTTAGATCATCTTGAAGAAGTAGCGGAAAACAAATATGAACTTATAGGAAAAGCATTGAAAATTTCACCTAGAGAGGCTCAAAGATATGGTGATATAATTAAAAAGTTAGAACCGAAACCTTCAAGAGGTTTTTATACGGGAGAAGAAGTAAGTTATATAATTCCTGATGCTGAAATCAAGAATATAGATGGAGAATTTTTTATCATAATGAATGAAGGCGTGCTTCCAAAGCTTATAATAAATAAAACTTACAGAGATGTTTTGAAAAATGGAAAAGATACTGAAATAAATAGCTATGTAAAAGAAAAAATTAATAAAGCAATGTTTTTGATAAAGGCTATAGATGATAGAAAAAATACTTTATATAAAGTTTTGGAATGTCTGATTGATAAACAAAAAGAATTTTTTGAAAGAGGATATTCATATATTAAGCCTTTAACATTACGAGAAGTTTCAAGTGAGCTGGATGTTCATGATTCTACTATAAGCAGAACCATTAAAGATAAGTATATATTGACAAGTTATGGAACTATTAAAATAAAGGATCTATTTCCAAGCGGAATAACTAATAATACATTAGAAGATTTATCTACTGTAAAAATAAAAAATGAAATAAAAAAGATTATACAAGAGGAAAATAAGAGCAAGCCATTATCAGATCAGTCTATAAGTCTTATATTAAAGGAGAATAATATTAAAATATCGAGACGAACAGTTGCAAAATATAGGGAAGAACTTGGGATAAAATCATCTTCTATGAGGAAAAGGTTATAATATTCTATTAAGGCATTCAAAAAATAAAGCAAAACAATATTTTTTATTATGTATGTATTTAATAAATTTGATAAATACTAAAAAGGAAGAAAAGTCATATAAAAAATCTTGAAAAATTATTGAATATTTGTTTTATAAAATTTGAATGCCTGTTTTATTGCTGTATGCCTTAAATAGCAATAAAACATATAAAAGGATAATACATATAAGATTACATAATTTTATACAAAATATATTCAAAGTTAATCCTAAATGGTGAAAATTTTTAAATAATTAAAAAAATTTCACATAAGGGGTTTAAAATTTCCTAAAGGTGTTCTATAATAATAGATGTGGGACATAATAAAATGATATGGGACACATAATGACCAAAGGAGTGTTTAAGTTGCAGGAAATATTAGAATTACAGAAAAAGATAGTTCCTGAGCTTGTAAATACTTTAGAAAAAAGGTATAACGTACTCAGAACAATCTATCATAATGAACCTATTGGCAGAAGAAGTCTTGCTGAAAAGTTAAATACTGGTGAGAGAACTGTTAGAACAGAAATAGGTTTTTTAAAAGAACAAGAACTTATAGAAATAAATCCTGCTGGAATGAAAGTTACTGATGATGGAGAAGAAATTATCAATAAATTGAAAGATTTTATCCATGAAATAAAAGGACTTTCAGAAGTGGAAGAAAAAATAAAGTCTTTGTTGAATTTAAAAAAGGTAATTATTGTTCCGGGAGATGTTGAGGAAAATCCTTTAGTCTTAAAAGATTTGGGAAAAGCTTGTGCGAATTATGTAAAGGATGTACTGGAAGATAATTCAATTGTCGCTCTTACAGGAGGAAGTACATTAAAAGAAGTAGTGGAAGCATTTCCGAAAGTAACAAATTTATCTAATATTCAAGTGGTACCTGCAAGAGGTGGTATGGGCAAAAATGTTGAAACTCAAGCAAATACATTAGCTGCATCACTAGCTAAAAAACTTAATGGTACTTATAAAATGCTTCATATATCAGAAAACTTAAGTTTAGATATCATAGATAATTTACTTAAGGAAGAGGCTGTTAAAGCAGTTATAGATACTATACATAAAGCTGATATACTAATGTATGGTGTGGGAAATGCTGTTCAAATGGCTAGAAAAAGAGGAGTTCCAGAAGATGAAATTAAAAATTTAATTGATAATGGAGCTGTAGGAGAAGCGTTTGGATGTTATTTTAGTAAAGATTCTAAAATTATTTCAGAAACTACCGCAATTGGTATTAAAATCAACAATGCCAGAAAAATAAAAACGCATATTGCAGTAGCTGGCGGGAATAATAAAGTTGAATCGATTATTGCAACTGAATATAATGACTCTACTGGTGTATTGGTTACAGATGAAGCTGCAGCTAATGGAATACTAGAAAAGTTACAAGAGTTCAGTTCTTAAAGTAGTTTGTAAAATTTATTTTTATAAAATTTTAAAATAAATATAATAAAAGCATTATTAGGAGGTAATTGATATGGTAAACGTAGCAATTAATGGTTTTGGAAGAATAGGAAGATTAGCTTTAAGATTAATGATTAACAACCCTGAATTTAACGTGGTTGCAATCAACGACTTAACAGATGCTAAAATGTTAGCACACTTATTTAAATATGACTCAGCTCAAGGTAGATTCGATGGAGAAATCGAAGTTAAAGAAGGAGCTTTCGTAGTAAACGGAAAAGAAATTAAAGTTACTGCAAACTCTAACCCAGCTGAATTACCATGGGGAGAATTAAACGTAGATATCGTATTAGAATGTACTGGATTCTTTGCTTCAAAGAAATCAGCTTCAGCTCACATCACTGCAGGTGCTAAGAAAGTTGTTATTTCAGCTCCAGCTGGAAACGACCTACCAACAGTAGTTTACAATGTAAACCACGACATCTTAAAAGCAGAAGATACAGTAATCTCAGGTGCATCATGTACTACAAACTGCTTAGCTCCAATGGCTAAAGCATTAAACGATGCTTTCGGATTAGAAAAAGGATTCATGACTACAATCCACTCATACACTAACGATCAAAATACTTTAGATGCTCCACACAGAAAAGGTGATTTAAGAAGAGCTAGAGCTGCTGCAGCTTCAATCATCCCTAACTCAACTGGTGCTGCTAAAGCAATCGGATTAGTTATCCCAGAATTAGCTGGTAAATTAGATGGAGGAGCTCAAAGAGTTCCATGTATAACTGGTTCATTAACTGAAGTAGTTTGTACATTAGGTAAGAAAGTAACTGTTGATGAAATCAACGCTGTAATGAAAGATGCTGCTACAGAATCTTACGGATACACTGAAGACGAAATCGTATCATGCGATATCATCGGAAGCAGCTTCGGATCATTATTCGATGCAACTCAAACAAGAGTTATGGAAGTTAACGGAGAACAATTAGTTAAAGTTGCTTCTTGGTACGACAACGAAATGTCATACACTAACCAATTAATCAGAACTTTAGGATACTTCGCTAACTTAAAGTAATCTAAACCCTAATTAAACATAAAATGCGCAAATTTATGTTAAAGTAAATAAGTCTGGTTTTGTAGTATAAGGCTATAAAGCCAGACTATTTTAAAATTATCTATAAAAATAATTTTTTGAGGTGAATGTAAATGAATTTCAACAAGAAAACAATCGAAGATATCGATGTAGCAGGAAAAAAAGTATTAGTAAGATGTGACTTCAATGTACCATTAAAAGATGGTGTTATAACTGATGAAAATAGATTAAACGGAGCTCTTCCAACAATCAAATACTTAGTTGAAAAAGGTGCAAAAGTTATCCTTTGCTCTCACTTAGGAAAAGATGCTTCTAAATCATTAGCTCCTGTAGCTGTAAGATTAAGCGAAATGCTTGGAAAAGAAGTAGTTTTTGCTAGAGATGAAGAAGTTGTTGGAGAAAATGCTAAAAAAGCTGTTGCTGATATGAAAGACGGAGACGTTGTATTATTAGAAAACACTAGATGCAGAAAAGAAGAAACTAAGAACATAGCTGAATTCTCTAAAGAATTAGCTTCATTAGCAGATGTATTTGTAAATGATGCATTTGGTACAGCTCACAGAGCTCACTGTTCAACAGTTGGTGTTACTGAATACTTAGATACAGCTGTATGTGGATACTTAATCCAAAAAGAATTAAAATTCTTAGGAAATGCTGTTGAAACTCCAGAAAGACCATTCGTTGCTATATTAGGTGGAGCTAAAGTTTCTGATAAGATTGCTGTTATCAACAACTTATTAGACAAAGTTAACACTATAATCATTGGTGGTGGAATGGCTTATACATTCTTAAAAGCTCAAGGATATGAAATCGGAACTTCATTAGTTGAAGAAGATAGACTTGACTATGCAAAAGAAATGGTTGCTAAAGCTGAAGCTAAGGGTGTTAAATTCTTATTACCAGTAGACCACAGAGTAGCTGCTGAATTTAAAGATGTAGCTGCTACAGTTACTGAAGACCAAAACATTCCTGATGGAAACATGGGATTAGATATCGGACCTAAGACAGAAGCTATATACGCTGATGCTATTAAAGATGCTAAGACTGTTATCTGGAATGGACCAATGGGAGTATTCGAATTCGAAAACTACAATAAGGGTACAATTGCAGTAGCTAAGGCTATGGCAGATGCAGATGCTACAACTATAATCGGTGGTGGAGATAGTGCTGCTGCTGTTAACATATTAGGATTTGGAGATAAGATGACTCACATCTCAACTGGTGGTGGAGCTTCTTTAGAATTCTTAGAAGGTAAAGTATTACCAGGAATAGCTGCATTAAACGACTAATTATAAATTAGATATATTAAAATTAAATATCACAATTAAATAGTGTATGACTATTATTGAAGTTTACAGCTAATATAGTAGAAAGTAATTACAAATATATTTTATAATTGAATATTAATACAGCTTTAAGAATGTTCGACGGGACTTTGTAGAGCTTTAGGCCAAAAGCTTTACCTTGAAATGTATAATTACTTAATTAATAAATATAACTTAATACCATGGTCTATGAAAATAGCAGTAAATAATGAACTTAAGAAAATCTGATCAATTTTCTTAAGTTCATAACATTAAATTGACAATTATCACATGTAAATTGTAATATATACTATTTGATTTTGAGTTTAATTTTCAGAATTGTAAATAAATTTTAATATTATATGAGGTGGATAAAATGAGAAAAGCAATTATCGCTGGAAACTGGAAAATGAATAAAACTGTTGATGAAGCAGTTAAAATGATAGAAGAATTAAAAGCATTAGTTAAGGATGCTACTTGTGATGTAGTAGTATGTCCTACATTTGTATGTTTAGATGCTGTTAAAAAAGCTGTAGCTGGATCAAACATAAAAGTTGCTGCTCAAAACATGCACTTTGAAGAAAGTGGAGCATTTACAGGAGAAGTTGCTCCAGGAATGCTTGAAGCTATGGGAATTGATTATGTTGTTTTAGGACATAGTGAAAGAAGAGAATACTTCAACGAAACTGATGAAGCTTTAAACAAGAAGGTTAAAGCTGCATTTGCTCACAACATAACTCCAATCCTTTGTTGTGGTGAAACTTTAGAACAAAGAGAAAACGGAACAACTAATGCAGTTGTTGGAGCTCAAATAAAAGCTGATTTAGAAGGTTTATCAAAAGACTTAGCAGAAAAAGTTGTTATAGCTTACGAACCAATCTGGGCTATTGGAACTGGTAAGACTGCTACAGACGAACAAGCAAACGAAACTATCAAAGCAATAAGAGGAATCGTAGCTGAAATGTTCGGAAGCGAAGTTGCTGATAAAGTAAGAATCCAATACGGTGGATCTGTTAAACCAGGTACAATCAAAGCTCAAATGGAACAATCAGATATTGACGGAGCTTTAGTTGGTGGAGCTAGTTTAGCTGCTGCAGACTTTGCTGCAATAGTTAATTACTAAGATTAGTGAAAAATACCTATGTTCTACATAGGTATTTTTTATTATGTTAATATATTTTTACAATAAAAAATAATAAAGTATATAAATAATTAAGTTTAAAAATATGTATAGAAGAATTGTTTTATCTACATAAAAAATTGCAGATGAATTAAAATAATAGCAGAAGATTAAAGGAATAAGAGTATTTTTTAAAAGAATACATCAATCTTTCGAAAAGCTATAATAAGTTGCAATAAAGATAAAAAAATAATATAATTAAATGGTTCAAATGTAGAAAAATTTAATTATGAATATATATTATAATTTTAAATAAGAAAACTTGGAGGGATAGGACTATGTCAAAGAAACCAGTTATGTTAATGATATTAGATGGTTTTGGATTAGCACCAAAATCAGAAGGAAATGCTGTAAGTTTAGCAAATAAACCAAACTTCGACAGATTAACAGCTAATTACCCAACATCACAATTACAAGCAAGTGGTATGCAAGTTGGATTACCAGAAGGACAAATGGGTAACTCAGAAGTTGGACATTTAAATATAGGATCAGGAAGAATTGTATATCAAGAATTAACAAGAATAACTAAAGCTATCAGTGATGGAGACTTCTTTGAAAATGAATCTATTAAATTAGCTATGGAAAATGCTAAAAAAACTGGATCTGCATTACACTTAATGGGTCTATTATCTGATGGTGGAGTTCATTCACATATAGATCACCTAAAAGGTCTTTTAGAATTTGCTAAAAAAGAAGGCGTTCAAAATGTATTTGTTCATGCATTTATGGATGGTAGAGACGTTCCACCTTCATCAGGAAAAGAATTCATAGAAAAATGCGAAGCTATGATGGCTGAAGTTGGTGTAGGAAAAATAGCTACTATAAGTGGTAGATACTATGCTATGGATAGAGATAATAGATGGGAAAGAGTTGAACTTGCTTATAACGCATTAGTTTTAGGTAAAGGTGAAACAGCTACAAGTGCAGTAGAAGCTATTGAAAAATCATACCATGATAACAAGACAGATGAGTTCGTATTACCAACAGTTATAACTGAAAATGGTGCACCATTAACTAATATTAAAAACGGAGACTCAGTTGTATTCTTTAACTTTAGACCAGACAGAGCTAGAGAAATAACTAGAGCTATAAATGATAAAGAATTTGCTGGATTTAAGAGAGAAACATTAGATTTAGTATTTGTAACAATGACTCAATATGATAAGACATTAGAAGGGGTTAATGTTGCATATACACCACAAACACTAGTAAATACTCTTGGAGAATATGTAAGTAGCAAGGGATTAAATCAATTAAGAATTGCTGAAACTGAAAAGTATGCTCACGTTACATTCTTCTTCAATGGTGGTGTTGAAAAAGAAAATCCAGGTGAAGATAGAAAGGTTATACCTTCACCAAAGGTTGCAACTTATGATTTAAAACCAGAAATGAGTGCTTATGAAGTAACTGAAGAATTATTAGCTAGATTAGACAGCGATAAATATGACATGATCATATTAAACTTTGCTAATCCAGATATGGTTGGTCATACTGGTGTTGTTGAAGCAGCTGTTAAGGCAATAGAGGCTGTTGATGAATGCTTAGGAAATGTAGTTAATAAAGTATTAGAAAAAGATGGAACAGTATTTATTACTGCTGACCATGGTAATGCGGAAACTGAAATAGATTTTTCAACAGGAAATCCATTTACAGCTCATACTACTAATCCAGTTCCATTTGTATGGGTATCTAACCACACAGAAGGAAAGACAATAAAAGATGGTAAGCTTGCTGATATAGCTCCAACAATGTTAAATGTTTTAGGTCTTGAAGTACCAGCAGAAATGACTGGAGAAAACTTAATAATAAATAAATAATAATTTTTAGTATATAGTAAAAACACATGTAGAAAGTTTTCTACATGTGTTTTTCTTGTTATTTTGAATATTTCTGTAGTATGAACAATATATTAATAAAAAAGACTTATCTAGGGTTGGTTTATATGAAAAAAAATTTTGGGTATTCTGTTGATTTTGACGAACATACAGAATTATTATTTAAACAGGCAACATATCTTGGACAAGGAAATAATGGAATAGTATACGAGCTACCTGATAATAAAGCAATAAAAATTTTTTTATCTAAAAAGGTATGCAATGATGAAGGTGGAATATTATTAAGAACCAATGGGTCTAAATATTTTCCGAAATTATATAAAAAAGGAACATACTATATAGTAAGGGATAAAGTAGAAGGAATAGAGATGGATAAGTATATAAAAACTTATGGCTTAAATAGAAATTTAGTAGAAAAAATATATAAGCTATTAGTAGAATTTAAAAAACTAAAGTTTAAAAAATTAGATATAAGATGTAAGGATATTCTTGTATCTGATAAGGAAACTCTAATGATAATTGATCCTAAGAAAGCATATGAAAGAAAAGTTGATTATCCAAGGCATTTAATGAAAGGATTAAAAAGACTTGGAGTTCTAGAAGAGTTCTTAAGTGAAATAAATAGAATTAACAGTAAGAAGGCTCGAGAATGGGAACAAAAGTTTAGTGAATACTGCGAAGCAGAGAATCATTTGAAGTTTATGGAATAAAATACACCATTTATTCGTTTGAATAAATGGTGTATTTTTTATATAGTACATAAGGTATTTATTGTAAAGAACCATCTGCAGTTACAAAATAATCCCCAACTTTAACATTAGATGCCATTACACCTGTATCTTCGTTAAAGTAATACCATTTTTGATTAATATATTGCCATCCAGTTTGCATTTTATAGTCATTATCAAAATAGTACCAGTGACCATCAGATTGAAGCCATCCTTTTTGAGCACGTCCATCAGAATTAAAGAAATAACTAGCATCGTAATCTGAATACCATCCAGTTCCCATTTTACCATCTTCATCTATAATGTACATTCCATCAGAAAAATTAAGCTGACTGTCCTTAATTAATTTTCCGTATTCAATATAATATCCCCAAGTTCCATCGTCAAACTTGTACCATCCTTCACGATTACCATTACTATTTACTGATTGTCCTAGATATTGTGAATAATTTGACACAGTATGGTATGTGTAGGCATAAACCGATGTGCTTGGAACAAAATTGATTAGAGCTCCTAAAGTTAATACAGAAGCTAAGAATTTTTTTATCATTATTATTACACCCCTAATTTGAATTCACTATAGCAAAATTTGCCAGCAAATATATTTTCTCATTTAATGTAAAAAAAATCAATAAAAAAAATAAAATGGGAAATGAATTTTGAATATTTAATTTTAAAATTACAAAGAATACTAAAGTAGATTAAAAAGCTGAGAAGCTTTTATATATTAACTTAATATATAAAATACTTAGTAAACAAGGAGGGTAAAACAAAATGAAAGATTATTTAGAAATTGTAGATGTGGTAGCAAGACAAATTATAGACTCAAGGTGTTTTCCAACTGTAGAAGTTGAAATATATCTTGAAGATGGTACTATGGGAAGGGCTGCAGTTCCATCAGGAGCATCAACTGGGATGTATGAAGCAGTTGAATTAAGAGATGGAGATAAAGGTGTATATCAAGGAAAAGGTGTTTTAAAAGCTGTAGAAAATGTAAATGATACTATTGCAGAAGAATTAATAGGATGTAATGTATTTGATCAAACATATATTGATAAAATGCTTATTGAATTAGATGGAACAAACAATAAAGGTAAATTAGGTGCAAATGCAATTTTAGGTGTATCTTTAGCTGTTGCAAATGCAGCTGCAAATGCATTAGGTATTCCTTTATATAGATATATTGGAGGAGTAAACGCAAAGGTTTTACCAGTGCCTATGATGAATATATTAAATGGTGGATCTCATGCTGATAATTCAGTTGATTTACAAGAATTTATGATTATGCCTGCAGGAGCGGGTACTTTTAGTGATGCTTTAAGAATGTGTGCTGAAGTTTATCATACATTAAAGAAAATTTTAAATGATAAGGGTTATGCTACAGGTATAGGTGATGAAGGTGGATTTGCACCAAATTTAAAGAGCAATGCTGAAGCTTTAGATGTAATTATCGAAGCAATAGGAAAAGCAGGTTACAAAGCTGGTGAAGAAATTTTCATAGCAATTGATGCTGCTTCATCAGAATATTATAAAGATGGAAAATATGTTTTAGAACATGAAGGAAGAACTTTATCAAGTGCAGAGATGGTTGATTTCTTTGAAGAATGGGTTAATAAATATCCAATAATCTCAATTGAAGATGGTATGGCAGAAGAAGATTGGGACGGATGGAAATTAATGACTGAAAGATTAGGAAAAAAAGTTCAGTTAGTTGGTGATGACTTATTTGTTACAAATACTGAAAGACTTGAAAAAGGAATTCAACTTGGAGTTGCAAATTCTATCCTTATAAAACTAAATCAAATTGGTACTTTAACAGAAACATTAAATGCAATAGAAATGGCTAATAGAGCTGGATATACAGCAGTTGTTTCTCATAGAAGTGGTGAAACAGAAGATACTACTATTGCAGATTTAGTTGTAGCTACAAATGCAGGTCAAATTAAAACAGGTGCTCCAGCAAGATCTGAAAGAGTAGCTAAATATAATCAATTAATAAGAATAGAAGAAGAATTAGATGATGTTGCTGAATATAGAGGTAAAAAGGCATTCTTTAACATTAAATAGTTAAAGTAAAAAAATATAAGTGTGACAGGGAACTGTATTTGATTGATGTTAATTAGGCAATTGATACAGTTCCTTTTGAATTTTATTATTTAAATAGGAAGAATAAATCATAGAATGATTATAATTAAATAAGAAATTATGGACATAAATTTCGTTTTATAAATAATTAAGTAGATATGGGTGGAGCTATTTGATATAATTTAGGTAAATTTGTTTTATTGTAGAATCTTAATATTAGAAAGCATTCTTTATAAAATTGCAAAAAATATTATTTTTAAAATTTACATAATTATAGTTGCATTTTGATAGAGAAATATTTTTGAGAAAACTATGAACAAATGATAAATCTAATAATTATTTAAAAGAAAGAGGATATTGTATGAATTACTATTTGGATGTATTAAAGAAATATGCAACTTTTTCTGGGAGAGCAAGAAGAAAAGAGTATTGGATGTTTGTTCTTATTAATGCTATAGTGGTTATGGCTATTTCGCTAATTGAGTATGCAGCAGGAACTAATGGAATAATAGGTTATATTTATGGCTTAGCATTAATTATACCAATGATTGCAGTTACTGTTAGAAGACTTCATGATATTGGCAAGAGTGGATTTTGGTATTTTATATGTTTAATTCCTTTGATAGGGTCAATATGGCTACTAGTGTTGTTATGTACAGACAGTCAACCGGGGCAAAATCAATTTGGTGCTAATTTGAAGGGATATAATAATTAAAACATAGCTATAATTTAATTATTTATGAGTGAAAGTATTATATTAAATATAAATTAACAAAATTATTTTAAAATGTAAAAAATATGATATAATATAAGTAAGCTCAGATGTAATTTTTTACTACAGAGAAGTTGTAATAGAACAGTAAATGTGATATTATTTAGAATGTACGTTATTGATTATTATAGGAGGTGTTACCTATGCAAAATATATTAATGGTCTTAGAAGTTTTGTTAGGACTAGGAGTAATTATTACAATTTACATGCAACCAAGTAAAGCAGATGCTTTAAGTGGGTTAATTCAGGGAGCTACTAAGGACACATTCTTTTCAAAGAACAAGGCAAGAACTAAGGAAGTTGTTCTTGTAAGATTAACAGTTTTATTTTCAATATTATTTGCTGTTAATACAGTTTTAGTAAATTTAATAAAATAGTAATCTGAGCTACTTAAATATAGGTAGCTTTTTTTATTATATCTAGAAAATCAAATCTTAAAAAATCATTTCATCCAATATATGTGTTCCAATTAATATTAACAATGCCTTAAAAATCCGTATGAAATTTATTGAACTTATATGTAGAACATTTATTAGAATAGTTATAAATAAAATTTTAGAATAATCATAAGATATGCTTTATTTAAAATTGTAATCCAATACAAGAATGTTAAAGGATAATTATGAATATATCTATAAAGTAAAGCAAGCCTAATCTTTTATACTAAAAACCTAAAAAAATATAAGGGGTGATAGGTATGAATTTATTATATCTTCCAATTTTAACAGGTATTATTTCTTTAGTTGTTGTTGTTTTTATTGCAAACAGTATTATTAAAAGGGATCCTGGAAGCGATAGAATGAGGGAAATATCAGGTTACATTGAAGAGGGTGCTATGGCGTTTCTTAAAAAGGAATATTGTTATTTAGCAGTATTTATTATTATAGTAGCTTTATCTATATTTATATTCTTGAACATAAATACTGCAATAGCATTTATAGTAGGAGCACTATTCTCAATAACAGCAGGATTTGTTGGAATGAGAATTGCTGTAAAATCTAATGTTAGAACTGCACAAGCAGCTAAACATGGGATAAAGGAAGCACTATCAGTTGCTTTTTCTGGTGGATCTGTTATGGGTTTATGTGTAGTCGGATTAGGGTTAATAGGATTGGGTTTTTTCTCAATAGTTTTTGATTTAAATGCTGAATATATTACAGGATTTGGACTTGGTGCATCTTCAATAGCATTATTTGCAAGAGTTGGCGGTGGTATATATACCAAGGCAGCAGATGTAGGAGCAGACCTTGTAGGTAAAGTTGAGGCAGGGATACCAGAAGATGATCCAAGAAATCCAGCGGTTATTGCGGATAATGTTGGAGATAATGTTGGGGATGTTGCAGGTATGGGCGCAGACTTATTTGAATCATATGTTGGCTCAATAATATCAGCAATAACTCTTGGTACAACTTTAGTTAGTAGTTTTGGTAAGAATATAGTGTTATTTCCATTATTGTTATCAGCTGTGGGAGTATTGTCATCATTAATAGGCATAATATACGTTAAGTTATATAAAGGAGATAATCCACAGAAAGCATTAAATGGAGGCAGTGCAATATCTGGTGCAATAGTTATAGTAGTAGGATTTATTCTTTGTAAATATATGATTGGTGATATGAGAATATTTATTCCAATAGTAGCAGGTTTGATAGTTGGTTTATTGATTGGTAAAATTACAGAAATATATACATCAGCAGATTATAAAAGTGTTAAATTAATTGCAGATGAATCAAAAACAGGGCCAGCTACAAATATTATAGCTGGATTATCAGTAGGAATGAAATCAACAGTTGCTCCTATTTTATTAATTGTTATAGGAATAATAGTTTCATATTTTGCTATTGGTGGATCTTCAAATTCAGAACTTGGGTTATATGGAATAGCATTAGCAGCAGTTGGAATGCTTGCAACAACAGCAACAACAATAGCTGTTGATGCATATGGACCAATATCTGATAATGCAGGTGGTATAGCAGAAATGTGCGAATTAGATGAAAGCGTAAGAGAAATTACAGACAAACTTGATTCAGTTGGTAACACTACAGCGGCAATAGGCAAGGGATTTGCAATAGGATCAGCGGCACTTACAGCATTAGCTTTGTTTGCATCATATTCTCAGGCTGTAAATTTAAACAGTATTAACCTTCTAAATCCACTAACATTAGTTGGAGTATTACTTGGTGGCATGTTACCATTTTTATTTGGAGCATTAACAATGCAATCTGTAGGTAAAGCAGCAACACAGATGGTAGAAGAAGTTAGAAGGCAGTTTAAGGAGAAGAAGGGAATATTAGAAGGAACTGAAAAACCTGATTATTCTAAGTGTGTAGAAATATCTACTAAAGCAGCATTAAGAGAAATGATTTTACCTGGAATTCTTGCAATATTAGTACCGTTAGGTACAGGATTATTACTTGGAACAGAGGCATTAGCAGGATTAATAGGTGGTGGAGTACTTTCAGGGGTATTACTTGCCATAATGATGGCAAATGCAGGTGGTGCATGGGATAATGCAAAGAAATATATTGAAACAGGTGTAAATGGAGGTAAAGGAAGTTTTGCTCATAAAGCTGGTGTTGTTGGCGATACAGTAGGCGATCCGTTTAAAGATACATCTGGTCCATCAATGAATATTTTAATTAAATTAATGACAATAGTATCAGTTGTTTTTGCACCAGTAATAGCACAATATGGAGGTTTATTATTAAGTTTATTTAAGTAAAATTAATTATTCATCATTAAAGAAGAGATTATTTTAATTATTTTTATTAGAATAATCTCTTTAAGAGTATTAAAGTGTCAGTAGAATATTTAGGAATATAATATAATAAAAATAAAAAAATGAAAATTTTTCAAAATAGTGTTGACAGATATGTAAAAGAATTGTATGATAATATCATAGTAATTCGCTAAGAATACTTGATTTAAAAGTGAATATGTTTTTATCAAGAAAGACGGAGGGACTGGCCCTGTGATGTCTGGCAACCTGGAGGATATATCATATATATATTGTTTAAGGTGCTAATTCCTGCAGATTTTATATCTGAGAGATAAGAAGAGTTTTAGTTCAATAGTGTTATTTATCACTGCTTTCTTATCTTGAAAGCAGTTTTTTTGTATATAAAATTGTAAAAATATATTCTTGTGTTATATTCATATAAAAATTGGGGAATTGTTTAATTTAAATCATAGTAAATTTATCATATATCTATGGTTTTGAAATATAAAAAATATAAATAAAATTGGGGGCAAAAATTATGAGTAGAGAAGAAAGAAATTTAAAATTTGAAACATTACAATTACATGTTGGACAAGAAAGTCCAGATCCAGCAACAGATGCAAGAGCTGTACCAATATATCAGACAACATCTTATGTATTTAGAAATTGTGAACATGCTGCAGCAAGATTTGGATTATCAGATCCAGGAAATATATATGGAAGATTAACAAATTCAACACAGGATGTTTTAGAAAAAAGAGTAGCTGCATTAGAAGGTGGAGTTGCAGGTCTTGCTGTAGCTTCAGGAGCAGCAGCTATAACATATGCAATTGAAAATATAACAAGAGCAGGAGATCATATAGTAGCGGCTAAAACAATATATGGAGGTTCCTATAATCTTTTAGCACATACTTTAGCTAACTATGGTGTTACAACAACATTTGTTGATCCGGAAAATTTATCAAATTTTGAAAATGCTATAAAAGAAAATACAAAAGCTGTATATATAGAATCACTAGGAAATCCTAATTCTAATATTATAGATGTAGAAGCGTTAGCAGAAATTGCACATAAGCATAAGATTCCTTTAATAGTTGATAATACATTTGGAACACCTTATCTTTTTAGACCAATTGAACATGGGGCAGATATAGTTGTTCATTCAGCTACTAAGTTTATAGGTGGTCATGGAACATCATTAGGAGGAATAATTGTAGACTCTGGTAAATTTGATTGGATAGGAAGTGGTAAGTTCCCACAATTAACAGAAGCAGATCCAAGTTATCATGGAATAAAATTTGCTGAAGCAGTTGGTGAAGCAGCATATGTGACAAGAATAAGAGCAATACTACTTAGGGATACAGGTGCAGCAATAAGTCCATTTAATGCATTTATATTATTGCAAGGATTAGAAACACTGTCATTAAGACTTGAAAGACATATTGAGAATTCATTAAAAGTAGTAGAGTTCTTAAAAAATCATCCTAAAGTTGAAAGAGTTAATCACCCAGCATTACAAGATAGTCCAGATTATGAATTATATAAAAAGTATTTTCCAAAAGGTGCAGGTTCAATCTTTACATTTGAAATTAAAGGCGGAGCAAAGGAAGCTCAAGAATTTATAGATAGATTAGAAATATTCTCATTACTTGCAAATGTAGCAGATGTTAAGTCACTTGTAATACATCCAGCAACTACAACACATTCACAATTGACACAAGAAGAATTATTAGACCAGGGAATTAAGCCAAATACAATAAGATTATCAATTGGAACAGAGCATATTGATGATATTATTTACGACTTATCACAGGCATTTGAAGGGTAAATTATATATTTATAGTATTTAAGTAATAATGAAAAGCTGAGCATAAAAAGGGTGCTTGGCTTTTTATATTTTAAGTCTAATCTGTTGATAATAAATATTGTATTATTTTTATTAAAGTATAAGAAAATATGGAATTATAAATATTTACCTTATTTTGATGAATATATTTATATATGAATTAAATAAAAGCAGAAATATGTGTCAATACTAATAATATTATGATATAAAATCTATATTGTGCATTATTAATGTGGTAGTATATAGGTATAAAGTAATATAATATAGTATATTGTATAATGGAGGAAATTATTATGGGAATAAAACAGACATTAGTAAGTTTTATGAAAGAACCTGCATATAGCCCTATGGCACTTGAAGATTTAGTTGCTGTATTTGATATAAAACCTAATGAGTATAGTGCATTAAAAAAAACATTAAGAGTTATGGAACGTGAAGGTCTCATCATGAGAACTAAAAAGGATAGATTTATAATTGCTGATGGTAATAATAATCATATTGAAACAAAAGAAAATTTAGTTATAGGAACATTACAAGCTCATGCAAAAGGATTTGGATTTTTAATTCCTGAAGATGAAAATGAAAAGGATGTATTTTTACCAAGTAATTGTATGAATGGAGCTATTAATGGAGATAAAATCGCTGTTAAGGTTACAAGAGAAGATACAAATACAAAAAAAAGAGAAGGCGAAGTCGTAGAAATACTTGAAAGAAACACAACAACTGTAGTTGGAATTTATGAAGATTCTAAAAGTTTTGGATTTGTTATATCAGAAGATACAAGAATATCAAGAGATATTTATATTCCTAAAAGAGATAGAAATGGTGCACAAGATGGTGATGTTGTTACGGTAAAAATAACAAAATGGCCAGAAGGAAATAGAAAACCAGAGGGTGTTGTAACAGAAGTATTAGGAAGAAAAGGTGATAGAGGAATAGACATCCTTATAGTAATTAAAAAATTAGGACTTCCTGAAGAATTTAATAGTAAAGTATTAAAATATGCAGAGGGTATTTCCGAGGAAATTGACGAAAGTGAATATAAAGGTAGAAGAGATTTAAGAGATGTAAGAATGGTAACAATAGATGGTGAAGACGCTAAGGATTTAGATGATGCTGTATCTATAGAAAAACTACCTAATGGAAATTATAAATTAGGAGTTCACATTGCGGACGTTTCTCACTATGTACGTGAAAATAATCCTCTTGATAAAGAAGCATTTAAAAGAGCAACTTCAGTATATTTAATAGACAGGGTTATTCCAATGCTTCCTAGAAAATTATCTAATGGAATATGTTCATTAAATCCTAAAGTTGATAGACTAACTTTATCATGTATAATGGAAATAGATCATAAAGGAAAAGTTGTTAATCATGAAATAGTTGAATCTGTAATAAGAACTAATGAAAGAATGACATATACAGATGTAACTAAGATTTTAGAAGATAATGATGAAGAGTTAATTAAGAGATACGATTATCTTGTTGATGACTTTAAAACAATGAAAGAGCTTTGTAAAATATTAAGAGCAAAGAGAACCAAAAGGGGAGCTATTGATTTTGAAATAGCTGAAGCTAAAATAATATTAAATGAACTTGGAAAACCAATAGAAATAAAGCCTTATGATAGAGCTATATCTAATAGAATGATTGAAGAATTTATGCTTGTAGCAAATGAAACTGTGGCAGAGCATATGTTCTGGACACATTTACCTTTTGTATATAGAATTCATGAAAATCCTGATGATGAAAAATTAACTAAGTTCAAAGAATTTATTCATAATTTAGGATACAATATTAATTGGACTGAAGAAATAAGACCGAAGACACTTCAAGATATAATAGAAAAGGTAAAGGGTAAGAGTGAAGAAACAGTAGTAAATACTTTATTATTACGTTCAATGATGCAAGCAAGGTATGCACCAGAATGTACTGGTCACTTTGGATTAGCAGCACAATATTATTGTCACTTTACTTCGCCAATAAGAAGATATCCTGATTTACAAATTCACAGAATAATTAAAGAATATCTTCATGGAAAAATAGATGAAAAGAGAGAAAATAAATTAAAGAATATTGTTGGTCACTCAGCAAAACAGTCATCAGAAATGGAAAGAAAAGCTCAAGATGCAGAAAGAGAAGTTGATGATTTAAAGAAAGCTGAATATATGCAGGATAGAATTGGAGAAGAATTTGAAGGTGTTATTTCTTCTGTAACATCATTTGGAGTCTTTGTGGAACTTCCAAGTACAATAGAAGGTTTAGTTCATATTACAGATTTATATGATGATTACTATATTTATGAAGAAGATCATTTAAGATTAATCGGTGAGAGAACTAAGAAAATCTATAAACTTGGAGATAAAGTACTTGTAGAGTGTGTTCATGTTGATATGCCAAATAAAGAAATATTCTTTAAGATTATTGAAGAACCAAATGAAGAAGAAGTTTCAGTAGAAGAACCTAAAAATAATGAGAGCGAAATTGAAATTAAATGAAAGAGAATGGTTTATGATAGAAAATCTTTAAGAAGCAAAAAATAGTCATAAATAATGATATGAATAATATTAAGTGAATCTCAAAGTAGGTTCACTTGATATTTATATACAGATAAATATTTAAAAGTATTATAATATTAATTTTTTTAGGAAAAGTGCAGCATTGATTTAAATTAATGAGTATAATATAATTTAAATTAGAAAATATGACCATAGTAGGTGATTAGAATGGTAAGAAAAAAGAATCAAAATTCTTTAGCGGAAAATAGAAAAGCAAGACATGATTATTTTGTAGAAGAAGCAATGGAAGCAGGATTAGTATTAGTTGGAACAGAAGTTAAGTCTATAAGAAAAGGACGAGTTAACTTGAAAGACTGTTATGCAGATATATATAATGGTGAGATTTATATAAAAAATATGCATATTTCACCATACGAACAGGGAAATATATTCAATGTTGATCCGTTAAGAGAAAGAAAGCTTCTTCTCCATAAAGATGAAATAAGAAGATTGGATGGATTAGTTTCAAGAGACGGATATACATTAATTCCATTATCATTATATCTAAAAGAAGGAAAAGTAAAAGTGGCTCTTGGTGTCTGCAAAGGTAAGAAAAATTATGATAAAAGAGATGCCATGATTGAAAAAGCTCAAAAAAGAGATATTGATAGAGCTATGAAAGAAAGAAGCAGATATTAGAATTAAGATTCACTTATATACTATAAAGTATAAAAGTGAATTTTTTTCATAAAGTGTTGACAACTTAAAAATTTAGGCTTATAATTCATAGCATAAACTAAATTAAATAATTTGATGTCTTATCAAGAGTGGCGGAGGGACTGGCCCTGTGAAGCCCAGCAACCGACGGATTGGTTCATTTACCAATGGAGTACGGTGCTAATTCCTGCAGCTTTTTTTAGAAGCTGGTAGATGAGAGGGTAAATCACGTAGTGTTTTCGTGCGCTAGAGTTTTATTCTCTAGCGCTTTTTTGTTTAGTTATCGCGATTACTAAAACAAATTTTAAAAGGAGGAAGAGAATTTTGCTAAATATTAAGAAAACAACAGAAGATGAAGTATTATTAAAAGAATCTGCTGTGTCAGCATATGCGGAAGCAGCCGTTGAAATAAAAAATGTAGTAAAAAGTTTTGGAAATGTACAGGTTATAAAAGATGTGTCATTTACTATAAATCAAGGGGAGATTTATGGAATAATAGGACACAGTGGTGCAGGTAAATCTACGTTACTTAGATGTATAAATGGGCTTGAATCTTATAATGGAGGATCTGTAAATGTAATGGGGAAAGAAGTTTCTGCATTAAATGATGGAGAGCTTAGAGTATTCAGAAAAGAATTAGGCATGATTTTTCAAAATTTTAATTTATTGCAGAGAAAAAATGTTTTCGATAATGTAGCACTTCCTCTTGAAGTTTGGGGTTATGATAAAAACACAATTAAAGAAAAGGTATCAGAATTACTTAAATTAGTTGGATTAGAAGACAAAATTCTTAGAAAGCCATCTCAATTAAGTGGTGGTCAGAAACAGAGGGTAGCAATAGCAAGAGCATTAGCATTAGATCCAAAGATACTGCTTTGCGATGAAGCAACATCAGCATTGGATCCAAAAACAACGAAGGATATTCTACAACTTCTTTTAAAGATAAATAAAGAACTTGGAATAACAATAATAATTGTTACACATCAGATGGAAGTTATTAAAGAAGTATGTGAAAGAGTTGCATTATTAGATGGAGGAGAAATAAAGGCTGAGGGAAAAGCAGAAGATTTATTCTTAAAACCAGGCAAATCATTAAAGAAATTCTTAGGTGAAGAAGATGAAGAAAATCTACCAGATACAGGAATAAATATAAAATTGTATTTCCCAAGTAATTCTTCAGAAAATGCACTTATAACAAGAATGTCACGAGAACTTGAGATAGACTTTTCAATAGTTTGGGGTAAATTAGAAAAGTTTAGGGACCAAGTATTAGGGGGATTAGTAATAAATATAAATGAAGAAGATAAAGAAAAGGTCTTAAAGTACCTTGAAGATAAAGATATTTTACTGGAGGTGCTTAGATAATGAATGAAATTATAGTTAAAGCGTTAATAGAAACATTAAAAATGGTTTTTGTATCAACTACATTCTCTGTTATTTTAGGATTTATACCAGCTATAATACTAACAGTAACAGCAAGGGATGGGCTTAAACCAAATAGAATAATATACAACATTTTAGATTTTATAGTTAATACATTAAGAAGTTTTCCTTTTGTAATATTAATGGTTATAGTAGTACCTTTAACAAAATTAATAGCAGGAAAGTCAATAGGAACTGAAGCTGCTATGGTACCACTTACAATTGCAGCAGCACCTTTTGTTGCTAGGATTATAGAATCTTCCTTAAGAGAAGTGGATAAAGGTGTTATAGAAGCTGCTAAGTCATTTGGAGCATCAAATATGCAGATTATTTTCAAAGTTATGCTTAAAGAAGCAATACCTTCAATAGTTTCAGGTATAACATTAACCATAATAAGTATTGTTGGATACTCAGCAATGGCAGGAGCTATTGGTGGAGGGGGACTTGGTGATGTTGCTATAAGATATGGATATCAAAGATTTCAAACAGATATGATGGTGGCAACTTGTATAATACTTATAGTTATAGTACAGGCACTACAAATTTTGGGGAATTATTTTTATAATAAATTATCTAAATAATATACAAGATACGATGGATAGACCTTTAGTATTTACAAAAAGGTTCATTCCCATCAATAAAATAAATCAGAGTAAGTTTATAAAGTAACTTGATATTAAAATTATTAAAAATAGTATAAATATATATGATAGCAGAGAACTAATAAATAGATTTAACTGCTAATCAAAAAGAAAGTGGGGATAAATAATGAAAAAGAAATCAATATTATCAGTAGTTTTAGCAGGAGTACTTGCAATTGGATTAATAGGATGTGGGGGAACTGGAAGTAACGGTTCAGGAGCAGATTCGAAAGATGATAAAGTAATAAAAATTGGTGTAACACCAAAGCCACATAAAGAAATTGTAGATGCAGCAGTTCCTTTATTAGAAAAGGAAGGCTATAAAGTAGAAATCACTGAATTTAATGATTATGTTCAGCCAAATACAGCAGTTGAAGAAGGATCTTTAGATGTAAATTTCTTTCAACACACACCATATTTAAATGAACAAGTACAATCTAGAGGATTACATTTAAAATCAGTTGCAGCGATTCACTTAGAACCAATGGGATTATATTCTAAGAAGATTACATCTTTAGATGAATTAAAGGATGGATCTACAATAGCGGTTCCAAATGATCCATCAAATGAAGCTAGAGCATTAAAATTACTAGCAGCTAATGGATTAATAAAAATTAAAGATGGAGAATTAGTTACACCAGCAGATATAACAGAAAATCCAAAGAATTTACAATTTAGTGAGTTAGAAGCGGCAGCAGTTCCAAGAGCAGTGGATGATGTAGATGCAGCTGTAATTAATGGTAATTATGCTATTGAGGCAGGATTTGATCCAACAGCAAATGCAATTGTCAAAGAAGATAAAGATTCTGAAGCAGCTAAGCCTTATGCTAACATTGTTGTTGTAAAAGAAGGAAATGAAAATCTTGAAAAAATTCAAGCTTTAATAAAAGCATTAACTTCTGATGAAGTTAGAGATTTTATTAATAAAGAATATAATGGAGCAGTTATTCCAGTATTCTAATATTAACAATTTAGACATATATTGAAATTCTACAAATATTAAATAGGAGATATCTAGTTATAAAGTTGCTAGATATCTCCTATTTTGGTTAATTGTCAATTGAAATATGTGTGGTATACTTTATATAATAAAAACTTTATAAGGATTAATATTATCTAATTTTTTATTGTTTAAGATTAGTATTAAAGAAAAAGGGGAAGGTTAAAAATGAAAATATCAGAAGTGAAGGTGAAGCTTTTAGGGAGTGATGTTTTAAGTATAGTAAATGAATTTGTAAAAGTAGACGGATTGAATTTAAAAAATATTATTATAAATGATGGAATTGAAATTGAAGGTACTTTTAAAAAAGGATTCAGTGTGGATTTTTCAGTAAAAGCAGAAATACTTGGTTGTGAAAATAACAAAATTAAAGCTAGACTCTCAAAAGTAAAGCTTTTTAATTTTGGGATTTTTAGATTGATAAGAAGCTTTGTATTGAAAAAACTATCTAAAGAATTCGAGGAATTTGGTATTGCTAGTAATAAAGATATTGCTATTATTGATATAAAAAAGATACTTAAGGATATTCCATATGTTGATTTAAATATTAATGAAATATATACAAAGAGTTCAGAAGTTTGGGTAGAAGCAGATAATATAGAGGTATCTATTGCAGGAAGCCTTATTAAGGAAAAAATTTCTGAAACAATTAATGAAAATAAACAAGAAGAAGAGATATATGAATTAGAAAATATTAATAAAATTAAAGATAATTATTCTGCAGGTAGAAATATTTTAGCACAAAAGCTTCCAGATAATATTAAAGAATACAAAGATTATTTATTTATATTACCTGATTTGGTTTCGCTTATTTATCGATTGCTAAAAGATAAGAGAGTTCCTATAAAAACAAAATTAGTAATGTCAGCAGCAGTAGCATATGTAATGTTCCCATCAGATTTAATTCCTAATAATATTCCATTTATAGGGGTTATAGATGATATTGGTGTAATATTTTTTGCTTTAAATAGGGTGGTAAGTGATGTGCCATTGAGTTTAATAGTTGAAAATTGGGAAGGAAGCAATGATATAATAATTGTAATGAAAAATGGACTAGAATATTTAACTAACTTTACAGCTGCTACAAATGTAGAAAAATTATATGAATTTGTAGAGGAATTGTCTACATTATAATAAATAGAAAAACTTTATATTAATGAAAGGATTTATAATATGGCTAAAAAAGTATATGCAATACAATATGGTTTTGACTCAAAAAACAATCAAAAAATTGAGAATAAAATAGTAGGAACATGGGCGGAATGTTTATCATATGTAAAAGGGGTAAAAGGAGCAAAATATAAAAGCTTTGAAAATATGTCAGATGCTGAGGGATATTTAAATGAAGGAAATAGGATGTTAAAAAAAGTAGATAATAATTATCCTAAAGATTGCCTTCATGCATATGTAGATGGAAGTTATAGTGTTTCTGATGGAAGATATGCTTATGGAGTAGTATGCGTTAAAAATAATATTGTAGAATATATTGAAAATGGCGCTGAAAAAGATACGTCAGAAAAAAATATAAGACAAATTGCAGGAGAACTTAAGGGCGCTTTAAGAGCTGCACTTTATGCTTTAGATAAAGGTGAAAAAAAAGTGGTGATTTTTCATGACTATGAAGGAATTGCTAACCATGCTACAGGTGCATGGTCAAGAAATGAACAATCATCAGTTGAATATCATAGGCAGATGCAGGAATTAATGAAAAATGGTTTAGAAATAATTTTTGTAAAGGTAGATAGTCATACAGGAGATTTATTTAATGAACTTGTAGATGAAAAATGCAAGGAGCCTTTAGGAATACAATCAGATAAGATAGTAGAAAAGCATCTTATATGTGATAAAATTTATGTAACCAATACAAATATAAAAGAAGAGATACTTACTCTTGCACCAAATTCTGGCGATAATATAGTTGTAATGGACACTAATATGGACTTTAATGGAATTTCAAATCATTCGGTTTGCACAAATGTATCTAAAGAAGTAGATGCGGAATCTGATGATGAATCAAGGTACTTTGAAATTACAGAATTATATAAAATTAATCCTGTTCAGGCAAAGAAAAAGATTTCTAAAATGCTAAGCAAAGATAAAGAGAAATTTATTTTATATCTTTTAGAATTAAAATAAATTTTAATATTTAGTGAATAACTTTTTTAATAATACATAACCTACTTTTAGAACATTTATCTAAAATAAAATAAAAAGAGGTGTTTTGTAGTGTGTAAGTTTATTAAAGGAATGGTTATGGGAGCAGTAGTTGGAGCCGCATTTGAGATGATGATGTTTCCACAAATGGATAGAAGAGCTCAAAGAAGCATGAGAAGAATGGGAGACAGAATGAGACATATGGCAGGTTGTACATATGATGGAGTATGTGACTGGATAAAATAAGTACATATATGTTAAAAAATACTGGAATTTCAAATTTCAGTATTTTTTTTATTTTTCTTTAATTAAATAGTTGATAAAGTAAATAAAAATAGTAAAAAAAAGATTATGAATTGGATAATAAAATTAAATTATATAAAATATAGAAAAAAGTTCAGAAATTCATGCAGTTTTTTATAAATTTATGTTATAATTAAGGAAAAATACATTAACATAATTAAATAATTTGTTGAATAGAGAAGGATTAAAAAAATGGAAATTCTATCATTGGGAGAAAAAATTAAAAGAAGAAGAAAACAACTTAATATGACCTTAAAGGATTTAGCTAAGGACAGAATAACTCCAGGGCAGATAAGTTTAGTTGAATCAGGACGTTCCAATCCATCAGTAGATTTACTTGAGTATTTAGCATCTACTCTAAATACAACAGTTGAGTATCTTATGGAGTCTGAAGAAAGTCAGGCAGAAAAAATTAGCATTTATTATGAACAAGTAGGGGAATCTTGTATATTAAATGGAGATTATGAAAAAGGACAGAGGTATATCGACAATGCTTTATATTATTCCGAGAAATATAATCTAGAATATAGAAAAGCTAAAATATTTTTTATTACTGCTGAATCATATATGCTCAGAAGAGATTTTCCCATGGCTCAAAAGTTTTTTCTATCATCAAATGTAATTTTTGTTAAGAACAATAATTATGAAGAAATAATAAAAACATTTTTAAATTTGGCTGATATAGCACTAGAACTTAAAGCATATCATTCTGCAAGTAGTTATTTAAAACAAGCAGAAATGGTGTATAATGATAATGAGGTTGTAGATGATTTTCTAATTGGTGAGATTCATTACAATATGTCAAGAACATATTTTGACGTAGAAGATTTAGAGTCAGCATTAAAATATGCATATAAGGCTAAAGAAAAATTTGAACAGATATACAATGATGATTATTATGCAAGAAATTTATTTTCACTTGCAGAAGATTACAATAAAAAAGGTGATATAATAAATGCTCTTAAATATTCAAAGAAGACACTACAGGTTTATAAGAAAATAGAGCATAATAGAAACATAGTGAATATTGAACGTAATCTAGGAAGAATTTTTTATGAATTAGATGAATTAGATGAGTCATTTAAACATTATGAGGTGTCTAAAAATGTGAGCACACAAAATCGCATTGGTTGTACTAATGATACGTTAATAGATATATGCAAAAATTATTTAAAATTAAAGAATACTAAAAAGTGTGAAAAGATTTTAAATGATATTGAAAATAGTCTTACAGAAAAAGATGTAGACAGAAAAATACAATGTCAGTTAATAAGATATACTATGTTTAATATAGATGAAAGTGTAGAGGACGCAGAAAATGTGTTAAAGAATACTTATACTTTTGCAAAAGAAAATGGAAGATTAGCTAAAGCGGGGGAATTAGCTATGAGGGTTGGTAAATATTTCATGGATAAGAAGAATGAACAAGAAGCTGCATATTATCTAAATGAAGGAATAGAGTTATTTAGACAAGCTGAAGAAGTGAAAACTAATAAATAAAAATGGGTGATATACTATGGAAATACTATCTACTGGTGAAAAAATAAAGAGGGCTAGAATATTTAAAGGAATTACTTTGAAAGAGCTATGTGAAGACAAAATTTCAATAGCAAAAATGAGCTGTATTGAAAATGGAAAAGCCAAAGCTGACAGAGAATTGCTTGAATATATAGCAAAAAAAATAGAAATAGATTTAGATTATCTTGTTGAAGATGTTTATGAACAGATAATCAATAATTTGGCTTTAATTAAAAAAAATATTTCATCTGACGATGATGTTGAAGAAAAACTTAAAGATAATTTAGCTTATGCAGCTCAATATGGATACTACAATTTAGCATTTGAACTTATACACATTTTGTTTACATATTATATTGAAGAAAATAAAATTGAAAATATTCAATTGATAGTTTCTGAATACTATGATTTGTATCAAAGAGATAACACAGAGGAAAACACTATAATATATTTTAAAGATATGGCAAGATATCTTTTGTATAATGAAGAGTATATTGAAGCAATATCTTATTATGGAAAGCTTCGAGAAATGATGCTTCAAAAAGAAGACTATGATAAAGCAGAATATTGTGTTATAGCATATAATGAGGCTATATGTTACCAAAATATTGGTAAATTTAAAGAAGCTTATGATATTTTAAGCAGTATCATAGAATATGTTGAAGAGTTAAAATCATATGAAGTAAAAGGAAAAATATATCATATATATACAAATGTATGTATAAAATTAAGAAAAGATGGCGTTGAAGAATATAAGAAGAGGGCTTATCAATATGAAAAGCATAATCTTATTTCGTTAGCTAGATCATATGGGGATTATGGAAAATATTATTTTGCAGTAGGCGAAAAAGAAAAAGCAATAGCAGAAATTGAATCAGGAATAAATACATTTCCAAAGGATAATAAAGAGAAGTATGTTGAGTTTTTAAATTCATGTATAGAGATATTAATTGCAAATAATGAATATATTGTGGCATATGAAATAACAGAAGATGCATTAAATATGGCAATAATTACAGACAATATAAGATTAATAGAAAGATCTTACTATTTAAAAGGAACAATACTTCAAAAACTGGACAAGTATGAAGAAGCTGAGAAATATATGAATTTATCTTTAGATTCACTATTTAAATTTGGGTCAAGAGAAGAAAGAAAAAATAGATATATTGATATGGCAAATTTGTATTATAAACTTGGTGCAACATTAGATTCATTAAAATACTTTAATCTTGCACTAACTGTAGATAAAAAAATATAAAAAAACAAAGAGTCAGAATAAAATCTGACTCTTTGTTTTTTCAATGAAACGCTTATATTTAATAATTTATTTATCATGATTTGATGTATCAGTTGTATTTTTACTGCTTACCACAGTTTTAAAGATATCAATAAAATCTTTAACATCCACTTTTTTATCATTATTAGGAGTAGTATTAGGAGTAGTGGAATTTTTCTTAATGAATGATTTTATTACTTCTGAAATATCAATTCCGGTTAAATCATTAATTACTTCAAAACCTGAACCTGCAACATCGGTGACAGTTTTTGGTATTTTAGATGTACTGTTTCCATTACTACCAGTATCGATTACTGTGATTTTATCAATATTAGACATAGGTTTAGAAATTTCACTCATAATTTCAGGTAGTTTAGAAATAAGCATTTCAACAATAGCAGCTTCCCCATACTTAGCCATAGCATCAGCAAGTCTATCTTTTGCTTCAGCTTCAGCTATTCCTTTAGCTTTTATAGAGAGCGCTTCGGCTTCTCCACGTGCTTTAATTGCTTCAGCATCAGCAAGTGCTTCAATTTTTTTTGCTTCAGCTTTTGCAAATGCCTCAATTCTTATTTTTTCAGCTTCGGCCTCAGCTTCTTTTATAGATTGTACTTTTTGAGCTTCAGCATAAATTTCAATTTTACGTTTTTCTGCATTTGCTGGTTTTTCAACTTTTGCAACAAGTTCTTTTTCAACTCTTATAGCTTCTTGTTCGGCAAGAATAGCTTTTTGCTTTTCTACTTCAGATTGTTTTTCTATTTCTTTTAAGCTATAGGCTATATCAGCTTCAGCTTTAGCTTTATCTTGTTCAGCTCTATATTGTTCAACTTTGATTCTTTTATCTCTTTCGGCAGAAGCTACTTCAGCATCAGCGGCTAATTTTACTTTTTGACCTTCTCGTACAGCTTCAGCTGTCTTTATATCAGTATCTCTTTTTCGTTCAGCTTCAGCTACTTCGGCATCAGCCTTTGATTGTGCAACTTGTGGCCTAGCTCTATTTTCTAGATATCCGCCTTGCGTTGAAATCTGAAGGATAGAGTATGAAATAAGCTGTAATCCCATTTCACTAAGTTCACGCTTTATATCTTCTTCTACTTTTTTTTCAAAAGCATAACGATCGTTGTTTATCTGTTCTACAGTCATTGTAGATACAATTCCTCTTAAACGTCCTTCTAAAACAGGCTCTACCATAGCACGTATTACATCAGTAGTATTTTTGGCATTCCCATTACAAAATTGTTCAACGGCTTTATAGATACTATCAATTTTATTTTCTACTTTTACTACTGCGGTACCAGTAACATCCACAAATATACCTTGTTGAGAAGGAGCTTCTTTAACGTCAGTAGTCATTGAAATATTTTCTAAGGATACTATACATGACGTTTCAAAAAAAGGTATTATAAAGCCACCCTTTCCAGTAAGAACTCTTTTCTTTAAACCAGTAATAACCATAGCTTTATCTGCAGGAACTTTTCGCCAGAATAAAATTACAGCGATAATTAATATTAGAATAAATACTAATATTAGATTTTGTAATAATATATCAACAAGAAACATTTAAACTTCACCTCAAACATAGTTGTTAATTAATGTTTATTTTTAAAACTAAAAATAAATTACAAAAAATCTCAAATAAACTTTGACTTTCTTTGACCTTTGTATTATTATAGATGTAGGGAAGAAAATATTAATGTTTTGATTAATATTTATTCCTAGAAATAAGGCGAATATAAAAGGTATTTATATTTAATGATATAATTACTTTTTAATTCTTAACCTTAATTGAATTTATATACTAAAAAATATATGTTTGGAAAAAATAATAACACATTATAAAAATAAGTAATATGTGTATTTGAGGAGGAAAAAATATGAATGTTGATAAAATGACTTTAAGAGTACAACAAGCACTAAATGATGCAAATGCAACTGCAGTAAAGTACACTAATTCACAAATAGATTTGATTCATCTTTTTTCTGCATTAGTTGAACAGGAAGATGGATTAGTTCCAAATATCTTTACTAAGATGGGAGTGCCTGTTAAAAATTTAATCAGTTCAATAAATGCTGAATTAGATAGACTTCCAAAGGTTACAGGTGAAGGATTAGGAAATGTATATATAACAAGAAAAGTAGATGAAGTTTTAGTTAAGGCAGAAGAAATTTCAAAAAAATTTGAAGATTCTTATGTAAGTGTTGAGCATTTAATGCTTGCAATTATGGATGTAGGAAAAAATACAGATGTTGAAAAGATATTGAAGCAATATGGCGTAACAAAAGATAGTTTTTTAAAAGTGCTTTCAGAAGTAAGGGGAAGTCAAAGAGTAGAAACTCAAGATCCTGAAGGAACTTATGATGCACTTGCGAAATATGGTACTAATTTAACAGATCTTGCTAAAAAGCATAAATTAGACCCTGTTATAGGAAGAGATGAAGAAATTAGAAGAACAATAAGAATTCTTTCAAGAAGAACAAAAAATAATCCAGTTCTTATTGGTGAACCTGGTGTAGGTAAGACTGCTATTGTTGAAGGTTTAGCTGAAAGAATAGTAAGAGGAGATGTACCAGAAGGATTAAAAGATAAAATAATTTTTTCACTTGATATGGGCGCATTAATTGCAGGAGCTAAATATAGAGGTGAATTTGAAGAAAGATTAAAAGCAGTTTTAAAAGAAGTTTCTAATAGTGATGGAAGGATATTATTATTCATTGATGAAATTCATACTATTGTTGGAGCAGGTAAAACTGATGGAGCAATGGATGCTGGTAATTTAATTAAGCCTCTTCTTGCAAGGGGAGAGCTACACTGTTTAGGAGCTACAACTTTTGATGAATATAGACAATATATTGAAAAAGATAAAGCTCTTGAAAGAAGATTTCAACCAGTAATTGTTGATGAGCCTAGTGTTGATGATACAATTGCAATATTAAGAGGGTTAAAAGAAAGATTTGAAATACATCATGGTATTAGAATACATGATTCAGCTATAGTTGCAGCTGCAAAGCTTTCTGATAGATATATACAAGATAGATATATGCCTGATAAAGCAATTGATCTTATTGATGAGGCTGGAGCTATGATAAGGTCAGAAATAGATTCACTTCCAACTGAATTAGATATTGTAAGAAGAAAAATCTTTAAATTAGAAATAGAAAAAGAAGCTTTATCTAAGGAGAAGGATGAAGGATCAAAGAAAAGACTATCTGATGTGGAAAAAGAACTAGCAGAATTAAAAGAAAAAAATGATGAAATGACTGCTAAATATACTAAAGAAAAAGAAAATATAACATCAATTAAGACATTAAAGAGCCAGTTAGATGAAGCAAGAGGAAAAATAGAAGAAGCTCAAAGAAACTTTGATTATAACAAAGTTGCTGAAATTCAATATAGTGTAATTCCTAAAATAGAAGAGGAAATAAAAGCAAAAGAAGCCGCTACTAAGGAAAATTATGAAGGAGCGTTATTAAAGGAAGAAGTTACTGAAGAAGAAGTTTCACAAGTACTTGCAAAGTGGACTGGAATTCCTGTATCAAGATTACTTGAAGGTGAAAGGGAAAAATTATTGAGACTTGAAGAAGATATGAGCAAACGTGTAATAGGTCAGGGAGAAGCTGTTGAAACTGTTACTAATGCAATACTAAGAGCAAGAGCAGGACTTAAAGATGTTAATAGGCCTATAGGATCATTTATATTCCTTGGACCTACTGGTGTTGGTAAAACAGAACTTGCTAAAACTTTAGCGAGAAATCTATTTGATAGTGAAGAAAATATTATACGTATTGATATGTCTGAATATATGGAGAAACATTCTGTATCTAGATTAGTTGGAGCGCCTCCTGGATATGTAGGATATGACGAAGGCGGTCAATTAACTGAAGCAGTAAGAAGGAACCCTTATAGTGTAATTTTATTTGATGAAATAGAAAAAGCTCATGAGGATGTATTTAATATATTCTTACAAATATTGGATGATGGTAGATTAACAGACAATAAAGGTAAAACTGTTGATTTTAAAAATACAATAATTATTATGACTTCAAATATTGGAAGTGAGTATTTGTTAGAAAATAAGAATGAAGATCATGTTGAAGATGAGATTAAATCTAAAGTAATGACCATATTGAAAAGTAGATTTAAACCAGAATTTTTAAATAGAGTTGATGATATTATAATGTTTAAACCATTGACTGAATCTGGAATAAAGAAAATTATAGATATTTTCTTAAAAGATGTTGCAAGAAGATTAAAGGATAAAAATATCATTATTGAGGTCACAGATGAAGCTGAAACATTAATGGCAAGGGAAGGTTATGATCCTCATTATGGTGCAAGACCACTTAAGAGATATATCCAGAATACTTTAGAAAACAGACTTGCTAGGATGATAATAAAAGGTGAGCTTACTTATGGTTCTAAGGTGAAAATTGATGGTAAAGATGATGAAATAACAATAACTCCAATTCCAACTGTTGCACATTTAAATTAAATAATATGAAAAATGGCTTCTCAAATAGAGAGCCATTTTTTCTATTGTATTAGTAATAAAAATAGAAAATATTTATGTGTAGATAAATTTAACAATAACATAATTATGAAATAGTTATATATAATATTATTGAAAAAAACACTTAAGAGGAGTAATATAAAATTACAATACTGGAAAATTTATAAAGGGAGAGATGGTTATATGAAAAAATTAATTAACAATCCTGAAAACGTTTTGAATGATATGATTGAAGGTCTTGTAGCAGCCTATCCACAATACCTAAGAAAACTAGATGATTTTAATGTTATTGTAAGAACTTCAAAGTCAGATGGAAAAGTAAGTCTAGTAAGTGGTGGTGGAAGTGGTCATGAGCCAGCGCATGCCGGATATGTTGGTAAGGGTATGCTTGATGGTGCAGTTTGTGGAGAGGTATTTACATCACCAACACCAGATCAAGTTTATGAAGCAATTAAAGCAACTGATAATGGAAATGGCGTCTTACTTGTAATTAAAAACTATACTGGAGATGTAATGAATTTTGAAATGGCTAAAGAGATGGCTGAGATGGATGGCATAAAAGTAGAGCAGATTATTGTAAATGATGATGTTGCTGTTGAAAATAGTTTATATACAGCAGGAAGAAGAGGAATTGCTGGTACAGTTTTTGTTCATAAAATAGCTGGAGCAAAAGCTGAAGGTGGTGCAAGTTTACAAGAAGTAAAAGATATTGCTGAAAGAGTAGTTAAAAATGTACGTTCTATGGGAATGTCACTATCATCATGTATAGTTCCAGCTGCTGGAAAAGCTAATTTTACTCTTGGAGATGATGAAATAGAAATAGGTATGGGGATACATGGTGAGCCAGGAGTTTATAGAAAGAAAATTTCAACTGCCGATGATATAGCACAAGAATTATTGGACAAGATATTAGATGATATAGAGATAAATAAGAATGATGAAGTTGCTATTATTATCAATGGTTTAGGTTCGACACCTAATATGGAATTATACATTATAAATAAAAAAGTAAATGAAATTTTAACTGATAAAGGAATTAAAATTCATAAAACATTTATAGGTGAATTTATGACGTCTTTAGAAATGGCAGGATGTTCAGTATCTTTATTGAAGTTAGATGATGAATTAAAGGAATTACTTGATGCAAAAGCTGATACACCAGGATTTAAAGTTATATAAGTTTAAAAACATAAAATAATTTATGGAGGATAATATTATGGTTAAGGGCAAAGAGTTAAAGGAAATATTAACTTGTATATCAGATGTTATAGATGAAAATAAGCTTTATCTTAGTGAACTTGATGCAGCAATTGGTGATGGTGACCATGGGCTAAATCTTCACAAAGGATTTAAAGCTATAACTGAAAAGATTAAAGATATGCCAGAAAATGATGTGGGATTAATACTAAAAACTTGTGGTATGACTTTGGTGAGTACTGTTGGTGGAGCATCAGGACCATTGTATGGAACAGCATTTATGAAAGCATCAACAGTAGTTAATAAAAAAGAAAGCATAGATATTAATGATTTTGTTAATATGCTTAATGAAGCACTTGAGGGAATAAAGATGAGAGGTAAATCAGTTGAAGGTGAAAAAACTATGATTGATACATTATCACCAGCCCTTGAAGCTTCTAAAAAGGCATTAGAAGAAGGAAAAAGCTATGAAGATGTTCTTTCTGCTTTGATTAAGAAAGCAAAAGAGGGAATGGAAAATACAAAAAATATAATAGCAACTAAGGGTAGAGCAAGTTACTTAAAAGAGAGAAGTCTTGGACATAAAGATGCAGGGGCAACATCAATGTATCTTATTTTAAATACAATAGTTGAGAAGAGTATTTAATAAAAAAGGATGGATATAGTATGGTAGGGATAGTGTTGGTTTCTCATAGCAGTAAATTAGCTGAGGGGGTTAAGGAGATAGCTATTCAAATGACTCCAGATATTAAAATAGAAACAGCTGGAGGAACATGTGATGGAAGAATTGGAACAGATATGAACAAAATAAGTACTGCTATAAATAATGCATATAGTGAGGATGGTGTAGCAGTTTTCTTTGATCTTGGAAGTGCACTTATGAATACAGAAATGGCAATTGAATTTTTAGATGATGATATTAAGAAGAATATTCATATTATTGATGCACCTATTGTAGAAGGTGCAGTTGTAGGTGCTGTAAATGCAAGTATGAATAAAAGTATTGATGAAATTATATCAGCACTAAAAGATATTAGAATAAATAAAATACAGTAACAAAAATATGGTATATATTTTCGAGAGTTCTGAGTTAATCAGGACTCTTTATTTTTGTGCAGAAATATAGTGTGGTTATGTAAATGTTTTAAGTGTTTTATTGACTAATATATAGCTTAGTACTAGTAAAATTCATGAATTTCAATCTTAACAAAATCTTAATTCTATTATAAAAACCCTAACACCACCCTAATATTTTTAGTGGTAAACTTAGTTCATCAAAAGAGAAGGGGGAAGTTAAATGAATATAATGATTGGATTAATAGGAATAATATCAGTTATATATTTTATTTACTTAGCAAATATATTATTAAGGGGTGACAAGTAATGATGAGTTTGATATTACAATATGGAGTTTATCTTTTGATATTAGTAGTATTAGCAATACCACTTGGAAATTACATTGGTAAAGTAATGAATGGAGAAAGGGTGTTTTTATCAAAGATATTAGTACCGTGTGAATCTTTTATATATAAAGTTTTACATGTGGATAAAAATGAGGATATGGGATGGAAAAAGTATTCTTTTTCTATTATAGCTTTTTCATTGATTAGTTTAGTGATATTATTTTTTATTCATTTATGCCAAGGATTTTTACCATTAAATCCTGAAAACATAAAAGGGACAAGCTTAGATTTAGCATTTAACAATGCAATCAGTTTTGTTACTAACACAAACTGGCAGGCATATTCAGGTGAAAGTTCACTTAGTTATTTTACGCAAATGATAGGACTTACAGTTCAAAATTTTGTTTCACCAGCAGTTGGTATGTGTGTGTTATTTGCATTGATAAGAGGATTCTTTAGAGTAAATGCAAAAGGTATAGGAAATTTTTGGACAGATATTACAAGATCAATATTATATGTGTTAATTCCACTTTCAGTAGTACTTTCTTTAGTATTGGTATCTCAAGGAGTAGTTCAAAATTTTAAATCATATGACACAGTTTCTTTAGTTGAACCAATAACTCTTGATGATGGAACCGTAGTAACTGAAGAAATAGTTCCGCAAGGGCCGGCAGCAAGTCAAATTGCCATAAAACAATTAGGAACAAATGGTGGTGGGTTCTTTGGTGTGAATTCAGCACATCCACTTGAAAATCCAAATGTATTAACTAATTTATTTGAAATGATATCTATATTATTGATTCCAGCAGCACTATGTTTCACTTTTGGAAGAAATATAAAGGATAAGAGACAGGGAATTGCAATATTTGTAGCAATGGGAATAATGCTTGTAGTTGCAATGGGAATAATAGGAGTAAATGAGCAAAATGCTACTCCGCAGTTAGCGATGAATGGACAAGTTGATATTTCTACAATTAATCAACCTGGTGGAAATATGGAAGGAAAGGAATCTAGATTTGGAATTGCATCTTCTACAACATGGGCAGCATTTACAACAGCAGCATCTAATGGTTCTGTAAATTCAATGCATGATAGCTATACTCCAATTGGCGGAATGATGACAATGTTACAAATGCAATTAGGTGAAGTTATATTTGGAGGTGCTGGATGCGGTCTATATGGTATGCTTGCTTTTGCTATACTGACTGTATTTATGGCTGGTCTTATGGTTGGAAGGACACCAGAATATTTAGGAAAGAAAATTGAACCATTTGAGATGAAAATGGCAGTTTTAGTTTGCTTAGCAACACCAATAGCAATATTAATTGGAAGTGGTATTGCAACCTTATTACCACAAACAGTTCATAGCTTAAATAATAGTGGAGCACATGGATTTTCAGAAGTTTTATATGCATATTCATCAGCAGGTGGAAATAATGGATCTGCATTTGCAGGCTTTGGAGCTAATACACCATTTTTAAATATAAGTATCGGTATAATAATGTTATTTGCACGCTTTGTACCTATGTTGTGTACTCTTGCAATAGCAGGAAGTTTAGTTCAAAAGAAGAAAGTAGCAGAAAGCAGTGGAACATTACCAACACATAACATGATGTTTATAGGTTTGCTTATCTTTATCGTACTTTTAATTGGTGCGTTGAGTTTCTTCCCAGCATTAGCACTTGGTCCTATTGCTGAATTCTTTCAAATGTTAGGTTAAAATGGGGGAATAAATTATGAATGAAAATAAAAGCAGTTTTGCAGATAAAAAAATGATGATGAGGGCAGTTAAGGATTCCTTTTTAAAACTTAATCCTAAGACTCAGATGGAAAATCCAGTTATGTTCCTTGTATATATTTCATCCGTATTAACAACTATTCTATATGTTGTTTCACTATTTGGAATTAGAGATTCTAAACCAAGTTTTATTTTTGGAATAGCGATTATATTATGGATTACAGTTTTATTTGCTAATTTTGCAGAAGCAATAGCTGAAGGTCGTGGTAAAGCACAAGCTGATGCGCTTAGAGCAAGTAAAAAAGATGTAGAAGCAAATAAAATTATAAGCTTAGATAAAAAAGATGAAATCATAAAAGTTTCATCAGTATCTCTTAAAAAAGGAGATATGGTTATTATTAAAGCTGGTGAACAGATTCCAGCAGATGGTGAAGTAATAGAGGGAGCAGCATCAGTAGATGAAAGTGCGATAACAGGAGAATCGGCACCAGTAATAAGAGAAAGCGGTGGCGATAGAAGTGCAGTCACAGGAGGAACAACAGTTACATCAGACTGGATTGTTATAAAAGTTTCAAATGAAGCAGGAGAAAGCTTTCTTGATAAGATGATAGCAATGGTGGAAGGTGCTGATCGTAAAAAAACTCCTAATGAAATTGCATTACAGATTTTGTTAATTGCACTAACAATGATATTTTTATTAGTAACTGTTTCTTTATATGCTTATTCAATGTTCTGTGCAAATGAGCTTGGGGAAATAAATACAACATCAGTTACATCATTAGTTGCACTTTTAGTTTGTCTTGCACCAACAACAATTGGAGCATTATTATCAGCAATTGGTATTGCAGGTATGAGTAGATTAAATGAAGCAAATGTACTTGCAATGAGTGGACGTGCTATAGAAGCTGCAGGTGATGTTGATATATTGATGCTTGATAAGACTGGTACAATAACTTTGGGTAATAGAAAGGCTGTTGAATTTATTCCTGTATCTGGAGTTGATGAGAGAGAACTTGCAGATTCAGCTCAATTATCATCTTTAGCAGATGAAACTCCAGAAGGACGTAGTATAGTAATACTCGCAAAAGAGAAATTCGATATACGTGGTAGAAATATTTCGGAATTAAATATGGAATTTGTACCATTTACAGCAAAAACTCGTATGAGCGGAGTTAATTATAAAGGAAATGAAATAAGAAAAGGGGCAGCTGATTCTATTAAAGAATATGTGATAGAAAAAGGTGGATCATACACTAAGGAATGTGATGATATAGTAAGCAGAATTGCAAATCAAGGTGGTACACCTCTTGTAGTATCTAAAAATAATATGGTTTTAGGCGTTATTTATTTAAAAGATATTATTAAACAAGGTGTGCAAGAAAAATTTGCAGATTTAAGAAAAATGGGAATAAAAACAATTATGATAACAGGGGATAATCCATTAACAGCGGCTGCTATTGCAGCAGAAGCTGGAGTAGATGATTTTTTAGCAGAAGCAACTCCAGAAGGAAAATTAAAAATGATTCGAGATTTTCAAACACAAGGACATTTGGTAGCTATGACTGGAGATGGAACAAATGATGCTCCAGCACTTGCACAGGCAGATGTAGCAGTTGCTATGAATACAGGTACTCAAGCCGCTAAAGAGGCTGGAAATATGGTTGATTTAGATTCTTCACCAACTAAGCTTATTGATATTGTAAGAATTGGTAAACAGCTATTAATGACTAGAGGAAGTTTAACAACATTTAGTATTGCTAATGACCTTGCAAAGTATTTTGCAATAATACCAGCATTATTTATTGGATTATATCCAGGACTTTCTGCACTAAATATTATGAATTTGCATAATGCGCAGAGTGCCATTTTTTCAGCAATAATATATAATGCATTAATTATTGTTGCATTAATACCGTTAGCACTTAAAGGTGTAAAATATCGAGAAGTACCTGCTGGAAAATTATTATCTAGAAATCTATTGGTTTATGGCTTAGGAGGAGTAATAGTACCATTTATAGCAATAAAAATAATAGATTTAATCATTACTTCAATAGGTCTTGTTTAAAGAAAGGATGAGTTTAAATGAAAGATTTTAAATCAGTGTTTCCAAAAGCTTTTATGATATTTATAATATTCACAATTATATGTGGAGGTTTATATACTTTTGTAATTACAGGAATATCTCAAGTTTTGTTTAATAAACAGGCTAATGGAAGTATTATAGAAATAGATGGGAAAAAATATGGAAGTACACTATTAGCGCAACAATACACAGATGATAAATATTTGTGGGGAAGAATTATGAATGTTGATACAGATACTTTTACAGATAAAAATGGAAATAAAGTTGCATATGCAGGACCATCTAATATTAGTCCAGCAAGTGAAGAGTATAATAAATTAGTTGAAGAACGTGTAGATAAGATAAAAGAATCTAATCCAGATAAGTCTGGCGTTCCTATACCAGTTGATCTTGTTACTTGTTCTGGAAGTGGACTTGATCCTCATATTTCAGTAAAGGCAGCAAAATATCAAGAAGAGCGTATAGCTAAAAACAATAATATGTCAGTTGAAGATGTAGATAAAATAATTAATAAATATACTAAAGGTAAGCTTTTTGGAATTTTAGGAGAAAAAACTGTTAATGTATTAGAAGTGAATCTTGCACTTGATGGTATTTTGAAATAAAAATCAATGAGGAAATATATTATGCAGAGGAAAGTTATTGTTAGTGAAGAGATAGTTACAGATATAGGAAAATTAAAAGTTGATATATCTGTCTTAGAATTGCTATCTATAATCGTGTATGAATTAAGTAAAGAATCAAGGAAAAACCCAGAAGTTGAATGCATATATAAAGATAAAATTTTATGGATTCTTTTTGATAACTCATGTTTTGAATGTGATAATCTTATAGAGGACTATGGAGAACTTGTTGGTTTAGTATCAAATGAATTTTCAATCACAATAAATGGTGTTATAGATACTTTTGAAATTGGAACAATTAAAATTATAATTGAAGATGGAAAATTGAAAATTCAAAAAAGTAATACTACAGGAAAAGATTTTGATATAATTTCTGACTTGTGCATAAAAATAGAAGTGAGAAATAATGAAGAATTACAATTTCTTTATGAAGTACTATCTAATATTCAATATAATAAGACGTGTATTTCTATTAGACGAAAATGGGATAAGTATTTAAGTAATAATAGTTATATGGGAACAAAGTATAATTATATTCAATTTGAGAATATTTATGATGAACAGAGTGACTTTGTTAATTCTTTAAGTATTTTTAAAATGACAGAATTATGGATTGATTTCTTAAAAAATAAATATACTTCTATGGAGTTTGATGTATTATATGAAAATTTTAAAAATGGAAATGTTAGAAGAATATTTGCATGGGAATTAGCGTTAAGAATTGCATTATCAAAACTTAGTATTAGTATAGAAAATTCAAATGAAGATTTTAAAATAATTGATAGTAATGGAGAACAAATACATTATACTTTTGAATCAAAATCATCAGCAGAAAAAATTTTACTGAAAATTTTATTTCCAGCTAATGAAAGTTTATAAAATAAAATATTAACAAAATCTTTATACTATAGTTAAAATATTTATAAAATACTTATTTTAACTATAGTATAATTTATTTAAAGTAATTTTTGAGGTGAACAGATATGGTGTATGAACGACCTAATCCAGACGATGTTCTAAAAGCAATTTCAAAAGAACATAAAAAAAATGGGAAGTTAAAAATATTTTTTGGATATGCAGCAGGAGTAGGAAAAACATTTGCAATGCTTGAAGCCGCGCATAAATCAAAAGAATCAGGCATTGATGTTGTTGCAGGATATATAGAGCCACACACAAGAGTAGAGACACTTAACCTCTTGAATGGACTTGAGATGTTACCGAATTTAAAAGTAGACTATAAAGGTATAAGTCTTAATGAATTTAATATAGATGGAGCTCTTGAAAGAAAGCCAGATTTAATATTAGTTGATGAATTAGCTCATTCTAATGCTGTGGGATGTCGTCATGTTAAAAGATATCAAGACATAAAGGAATTGCTTGATAATGGAATAGATGTTTATACAACTGTTAATGTACAGCATATAGAAAGTTTAAATGACATTGTTGCATCTATAACAGGAATCATAGTAAAGGAAAGAATTCCTGACAGTGTATTCGATAATGCAGATCAGATAGAACTTGTAGATATTGAACCTGAGGATTTAATTCAGAGGTTGAATGAGGGGAAAATATATAGAACTGATCAAGCAAAGCGTGCCTTATTAAATTTTTTTACAAAAGAAAAATTAGTTGCACTAAGAGAAATTGCACTTAGACGTACAGCTGATGCCGTAAATAAAAAAATAGATATTGAAAGGGAAAGGACAAAGAATAGTTATTACACAGAAGAACATTTATTAATATGTCTTTCAAGTTCTCCGAGTAATGCTAAAGTCATTAGAACAGCAGCAAGAATGGCGGATGCTTTTCATGGGTTATTTACAGCATTGTTTGTAGAAACAACAGATACTAAGGAATTTCAAGATGAAAATAGAGTAAGGCTTGAAAGAAATCTAAAACTTGCCGAACAACTTGGAGCAAGAATTGCAACTGTATATGGCGATGATATTGCATGGCAGATTTCAGAATATGCTAAATTAAGTGGAGTATCTAAAATTGTATTAGGACGTTCTACCACTAAGAAAGGTTTGTTTAAAACGAAAAAAACTTTAGTAGATAAACTTACAGAAATTGCTCCTAATATAGATATATATATTATTCCAGATAACTCAAAACAGAAACAGACTAAAATAAAATTAAAGGCTAATCTTTATAAATTTGACATGGTGGATATAGCAAAAACATTTGGAATTTTATTTTTAAGTACAATCTTAGCACTTATATTTTTTGAATTTGGATATAGTGAAGCTAATATTATAACAATATATATTTTTGGTGTATTACTTACATCAATAACCACAAGTGGTAAGAGATGTGGAATTTTAATGTCTATATTAGCAGTATTGACATTTAATTTTTTATTTACTGACCCTAGATTTACATTCCAAGCATATGATAAAAGCTATCCCGTAACTTTTGCAGTTATGTTTATATCATCTATAGTTACGAGTAAGTTAGCTACAAAAGTAAAGCTTGAAGCTCAGCAGTCAACAAGGAAAGCATATAGAACAGAAGTATTGTTAGAAACTAGTCAGAAACTGCAAATAGCAAAAAGTAAAGAAGATATATTTAATAAAACCGCATATCAGACAAAAAAATTATTAGATAAGACAATAATACTTTATAAGTCAGAGAAGGGAGTTCTTGCAGAACCATTAGTATTTAAGCATGAAAATGATAAGGATGTTTTAGAATATATATCTGAAGAAGAAAAGGCAGTAGCACAGTGGACATTAAAAAATAAAAAACATGCAGGAGCTACAACTAATACTCTTCCAGGAGCAAAATGTCTTTATTTATCAATAAGAAATCATGAGAAGGCATTTGGAGTAATAGGAATACCTCTAGAGAAAGATGAATTTTTAGAAGCATTTGAAAAAAATTTATTAATTGCAGTTCTAGGAGAAAGTGCATTAGCTTTAGAAAAGGAAGAAATAAATCAAAGCAAAAACAAAATATATATAAAAGCAGAACAGGAAAAGTTGAGATCAAATTTATTAAGATCAATATCACATGATTTGAGAACACCTTTAACAAGTATATCTGGAAATGCAGGTATTTTGATAAATAATTCAGAAATTTTAAGTGAAGAAAAAAAGAAATCACTTTACTTGGATATATATGATGATTCAATGTGGTTAATAAATTTAGTTGAAAATCTGCTTTCAATTACGAGGATAGAAAATGGGACAATGAAGATAAATACAGAACCAGAATTAGTAGAAGAAGTTATTGAAGAAGCCATATGTCATATAAATAGAAAGGTTTCAGAACATAAAATAAATACAGTTATTGAAGATGATCTTCTAATGGCAAAAATGGATTCTGGTCTAATTATACAAGTTATAATAAATATAATTAACAATGCTATAAAATATACACCGAAAGATTCTATAATTACAATAACATCTAAGAGAAAAAATAATATGGCGGTTATCGAAATAAGTGACAATGGAAAAGGAATCAATGAAGAAAGTAAAGAGAAACTATTTGATATGTTCTTTACAGATAACAATAAGTTTGGAGATGGAAGAAGAGGGCTTGGTCTTGGATTAGCGTTATGTAAATCTATTATAGATGCACATGAAGGATGTATATATGTAAGAGACAATAATCCTAATGGCGCAATATTTGGATTTACATTACATATTGAGGAGGTTAAAATCAATGAATAAAGCTCAGATACTTGTGGTTGAAGATGATAAAGCTATAAGAAATCTTATAACCACAACACTAGAAACTAAAGATTATAAATTTCATATTGCAGAAGATGGAGCAAAGGCAATATTAGAAGCAATATCATATAAGCCAGATGTAATAATACTAGATTTAGGACTTCCTGATATTGATGGAGTTGAAATAATAAGTAAAATCAGAACATGGTCTAATGTACCTATAATAGTTGTAAGTGCTAGAAGCGATGATAGCGATAAAATTGAAGCTCTTGATAATGGTGCTGATGATTATTTGACCAAGCCTTTTAGTGTTGATGAATTATTAGCTAGATTAAGGGTTGCTTTAAGGAGAGTAAATTATAATAATGAAATAAAAGATAGTAATGGAAGTACATTTTTAAATGGAGATTTAAAAATTGATTATATATCTAGAGGTGTTTTTATTGGTGAAAAAGAGATTCATTTAACACCTATAGAATATAAATTAATTTGTCTTTTAGCAAAAAACCTTGGGAAAGTACTTACACATAATTTTATTTTAAAAGAAATTTGGGGAAATGTCCTTCCAAATGATACTCCATCTTTAAGAGTATTTATGGCAACTCTTAGGAAAAAAATAGAAAAAACACCTTCTAGACCCAAATATATTCAGACACATGTAGGTATTGGATATAGAATGATTAAGATAGATAATAAAACAAATGATAATTAAATAAAAAAGAGTTATTCACAAGGAATAACTCTTTTTTATTTGGTACATTACTACGGATTTTTATTTTATGCCAGATTCGTATTGTTGTACCATTCTCTTAACCATTTCTCCACCAACGCTACCGCATTGCTTTGAAGATAAATTACCGTTGTACTCTGTAAATGGAACACCCATTTCACTAGCTACTTCAGTTTTAAATTTTGATAACCCTTGTTTAGCTTCTGGTACTAATGCTGAACTCTTTGACATAATATATTCCTCCTTTGAATGTAGGATTATTTGCTAAGCAAATCTTCTTTGCTTTGCAGTATTATTGTGTGTATTTTAAAAAAATATAACCTATGTAATTAGAGGAATAAAAGTAATAAATATATACAAATGTAAAAAATATGAATTGAGAGGAATAAATAAAAAAACAAGCAATAAGATGGCATAAATAAATTACATTACTTAATGCTTTGTTTAAAAAATTATAAAAAAATAACAAGTCAATTTGTGTGTATATTTGCACTTGTTATTTTCTCTCATATTTCTAAATTTTTAATTTCTTGATTTTTTTATTTTAGATATAGCTATAATAACTGGAACACATATAACAGAGCTTACAATAGCTTCTGGTATTCCATTTGTGATTCCTATTCCAGCAATAGCAACAGCAGCAGTATCAGGATTAATTCCTAATGCAGCTGAGTATTTTTCAAGATAAAATAAATAAGCAAGGCTAAGTACACCAGCTGTATTTGTAAATGAAGCCAGAAGTGAAGCAATAGCAATACTTATGCTTTCCTTTTTTATCTTATTGTACAAAGTACGATACACATAATATGCAACTATACCTACGAGTACTCTTGGAATTATAGCTATTATAGGATTCCAAAAGATAAATGAAGTAGGACCAGGTGCAGTAAAATTTTGATACATTGAAAATAGTCCGAATACTAAACCTACTAAGGCACCTACAACTGGTCCTTCGATAATAGCACCTATTATTACTGGTACATGCATTATGGTTGCTCTCATTGTAGGAAGTGGTATAAATCCTAAACCTGTTATTCCTAAAAAAATAGAAATAGCAGAAAGCATTCCAATCATTGTCATTTGTCTGATAGATAATCTTCTATTCTTAAGTTTATTTTCCACTTAAAGTTACCTCCATTTTTATTCTATAGTTAAATTAGAGAATTAAAAATATTTGCAAGTAACATTTTATCACATTCATTATAAATCTCAATTGATATCATTAAAAATTTCTTTTTTATCAGGCATTATTAGAGCACAAATAAAGTATGCTAAAATTGCTGCAGGAAAAAATTCGATAGATATAAGTATGAATAACACTCGGATTAAAGTAGTATCACCATTAATATAATCAGAAAAACCTGCAAGAACGCCACAGACTTTTTTTCTTGAAACATCCTTATAAAGTTTTTTCTTTTCATTCATTAATAATCACCATCCAGTTTATAATAGTCAGGATTTTATAATTCCATTATTATTATTATAAAACAGAATTATAAAAATAATAGCAGCTATAATACATATTTATAGAAAAATAAGAAAATGATAATATTTATATAAGGATATTTTTATGTATATTAAAGAAAGAATTTTAAAAATACTTGTAAATGTTATTACTTCATTATAAACTTTTAAGGAAATATGTATTACAATTAATAGTAGTGTATAATATTTCAGTAAGATAATGAGGTGAAGAATAATGAGTACAATTGCAGGAAAAGGATGTCCAAGAATTATTCCAGAGGGTGAGAAGAAACCTTTAAAGGATATAGAAAGAAGCATTGTAAAAACATATAGAAAACACATTTGGTCAAAATTCGTAAAGGCTGTTAAGGAATATAATCTTATAGAAGAAGGAGATAAAATAGCAGTAGGCATATCTGGAGGAAAAGATAGTATGCTTATGGCTAAGCTTCTTCAAGAATTACAAAGACATGGTCAGGTAAAGTTTGATTTAGTATTTCTTGCCATGGACCCAGGATACCATCCTGAAATAAAGAAATTATTAGTTGAAAATTGTGAACATTTGGATATTCCTATACATATATATGATTCAGGAATCTTTGAAGTAGTTGATAGGATGGCTAAAGATTATCCTTGTTATTTATGTGCAAGAATGAGGAGAGGCTCATTATATGCTAAGGCTCAAGAATTTGGATGTAATAAGCTTGCATTAGGACATCATTATAATGATGTTATAGAAACTACTATGTTAAATATTCTTTATGCAGGAAATTTTAAAACAATGATGCCTAAGTTAAAAGCAAAGAATTTTGCAAATCTTGAACTTATAAGACCTATGTATTACATTGAAGAAGATTACATAAAGAAATTTATAAATAATGCAGGAATATGGCCTTTAAACTGTGCATGTATGGTTGCAGCTGAAAAGATAGGTAACAAGAGGTATGAAATAAAGGATCTCATAAAACAATTAAAAGAAAACTTTGATGGTGTAGAAAAATCAATATTTAAGGCTGCCGAGAATGTAAGTATGGATGGAATATTAGGTTGGCAGAAGGGCGATGAAAAATATTCGTTTCTTGATGTATATGATGAGGAATAGGCTAGGTATACGGATTGACTTGTTAATTTTTTGATAATGCTTCAATTAGTGTTTATTAATCTGTAAATATATGTTATATTAATATTAAAGAAAAATCAAAATAGTCAGTATATTAATAACAGAGGTGCTTAAATTTGGTTATGAATTATTATATACTAGATTAAGTACCTTATATTTACATTTCAAGGAGAAAACTTATGACAAATGAAGATATGATAAAAATGGATTCAATTATCTTACTTAGTTTTATAAATACTAAGCTAAGAGATGAATATAGTACGTTAAATTTATTATGCTGTGATTTAAATTTAGATGAAAAATTATTGACAAATAAACTACATGATGTTGGATATGAATATAATAAAGATATAAATCAGTTTAGATAAAATTTATTTGAATTTTATTAGGAGGAACATAAACATGAAATTAAAAAAGAGCGGAAAGATTATTACTGTTTTGGTTGCAACTGCAGCATTAATTGCATCACTTGCAAATGACAATAAGAAGAGTAAATAACAAATAAGTGATAGAGGATTGTTGAATATGGTTAAGGGGGAAATTGGCGAGCTTGATAAGTATCATAACCGAGAAGAAACAGTTTTTATAGAATATGACAGAATTACGTTATTACCAAGCGTCGATGAATTTAAAAAAGTTGTAAAAAATAATATTAAAAACTCTATAATTAACGAAACAAAAGCTGCATTAATATTATTTGATATAGATAATTTTAAACATGTAAACGACTCCTTTGGGCATGAATTTGGGGATGTTATGCTTAAGTGCTTAAGTGGTGAGATAAGAAGTGTTTTAGATGACGATATATTAATGTGTAGATATAGTGGAGATACATTCATATTATATTTAAATAATATTGATTATGAAGATGGAATAATAACAACTGTTGAAAAAGTATTTGATATATTTAAGAAAGCACATGAAGATATATATTTAACTATAAGTATGGGGATAGCCTTGGTACCTAAAAATGGAATTCAGTACGATTTTCTGCTCAAAAATGCTGATATAGCTATGTATGAAGCTAAGATGAATGGGAAAAATAAATTTAAATTTTTTAGTGATGAAATGGGTAAGAAAGTCATTAAAGAATATACTCTTCAAAAAGAGCTTAGAACATCATTGGAGAAAAATGAAATTTACGTTATGTTTCAGCCAAAGGTACTTTTGGAAGATTATACAGTATGTGGATTCGAAGCACTTGCACGGTGGAATAACGAAAAGTTTGGAGAAGTAAGCCCTGTTAAATTTATTCCACTTGCAGAAGAATCAAAGATGATTGTTCCAATAGGCACTTTTGTTCTTGAAGAAGTTTGTAAAAAAATTAGATATTTATCATCTAATGGTTACTCAAATTTTAAAATTGCAGTAAATTTATCAGAAGTTCAATTTCAAGAAGAAATTGTTGTTAGTGATCTTAAGAGATTAATTAAAAAGTATCATATATCTACAAGGCATTTGGAAGTTGAAATAACTGAAAGTATGTTTATGAAATCTTTTGAAAGCAATCTAAAAGTTTTAGAAGAAATTAAAAAAATGGGAATAACTATAGCATTAGATGATTTTGGGACAGGCTATTCTTCATTAAGTTATTTAACTAAATTACCAATTGATGTGTTGAAAATTGATAGAAGCTTTATTATAGATTTATGTTTAAATCCAAAGGAAAAGTGTATGGTAGAAAATATTGTGAGATTATCACATCAATTAGGTATAGAAGTTGTAGCTGAAGGCGTTGAAGAAGAAGAGCAAGCTGAGTATTTAAAAGCAATATCTTGTGATTTTGTTCAGGGCTATTATTTTAGTAACCCAAAATCCTTTGATGAAATTATAAATATAATTGGAAAAAAATTATAAAACTATTGACAAAATATTTTTTATAGAATAATATAAGAGTATGAATTAAATTCCAGGAAGAGGAAGAGTAGTCAGGATGCAATGTCAAAGAGAGCTGGAGATGGTGAGATTTCAGCACAGTAGCTAATGGTGAATGGGCCTCTGAGAAGCAAGATGAAATCTATTTAAATTTGGAGAGTAGTTGCGCCGTGTGTCGCACGTTATAGCGAATAGAGTATGTTAGTACTTGAAGTTGAGTGGTATTTTTGTTAAAGAAGATACAATTTAGGTGGCAACGCGGATATAATCCGTCCTATTTATTATAAATAGGACGTTTTTTTTTGTTATAAAATTCCGTACAAATCTTCTAGAAATTAAAGTTTAAATTACTACTGACTCAAACTGCTAACTGATAAAAAATCAGTGGGGGTTGATATTTATGTTATGAAAGAAAGAAATAAAAGAGATAGCAATAAAAAATGATAGTAATAAATTAATTTGATAGAAGAGGGGATTTTTATTATGAATACAGGGTTAAATACAAAAAGAATGACAACAAATGCAATATTAATAGCAATAGGAGCAATTTTACATCAAATAACACCGGCAATACCGCTTTTTGGAATAAGCATGCAACCAGATTTATCACTGGCTATGCTGTTTATAATAATTTTATATAATAAAGATTATAAAACTAGTCTTATTTGTGGAATAGCTGTAGGAGTATTTGCAGCAATGACAACAAAGATGCCAATGGGCCAAATTCCAAACATTGTTGATAAATTTATAACTACGAATATAATGTTTGCTATTGTCTCTATATTGAGAAACAAGCTTGATGCTAACAAATTGATGATGTTTATTTTACCAATTGGGACAACAATAAGTGGAACTTTATTTATTTCAGTAGCAATTATAATCGGTGGAATAGAAGTAAGTGCATTCATTCAACTATTTGTAAGCGTAGTACTTACAGCAGCAGTAATAAATACAATTTTAGGTTTCGGATTATTTAAGATAGTTGAAAGAACAGCAGTGGCTACTGGTGCTTACTTTATTAGTAAATAGATAAATGAAAAACCAGGTTTAAAGTAAGATTTATTTTACTTTAAACCTGGTTTTTAGTTTTATGAAAAAATAGTTCTATTTTTTCATAAAATGAAATTCTTCCGGTGTATTTTCATCTATTGTTTTAAATTCATATCCATTGTCTTTATAGTATTGGATAATACTTGGAAGTGCCTTAACAGTATTTTTACTTAAGTAAGAGCAATGCATTAAAAGAATAACTCTATCTTTAGTGCTCTTTGCATTTTTTAATATTGTTGAAGGTGCAGAGTTTGGATTAGCGCCATCACCACTATCAGTATTCCAATCATAAATTTTTAAGTTGTTATCATGAAGTAAATCAACCATTGACTTGGAAATTTTGTATGTGTTGTTATTGCATCCAAAAGGAAAGCGCAATATAGTTGGTTTTATAGGAACTACTGTACTTATAAGTTCCTGAGTACTTATCATTTCTTTTAGAAATTGTTCGTTTGAACAATATAGAGAATTCTTTTTATGTGTCATACTGTGAAGTCCTATAGAATTGCCCTCATCATAAATTCTTTTAACCAGATCTTCCTGATCTTTAATTTGACATCCAATTAGAAAGAATGTTGCATGAACTGAGTTGTTTTTTAATATGTCTAAAACATCATTTGTTACCTTTCCAGCAGGACCATCATCAAACGTAAGATATACAACTTTAGAATTACTTTCAACATTATTTTTTTCATCAGCATATGTATTGTATATAGGAATTGAAAAAAACATTGTGATTATTAAAGAAAAAAGCGTTAGTTTTTTTAATTTTTTTAAATACATGTAATCACCTTCATAAAAAATTTTATATACACATAGTATGTACAAATATTTAAATTTTATTTTAAAATATCTTAGGTTTATAGATGATATGAAAAAAATTGTTTATTTATGTTGAACTATAGTTTATATGGTGATATAATTTGAAAGAAATTTATATTAAATTTTAGATTTACAAATAAATATTAAAATATTTTTTAAAAGACATATTTTAATTCTAGTCCAGAGAGGCTAAAAAGGGAGAATATAACGTTCTTCTTTTAAATTTGAGGAGGTATTGTATGTCAGAATTAACAGGAATCACATCTGAAGGTATTAAAGAGTCAACAGTAAGGAAAACAGGTATGAGAATTATTATGGCTCTCCAACATCTTATTGCAATGTTTGGATCAACAGTGTTAGTACCAATATTAACAGGACTTGATATTTCAGTAGCACTATTTTGTGCTGGACTTGGAACACTTATATTTCACTTATGTACAAATAGAAAGGTTCCAGTATTCTTAGGATCATCATTTGCATTTATCTCAGTTATTATAGCAGTAGGAGAAACCTACGGAGATTTAACATATGCTCAAGGCGGAATATTTGTTGCAGGTCTCATATATGTAATAATGTCATTTTTAATTAAAAAAATTGGAACTGATAAATTAAAAGCAGTTTTACCAGCACATGTGGTAGGGCCAATGATAATGGTAATTGGATTAAATTTAATTCCAACAGCATTTAACATGGCGAAAACGAATATTATAATTGCAGCAATAACACTTGGAACAACATTAGCCATAAAATATTTTGGTAGAGGATTTTTTTCACAGATAGCAATACTTTGTGGTGTTGCAGTTGGATATACAATATCATTATTTTCAGGATTAGTTGACACAGGAGCAATAGCAAGTGCTCAACTAATGGCAGTACCAAACTTTACTCTTCCTAAGTTTGATATAGGTGCCATAATGATGATAGCACCAGTTGTACTTGCAACATTTATGGAACATATAGGTGATATAACAACAAATGGACAGGTTGTTGGTCAGGATTTTATAAAGGATCCAGGATTGAATAGAACATTATTAGGTGATGGTCTTGCAACAATAAGTGCATCATTGCTTGGAGGACCTGCAAATACAACTTATGGTGAAAATACAGGTGTATTAGCAATAACTAAAAATTATGATCCTTCTCTTTTAAGATTAGCAGCAGTTTTTGCAATAATACTAAGTTTTATTTCTAAATTTGGTATGACAATAAGAACTATTCCATCATCAGTAATGGGGGGAATAAGTTTAATGTTATTTTCAATGATAGCTCTTGTTGGAGTAAAAACTATAAGGATTGAAAAAGTAAAGATGAATTGGAAAAACATTATTGTAATGTTATCTATATTAATTATAGGGTTTGTAGGGAAGCTTATAGAAGATAGATATGGAATAGTTATTGGAATAAAAATTACAGACACCATTTCAATGTCAGGACTAAGTTTTGCAGCCGTTGTTGGTGTTATGCTAAACTTGATTCTTAATGGTGTTAAAAGAAATAAATAATATAGAAGGGGCTGTATCAAATTGAAATTTTTTAAATTCAATTTGATACAGCCTATTCTT